>Ga0114938_1000633_pt1 | contig 25686 bp, 22 predicted proteins | sample AshMeaBigSpring_FD_88675 | JGI IMG/M metagenome (GOLD analysis project Ga0114938, IMG submission 88675) | Groundwater microbial communities from Big Spring, Nevada to study Microbial Dark Matter (Phase II) - Ash Meadows Big Spring | ecosystem: Environmental > Aquatic > Deep subsurface >... | reverse complement strand
TTCGCACTCCCGCATTTCGGCAACGTCGCCGGCGCGGCGAGCTTGCTCCGCCTGCTGCCCTACATGCTCATGGGACTGATGTACGGCCTGCTCGCCTGGCGCAGCGGCAGCCTGTGGATGAGCGCAGGCGTGCACCTCGGCAACAACTGGTTCATCACCATGTTTGTCGGCACCGCTGCCGAGAAGCTCCCGAAAGTGTCGTTGTTCACCACTCACGGGAACAGTTCGGCACCGGAACTCGTGGTCGGCGTGCTCATCCAGTGTTTCGTCGTCATCGGCCTCGCCGAGATCGTCATGCGAAAGATGCGACTGACGCGATCGTGGGTGCGAGATGGCGTGTAAGGCGCCCGGCCCCGGACCATGATCAAGCTGCTTCGAGTCACCTACTATTCGGCGGCGGCCCTGAGCCTGTTCGCCGCGTCGGCGGTGACGGTCAGCATGCTCATGCCGGAACGGGCGCCTCATTCCGCACAGTTCTGGATCATCACGATCGCGGTCGGCCTGTACTTCGCCGCGATCGGGGTCGTACTGCTGGCCGTCGGGCGCCACCTGCCTGCCATCGGTGTCCTCGTCAAAGGCATGACGAGCGACGAAGGCGCCGAGTTGAGGAGCCGCTGGCGCCGACTCGCTGTCCACATGCTGCTGGGCGGACTGCTGCTCCTCCCCGTCTTGCTGCTCATCACATGGGCCATTCTCGCGCGCATCGACGAGGGATTCGCGATATTCGGCTAGCCGCAGCACGAGGTCGGCAACGGCGGAAACCACGTTCGTCTGGCTGTGCACCAGCAAGCGCGGATCGGATCCGGGCGTGGGCGCGTCCATGAACTCACCCATCGCCGCCACGAGCTCCGCCTGGCTGGACGCCTCGAGCGTGATCGGCCTGCTTCTCAGCAGCGATTCGCTGCCGTCCGCGGGTACGCGTGCCGCGATTTCCGCGGCGAGTTCCTGTGCCTCAACCGTAAGGGACCGTGCCTGCCCCGGCGGGCTGCGGCGCATGAACTCCTGCCCCGGGGCGACGAGCACTGCCGCGTCGGCACTCGCGGACATCGTCGAGGTCGTCCGAGCGGAACCAGTCGGCCCACTCTGGCGGCGCTGGAAGTGACGACAGTCGCGCACCCAGCCGGCCGTCGCGGCCGACCAGTCGCAGACGATGATGACCTGCAACACCTACGCGGCGAAGCACCTGCACGTGTCGACCAGCGACATCGTGGACCCCAGTACGAGGGGCAGCGCACCGACGGCACGCACGTCGTGCGCTGGACGCATTCGTCGCCGAAGGGCTGCCCGGTCGACGTCAGCCAGGCGGATCGCTACCTCTACCCGGACTGCAAACAGTCCACCGTCCCGTTCCACCTCCAGGCGCGCGCAGCGAATGCCGCTGCACACGCCTTGTCGTGCTTCGGGCGCAGGTGTAGACGCGATGGCGCGCACGCGCAGCTGGAGACCCACGTCCGCCGGCTGCTCGTATACATCCTCGCCGGAGGTTCGTTTCTGTTTGTCGCGCTCGGCCTGCTGACCTACAGGATCCTCGAGCGGATCGGCCAGGGGTTTGCAGTCTTCGGCTGAGCCGGTCGCCGCTCAGCCGGCCCGCGCGAACCGGTATCGTTCCGTGTGCACCTTCCGCGTCTCGAGCCAGTAGCGCCAAGTGGACCACGGCCAGATGGTGAAGTTGCGGCCGTCGGCCGACTGATACCAGCTCTTGCAGCCTGAACTCCACACGGTGCCCTTCAAGGCCTGCTGCACGCGATCGTTGAACCGCTGCTGTTCGTTGGCATCGAGCACCATGTAGTCGGCGCCACGCGCCTTCAGCTCCCGCAGGCACGCGAGGATGTAGTGAACCTGCGCCTCGATCATGAAGATAATCGAATTGTGCCCGAGCGCCGTGTTGGGGCCCACCAGTTGGTGGAGGTTTGGGTAACCGCTCACCGAGATGCCGTAATACGCCTCCGCCCCACCCTTCCAGTCCTCTGCCAGCGCGTGCCCGGGCAGGCCGGTGATCGGGAAGTTGCGCATGTAGATGCGCGGATCCACGGCAAACCCGGTGCCGAGGATGATGCAGTCCACCTCGCGCTCGACACCGTCGCTCGTGACGATGCCGTGCTCGGTCACCTCGCGGATGCCGTCCGTCACGAGCTCGACGTTCGGCCGGTTGAACATCGGGTACCAGACGTTTGACACGAGCACGCGCTTGCAGCCGATCTTGTAATCGGGCGTGAGGCGCCGCACGAGTTGCTTGTCCTTCACCTGGCGGCGCAGGTGGAAGCGCGCGAACGCCTCGAACAGCGGCGACAGTCCGGCGTGGAAAATCGGCCACACGCGCGACTCGTTGGTCCAGTAGAGCCGTGCGCGGTGCAGCCGGCGCCACCACGCGTGGCGCGCGAAGCGGCGCTTCGCGCCCTCGCTGTACGTGCGTGTGTCGCGCGGGATGACCCACGCCGCCGTACGCTGGAACACATACAGCTGCTGAACCTTGGGCGCGATCTCCGGGCAGTATTGGATGGCGCTGCCACCGGTGCCGATCGAGGCCACGCGCTTGCCGGCGAGGTCATAGGCCTTATCCCAGCGCGCCGAGTGGAACACCCTGCCCTTGAAGCGGTCGAGGCCCTTGATGCCGGGCATCTGCGGCACGTGCAGCGGGCCGGTGGCCATCACGAAATGTCGCGCCGACAGCGTCTCGCCCGAGCGCAGGTGCACCGTCCAGCGGGACGTCTTCTCATCGAAACGCGCGCCGTCCACCTGCTGGCCGAAACGGATGTAGGGACGCAGCTGGTACTTCTCGGTGGTGTCGAGGATGTACTGCTGGATCTCCTTCCAGCCGGCGTAGCGCTGGCTCCAGTCGGCCTTGCCCTCGAAGGAGTATGAGTAGAGGTGCGACTGCACGTCGCACTCGGCGCCCGGGTACTGGTTGTCGCGCCACGTGCCACCGACCTCGGTGTCCTTCTCGAGGATCACGAAGTCGCGGATCCCCTCCTCGAGCAACTTGATTGCGAGGCAGAGCCCGCCAAAACCGGCACCGACGATGGCGACCTCGACCTGGCGCGGTAAGGCCTCCGCTTCGACCGTCAGCACTGCGGACACGATCAAGCCTTGGGCTTGGGCGCGCGTTTCGACGGCCGCTTGCGGACGGGTGTGGTCGCGACGGGCCGCTTTCTGCGCGCACCCTCCGTGCGCGTCGCTGCGGCCGCCGGCTTCTTCTTCTCGGCCTCACCCGGACGCTGCCGCCCGCCCTTCACGAACACGCGCTCGAGCTCGTCGAGTGCCTCGCCCGTGTAGACCGCAAGGCGTTGCACGCTCGGCACCCGTTCGTGGCAGGCCGTGAACCCGAAATGCAGACCGCCCGCGTAGCTCAGCACCGTGATGTTGAGTGCCTGCCCGTGCGCGAGAGCGGAGATCGGGTAATAGGCCTCCATCTCTGCACCCATGAAGTACAGCTTCTGACGCGGGCCCGGGACGTTCGAGATGATGACGTTGTAACTCGGCGGCACGCGCGCACCGACGCCCGGGATACGCGTCAGGATCTGCGGCGAACTGATCAGCACCGTGTAGTCGATGAGCGCCGTGCCGCTCATCTGCTTGAGGTAGTCCCGGCCGGCCGCGCTGCTGCGGCGGATCAGGTCGAAGCGCTCGCGCACGTCGGCGACGTCGGTGCCCATCTTCACGTTGGCGAAGCTGATAGCGTTGCCGCCCGTGCCGTCCGCATCCCGCGGCAGCGCCACGGGGATCGAGCAGATGAGCGACTTCTTCGGCAGCTTATCGATCTCCGAGAGGTAGCGGCGCAAGGCGGCGCTGCACGCCGCGAGCAGCACATCATTGATGCTGCCGCCCGCCGCCTCGCCGATGGCCTTCATGCGCGCTAGGCTCGTGGCCTGCGTGGCGACGCGGCGTTGCGGCGTGACGTTGGCATTGAAGATGGTGCGTGGCGCCTCGGCAAGCGACGCAAAATCCGGGTCGTCCTTGAGACCAATGGCCGCCTTGGCCGACCCCGCCAGTCCGCGCAGCAGGCTCGGCAACGCCTGGGCCTGGCCCAGCAGGATTGACGGCAGCACACCGATGGCGCCCGGCCGTCCGGCACCGGTGCGCGGCTTGCGCTTGTGCTCCTGTGCCCAGATCGGCGGCGTGCGGGTCTCCGTCGGGTCCTCCGGGAAATTGACGAGGCCCACGCCCGACACACCGTCTGCGAGCGAGTGGTGCATCTTGCCGTACATGGCGAATCGCCCGCCATGCAGCCCCTCGATCAGGTGCACCTCCCACAGCGGCCGGTCCATGTCCATCGGGTTCGAGTGCAGGCGCGAGATCAATATGCCCAACTCGCGTTCACCACCCGGGTACGGCAATGCGGAGTGCCGCAGGTGGTAGTCGAGGTCGACCTTCTCGACCACTTCGAAGTGTGGAACCAGCGCACCGTTGAGCGGACTGCGCAGACGGTAGTTGAACGGCGACGCCGTCACCGGGAAACTCTTCAGGTACTCGTAGACCTGGCGCGGGAAGTCCCGCGGCGCACCCGGAGGTGGCAGGAACACCTGCAGGCCGGCGACGTGCATCGGCGTCTGCCGGGTCTCCATCAGCACGAAGCTCAGGTCGAGCAGGTTGAGCGGCTTGGTGTAGGCCATGTGGTTCTCCCCTCTTGGCGACTATAGGGCAGCACGGCCCGGCGGGCCACGGGTCCGGATGGCATACTGCCCCGATGCTCGAAGACTGGCGCAAGCTGCTGTCATTGTTCCCGGCGCCCGAGCAGCGTCGCATCTGGCTGCTGCTGGTAATCGCGACGTTCACCGGGCTGGTGCAGGCCGTCGGCATCGCATCGGTCATGCCCTTCATCGCCGTTCTCGCCGATCCCGGCCTGGTGGACGAGAACCCGCAACTGGCCTGGGCCTACGGGGCGCTCGGCTTCGCAGATACCCGGGCGTTCCTGCTGTTCCTGGGCCTGGTCGCCTTCGCCATGCTGCTGGTCTCGAACGTGCTCGTCGGTGCGAATGCGTGGCTCACGCTGCGGGTGTGCCACCTCGGCGAGCACGACCTGGCGCGCCGGCTGTTGCGCCGTTACCTGGCGCAGCCTTACGTACGGCTGCGCCTCAGGAACTCGTCGGACCTGGTCCGGATGCTGGTGAGCGAGGTCGACCGCGTGGCGATCGTCACCCTGATGGCCGGGATCGGCGTGTTCTCCGACGCGATCGCGACGCTGGCCATCGTCGGGATGCTGCTGCTCGTTCACCCCTGGATCACGCTCGTGACGCTGCTGGTGCTCGTCGCCGCGTACGGTCTGATCTACCGGCTCGTGACGCCGGCAGTCGTGCGGCTGGGCATCGAGTTCCCGGCGCTCAACTCCGAGATCTTCCGCGCCGCCAGCGAATCGCTCGGCGCGGCGCGCGAGATCAAGGTCCTGGGTCTCGAGGAGCGATTCGTCGAGCGATTCTCGCGCCCGCTGCTGCACTCGTCCCGCAACGCGATCCGCTACGGGGCGCTGGACCTCGTGCCGTCCCAGGCCCTGGAGCTCGTTGTATTCGGAGGGCTCGTGTTCGTGACGGTCTACCTGGTCGGCCGAGCGCAAGACGGCAGTCACATCCTGCCGATGATCGCCTTGTTCGGGTTCGCGGCCTACCGCCTGATTCCCGCCCTGAAAGGCCTCCTCGACGGCATGGAGACTATTCGCTACAACATGGCGGCCATCGACCCGTTATGGCGCGACTTCGCGGAACCCGACCCCTGGGTCCCGCCCACCAGCAAGGAGTCTCCGCTCGCACCGCAGCGCGAGGTACGCCTGGAGTCCGTGGCGTTCCGTTATCCGGGCGGCGACCAGGACACCCTGGCCGGCGTCGACCTGGTGCTGCCGGCGGGCAGCGCGACCTGCCTCGCGGGCCCAACCGGCGCCGGCAAGTCGACCACCGTCGACGTGCTGATCGGCCTGCTGTCACCCACCGAGGGGCGGCTCATGGTCGACGACACGCCGGTCACCGCCGCCAACCTGCGTGAGTGGCAACGCTGCATCGGCTACGTGGCGCAGTCGGTCTACCTCGTCGACGACACGATCGAACGCAACATCGCGCTCGGCCTCGAGCCGCAGGAGATCGACGCGTCGAGGCTCGAACGGGCCGCGCGCCTCGCCGGGATTCACGACTTCGTGGTACGAGAACTGCCCGACGGCTACCGGACGGTCGTCGGCGAAGACGGCGCCCGCCTGAGCGGCGGGCAGTGCCAGCGGATCGGAATCGCCCGGGCTCTCTACCACGACCCCGCCGTGCTGGTACTCGACGAAGCGACCAACGAGCTCGATCTGGCGACCGAGGGTCGCATCCTGCAGTCTCTGCGCGCCCTGGCCGGCAAGACGCTGATATTCGTCTCGCACAAGCCGTCGGTGGCTGCGTTCTGCGACCAGGTGTGCGTGCTCGATCGCGGGCGGATCGTGGCCGTCGGCAGCTACCAGCAACTCACCCAGCCCGGCTCCCCCTATCGCGACCTGCTCGCGGAGCCCTGACGCCGCGCCGCGACCGAAATGCGCAGCGGCTGTCCCGCGAGGCTGCCGGCGATGTGCTCGAGCAACGCATGGATGAAGACCACGACGCCGCCCATCTCGAGTGATTCCTCGACGCCGACGAGAATGTGATAGCCAAGGTCCTCGACGTCGGCATTCCACGCCAGGTACCACCCAGCCACGAGCTCGCAACCCATCGCCCCGCCGAGATAGATCGCCGCAGCCACGACAAACCGGTGGCGCGTACGCGGCGGCAACGTCCCCACGAACCGCACGAAGATCGCGGCCAGCACGATCAACAGCACGCCATAAGGGATCGTCCAGGCAAACTGCAGCGGTCCTGCTGCGAGCGACAGGGCCGTCCTCACCGGGTCGATCAGCAGTTCGTGCAGCGACGCGTCTTCGTCCAGCGCGAGGAACGCGAAGATCACCGCCAGCCATCGCCAATAGACCGACGACCACGAGCCAGACTCGATGCCCGCCTGCACCGCAAGCAGCACCGCGGCGAACAGCAGCAGGAACGCCGAAAAGAAGGTCGGCACGTTATTCTCGAAATTCAGGTTGAAGGTATCGATCAGACCGAACGCGTACGAGAAACCGAGCTCGAAGCGCAGGACCATGGCCAGGACGTGTGCACCGGCGAGCAGTGCCACGATCGCCAGCAGCAGTCCGGTCACGCGCCCTGCATCGATGCGGATTTCCATCGCTCCTTACTCCGGTTGCGACCGCTCGCCCCGAACTCAGAACTCACTCACGACACAGGATCGTCGCCGGATCCCGCTCATGGCTGAGGTCCACGATGTCACAGCCCGCCGCAGCCCCCGCCGCCACCACGTCGGCGCCGGGCATGCCCAGTGAATAGATCCGGATGACGCCCAGACCAGGCGACAGATAGGTCTGGGCGATGCGTGCGATGTCCTCCAGGCCGGGCGCGCCGGGACCCCACAGGATCTTGCCGACGAGTTCCCGGTGGGAACGGACGATCATCGGACAGCGGCTCAAGAACCCGACATTCGCGGCCCCGAGGTCAGCGGGCCGGAAGAACAACGTGTCCCGGCTCCAGCCGTCGTAGATCGCGCCGCCCCAGCGCCGCTTGAGTTGCAGCACGCCGTCGGACAGCACCGGACGGCTGCCGCAATAGTCCGCCTCGTCGAAGCCGTTCTCGAACGCATAGAGCAACCCGAAGTAGAAGAGCGCCGGAAAAGCACCCTTTGGTTGCCGCCCCGACTCGGCATCGTGGACGCCCGCCCAGAGGAACTGCAGGCGGTCGCGGTCGCCGTACAGCACTTGCCCGGCGACCGGCCGGCCATCATCGAGCACCTGCATCAGCGCGCCGTGCTCGACGCAGTACTGGATTTTCCATTCCGGCTCGACGTAGGCCGCCTCGCCGAAGCGGTGCGTGACGTGCGGGACATACATCTCACGATAGAAGCTGCCGATCGCATCCTCGTCCCGCACAATCCGGTAGCTGAGGCGATGGCGCCGAATCTTGCGCAGATCCTCGCGCCGCGCCGAACTGCGCAGTTGGGCGAACACGTCTTCCCAGCGCACTGGCAATTGCAGGCGCTGGTCGACCCACGCCGGCGCCTCGAGCAGGCCCTGCCCGCGCAGCAACCGGTGATAGGGCCAAGGCAGGTCCGCGACGAGCAGGTCGGCCCCTCCGCGGGAATCCTGCAGCCAGCGCCGCGCCTGCCACACCGCCAGCGAATTCCTCTCTTCCTCCACCCGGTACTCGTCGTAGACGAGCCTGAGAACATATGCGAGATGGCTGCCGGACCCGAAGTACGACATGCGCAGCGGCGCTCCGGATCCTTTCTCCGCACCGACGAACCGGTGCAGGCTGGCTGCGCGCGTCGCCGCCGATTCGGCGTATTCCTGACCGACGTAATAGCGCCTCGCGAATCCGCGGCGCAACCTTCCCGGGAGTGGCTGCGCATCCCGGCGAGGTGGGCGCAACAGGGAACTCGGCTGGGGCAGTTCGACCGGAGTCGATTCGCCTCCCGATTCCTGCGGCGGCGACCGATGTCGCCAGTTGTGATCCATGTCAGGTCCTGCGTTACTGTGCATGACACAATCCCGCCGAGCCACTTCCGAGACCCGGACGGTACCGTCGGTGCAACGAATGCACGTGAGACGCCTGTCGGCGCAAGACCATACGGCCGTCGTCGCCGTAGAGCGTCGAATATACACGTCCGAGGTGCAGGAGCACGTGGAGATCCTGTCGGCGCGGTTGCGCTTCGAGGACGAGCGCTATTCGTCGCTCAACCTCGGTCTCTTCGACGGTACGGAGCTGGTCGGATATGTCCTGGCCCACCTCGACGACGGCGCGGAGTTCCCGGGCACTCCGATCGGCGACAACATCTACATCGCCGACGTGGCGGTGCTCCCTGCGCATCGCCGCCAGCTCTTGAGGCTCATCACCGCGCTCGTGCGCGAGATACGCCTCGAATACCCGGGGCTGCCCGTCGTCGCGCACACCATCGGCACGACCAGTGAGATGTGGTGCCGCCACGATGCGTTGTTCCGACGCCTTGGCTACGGCCTGTCGCGGAAGCTCGACCACGCCCCGATGCCCGGCGGTTACGATGCGGCTCTTGCGGTCTGGATGCCCACGAGCGATTCCACGCAGCCGGCGCGGCCGCGTGCGCCGGTCGAGACCGTGACGACCCGTTTCGGCCGCCGATTGAGCGTTCGGGTCGTGAGCGATGAGGACGGCTTCCGTGAACTGCGGCATGCGTGGCAGCGGCTCGAGGTCGAGGTCCCCGCCCTGACGGTATTCCAGACCCACTCGTACCAGGCCGCGTGGGTACGCGCCTTCGGTCTGACGCGCGACCTGCTGATCGTCTGCGTCCAGGACGGGGACGAGATCATCGGCCTCGCGCCGTTCCAGGTTTGCGAGGTCGACATCTACGGCAAGCGGCACCGACAGCTGAGCTTCCTCGGTGCCCCATGGGAAGTGGATCGTCCGCGCTTCATCTTCTCGACTGACCTCGAGGCCTGCGCCGAGGCGACGGCCCAGGCACTGCTCGCGCGGCGCGACCGGTGGGACATGATCTGGTTCCACGAACAGGACTCCTCCGACCGCGCCCTCGAAGCATTCTGCAGAGAGCTCGCCGCGCATGGCTTGCTGCACGGGCGCGTGCCGGGTTCCCACTGCCCCTACCTGACGCTGCGCGGCACGTGGCAAGAGTTCCTCGCGACCAAGTCGCAGAAGTTCCGCAAGAACCTGCGCGCCGCGCGGCGCAAGCTCGAGGCTGTTGGACGGCTCGAGTACGCGAGCTCTGCCGGGGATGCCGAGCAGCTCCAGTCGCTTTTCAGCGAATACGAGGCCCTCGAGGCACGCAGCTGGAAGGCCCGGGATGCCGTCGGCGTCTCGCAGAGCGTTGAACACCTGCGATTCTACCGCCACTTGATCTACGCATTCGGCGCGCAGCGCCGGTTCGTCTTTCGCAGCCTTCGCGTCGACGGGCGCCTCGTCGCCGCGACCTTCGGGCTCGTCCACGACCGCCGCTATTACTCGCTGCACATCGCCCACGACGCGGCCTACTCCGGCTGCTCGCCCGGCACGCTGCTCGAAGCCCTGGAACTCGAGGAATGCTTCGGCGCCGGGCTCGACGAGTACGAGTTCCTGGGCGGGTTCCTCAAGAACAAGGTTCGCTGGACCGAACAGATGCGTGACACCGTGTTCGTGCACCTCTACCCGCGAAGCCCGCGACTGCTTGCCGCATACGTGTTCTACTTTCTCGTGAAGCCGCGACTGAAGCGATGGCTGGGTCGAGTCGGGCTGCGCTGGCCGGGCAAGCCGCGCACCGACCGCCTCGACGCGATCGCCTGACCGACGACCGTACTCAGGCCGCACGCCCATCCCTCGGCACCACGCAGGTCGAGAGGCCCCTCCGGCTCGGCATCACGAAGCGAGCCGCGTCGATCGCATCCGCGAGTGCCGGCGACCCCCGCAGAATCCAGAGGCCGAGGGTGCGCTGAGGAAAGCGGGTCGGGAGAACCGCCGCGCCCAGTCGAGCCTTGTAGCGCACGACACCGTTCGCGAGGCTCGGCCGGGAATGTCCCATCACGACACGGGTCACCCCCCGCACGGCTGCCCACTCCAGCACCGCGACGTCGAGCACTTCGCTCGCCCCGGTGCGCGGCGGCACCGTGCGTGCGCCGAACCAGCCGAGGCTCAGCGTATCGCCACGATGGTCGAGCAGCACGCCTGCCTCCCACTCTCCGTCCGCCGACACCAGCGCCAGCGTCGCCTTGCGGCTGTCCGCGACGAAGCGGGCCTCGTCTACGACCACGGCACCAGTGCCGAACCGCGCCTCGACGTACGGCCGATACATCTTGGCGTAGAAGCGCGCGAGATCGCAGTTGCCCGCCAGGAACCGCACCTCGTAGCCCTGGTGCCTGGCATGACGTCGCGCTTCCTTGGCCACGCGTCTCGGTACCGTGATGGTCGCGTCGCGCTGCGTGACGATCTGCTGCGAAACCCAGGCGGGCATGCGCCACTGCGTCGCGGAGGGCAGGCAAGCCTGCCAGAGCCGGGGAACGTCCATGGCCACGAGGTCGACGCCGTGGCACATGCGCCGGAACGACGAGCTGCGCAGTGACAGCGGGCTCGCCAGACGGCCCACCGCCGACCGGCTGTCCACGTCGAACAACGACGGAGCGATGAAATCCGCTGTCTCGCGCGGGCCCGCGTACAGCAGCGTGACCGCTGCGCCGGACGCGCCCAGCCGTCCCTCGATCCGCTCGACCGGCATTCCGAGCGGCGTCGCCAGCGATGCAATGGTCCGCAGGTGACGCCACATCGACATGGCCTCGGCGACGGCGTTAGCGCGACGTGTGCGGCTGGGTCGTGACGGCCAGCGCCGACTCGGGTCGGCTCGGGCTCAGCGCAGAGACCTGCCGGGCCGATTCCAGGATATCGCGGTAGCGCCGCACGATGATCGGCCAAGCCAGCGACGCGGCCCGCGCCTGTCCGCGACGCGAGAGGTCACTGATCAGGGCGGGATCCGCCATCAGGCGCTCGAGCGCCGCACGAATGCCGTCCGATCGTCCCTTCGGGACCACGAGTCCGGCGTTGCCGACGACCTCGGCGCAGCCCTCTGCATCCGTCGTGATGACGGCACAGCCGGCGTCCATCGCCTCCAGCAGCACCATCGGGAAGTTCTCCTGGAGCGATGGGAACACCAGGATACGCGCAGACTCGTACAGCGCTCGAAGAGTGTCGCAGTCGACGAAACCCACGAACCGGACGTGGCTTGCGACGTCGTTGGCGAGCGCTTCGAGTTCGGCCCGGTACGGACCGTCGCCGGCAATCACGAATTCCCAGTCCGCACCAAAGCTGCGGACCGCTTCGATGAAGTGCTGCACGCCCTTGCGCGGGAACATGCGCGTCACGACGAGCACCCGGTTGCGGCGCGCGACGCCGAGCCGGGGTCGCGGACGGTGCCCGTTCGGCACGACCTGGATCGGTAGCGGGCAACCCTGGGCGCGCATCAGCTCGGCGAGGAATCGCGATGGCGACGTGACCGCAGCCGCGCCGCTCAGGATGCGGCTCCAGACCGGGTGCAGCAGCCGGTGCAGAAGTCCGAACCGATCCGGGTTGTAGCCAGGCACGTCCGACCCGTGCGCGGTCAGGACGTAGGGTATGCCGAAGCGCCGGGCCAGTGCCCAGGCCACCAGCCCCGACGGGACGATGAAATGCGTATGAATGACGTCCGGGCGATTCTCGCGGATCAGCGCGGCCGCACGACGATACGCCGTCAAGAGTGTCGTGAGGAGCTCGGCCGCCGTGGTGTAGTGCACGTGTCGTCGCACACAGGCGGCGCGATGCACGGCGACGCCGTTGACGTCCTCGTGTCGCGGCAGGTCCCGCATGGCCGAGGTCACCACCGTCACCTCGTCTCCGAGCTGCACCAGTTCCTCGTTGACGGCCGCCGCCACGCGACTGCCGCCACCGCCGATGGGCAGGTATTCGTAAGTGATCGACAGGACCTTCACGCGGAGCCACCGGTCAGCGAACGGATGGGGCGGAATTTCGTGCCGGGTGGCCCGCGACGGATGGTCCCGCACGTGACACGCAGCTCGACTCCCGAGCCCAGCACTGGCGCGAGGCCGTGCCTCGCGGCGGCCAGCACTGCATCGCACGCGTCGGGTTGCGCTTCCAGCGTCACGTCCACCGAACGGTCCGGCTGCTGGACCACCTCGAACCCCACGAGCCCCGTGATCTGCTCCAGCACGACGTCGACACGATAGGGCGACACCGGTCGGCCCTCGGCCGTGACCAGGCAGTCGAACGAGCGTCCGGCGAACTCGACGATCGGGCCCGGCGCCCGGTCGCGGTCGCGCCGGACCAGGTCGCTGGTGTCGTATCGAATGAGCGGTGCCGTGCGCGCCGCAACGTCCGTCACCACGAGGCGCTCGAGCACGGGCTCGCCCGCCATGGGCAGGAACTCGAGCAGCAGGCTGGTGCGCGCGCGCTCGAAGGTCGCCCGGCCGGGTGTCCGGTAGGCAACCAAGCCGAACTCCGTCATGCCGTAGAAATCGGCGATGCACGGTCCGAAGGCTCGCTCGAGCGCCGCACGGCGGCTGCCGGTCAGCTGCTCTGCGGTGGAGACGACGAGCGTCGGCCACCCGGGATGGACGGACGCCGTTTGCCGTCGCGCGGCCAGCAATTCAAGCGTCGACAGCGGTCCGTACAGCACGTGCGGACGCTGACTGTCAATCAAGGCCAACAGCTCGTCGGTGTCGTCGCCAACGCGAGCGTAGCGCCAGCGTGTCGCCGCAGGCCACGCACCGGACCGACGGCTGGTAATGAACAAGCAGCGCTGCCCGGGGCGATAGCCGCACGCGAGCAGCGCGCGCAGGAACGCCCATCGCCTCAAGAATTCCTGCCGGCGATCCTTGAAGACGGTGACCGGCTCGCCGCTAGATCCGCTGGAACTCTCCTCGGCCAGGCGGCGCCCACGGCGCCGCACGTGCAGGCGCTCCTCCGGCCGGAAGCTGCGCAGCATCGACTTGTCGAGCTCCGGCAGTCTGCCGAAGTCCGGCGCGTGACGGGCCCCTGCGACATCGATGCCGGCCGCCGACCAGAATCGGCGGTACATCGGTACGTGCCGGCCCGCGTCCATCACCAGGCTCTGCAGCACGGCCTCACGCATCGAGCGCCTCCGCAGCGCCCTCGCGCAGACCGCCCAGCACGGCGTCCAGCGTGGCCTGCCGGACCTGCTTTGCGAGCAGCTCCGACCGGTTCCGCAGGTCGAAGCGATCATCGAGTGCAGCCTCTGCGAGCGCCTCCAGCGCGGACGCGTTCCAGCGATCCGGGAAATCGTCGAGGCGCAGCACGCGAGGCGTCGTGCCGAGCTGGTCGAAGAATCCTTCGAACTTATCGTTGTAGGACAGGCCGACGACGGGCACGCCCATCCCGGCCGCCAGGATCAAGGGGTGCATGCGCGCTGAAACGACCAGGGTCGCATGGCCCAGAACTGCTTTGTACAGCGCCGGGTCAATGATGCTCGCGATGCGTACGTCGCGGCCGCGTATCCGTCGTGCGAGTGCGGCGCAGGCAGCGTCGTCGGCCTCGTGGGCGACGTTGTAGCTCGGCAGCAGCAGGATCGTCGCATCCAGCCGTCGTGCGAGTCCCTCGAGCGCCTCCGCAAGCGCCTCGAGCATGGATTCGAAGCGCGCCGTGTCCATGGCTACCGGCAGGCCGGAGCGGACCTTGATCATGTTCGGCACGAAGCCACCGCGCGCGTGGTAGTAACGACGCACGGCAGCCACGACGATCGGGCGGTCGCGCGGCACGCCGAGGTTGTCGAGGAAATCGCGCGCCTCGCCGCGCGGCTTGGGATCCAGCATGAATGCCGGGTCCGGGACGACTGCGATGTCGCGAGAGGTGCACGCGCGCAGGGTTTGTCGGGCGAGTCTATCCCGCACCGACACCGACGCCAGCGCCGAACACGCCAGTCGCGCCGCCAGACGGCTCTCCGGATGGCGCAGCGGCCCGGCCCCGAGGCAGTGTCCGACGATGGTACGATTCACGGCGCCGACGAGCGCGAGTCGCGCGGCCCAATAAGGCATCTTGGCGCGGCTGTCGTCGTCCTGGAAAAGTCCGCCACCGACCACGACGATGCGATCCGCCATCGCGGCGGCGTGGAGCAACTCTGGAAGCCCCGCCGGTCCCCGCCGCAGTGTCCGGCTGATACCGCTTGCGTGAGGATCGTGGCTGCAGCTCGAAACGGCCGTCACTTCGACCGTCGGACAGACGCTTGCGACACTGCGGGCAACGGCAAAGAGGATCGCCCGATCGCCCACGTTGTGGTCCGAGTCGCCACCGAGCATCAGAATCCGCGGACCGGCCAACGGCATGCCTGAGGAACCCCTCGCTCCGTCACTCGCGCGTCCGTCCTTCTGGACGAACTGCGAGCACGGATGCGTCACTATCGGCGGATGATAGGAACGCGAGGCCGCCACCCGTTGGACCTGCGTCACGCATTTCAAACCGGTGGCCGAAGCCATTCCTACAAATAGACTTATAAAGCCCTCTTAAATTACTGAAAAATATGCTTATTTAAATTGCCGCTGCCGGACGAGAACGCGACAGATCCTGGGCGCCAAAGGCGGTATAGGATGATGGAGCGGTTCGCGGGCACGTCGCCCGTGGCGATCTGCAAGGAAGTCACGATGAGCTTTTTCGGCAAGATCCTCGAGAAGCTGGGTTTGAAATCTGCCAAGGCCGAGCCGGCGCCCGCCCCCGTGACCCCGCCTCCGCGCGTGAGTCCGACATCCGCCGCCCCGCCGCCCCGCCACCCCCGCCGCCCCCGAAGCCCATCGAGGTCGTCGACGTCGTCGCACAGCTCGAGAAGCTGGCGGCGGCGAATCCGCAGAAGCTCAACTGGAAAGTCTCGATCGTCGACCTGCTGAAGCTGCTCGACATCGACAGCAGCTTCGCGGCCCGCAAGGAACTCGCCGTCGAGCTCGGCTGCCCGGCCGACCTCATGGGCGATTCCGCCAAGATGAACATGTGGCTGCACAAGACCGTGCTGAAGAAGATCGCCGACAACGGCGGCAACGTGCCGAAGGAACTGCTCGACTGACGGCCCGGGAGCGAGAACGATGGACATGACAGAACTGCTCCGTCAGGTGGGTGGCGTGCAATCCGTCGCGCGCGACCTCGGCATCGACGAGTCCCAGGCCACGGTCGGCCTCGAAGCGCTGCTGCCCGCCGTGCTGGGCGGATTCAAGAGACAGGCCCGGGCGCAACCCACGGGGCTCGACGGCCTGGCGGGCATGCTCGGCGGGCTCGGTGGCGGCGGACTGCTGGACGAAATGCTCGCGCCGCGGCCCACCGACGTGAACCGCGGCAATGACGTCCTCGGGCAGATCTTCGGCACCCGCGACGTCAGCCGCACGGTTGCGCAGAACGCCGCGTCGCAGACGGGGCTGGACCCCGCCCTGCTCAAGAAAATGCTTCCGCTCGTGGCGATGCTCGTGGCGGGCGTGCTGTCGAACCAAGGCGCCGCGCCAAAGGCACCGACCGGCGGCGGAGTCGAGGACCTGCTCGGTGGCCTGCTCGGCGGCGGCGCCGGTCAGCCACGCGGTTCGGCCGGCCTCGGCTCGATGCTCGACCTCGATGGCGACGGCAATCCGCTGGACGACATCCTGGGAATGGCGGGCAAGCTGCTGCGCTGAGCCCGCCCCCGGTCGGGACTTCGGACGTCAACCTGCGCGGCCGACCTGGTCGGCCGCGTAGGTATAGATGACGTCGGTGCTCGAGTTCAGCGCAGTCTCGAACGAGTCCTGCACGACGCTGATGATGAAGCCGACGGCGACCACCTGCATCGCGACCTCGTACGGGATGCCGAGCAGCGAGCACGCCAGCGGCACGAGCAGCAGGCTGCCCGACGGCACGCCGCTGGCGCCCGCCGCGGCGAGCGCCGAGACCACGCACAGCAGCACTGAAGTGGCCGGCGACACCTCGATGCCGAGCGTGTTCGCGGCGGCCAGCGCGAGCACGCTGATGGTGATCGCCGCGCCCGCCATGTTGACGGTGGCGCCCACCGGGATCGTGACCGCATACAGCTCCTCGCTGATCCCCAGCTTCTTCGCCAGCGCGAGGTTCACGGGGATGTTGGCCGCCGAACTGCGCGTGAAGAACGCCGTGATGCCCGACTCCTCCAGGCAGCGCAGCACGGTCGGATACGGGTTGCGCCGGGTGACCGCGAAGACGAGCAACGGGTTCACCACCAGCGCCATCATCAACATCGTGCCCACCAGCAGGGCGGCCAGGCTCGCATAGCCTGCCAGGGCCTCGACCCCGACCGTCGCCACGGTGAGGGACACCAGGCCGAAGATGCCGACCGGCGCGAACCGGATCACGTAGCGGACGATCGCGCTGACGGCGTCGGCGAGCGTCTGCAGGTTGCGGCGAAACCCGTCGGGCGCCTGGCGGAAGCCGATGCCGAGCAGCACCGCCCAGGTGAGGCAGCCGAGGAAGTTGCCCGTCAGCAGCGCGTTGACCGGGTTGTCCACCAGCTTGAACAGCACGTCCTTCAGTACCGACGTCACCGCCGCGGGCGGCGTCCCTACGGCCGCCGCGCTGAGCGCGATGGTCTGCGGAAAGACTTGGCTCATGAGCAACGCCAACACCGCGGCTGCCGTCGTGCCGACCGCGTAGAGCGCGAGCGTCAGGCCGACCTTGCGGCCATCCATGCCCGACTCGTGCCGGTTGGCGATGGCCGACATCACCAGCACCATGACCAGCAGCGGTGCGACGGCCTTGAGCATGGCCACGAACAGTTCCCCGAGCAGGCCGAGCTTTGCGGCGGCGCCCGGGAACAACAGGCCCGCGAGCGCACCCAGGACGACTCCGATCAGGATCTGGGGCACTAGCCCGAGTCTGGCATCCGACATGTGTTCGACAGATGTGCCGGCCTCGCGCGGCGACGCGGAAGCTTAATCGACCGACCCCCGACCGTCACACCGGGGATCGTGTAGGCTTGCGAAATGGACGCGAGCATGCTGCCGACGGTCGAATCGCTCGTTCGGCAGCTCGACCTGAAGCCCCATCCGGAAGGCGGCTATTACCGCGAGACGTATCGAGCGGCACCCGTCGGCGCAGATGGGCGCGCCGCGTCGACCATGATCTATTTCCTCCTGCCGAAAGGCCAGGTGTCGCGCCTGCACCGCATCGATGCCGACGAGGGGTGGCACCTTTACCTGGGCGGCCCGCTCGAGATTTACGAGCTGGACGAACGCGAGCCTGACGAACCGCCGCGCATCACGACGCTCGGCACGAATCTCGACCGCGGCGAGCGCCCGCAGCACGTCGTCCTGGCCGGCCGCTGGTTCGGTGCGGAACCCGCGCCGGAAGCGGCCTACGCCCTGGTAGGCTGTACCGTGGCACCGGGCTTCGACTTCGCTCGGTTCGAGCTGGGAGACCGGACACGGCTGTCGGCGCTGTTCCCCGACGTCCGCGCGCTGATCAAGCGACTCACCTGACCCGACTGGCGTCGCCCCTCCCTCGCCCCGGACACGACGTTCAGGCAATCTATGGCGTTACCGGCGTTACCTGGCAGCATCGATCGCGCGCATCGCAGTCGCGCGGGGAGAGACCGTACATGAATGGCGCACAAGCCCTGTTCAAGGCACTGACCGACGCGGGCCTCGACACCTGCTTCGCGAACCCGGGCACGTCCGAGATGCACCTCGTGTACGAGATCGGGCGGACCCCCGGGGTGCGCGCCGTGCTGTGCCTGCAGGAGAACACGGTGACCGGCGCCGCCGACGGCTACGCCCGCATGGCCGGCAAGCCTGCGTTCACGCTGCTGCACGTCGGCAGCGGCTTCGCCAACAGCATTGCGAACCTGCACAACGCCGGGCGGGCCAGCACGCCGATGATCAACGTCGTCGGTGCCAACGCCACCTACCACCAGCCCAACTTCTGCGAGCACGAGTTGATCAACGGCCGGATCGCCGATCTCGCCCGCCCCGTCTCGCACTGGACGCAGGAAGCCCGCAACGCGAGCGAACTCGGCCTCCTGGCGGCGCAGGCGGCTCAGCACGCGTGCATGGGCGCCGGGAAGATCTGCACCTTGATTGCGCCGACCGACTGCCAGTGGGATCCGGCGCTCGCGCCGCCCGCGCCGCTGCCGCCGCCGGAACGGCCGAAGGTCGCGCACGAGGTGATCGGGGACGTCGCCGCGCTGCTGGGCAACGGCAAGAAGACCGGCCTGCTGCTCGGCGGCTACGCGCTGCAAGGCGAAGGCCTCGAATGGGCCGGCCGGATCGCCGCGCGGACCGGCGTGGACCTGCTCGGCGAAATGTGGGTCGCGCGCCTCGCCCGGGGCGAAGGTCGCGTGCCGGTGTGCATCGTGCCCTACCTGCGCGAGCACGCCGCTTTCTTCCTGCAGGGCTACGAGCAACTGGTGCTGCTCGGCGCGTCACTGCCGATGTCCACGTTCGCGTACCACGGTCAGCCGCTCAACAAGGTGCCCGCGACCTGCCAGGTCACGACGCTGGCATCCGTCGATCACGACCTGCTGGCAGCGTTGCGGGGCCTCGCGGAGGCCGTCGACGCACCCGCGCAGCCGGCAGTACGCACGGTACGGGCGCAAGCGAGCGCACCGACCGGCGCGCTGACGGCTGATGCGATCGGCCAGAGCCTCACCCTGCTGATGCCCGACGACGCCATCCTCGTGAACGACGGGGCGACCTGCAGTCCGCCCATCGTGAACCGCACGGCCGGTGCGCGTGCGCACGACTACCTGGACGGGTCACGGGGCGGCGCGCTCGGCGGCGGCCTGCCGCTGGCGCTCGGCGCCGCGATCGCCTGTCCGGATCGCAAGACGATCCTGCTGCAAGGCGACGGCTCGGGCCTGTATGCGAGCCAGGCGCTCTGGTCGATGGCGCGCGAGCGGGCCGACGTGGTCGCGATCGTGCTGCGCAACGACAATTACGCCATCCTCGAGGTCGAGCTGGCACGCGTGCGCGAGCAGGACGCCAACGACAAGATGCTGTCGATGATGCACCTCGACGACCCGACGCTCGACTGGGTGAAGCTCGCGGAGGGCCACGGCGTGCCGGCCACCCGCGCAACGACGGCGGAGGAATTCCACGCGCAACTGCAGTCCGCGCTCGAGCAGAAAGGTCCGCGCCTGATCGAGGCCAAGGTCACCGACAGCATCGCTCCGTTCGTCGCCATGATCCGCGGCGCGCGCTGAACGCGTCGGTGCAGTCGCTGAAGGCGCGTCTCAGCCGCGTGCCCGAGGGCACGGCGGCGCTGTTCTTCATCCAGGTGTTCGCCACCCTGGGGTTCGCGGTGCTGTATTCGACGCTCGTGCTCTACACGACGCGTCACCTGCAGTTCTCGGTCAAGGAAGCGACCGCGATCATGGGCGTGTTCGGCGCCTTCAACTACGGCCTGCACCTGTTCGGCGGCTACCTCGGCGGGCGCTTCCTCAGCAACCGCAATCTGTTCGTCGGCGGCATGGTGCTGCAGGTATTCGGCTGCGCGACCCTCGCGCTCGGCACCTCGGACGCGATGTACTGGGGCCTGGCGCTGTTCCTGACGGGCAGCGGCCTCAACGTCACCTGCATCAACATGATGCTGACCCAGCGCTTCGCCCCCGAAGACGACCGGCGCGAGGCCGCGTTCCTCTGGAATTACGCCGGCATGAACGTGGGGTTCTTCGTCGGCTTCGCGGTCGCCGGCCACTACCAGCTCACCGAGGACTACACCCGCCTGTTCCTGTTCGCGACGGTGGGCAACTTCCTGGCGATCGTACTGACGCTCGTGAACTGGAAGGCGGTCCGGGACCTCAGCACGCCCCTGCTGGAAGCGACCCGGCCGCAGTTCCGCGCGCGTTTCGCGCTCGGCATGGCCGTGCTGGTGTTCGTGCCGCCGATCGTGTGGTTCGCGCTGCAGCGCACGGGCTCGACCGAGGCGCTGATGAAGGCGTTCTGCGCGGTGGTCGCCGGGTGGCTGGTCTACCTGACGATCCGGCACCCCGACCGGCGCGAGCAGAACAACATGTGGGCGTACCTGATCCTGATGCTCGGGTCGCTCGTGTTCTGGTCGCTCTACCAGATGGCGCCGAGCGGCCTGCAGCTGTTCGCGATCAACAACGTGGACCTGCGCGTGTGGGGCATCACGGTCGCCCCGCAGTGGATCCAGAACATCAACACCGTGACGATCGTGATCGGCGGGCCGCTGCTCGCGGCACTGTTCGCCGACCTGCGCGCCAAGGGCTGGACCATCGACCTGCCGAAGCAGTTCGCGGTATCGCTGATCCTGATGGGTCTCGGGTTCCTTGCGCTGCCGGCCGGCATCGCATTCGCCGACGACGCCGGCAAGACGGCCTTCGCCTGGCTGTTCCTGAGCTACCTGCTGCAGAGCTTCGGCGAACTGCTGATCTCGCCGATCGGCTACGCGATGATCGGCAAGCTCGCCCCGCGCCAGTACCAGGGCATCATGATGGGCAGCTTCATGCTGGTGACCGGCCTCGCCTCCCTGTTCGCGGGCGACTTCTCCGGGATGGTGCCGGAACCGGCGGGCACCACTGCGCTCGCGACCAACCCCGAGTACTCGTCGCTGTTCGCGCGCCTTGGCTGGAGCAGTGCGGCGGTCGGCGTGGTGCTGGCGCTGCTGATCCCGCGCCTGCGGCGCCTGATCACCGACCGGGCCTAGCCCTGGTTCGGCGTGGCGCGGCTCGCCTCCATCCAGGTGCGGATGCGATTGGCGTCGCCGATGCGCGTGAGCCTGCCCCAGGAATTCAGCAGCACGATGACGACGTCGCGGCCGTCGATCACGGCTTCCATCACCAGGCATCGGCCGGCCGCGGCGATATAGCCGGTCTTCTGCACGGTGACCTGCCAGTTGGCCTTGTCCACCAGCAGGTTCGTATTGCGGAACTCGAGGCTCTGCTTGTTCACGCGCACGGCGTGCTCGGCATCCGTCGAATACTCGCGGATCGTCGGGTTGGCGCCGGCGGCGCGCACGAGCTTCGCGAGGTCCTCGGGACTCGCCACGTTCGCGGCCGAGAGGCCGGTCGGCTCGACGAAGCGTGCCGACTTCATGCCGAGTGACTTCGCCTTGGCGTTCATGGCCCGCACGCAGGCCGCCATGCCCTGCTCGTAGCGGCGGCAGAGGGCGTGTGCGGCGCGGTTGTCCGAGGACATCAGCGCGACGTGCATCAGGTCGCCCCGGCTCAGCCGCCCACCCACCGGCAGCCTCGAGAAACTCCCGGGCGTACCACGCACGTCGGCCTGGGTGATGGTGATCTGCTCGTCGAGCGGCTGGCCGGCCTCGAGCACGACCAGCGCGGTCATCAGCTTGGTGATCGACGCGATCGGCAACGCGACCTTTTCGTTGCGCGCGGCGAGCACCCGGGCGTCCTCCTGGTCGAGGATGTAGAAGGCGTTCGATTTCAGCGCCGGGACAGACCGGGCATGGGCAGGCGTGCCGGTGGAAGCACTTGCCGCGGCTGACGCCATCGCGCCGAGCAGGCACAAGGCGGTCGCCACCGATTTGATCGTTCGCAGTCGCTGCAACGTAGCCCCCAGACCGAACCCGGCGCCGCGCGCCGGTTACCACCGGCGCGAAGGGTACAGGCAAGCGTGCGGATCGTCACGTGCGCTGCGTCGCAGAACAGCAATGTCTACACTATTGTGTAGGAGGTGACACATGGCTACCAATCTCTCGTTAGATCCCGCCCTCATCGAGCAGGCACTCGCAGTCAGCGGAGAGCGCACCAAGAAGGCGGCCGTGACCCGCGCCCTAGAAGAATTCGTCGCCCGCCGGAAGCAGAGGAACCTGCTCGAGTTGATGGGCAAGCTGGAGTGGGACAAGTCGTACGACTACAAGGCCGAGCGATCGCGCTGATGGCAATGTTCGTCGACACGAGTGTCTGGTCACTGGCTTTTCGCCGCGACACGAACTCGGATGCTCCCGAGGTCGCGGCGCTACGGACCGTGCTTGGCGGCACCGATACTGTCGTGACCACCGGACTCGTGTTGCAGGAACTTCTGCAAGGATTCAGCGGGCCGCGCGCTCACCGGGACATCGTCGCGAGGTTCGCTGCACTGGCGCTCGTCGTCCCAGATCGGGACGACCACATTGCCGCGGCGGACCTGTGCAATCGGTGCCGACGTGCGGGCATCCAGGTCGGCACGATCGACGCACTGCTCGCCCAGCTCTGCATTCGCCACGAGCTGCAATTGCTGACGACGGACCATGACTTCACGCTGGCCGCGCGACACTGCGCGCTCCGAGTGTGTAAACCTGGGTCGTAGCCGACGAGCCATAGCCCGCGAGTCGGGCGATCGGCCCGACTGGAAATGGCGCGCCCGGAAGGATTCGAACCTCCGACCTTCTGGTTCGTAGCCAGACGCTCTATCCAACTGAGCTACGGGCGCGTTCAACCGGCAATTCTACTGGCGGAGAGAGAGGGATTCGAACCCTCGAAGGGCTTTTGACCCTTACACCCTTAGCAGGGGTGCGCCTTCGACCACTCGGCCATCTCTCCGGCTACGCAGAGAGCCGCGAAGCATAACGACCCGGCGCCGCCGCGTAAAGCGGTGGCGCCGGAAACCGTCTCGACTTGACTTCTGCCGACCCGGCCACGACCGCCGGGTCATGGGATCACGGGAAGGTATCGTGGCCGTTACCACCTCGGGCGGCCGGGGCCACGCCTTCCTGCTCTTCGCGCTTGATGCGCTCGAAGATCTCTTCGCGGTGCACGGCAACGTCACGCGGCGCGTTCACTCCGATGCGCACCTGGTTGCCCTTGACGCCGAGCACCGTCACCGTCACGTCGTTGCCGATCATGACGGTCTCGCCCACGCGCCTCGTGAGAATCAACATCCTGGTTTGCTCCTGGCCTCGCAGGCCACCTGTCCACCCACCAGCGGTCGCCATCCACCCCGGAGCGACCGGCCAGAGCCAGGCAGGTTTCCGGATATTGTTCCCGGGCCCGGTTCACCGCCTGCGCGCCTCGCGCCCATCCGACTGATGTTCGGACGAACGCGCGAGCCCGAAAGATAGCCTGAGACGCAAAAAAAGTCAGCTGTGCCGGAATGAAAATTCCGAGTTGGGTTGCGCTTTTTTGCGATCGTGGTCCGGCGCGACCACTATCACCCATTCAGGCGATCCTTCACCCACCCTGCCACCGAATGCAGCGCACCGGGCAGCGCAGCCGCATCCGTGCCGCCGGCCTGCGCCATGTCCGAGCGACCGCCACCGCGGCCGCCGACCTGCCGGGCCACGAAATTGACCACGTCGCCAGCCTTCACCTTCGACGTAGCATCGGCCGTGACGCCGGCGATCAGCGTGACCTTGCCGTCGGCTGCGGCCGCGCCGAGCACGATCACCGCCGTGCCCAGTTGGCCCTTCAGCTGATCCACCGCGTTGCGCAGCGCGGCGGCATCCGCCCCTTCGACGCTGGTCGCCAATACCTTGATGCCGGCGATCTCGATGGCTTCGGACGCGAGGTCCTTGCCGCGGCCGCTCGCGAGCTTGTCCTTGAGGCTCGCGATCTCCTTCTCGAGCTTGCGGCTGCGCTCGATCAGCTGGCGCACCTTGTCCTCGACGTCGTCCCGCGACCCGCGCACGAGGCTCGCGACGTCGCGCAGGCGGTGCTCGGTCTGCGCGACGTAGTCGAACGCCGCCTCGCCGGTGACCGCCTCGATGCGGCGCACGCCGGCCGCGACGCCGCCCTCGCTCAGGATCTTGAACAGGCCGATGTCGCCCGCGCGGCGCACGTGGGTGCCGCCGCACAGTTCGGTCGAGAACTCACCGATGCGCAGCACGCGCACCTCCGAGTCGTACTTCTCGCCGAACAGCGCCATGGCGCCGGCCGCCACCGCATCGTCGAAGTTCATCAGGCGCGTCTCGGCTTCGGCATTGGCGCGCACCTCGGCGTTCACCAGCCGCTCGATCTCGCGCAGCTCTTCGGGGGTCACCGCCGAATAGTGCGAGAAATCGAAGCGCAGGCGGTCGGGCGCCACCAGCGAGCCCTTCTGCGTGACGTGGAGCCCAAGCACCTTGCGCAGCGCCGCGTGCAGCAGGTGCGTTGCGGAGTGGTTGAGGCGCGTCGCCTCGCGCTGCGCGTGGTCGACCTCGGCCGTGACGATGTCACCGACCTTGAGCGATCCCGCCTCGAGCTTGCCCACGTGCAGGTGCACCTTGCCGAGCTTCTGCGTCTCGGTCACGACGAAGCGCGCGGCGCCGGCGGCGAGCACGCCGCGGTCACCCACCTGGCCGCCGCTCTCGGCGTAGAAGGGCGTGGCGTCGAGCACCACCTGCCCCTCCTCGCCCGCGCGCAGTTCCTCGACGCGCTCCTTGCCGCGGATCAGTTCGACGACGCGCCCTTGCGCACGTTCGTTCTCGTAGCCCTTGAAGTCTGTCTGCCCCTCGACCCGCAGGTCGGCGCGCAGGTCCACGCCGAACTTGCTCGCCGCTCGCGCACGCGCGCGCTGCTCGTCCATCGCCGCCTCGAAACCGGCCTCGTCGATGGTGAGGCCGCGCTCGCGCGCGATGTCGTTCGTCAGGTCCACCGGGAAGCCGAACGTGTCGTAGAGGCGGAACACGGTCTCGCCCGGGATCTGCTTGCCCACGAGCTTGCCGATGGCGCCGTCGAGCAGCGCCATGCCCTGCGCGAGCGTCTCGGCGAACCGCAGCTCTTCCTGCTCGAGCACCTTGGCGATGTGGCTGCGCTGTGAGCGCAGCTCCGGGTAGGCCTCGCCCATCACCTCATCGAGCGTCGCGACGATCTTGTGGAAGAACGGTTCGCGCTGTCCCAGCATGAAACCGTGGCGGATGGCGCGACGGATGATCCGGCGCAGCACGTAGCCGCGACCCTCGTTCGACGGCAGTACCCCGTCGGCGATCAGGAACGAACTCGCGCGGATGTGGTCGGCGATGACGCGCAGCGAACTCGCCCCGAGGTCGGTGGCGCCGGTATGCTTGGCAGCGGCGGCGATCAGCTCGCGAAACAGGTCGATGTCGTAGTTGCTATGCACGCCCTGCATCACGGCCGCGATGCGCTCGAGGCCCATGCCGGTATCCACCGACGGCTTCGGCAGCGGCGTCAGCGCGCCGTCGGCCGAGCGGTCGTACTGCATGAACACGAGGTTCCAGATCTCGATGTAGCGGTCGCCATCGGCATCGGGCGAGCCCGGGGGACCTCCCGCGATCCCCGGGCCGTGGTCGTAGAAGA
>Ga0114938_1000632_pt1 | contig 25687 bp, 16 predicted proteins | sample AshMeaBigSpring_FD_88675 | JGI IMG/M metagenome (GOLD analysis project Ga0114938, IMG submission 88675) | Groundwater microbial communities from Big Spring, Nevada to study Microbial Dark Matter (Phase II) - Ash Meadows Big Spring | ecosystem: Environmental > Aquatic > Deep subsurface >... | reverse complement strand
GAAGACTACGATACGGCACGCGACCCGCGACGCCGCATCGTGATTCCGGGAGGGCGAGGCTCCCGCCGAGCCGGGAAGACTACGATACGGCACGCGACCCGCGGCGCCGCATCCAGCTGAGGAACCAGGCACCGAGCACGGCGCCGCCGAAACAGATGAATGCCGTCGCGCCCGGGGAAGTGATACCAAAGGGGGCGTACATCCGCACGTACCCGGCGAATGCCAACGACATGATGAGGGGCCACAGTCCCCAGTACCGTGCCGGGAATGCGCGATCCGCGCCATGCGCAAGCTGCTGGGCCGCATGGGCAAAGAGTGCCATGCTCAGACCCACAAATGCCAGGGTCAGTCCCGTCATGCCGATTCCCTCCCGCACGATCACCATCATTGTCCTGGAAGGTACTCCAGTTGAATGGACGCATCGGGCAGCGCCTCGCGGAGCCGCGCCGCGCCCGCGGCGGTCACGGCCGTGCGGGAGACGTTCAGCTCCTTGAGCGCCTGGAGCGGCTCCAGACGGGCCAGGCCGTCGTCCGATACCGGGGTGGAACCCAGGTGCAGAAACGCCAGCCGCGTCATCCCGGAAAGGTGCTGCAGCCCGTGGTCGGTCAGCTGCGTGTTGTCCAGGTTCAGCCACTCCAGGTTGCTCAGCCCGGCCAGGTGCTGGATCCCCTCGTCGCCAATCGCGACCCGCCAGAGATTCAGCCGCTTCAGGGATTTCAGCGCGGCCAGGTGCTCCATGCCGCGGTCGGTCAGCTGGCCGTTCTCGCTCAGGTCCAGCTCCTCCAGCGCTTGAAGCTGCACGACATGGGCCAGGCCGTCGTCGGTGATCTGGTTCTGCGAGACGCGCAGCTTCTTCAGGCGGGGAAAGTCGGCCAACAGGGCGAGCCCCTCATCCCCGACCAGCGTCTTGGCCAGGTAGAGTTCCTCGAGGTGCTCCAGGGGCTTGAGTTCCCCGAGCCCCTGTTCACTCACCCAGAGAAAGTCCAGCCCGAGCACTTTCAACTGCTTCAGCCGCGCGAGGTGTGCCAGTCCCGCGTCGTCCACCGTGGTGGACCCGGTCTGGCCGGACAGCCGCAGGGCCCGCAGCTGCGGCAGGCGGCCCAGGTGGGCCAGGCCAGCATTGGTAATCTGGCAGTCGCGCAGGTCCAGGTTTCGCAGCGAATCGATCTCCCCCAGCGTCGCCAGAGCGGCATCCGTGATCGCGGTTTCGTTCAGGAGCACGCTTTGCAGCCGCGGCAGTCCGCGAAGGTGTTCCAGGACCGCATCCGCCACTTGTGTCTGGCGGAAGTTGACTTCGACCACACAGCCCTCGCTGTCGCGCTTCAGGTCGCGAGCCTGCCCCTGCAGGGCCGCCACCGACTGGAGGTCGTCCGCGGGACCGGCCGGCTCGCGCGCGGAGTGCGCCGGTTCATCCGGCCGCGTCGCGGCGGGCGAGCCGCCAGGCGGGGGCGCGTCGGGCCGGCGGCCGGACGGTTCCGTGGGCGCACACCCCAGCCCCAGCAGCAGGCACAAGGCCGCCGACGCGAACCGGGATTCCCTGACAGGCAACATGCGCGGGCTCCTCCAGACCAGGACAGTGTCAGACCAACAGAGGTTTCGGGAACCGTTCCGCATCCGGTCCCGGCACGACATATCATCGTAGAGGCAGCCGCGTGGGACGCAACGCCGTAACCGTGCACACGCCGGGGTCTGGTACATTTTTCGGCCAGTCAACCCCACCCCGCAAAGACACGCGGGCCGAAAACATGTACCTGACCCCCTCGAATCCGTAACCGTGCAGAAGCCGGGGTCTGGTACATTTTTCGGCCAGTCAACCCCACCCCGCAAAGACACGCGGGCCGAGAACATGTACCTGACCCCCTCGAATCCAACGCCGTAACCGTGCACAAGCCGGGGGCGGCGCGGGGTGCTCTCACCTTACCGGCTCGGCGAGGTATAATCGCCCCCGTAACGCGTCCCGCCGGATTGGTCCCGCCTCCCCCTCGATCAAGGAGTTTTCTCCCATGCCCAAGCTTGTCTGCTTGCTGTGGCCGCTGCTGGTGTGCCAGTGGGTGCTCGACTCCGCTGCCGCGGAGAAGCTGAAGGTGCTGATCGTCGACGGTCAGAACAACCACAACTGGCGGGCCACCACGCCCGTTATGAAGAAGGCCCTGGAGGAGGCCGGTATCTTCACGGTCGACGTCGCCACGTCGCCAGAGGGGCCGGACCTGGCCGGTTTCCGACCCGAGTTTGCGGCCTACGATGCCGTGGTCTCGAACTACAACGGCCATCCGTGGTCCCCGGCAACGCAAGACGACTTCGTCGCCTACGTCCGCGGCGGTGGCGGGTTTGTCTGTGTGCACGCCGCCGACAACTCCTTCCCGGCCTGGAAGGAGTACAACGAGATGATCGGCCTGGGCGGCTGGGGCGGCCGGAGCGAGGCCTCCGGACCCTATGTCTACTACCGGGACGAGCAGCTGATTCGCGACACATCGCGGGGGGGCGGCGGCAGCCACGGACCACAGCACGAATTTGCGATCGTGATCCGCGATCCCGACCATCCGATCACGCGGGAGATGCCCCGCGCCTGGATGCACGCCCAGGACGAGCTGTACGATTCGCTCCGCGGACCCGCGGAGAACATGCAGGTGTTGGCCACCGCCTATTCCCGCAAGTCGCAGCGTGATGAACCGATGATGATGACCGTCGAATACGGCCAGGGTCGCGTCTTTCATACGCCGATGGGACACGCCGACTACTCGATGAAGTGCGTCGGCTTCATCGCCACGCTGCAGCGGGGCACCGAATGGGCGGCGACCGGACAGGTCACGCTGCCGATTCCGGACGATTTTCCCACGGCGGACAAGTCGCGGTCGCGGCCTTGAGTTGCATGTGCGGGCAGGAGGGGCCGCTGGATGGGACCTGTGCGCGCCGTGCTGTGCGACCTGGACGGGACGCTGCTGGACACGCTCGGGGACATCGCCCAGGCCGCCAACGGCGTGCTGCAGTCCCTGGGCTTTCCGCCGCACCCGGTGCAGGACTACCGCCGTTTTGTCGGCGAAGGCGTGCAGGTGTTGTTCTCCCGCGCCCTGCCGGCGGGGACCGGCGATCCGGATCGTCTGGCCTTGTGCGTAGCACGTTTTCGCGAGGAATATGCCCGCTGTTGGGACGTCCACACGCGGCCGTATGACGGGATTCCGGAGTTGCTCACGGGGCTGGAGGAACGCGGTCTGGCCCTGGCCATCCTGTCGAACAAGCCGGTCGATTTCGTGCGGATGTATGTTGCGCGTTACTTGTCCTGCTGGACGTTCCGGGTGGTGTTGGGGCAGGGGGAGGGAAACCCGCGCAAGCCCGACCCCGCGGGGGCCTTGAGGACCACGGCGGAACTGGGCCTGGCCAGTTCGGAGATCGTCTACCTCGGCGATTCGCCCGTCGACGTGCAGACGGCCCACGCGGCCGGGATGTACGCCGTAGGGGCCGGGTGGGGCTTCCGTCCCGTGGAAGAATTGCGCCAAGCCGGGGCCGACGCCACGATCGCTCATCCGCGGGAGCTGCTGCCGATCCTGGATGCCCGTCGGCCCGAGCGGGAGCACCTGTGTTGAATTGCCCTGCGTGATCCTGGGAGGTACGGGACGAGCGAACCGGAGTTGTCCGCTCTTGGGAGGGCGTGGCTCCTGCCGAGCCAGCGCGCTTACCCGGATTATTGATGAGCCGCAGCGCGTTAGCCCGGATGATTCATGAGCCGCAAGCGCGCTAGCGTCCGGTTTTGGTGGAATTGGGGAGAACCGTAACCGTTCACAGGCCGGGGTCTGGCTCATTTTTCGGCGGGAAGACGCCCGCGCTCGGCACGAACGTTTCCGCCGAAAAATGTGCCTGACCCCCTCAGGTGCAGCCGATCAGGCGTCCACCCCGTGAACGGTTACGGGAGAACCGGACGCTCGCGCGTGCCGGCTGATGTGCGCGGCGATTTTGGGAAGATAGCCACAACCTGTTTCTCCGCTTCACCTTGCAACCTAACTCGTCAGGTTTGAAGAATCATCCGCGCACTGCGGGTGCTCGGCTCGGCGGGAGCCTCGCCCTCTCGAAATCACGAAACTTTGTTTATGCGGCCGCCGGTCAACTTTGTCACGTCATCGTCGTTTTTCGCTCCGCGAAAGAGCGTACGTTCGCGGAGCGAACGGCGACGATCCCAGGCGGGTGCGTTATGACCGGCGGTGAAGACGTCAAGAAAAGAGCACGGGCTGGCCCCCTGAGGCGCATGCGGCGTAACCGTTCACAGGCCGGTGTCTGGCTCATTTTTCGGCGGGAAGACCGCTCGTCGTCGTGCGACGCTGCCGCCGAAAAATGTGCCTGACCCCTTGGGGTGCGGCAGATCCAGCGTCCACCCGTGTACGGTTACCATGCGGCCAGCCCCTTGAGGGGCCCCAGGCGGTTGCGTTACACTCGCCCAGGGGTAACCGTTCACGGGCCGGGGTCTGGTCCATTTTTTGGCCGATCAACTCGACCTCGCGGATACGGGCCGGCCGAAAACATGGACCTGACCCCCTGGAATCAGGGAGAATCTTCCACCGGGTTGTGAACGGTTGCCCTCAGGGTGGCCCGGTCGCCGCCGAGGGGTGCGTGCTGTTACGTGGAGGACTGCGATCTTGGGAGGGCGGAGTTCCCGCTGAGCGCTTTGCCCGGCAGTTCGGCGAAGGCCTCGCCCTCCGAGCATCACGCCGCCCAACTCAAGGGGCTCGGGTCGACGTTGTCGGCCGGCGCTTGCCGGCATCGAGCAGATTTTCAGCAAGGACAGGGACCAGACCCCCGACCTCAGAACCGATCGCCATCGGGGACATCTCCGTCGCTCGCTGCGGGAAGGAAAGGAACGAGACCGATGTCCATTCGGCCACGGACCAGTTTTGTGCTTAAATTGAAGAAGCGCCGCTGTCCCAAGTGCGGTGGCAAGCTGAACAACCAGCGGATGCGTTGCCCGCGTTGCGCCCAGGTGCAAGTTCGTCCGAAGAAGTAACCCGTCGACCGCCGGGCGGCCATCCGCGGCCCGCGCCGCCGGTTCGCCCGTCGGCCGTATGCGCCCTGCGGGGCGCGGTCCAGGTCGCGCGATGCGACCAGCGGTCCAGCGACTCGGTTCAGTGGGCGGCGGGAGTCGACATTCCATCCGAACACGCCCGGTTCCGCCGCGCCACTGCAACCGCTTGTTCGGTCCGTCCTTGGATTCTCACGGAGGCACGGAGCCGCGGAGAAGGCTTCACAACTCGCCGTGGACGATTCCGGTAATACCATCCTTCATCAAGGCCTCTCCGAAATTCAGCAAGTACCCAAGTTTCATTCCGGTCAGGCGAAGGTAAGTGAGCCATTGCTTCTTGTGAGCTGGATGAACCTTTTCAACGGACTTCAGTTCCCCAAGCACCTTTCCTTCGACGATCAAATCGGCTCGAAATCCTTCATCCAACCTTTGGCCATCGTATTCAATTGGAATGGCAACTTGACGCTCAACCGACAATTCCCGCCTTCGCAGCCAAACTCACTTCGTAGACCGTCTCCAACAGTCCTGGTCCCAAATCCTGGTGCAAATGGACCGCGCTGTCGACGATCAATGTTCCAATCTCGTTCTCATGCTTCTCCGTGACCCTGTGGCTCTGTGAGATAATCTGTCCGGGAGCGAACAAGGAGTCTGCCGTGCGCAACCATCCGTTCCGCGTGGTCCTGCCGTTGTGGAGTTGCCTGTTGGTGCTAGGGGCAGGCGGGTCCGCAGTTTGTGGGATTGAAGAGGAACCGCCGCGGCCCGCCGACGCGCCCCGCGGCGAGCCGACCGAGGCGAATTGGGCCGGCACCGTGGAGTTCCCCGCCGGCGAGACGCCCGTAAGGCTCTTCAACGGCCAGGACTTCACAGGCTGGGAGGGGCACACCGACCGGTACTTCTCCGTCCGCGACGGCGTGATCGTGGCCCGCAATGACCGGCAGAACGCCCCGCCGGTCAGCACCTACCTGTTGACGACGAAGGACTATCGCAACTTCCGGCTGATCTTTGAGGGACGGCTGGTCGAGTCGAAGATGCACTCGGGGATCGCCCTGTGGGGCGCGAAGGCCCCAGACAAGGGCGACCCGTACACCTATCGCGGCCACCTGGTGATGTTTCCCTCCGATTGGGGCTTCTACGACCTGTACGGCCGCAACCTGATCTACAAGGACGACGGCCGCGCCAAGCGGGCCGATCAGGTTGGCCAGTGGAATCGCATGGAAATCCTGGCGATCGGCCAGCGGATTCGCCTGGTGGTGAACGGACAGGAGGTTGCGGACTGGACCGATCCCCGTCCGGAACTTTGCCAGGCCGGCCCGATCGGGCTGCAGCTGCACTCCAACAACGTGCCCCAGGAGGTGCATTTCCGCGGCCTGATCCTGGCGGAGAACCCCGAGGATCGACTGATTACGGCGGGCGCACCGTGACGCCGCTCGACCGGAGATCAGTTCACGGCCTACCTTCACCCGGGGTGTGAACGAATACGCCCCGGCAGCCGGGGCGAGCGGCAGCGCTGGGCGCTGCGCCTCCGATCGCCACCGGCTCGGCAGGACCCTCGCCCTCCCCAAGAGCGGCAGCGCTGGGAGCTCTGCGTGGTCCGCCCTGGGGCGAAAATGCGGGCGATCACCGGTAGGGCTGCCAGACCGGACGCGGCCGGTGGGCGGCAGCGGGGCGGGCCGGCGGGGGCGCGGATGGGGGTGCCGTGCCGGGCGGCGGTTCTGCGCGGGGCGTCGTTAAGGGGGGGCCGGGGGCTGACGACCCGTCCGCGCCGCGCCGCACAGAATCGTCCCGACGGGCCGTGCGGGCGATCGGAGGACGACCGGGTGCGGCCGGCGTCCATCCTCCGGCGAGCGCGGCGGGAGGCGTGATCGCGACATCCCGCTTGGCCTCCAGCCGCTGGCCGCCGGGCGAGGTGTAACGGACGAACAGCTGGAGCCGATCGCTGCTCGGGGGTTGATTGGGCCAGGGCAGTTCCAGGTGGATGCCCTGGCCGAAGAGCGTTTCGCGCATCCGGGAGGCGGCCTCCGCGGCGTCGAAGTCCCACCGCGCGACGCGGGCGTCCGCTCCCGTCTTGGTCGGGTCGAGCACGACGACGGAAATGGCGGCCCCCTGGGCCACGAAGCGCCCCTGCTCGTCCTGCGGCTGGATCACCACCAGCAGGCCCTCGTCACCCGGTTTGTCGTCAAAATCGTAACCGCCGGTGAGGCGCTCGTTCAACACGATCCGGCGGACCGGTGCCGTGGAGGGCGCGGCCTGGTCGATATCAAATCCATTCGGCTCCAAGTCGTCGTCCTCGCCGTCCAGCGGGGGTGGCGTGGTGGACGGCTCCGGCAGCTGCACGTCGGGCTCGGCGGGAAGGCCCGGCTCGACGCTGGGCGGTGTCAGGTCGGGCAGGTCGGGTTCCCGCGGGCGCTGCGGGTCCGAAACGCGGGCCGGCTGATTGGACTTCAGCCGGCTGGCTGGCTGACCGGCCTCGGCGCGGAGCGTCGAGTTCTCGCGCCGGCAGGAGTCCAACTCGGCGACCGTTTGTTCCAGTTCCGCGTCCAGCAGGTACAGCTGGTCCTCCATCCAGCGCAGCTCGCTTTCCAGCAGGTCGATGCTGGGATCGCTGCGGCAGCCGACCAGGGCGCAAGCGCACAACAGCACGACGATCAAGCGCGAGTTCATCTCGGCCTCGGGGCTGAAAAGTCGGTTCACTGGGGAGAGGCTGGATCGCGATCCGGAGGTGCCGCGCGGCGCCCCGCGGCACCGCTACGGCTTGTCTCCCGCCTTGCCCACATGTTCGATCACATGATCGATCAAGTGGTATTCCTTGGCTTCACCGGCCGTCATGAAACGGTCGCGGTCGGTATCCTGCTCGATCTTCTCCAGCGGATGCCCCGTGTGTTTGATGAGAATCCGGTTCAACCGCTCCTTGACGTTCTTGAACTCCTTGGCGTGAATCAGGATGTCCTCGGCGGAGCCCTCCATGCCGGCCAGCGGCTGGTGGATCATGATCCGGGCATTGGGGAGGGCGTTTCGCTTGCCCGCGGCGCCGGCGGCCAGCAGCACGGCGCCCATCGAAGCGGCCTGACCGATGCAGTAGGTGGCCACGTCACAGGCGACGAACTGCATCGTGTCGTAGATCGCCATGCCGGCGGTGACGCTGCCCCCCGGCGAGTTGATATACAGGTGGATGTCGGCCTTGGGATCTTCCGACTGGAGGAAGAGCAACTGGGCGACCAGCGAGTTGGACACCTCGTCGTTGATGGCGGAGCCCAGAAAGACGATCCGATCCTTGAGCAGGCGGCTGTAGATGTCAAAGACGCGTTCCTCGCGGCCGCTCTTTTCGACAACGTAGGGGACCAGGGGCATCGAGGTACTCGCTCCGTAGTTCAGGATGGTGGGGCGTCCGCCCAAGCGGGCTCAGCGGTCGTCGTCCTCTTCCGCTTCCCCGACCGCTTGCTTGGTGAGGATATCGTCGACCAGGCCGTAGGACCGGGCCTCGGCGGGGTTCATGTAAAAGTCGCGGTCGGTATCCTTGGCAATCCGCTCGATCGGCTGGCCCGTGTGCTGGGCCAGGATCTCGTTCAACATGTCGCGAGTCTTGAGAATCTCGTTGGCCTGGATCTCGATATCGCTGATCTGACCTCCCACCCCGCCGTAGGGCTGATGGATCATCACCTTGGCATGCGGCAGGGCAAACCGTTTACCCTTGCTGCCGCCGGCCAGCAGGATCGCGCCGCCGCTGGCCGCCAGCCCCACGCAGTAGGTGGCGACCGGGCAGGACAGAATCTGCATCGTATCGTAGATCGCCAGGGTCGCCGTGACGCTGCCGCCCGGGGAGTTGATGTAGAAGTGGATATCCTTGCGGCGGTTTTCGCTTTGCAGGTAGAGCAGCTTCATCACCAGTTCGTTGGCGTTTCCATCGTAGATCTCGCCCTGAAGGAACACGATCCGGTTCTCCAGCAGCAGGTCGCCCAGGGTCAGCTGGCGCTGCCGCTGGTAATCGCGGTAGCCGTATGACTGGTTGCCGGGCGCGGGCGACAGGCGGTTCATGGCATCGTGTTCCTTGTCTCTATCTCGGAGTCTCGCGCGACGACCGACCCCGGCCCCTTGGCAGCGGAAGGGGCGGGGCACGGGGCGGGCCCGGTGCCAACTTGCCCCCGCGGCGACCGCGCTGCGGCGCCCGCGGGGGCGCAGACTGGCCGGCGAGGAACGGGCCGGACCGCGCGGCGCGTCACTTGTGATCGACCGATTCGGGTAGGGGCTGCGCCTCACCTCCATGCTTGGCGACGGGAATGTCCGCCTCGCGCGGACCGCTGATGACGTGGTCGATCGCCTGGGTTGCCGCCTCCGCTTCCGCGGGCTGGTAGGCGACATCGCGGAAGACCGCGTGCTCCAAAATCGTCTCGATGACCAACCGCTCGACAACCTGGTTCCGCAGGGCATCCATCGAGCCCCGCTTCTCCAACCGGGCCCGGATGCGGCGGGGAGAATCGCCGCCCTGCAGCGCGATCCGGCGGATTTCGCCGTCCAGGTTGTCCTCCGTGGCCTCGATCTTCTCGTCTTCCGCGATCCGCTCCAGGATGAAGTGCTCCTTGAGCGCCAAGCGGGTGGCGGCGAGACTGTTCTGGCGGATGCGATTCTCGTGAGCCAGGATCTCTTCCCGGCTGTACCCGGCCGACTGCAATTCCAGGACGGCCCGTTCCAGCTCCCGCCGCGACTGGCGACGCAACAGGTCCGGTGGCAGATCCCAGTCGGCCCCCTGGGTGAGCAATTCGGCGATCTGGCGGCGAAAACGCTGCCGCTGCTCGTAGTCCCGCCGCCGCTCCAGCGAGCGTTGAATGGCGTCCCGCAGTTCCCCCTCGCTATCGAAGTCACCCAGCTCCGCAAGCAGGTTGCTGTCCAACTGCGGCAAACTCCGCCGCTTGACCTCCAAGACTTCGATGGAGACGTCGACCAGCTTTCCCGCCAGCTGCTCGCTGGCCGGATCGGGGCTGATCGTGACCTGGGTCTCGCGCCGCTCGCCGGGGCCGGCACCCTGCATCAGGCGGTCGAAGCCGTTCAACACCGCATCGGAAAAACTGAGCGTCGGCTTCAGCTGCAACTCCACCCCGCTCAACTCCGAAAGGCGCTGGCCGTCATGGTGGAACTGCAGGTTCGCAAGGAGGACGTCCCCCGGTTCCGCCGGATCGGGCTGCGCGATCAAGGCGGCCCGATCCTCCAACAGCTGCGCCAGCCGCTGGTCGACGTCCTGGCGGGTAATGTCGCGCACCGGGCGGTCCAGCTTCAGGCCCTTCCAGGCCGGCAGCGTGAACTCGGGACGCACCTCGATGTCAAACTCAAACGTGAACGGGCCCTCCGGGGGAATCTCGATCACGTCAAAGTCGAAATCCGGTTCGCTGATCGCCGCGAACTGTTGCTCTTCGGAAATCTGGGCCAGACTGTCCAGCACGATCGAACCCTTGATCCGATCGGCGATCTCCTTGCGGAATCGGTGCTCGACCAGTTTGCGGGGCGCTCGTCCGGGTCGAAACCCGGGAATCGACGCCTCGGGCATCATCTCCGTGAACGCGTCGTCATAGTAACGCTCGACATCGTCCCGCGAGACGCTCACCGTCACGTGCCGCTGGCAGGTGCCCGGCCTGTCCACCCTGACCTCCAGGGTCAGCTTCGGCTTTTCCTCCTGCTCGTCCTCCGGCCGGTCGTCGAGGTCGGTCTCGGGTGAGGTCATGTTGCACGTCGCTTTGCCAGAGATGCAATGGTCGAACAACGGATCGCGCCGGCCCGAGCGCGCGGCACGACCGGCAACCCGGGACTGGCCGCAGCCCCCGCACCGCGTAACCCAAGGAGCGGGTGATGGGATTCGAACCCACGACAACAACGTTGGCAACGTTGTGCTCTGCCAACTGAGCTACACCCGCCCGGCCTTCCCCCAGGCTGCACCTGCCGCAGCGCAAAGCCCGAGAGAATACCGGATTATATTTTCGAACAAGGCCGTTGCAAGGGCAGTTCACCGGCATTCCTGGTCAGCTGGCGGTGACGGCCCGCATCGCACGAAGGCCCGGAGCGCCAGGGCCCCGCGGGGCTGGCCGCGGCCGATCACCGGCACCGGCCCCGTTCCGAACGCACCCGGGGGGCACGTGGACCTGATTCGATCGTTCGCCCGGCATCGGACCGAGCGAACTTACCCAGGCTTGCCGTCTTCACGCGTCGGCCGCAGGATCTCCTGTGGTGCCTGATGCACCCGCGCGTACTTGCGAGGCCTTACGGACCGCGCTGGCGGCACTGCTGGCTGATCGGCCGGTTCCCGACCCATGGGGCCCTACGCCCCGCCTGCCTGCCCCGGTTCGGCGGGTGCAGTCCGTCCGCCATGCTGGACAGAAGTCCAGCCCGTCCACGCCGCTCGCACAGCCGGCCGACGGTTGTCAAGCGATCTGGGCGGGGTTAAGCTAAGGGGGCGGTCGCCCACATGTTTCATCGCATTCCATCATCCTCCCGTGAGGTCGGCCCGAAGGCGAATCCGCTCCGAGCGATGGTCCTTCTCGTTGTTCCCCGCAGCCCCAAGTCTTGACGGCCGGCCGTCGGCTGGGCGGGGACGCGCCCCACCAATGGGAATCGACGTATGCTCGACGCCAGGTTAGTCGTTGTGGGGGGTGAGGCGGATGCCAGGGAGATCCGCCTGAAGCTGCCATCGACCTTCGGCCGGGGCCGGGATGCGACGATCACCCTGGGCCACCCCCTGGTCAGTCGCCAGCACTGTGAACTGTACGAACAGAACGGCATGCTGATGGTGCGCGACCTGGGTTCGCTCAACGGCACGTTCGTGGGCAATCGACGCGTTACCGAGGCCGAACTTCCGCCGGGCGAACTGCTGACGGTGGGGGCCGTTACCTTTCGCGCAGTTTACGGGGAGATGCCCGAGCTGTTTCAGGCCGACCGCGCGTCGAAGGCGCGGGATACCGCCGCCGAGCGGTCCGAGGAGCGCACCGTCAGCGCCCCACCGGGGCCAGCTCGGGTCGATGCCCAGGAGGCGGAGGACGTGGAATTCGTCGAGTTCCTGGACGACGACGAGGCGGTCGAGGCCGAAGACTGGGGCGAAGTTGCCGCGGAGGCGGAACCGTCCGCGAGCAAGTCCGATGACCAGATCTCGGAGATTGTCGAGTTCGGGGACGCCGAGGCCGAAATCGTCGGGGATAAAGCGGCGTCAGCCGAGCCAGCGGGCCGCTCGGACCTGGATACCGTTCCTGCTCCCAAGCCAGCCAAGCCCTCGGGAGCCCCGGGCCCTGCAATACGGTTGGACCTGGAGGTGGACAAGCCAGACGTGGTCAAGAGCGACGACGAAGACCTGACATCGTTTCTCAAGAACCTCGGTCGTTAGTCGCGGCTTGCCACGTGCACCCCAAGGGGGTCTGGTCCATTTTTCGGCTGTAAAGCTCTGCCAGACCCAAACGCGCTGGCCGAAAACATGGACCTGACCCCCTGGAATCGCCGGGGTGTGAACGGTTACGGTCCATGTTTTCATCCAGCGCGTATCCGCGAGGTCGAGTCGATCGGCCGAAAAATGGACCAGACCCCGGCCCGTGAACGGTTACATACCGGATTGACATCTTCGTCAAGTACCAGCTGACGATGCACCGCGAGGCTCTCTGGGGCACACCGCGTGTTCGCTCGTTCCGGCCGGCACCGTGGTGATTCATCCGCCCCGGCCTTTTCCGCGGGCCAGCCGGTAGCCCGCCAGCCGCCAGGCGCTCGCGCCGATTCCCACCGTGGCGTAACCTGCGAGGACCACCCCGGCGATGATCGGGCCCGCATCCTCGGCCAATGTGAGCAGCCAGTACAGCAGCGATCCCAGGGGCGGATCGGCGTACGCGGCAATTGCGACGCACGCGATGAATACCACCGCGCACATCACCACCGCAGAAACACCAAGCCACGTGATGCCCGCGAACCAACTGCGGACCGAAAGCACGCAGCGCACACCGGGCAGGATGGCGATCGTGACCAGCAGCGCGAGCGTGATGAACGTCATCATGGCCATCGGCAGCTCGTCGATGGAGCCTGCGCGACCGGCCCTGGGCAGCCCCAGCGCCGCTGCGACCACGGCGGTGCAGGCCAGCAGGTGGCCGATCCCGTACTGCCGCCCCAACGTGCTCGCGGCTCCCGCCTGGTTCACGCGAACAATCCGCCAATTGGCAAGGTATCGCACCAGCCACAGCGGCGCCGTGAGGACGACAAATGCCAGCGGACACCAGACGAACAGGTCCCAGGGAACGTTGTCGCTCAAGGCGGCTGGGGAATGAAGCTTGATGCCGATCAAGAAGCACGCGACGGCCGTGATGCCCACTCCGGCCAGCAGGAGCACCCGCGGCAATACCCGGCCGGGTCCCAGCGCCGTCCACCCGGAAATCAATCCAGACTGGCCGAGAAGGAATCCCCACAGGCAGGCATAGAACACCTCTGGCGGATCGCCCCACGCCAGGGCCGGCAGCATCAGGTCCGCCGCGAGCACGGCGGCCCACAATCCGTAAATGAAAACCAATGACCCGGCAGTGGCTGGACGGGCCGAGGGCGGTGGGACGGCGGGTTCGATTTCGTCGGACAACGGTTCGTCGCCCCGCTGGGGGACATCTTACCGGGTGGGTTCAGGTCCACCTTTCGGCCGCCAAACTCCACCCCGCCCGAGCGTGTTGGCCGCAGTAACCGCTCACAGCCCGGTGGAAGTCTTTCCCTGATATTCCAGGGGGTCAGGTCCATGTTTTCGGCCGGCGCGTATCCGCGATGTCGAGTTGATCGGCCGAAAAATGGACCAGACCCCGACCCGTGAACGCTTACTGGCCGCACGACTTGGACCGGACCCCTGGGAACTACGGCCCGTCTTGTCCCGGGCCGGGAAGGGAATCTCCACGGGAGAACCCCCACGATCGGACGCGCCGCAAATTATAGTGGCAGTCGGGATCAGGATGAAGCGAACGGCGGGCTCGATCAATCCGCTCGCGGGCTGCGAGGGGTCAGGTACATGTTTTCGGCATGCGCGTCTTCGCCTGGTCGGGCGGATTGGACGAAAAATGTGCCAGACCCCGGCCCGTGAACGGTTACACCAACTGCGGCCATGGTTGTTCCTGTTTGCGGACCCCGTCCGAGCTTGTTGCCCAGGGCGCGTGAGACTTCAGAGACACACGCTGGAGGTGCGGCGGAAGTGCCGGGCAGGACGCTCTCAACGGCGTCCCAGCGCATGGTACAATCCGGGGCGTCACCGGGCCCGGCGGCCGAGCGGCTAAGAGTCGTCGCGCGGCGCGGACGTGATGCGAGGGGCGATTGCGAGGGCAGTGTGATGCCGAAGGTGCTCGTGGTCGATGACGCGGTGGTGGATCGCCGACTGGTCGGCGGCCTGCTGGCGGGGGACCCGGCTTTCCAGGTCGAGTTTGCGGGGGGCGGACGAGAGGCCCTGGAGCTGATCGCCCGTGCGGCACCCAATGTGGTCGTCACCGACCTGAGGATGCCCGAGATGGACGGGATGCAGCTGGTGGAACACATTCGCCAGTACCATCCCCTGGTTCCCGTCATCCTGATGACCTCGGTCGGCAGCGAAGAGATCGCCGTCCAGGCCCTCCGCGCGGGTGCGTCCAGCTACGTGCCCAAGCGGCTGCTGGCGCAGGAACTGATCTCCACCGTGCACAGCGTGCTGTCCGTCGCCATCCGCCAGCGCAATCATGCCCGCGTCATGCAGCGGATGGCGTCGCAGCACGCGGTATTTGTCTTCGAGAACGACAGCGCGTTGATTCCCCAGGTGGTTGGCTTCCTCCAGGAACATGTGACCCAGATGGGCATTTGCGACGATGCGGACCGGATGCGGATCGGCGTGGCCCTGGAGGAAGCGCTGGTCAACGCGGTTTACCACGGCAACCTGGAGGTGACGTCGCATTTGCGGGAGCAGGATGACCGGGCCTACTACGACCTGATCGAGAGGCGCTCCGGGGAGGCCCCTTACCGGGACCGACGGGTGCATGTCGAGGCAAGCCTGTCGCCGGACCTCGCGGTCTTCGTGGTACGCGACGAGGGCAACGGATTCGATCCGACCTGCCTGCCCGACCCCACGGACCCCGCCAACCTGGACCGGGTTTGCGGACGCGGCGTGCTGTTGATGCGGACCTTCATGGACGAGGTGCGGTACAACGAGCGGGGCAACGAGGTGACGCTCACCAAGCGGCGCCGGGCGCCCCAGGCGGTGGCCGGCAACGGCGCCTCGTGAGCATCCCCGCACGCCACGCGCCGAACCGCGGGGCGCGTCGAGCGGCGACCAGACCGGGGTCGGGTCCATTTTTCGGCCGAAGAGCTGCACCACACCCGGACGCGCTGGCCGAAAACATGGACCTGACCCCCTGGAATCCAAACACCGCGCGCCGCGCAAATCAGCCGCAGGGCGCTAGCCCTCGGTTGCGGCAGGAACCGAGGGCTAGCGCCCTGCGGCTGATGAAACATCCGGCCTGAGGGGCGAAACATCCGGCCCGAGGGGCTCAGTCCGCCAGGCGGGCCAGCAGGATGAGGCACATGTCGTCGAACTGTTGCCCTTGGCCCTCGAAGCGGGTGACGTGCTCGACGACGGCCTGCCCCAGCGGTTCGACCCCCCGCGGCCCTCGCGCCAACACGTGCCGCAGCCGCCGCAGCCCGAACAGTTCACCCTTGCTGTTCATCGCGTCGGTGATCCCGTCGGTGCAGAGCAGGACCACATCTCCCGGCTGCAGCGGTGTCACGGCCATCTGGTAGTCGCGCACGCTGCGAATCCCCAGCGGCAATCCGGCCACCGCTTCGCCCACTGCCTCCACGGCCCCCCCCGCGGCTCGGCGCAGTAGCGGCGGCAGATGGCCCGCATTGACGACCGACAGCTGGTGCTGGTGCGGGTCGAGCACGCAGATCGCGAAGGTCACGAACGGGCAGTCGAAATGGGGCCCGAACACATCGTCGTTCAGCTGCGCCAGGGCCTCGTGGGGCGGGATCGACATCGCCAGGCGGTAGGGAATTTCGGCACACAAGCGGGCCATCACCAGGGCCGCCGAAATCCCCTTGCCGGCCACGTCCGCCACGGTGATCGCCAGCCGGCCATCGGGCAGCGGGATGTAGTTGAAGTAGTCCCCGCCAATCTGGTCGGCCGGCCGGTAGAAATCAAAGAAGGCGTAGCCCGCCAGGACCGGGCGATGGGCCGGCAGGAAATGCTGTTGCACCTCCCGGGCCAGGGCCAGTTCGCGGGCCCGGCGGTCCAGCTTCAGCGCGGATTCGTGAATCCGCGCGTACTGGACCGACTGACCTGCGATCATCGCCACGCTGACCAGGACCTCCAGGTCTTCCCGATCGAACGGCCGCCGCGGGTCGTCCGATTCGATATGCACAATCCCCAGCGGTCCATGCCCTGGGGCCACCAGGGGGGCACACATGATGGAGCGGAAATCGTCGTCCAGCACCGACTCGTTGAATGCTCCCTGGTTCTGGAGGTCAGAACTGAGCACCGCCTCGCCGTCGCGAAAGACCCGCTCGGCCACCGATTGGCTGACCGGTCCAAAGGTCAGCGGGCCGCCACCCTCCTCCCCGCGGTTCTTGAGGGCAGCCGGCATCAGCTGGCCGTCACCCCCCTGCGGCAGCTGGATAAAGGCCTGCTTCGTCTGGGGAAAGAGCCGGAACAGGCCGTCGAGGATGTTTTGCAACACCTCGTCCACGTCCAGCGAATTGCCCAGGCTGCGCGTGATCGCCAGAATCGCCTGGAGCTTTTCACCCGGATTGACGTCCAGGTGCGCCTCGCTGCTGGCGTCCAGGGCATCGACGACCGCCGGAAGTTCCGTCTCCAGCAAGCCGTCGGGCTCCCCGCCGTTGGCCCCCAGCGGCACCGGCTGGCCCTCGAAAAAGGCCGCCGTCACCTCGTAGATCTGCAGCCGGTCGCGATCCTGCAGCCGCGTGCGGCCGCTGATTCGCTCGCCGTTGACGAACGTGCCATTCAGACTGCGCAGGTCCTCGGCGAAGTAGCCCTCCGGGGTGCGAACGATGCGGAAATGCTCGCGCGAGACGGTGTGGTCGTTCAGGATGATGTCGCAGAACGGGTAGCGGCCCACGACCGTCTGGTCCTTGGTCAATTCAAAGCACTCGCCGGCACGGGAGCCGCTGAGGATCTGGAGGATGGCCATGATGAGAGCGACGGGCGGGGGGTTCGCGGCCTGCCACGTGCCGCGAGCACCGTCTGGATGGCAGCAGCAGGCTTCGGATCGACCCTGTTTTTATACTCCGCCCGGCCGATGTTGACACCACAGCGACGCGCGAGCGAGGGACGCAACGCGTTCACTCGCTTGCGCTTCGGGCCTGTATGCCTCCCCTGCGAAAGCGTCCATCTCGGCCGGGAGAAGTATATCCGGCGGCCCCCCGGTTCACAACCGCCGCCTCCCCGTCCCCTCTCCCGTCGACCGCCGGGCAGCTTATTCTCGGGCTTGACGTCCGGGCGGGTCATGCACGACAGTTTCACCGGTCGGGGCCTGGTTCTTCGTTCGGCCGTGGACCTGCGCGATGCGTGGCCGCACTCCAAGCGGTCAGGCACATTTTTCGGCGGCAGCATGCCACGATGACGAGCGGTCTTCCCGCGGAAAAATGAGCCAGTCCCCGGCCTGTGAACGGTTACGCGCGATGCGAATCTGCCCTGACGAAAAGCCCGGACGGCTCCGGGGGAACCGCGCGCGAGAAGGTGCCGGATGGTGACGCTGGTTACCGGTGCAACGGGACTGCTGGGCAATAACGTCGTGCGCCAGTTGCTGGAGCGCGGCGACCGGGTGCGCGTGCTGGTGCGCGACGGATGCGACCAGCGGCCGCTCGCCGGGCTGGACGTGGAGATCGCCCGCGGCGACGTGCGCGACGCTCAGCAGGTGCAGCACGCGATGCGCGAGGTGCGGCTGGTGGTCCATGCGGCCGCCCTGGTCCGTTTCGGCTGGACCGAACTGGAGCAGCACCGCGCGGTTAACGTCCACGGGACGGCCCACGTGGCCCGCGCGGCCCGCGCGCACGGCGCGCGGATGGTGCACGTTTCCACCGTGGATGCCTTGGCCGTCGGCTCGCGACACCGACCGGCGGACGAGGAGACCCCCGCGGTTGGCAAGATTCCCTCGGCCTACGTCGTCTCGAAGCGCGAGGCGGAACAGGTCGTGCTGGCGGAGGTGGCCGACGGTCTGGACGCGGTGATCGTCAACCCGGCCTTCATGCTGGGGCCGTGGGACTGGAAGCCGTCATCCGGTCAGATGCTGCTGGAAGTCGCCCGCCGGTTCACGCCGATCGCCCCCACCGGCGGCATCAGCCTGTGCGACGTACGCGACGTCGCCCAAGGACTGCTCGCCGCCGCGGCCCAGGCCCCGAGTGGCCGGCGCTACATCCTGGCGGGTGAGAACCTGGCGATGTTTTCCGCCTGGAAGCTCATGGCCCGCGTATCGGGCGGCGGCAGGCCCTATCTCCCCGCCGGCCCCTTGATGCGCGTCATCGGCGGTGCCTGGGGCGACTTGCGGACATGGGTCACGGGGCGCGAAGGCGAATTCAATTCGGCCGCCGTGCGGGCCTCCAGCCAGTTCCACTACTACACCAGCGAGCGGGCCCAGCGCGAGATTGGATACTGCTGGCGTCCGGTGGAGGAAACCGTCCGGGACGCCTGGGCCTGGTTCCGCCAGCACGGCTATGCCTGACAACCCCGACGCCGCGCCCTGGGGATCAGAGTTCCTGCAGAGGGAGGACGAGGCTCTGCCCGGAGGGCGAGGCTCCTGCCGAGCCGCGAAGCACGGTCTTGGGAGGGCGAGGCTCCCGCCGAGCCGTGAAGCACGTTCTTGGGAGGGCGAGGCTCCCGCCGAGCCGCGAAGCACGTTCTTGGGAGGGCGAGGCTCCCGCCGAGCCGTGAAGCACGTTCTTGGGAGGGCGAGGCTCCTGCCGAGCCGCGAAACACGTTCTTGGGAGGGCGAGGCTCCCGCCGAGCCGTGAAGCACGGTCTTGGGAGGGCGAGGCTCCCGCCGAGCCATGAAGCACGGTCTTGGGAGGGCGAGGCTCCTGCCGAGCCGCGAAACACGTTCTTGGGAGGGCGAGGCTCCCGCCGAGCCGTGAAGCACGGTCTTGGGAGGGCGAGGCTCCTGCCGAGCCGCGAAACACGTTCTTGGGAGGGCGAGGCTCCTGCTGAGCCATGCCACCGATCGGTCTGCCGACCAATTCCGCCTCAGCAGGAGCTTCCCCCCTCCCGGGACATCGACGACCCTTCCTCCTGAGTCCTGACGATGCATGGCCGGAGCCGCCCCCGATGACGCGGGTGCTGATCACCGGAGCCACGGGATTCATCGGCAGCCACCTGGCTGAGACCTTGGTCCAGCGCGGCGACTCGGTCCGTTGCCTGGTGCGGCGATCCTCGTCGCTCGAGCATCTGCGGCGGGTGGGTGTCCAGCTGGCCTGCGGCGATCTGGCGAGCCCAGGCGCCCTGGACGACGCGCTGGAGGGTATCGATCTCGTGTACCATCTGGCGGGTAAGACGGCCGCCCTGCGCACCTCGGAACTGTACGAGGTGAATGGTCGCGGAACCGAGCGGCTGGTCGAGGCCTGCGCCCGGCAGCCGCGTCCTCCGCGGCTGCTAGTCGTCTCGTCCCTGGCCGCGGCAGGGACCGCCCGCGCTGATCGCCTGCGAGAACCGAACGATCCACCGCGGCCGGTGTCGCACTACGGGCGGAGCAAGCTGGCCGGCGAGCGGGCCGCCGAGGCGTGGGCCGGCCGCGTACCGACGACCATCGTCCGCCCGGGAATCGTCTTCGGCCCGCGCGACCGCGACGTGCTGACCATGTTCCAGTGCGTCTACCGCTACCGCTTCTACGTCGCGCCCACGTACGCGCGGTACCGCGTATCCCTGATCCACGTCAGCGACCTGGTCGAGATCCTGCTGCGTGCGGCGGAACACGCAGCGCGCCTGCCGGCTCGGCGCGGCGCGGGAGAAGGGGGGCGATACCTTGCCGTGGCCCCCGAATATCCGACGTACGCCCAACTGGGGCGAATGCTGGCCAGGGCCCTGGGCACCCGGCCGCCATTGCTGGTGCACATGGTCGAACCGATGTTGTGGCTGATCGGCGGTGCCAACCAGCTTCGCTCCCGCCTCCGCGGGCGGCCCGAGGCCCTGAGCATCGACAAGGTCCGCGAGACCCTCGCCGGCAACTGGATCGCGTCCGCGGAGGGCGTCCAGCGCCAACTGGGCTACACCCCACCCCTGTCGCTCGCCCAGCGGCTGCGCGAAACGGCCGACTGGTACCGGCGGCACGACTGGCTCTGAACGACTCGAGCCCAACCCCGGGAAAACCGCGGGGGTCCAGGCCGACGACCCGGGCCCCCGCGTCCGATGCCCCGTCGCGGCGGGCGCTAATGAACGTTGGAAGGTATCGGGAGGGCGAAGCTCCTGCTGAGCCTTGGACGGGGCGGCTCGGCGGGAGCCTCGCCCTCCCGGACGATGGCCTCAGCGGCTCGGCGGGAGCCTCGCCCTCCCAGATGATGGACTCAGCGGCTCGGCGGGAGCCTCGCCCTCCCGGACGATGGCCTCAGCGGCTCGGCGGGAGCCTCGCCCTCCCGGACGATGGACTCAGCGGCTCGGCGGGAGCCTCGCCCTCCCAGATGATGGCCTCAGCGGCTCGGCGGGAGCCTCGCCCTCCCGGACGATGGACTCAGCGGCTCGGCGGGAGCCTCGCCCTCCCGGACGATGGACTCAGCGGCTCGGCGGGAGCCTCGCCCTCCCGGACGATGGCCTCAGCGGCTCGGCGGGAGCCTCGCCCTCCCGGACGATCGACTCAGCGGCTCGGCGCGAGCCTCGCCCTCCCGGAATCACGCACGGTTCGTTAGATGTCGCCACCCTCGTTGAGCGCGCTGTAAACGTCGTTGGCCAGCGTGCGCAACAAGGCCTCGTCGAGCAGCCCGGTGTCAATCACACCGTCGTCGTCCAGGTCGTAGAGCACCCCGGATGTCACGCCCGTGCGATCGTCCGTCTCCTTCAACAGCTGCAGGATCGTGAGGGCGGTGTAATCGGCCACGCCGAAGGCTTCGCCGCTGTTCCCGACGTTGAACAGCTTCGTGCTGATCCCCGTATCGGTCACTGTGAAGCCATACCCGGCCGCCACCGTCGTTCCGCTCAGGTACTCGCTGGTTGCGTACACGGCCAGGGCGGTGGCCATGACCTGGGCGTCCAGCTTCTGGCGCTTCATCTTGAACAGCTCCTTGTACTCGGCCGCCACGTCGCTGTTCGGCTTGCCAGCCAGGTCTCCGAACATGTTCGGGAACTCGGTGGCCAACCAGTCACCCAGCTGCGTGCCGACGCTGACCGTGTTGATCAGCCGCTGGCCGTTCTTGTTCTGCCAGAAACCGATGGTGGCCGTGTCGCCGCCCGCGATCCCCTGGCCGTGTTCGGCGAAGTTGTAGTTCTCGCCCGAGACACCCGCCAGCACGATCCCGGAGATCTGGTCGTTCAGGCTCGTGGCATCACCACCCAGGTTGCCCGCCGACTCGGGGCCATCGTTGACGCCGGTCGGCTGAAGTTCGCGGACCGCGTAGGTGCCCGGGGCGAGGTCGGCAAAGAGGTAGACGCCATCCACGTCGGTCTGCGTGCTGTCGATCACCTGCCCGCCCGAGTTGAGCAGCTCGATCGTCACGCCCGGAATCGGCTGATCGGCGAGGTCCACGTCGCCGTTGGCGTTCACATCCAGGTACACCAGGCCGCTCAACGACACCGTCGGCTCGTCCTCGCCGAGGATCGTCACCGTGATGTCCGCCGTGGTGCTGCACACAAACTGGTCGTCCAGATCGTACGCCGACAGCGTGTACGTAAACCGCTCCTCCACCGTTTGACCGGTGGACAAATAGTCGAAGTTAAAGCTCGTGGAGTAAGAGAACTGCCCGTGATCAAGCATGCCCACAACCGCGCCGGACGAGAGAAAAGTATTGATTGTATTGGCGGGAATCGAAACCGGTCCGGTATCGGAGTGGTAGATCAACTCCGTGACCACGTAGGACAGAAAGGGATCACTGTTCTCCGGAGTGCTTCCAAAGCCGGTACCCGTAATGACGTTTCCCAGAAAGAACCCGTTTCCATCGGTCTCGTTCTCGGTGATCGTCAAAAAGTCGTCGTACGCGACGCACGTCAAGAGCAACTTGCTTTCCAACTGTTCCAGGCCCAACGTGCGCCGGCCAGGAATCCGGTCGCGCCGTAGCGGGGCAGTTCGCGCTGCTGATAGCAATCCCCGAACACGACGGGCGAGTGAATCTGCGACAGACATGTGCACTCCTCATGACGGTGGTCAAAAAGTGAACGGCGGCACCCACAGCGAGCAGGCCCCACCAGACGGCATGCCACGACCCAGCACTTGCCTCGTTCCCGTGCCCGACGCGTTGACAGGCTAACTCACGAGCCTGCGCCGCGTCAATGTTCTAAATGGCTCGGGCCGGAAACTGCCTCATTTGGGGGACGCAAGACATCCCCCAGGAGAATCACCCCACCAAGCGGGGGGGCGCGTTCGCGGCCCGACGTTCTCGACCAATCTTTCGAATCGGGGGTAACCTTCCACCGGCCGGGGTCTGGTCCATTTTTCGGCCGATGAACTCGACGTCGCGGATACGCGCTGGCCGAAAACATGGACCTGACCCCCTGGAATCGGGGGTAACCTTCCACCGGGCTGTGAACGGTTATACGGCACCCGCCGAGGATGGTCGCCTTTCGCTCCGCGAAAGTACGGTCTTTCGCGGAGCGAAAGACGACGATGATGTGACAAAGCCGACCGGCGGCAGCATAACGAAGGCAGGGACCCGCCCCCCTCCGGGAACCTTCGGTGCGACGCGTACACCCGGCACGACCCGATCCGCGGCTGCCGCGCGCCGCGCTCCCTCGCCCCGACCGCGGTGGCGAGCGGTCCAATGACCTACTTTTTCTAGGTGAACGCGTACCGACAGATCTGCCGATCGATCTCCGGCCTGTGGTGCCGGATGGCCCCCCCCGAGCCTGCACGCCCGAGGCCTCGGCGGTTCCCGCCGCCCGCGACTCCGGCCCAGCTCGACTGCGCGGTGCTCGAACCGCGGGTGCTGCTGAGCGTCTCGCCGCTGGTCGTGGAGTCCCCCCAAGCTGACGGCCAGCCGGGGCCGGCCGATGATGCCGTCGCGGCGGCGGCCCATTCGCCGTTCGAGGCGTCCACCGACATCGGCGCGGCGCCCGCAGACCGCCTGGATGCGACAACTGCCCCGTCCAGTGAACCAACTGTGGGACCAATCGACGATCACTCCCCGCCGTCGCGGCTGGAACTGGTGCTGATCGACACCGCGGTAGAGCATTACGCGCAACTGGTCGACGACCTGGTTTCCCAAGGCGATGGCTGGCGCCGGCTTGAAGTCGTGCTGCTGGATGCGTACAGCGACGGGATTGACCAGATCACGGCGGCGCTCGGTGGCTACTCGCAGGTAGACGCCGTGCACGTGATTTCGCATGGTGCGTCCGGCGCCCTCCGCGTCGGGGATACGTGGCTGACCGCGGCCACGCTGTCCACGTACGCCGACCGGATTGAATCGTGGAATGCCAGCCTCGCGGCCGGCGCGGACCTGCTGCTCTACGGATGCGACCTGGCCGGCGGGCCGGAAGGCCGCGCGCTGCTTGACGCCCTCCACGCGATGACCGGGGTTGATGTCGCGGCCAGCACCAACGCCACCGGCGCTGGGCGGCTGGGAGGCGACTGGCAGCTGGAGGTGCTGCTGGGCCAGGTCGAAACAGCGGTGGCGGTCAGCTCCGCGACCCAACAGGAGTGGCAGAGCCTGCTGGCCGTCGTCACGGTTAACACGACCTCGGACGAGGACGACGGGGACACATCGTCGATCGCCGCCCTGATCGCCGCTCCCGGCCTGGACGGCGTGATCTCGCTGCGGGAGGCGATTTCGGCCGCCAACAACAACGTCGGTCCGGACGCGATCGTCTTCAACATCGGCGGGGGCGGCCACCAGACGATCCAGGTCCTCGCGGCCCTGCCCGCCATCACCGGCGACCTCACGCTGGACGCCACGACCCAGACCGGCTACGCCGGTATTCCCCTGATCGAACTGGACGGCAGTCTCGCCGGGGCGGGTGCCGACGGACTACGGATTTCAGGTGGCAATACCATCATCCGCGGATTCGCCATCAACCGGTTTGCGGGCCATGGCGTTTCGATAACGGCCGCCGGTGGGAACATCATCGAATCCAACTACATCGGCACCGACGTTACCGGTCTGATTGACCTGGGCAACGGTGGGGCTGGCATCGTGGTCGACGGCAACGGCAATATCATTCGCAACAACCTGATCTCCGGCAACGACGGGCATGGCATCCAACTGGCCGCCGGCGCCTCGAACAACACCATTCGCGGCAACCTGATCGGGACCGACGCCACCGGGACGGGAGCACTGGGAAATCTCGGGGACGGGATTCGCCTGGGCGCCGGCGCCTCGGGAAGCATCATCGGCGGCACGGCTGCGGGCCAGGGAAACACCATCGCGTTCAATACTGGCGGCGGCATCGTCCTGGAGGGAAGCGCCGGTACCGGCAACGCGATTCGGCGGAATGTCATCTTCGAAAACTCGCAGCTGGGAATCGATCTGGGGGCGGACGGCGTCACCCTGAACGATGGTGACGATTCGGACGGCGGCGCGAACAGCCTGCAGAACTTCCCCGTCCTGAGCGCCGCCAGCACCACGGCGGGTGACATCACGATCACTGGGACACTGCAGAGCACCCCGGCGACGAACTTCGTGATCGAGTTCTTCGCCAGCCCGGCCGCCGATCCGACGGGATACGGCGAAGGGCGGGTCTATCTGGGGTCAAAAGGGGTCTCGACGGACGGCAGCGGCACGGCCGCGATCAACGCGACGCTGGCCGTGGTAGTTCCCGACGGCTGGGCGATCACGGCGACCGCCACGAACCTGGCGTCCGGCAACACGTCGGAGTTCAGCGGCAACGTGACGGCAACCGCGGCGGGAAACTCGGCACCCACTTCCAGCGATTACACAGTGTCCACCGTCGAGGACGTGGCCTACACGTTTTCGGTGGCCGACTTCAGCTACTTCGATCCCGACGGTGACCCGTTCCAGCAGATTCGGATCACCAGCTTGGCGAGCGCTGGTTCACTCGAGTTGGCCGGAGTACCAGTCGGTCTGAACCAGGTGGTTCTCGCTTCGGCGGTTGCCCTCGGCGACTTGAGGTTCGTACCAGCTGTCGACGAGGCTGGAACGGCCTATGCCAGCTTCCGCTACGAGGTCCATGACGGTACGCAGTACAGCACGTCGTCGTACACGGTGACTGTCGACGTCACGCCGGTCAACGACCAGCCCCCCGTGGCGGCCAGCCACTCGCTGACCGTGGCCGAGGGGGGTACGGCCGGCGAGGCCGACCTGGACGCGGGCACCAACCTGCTGGACGGCGTGACCGACCCGGACCTGCCGCTGGACGCGCACACGCTCGACACCACCCCGGTGGCCGGCCCGGCGCATGGGACGCTGCTGCTGTTTGCCGACGGGCGGTTCCAGTACACGCACGACGGCAGCGAAAACTTCAGCGACGCGTTCACCTTCCGCGTCTGGGACGCCGCCGGACACAGCAGCACGGCCACCGTCACGATCACCGTCACGCCGGTGAACGACCAGCCGCCCGTGGCGGCCAGCCACTCGCTG
>Ga0114938_1000631_pt1 | contig 25707 bp, 24 predicted proteins | sample AshMeaBigSpring_FD_88675 | JGI IMG/M metagenome (GOLD analysis project Ga0114938, IMG submission 88675) | Groundwater microbial communities from Big Spring, Nevada to study Microbial Dark Matter (Phase II) - Ash Meadows Big Spring | ecosystem: Environmental > Aquatic > Deep subsurface >... | reverse complement strand
TGACCGACCGATCTCAAGCGCCGCATCAACAACGAGTGGCACTGGATCAGCCAGAGCTACGACGCGCTCGGCCGGCTGGACGTCCTCAAGTACCCGAACTCGGTCAATGCCAGCTCGCAGGCCAGTGCAGGACCGGACAGCGAGCGGCTGCGCGTCCAGCATGTTTACAACGCGCAGGGCTACCTGGAATCGGTCAAGGATGCCGCTACCGGCACGGTGTACTGGAAGGGCGAGGCGATCAACTCCGCCGGCGCGCTCACGAAGGAGTTGCTCGGCAACGGCCTGACCACCCTTTCGACGATTGATCGCGCCACCGGCACGCTCGAGGTTCTGACCACCGGCTTCGGGGTGGGCACTACGGTCCAGAACCTCGAGTTCGACTGGGATGCTGTGCTCGCCATCAGATGAGCGTTTGAGCTGGTCGCTAATGTCCTAGCACTTGTTCTCCGGTCGTCTCGACGTCAAGGCGCGGGAGGGCGAGACAAGTGGCAAGCCCATCTAAGACGAAGCGGCCTGGTCGTGGCGGCCGGGCGGGACAACGGCGAGTTCAATCGGCACATAAGTCGTTGCTTTTCAGCGCGTTTCCGGTATTATACTGTATATAAACACAGGCACCGGAGCCCGCCATGGACGGCCCCCTCGACCGATATTCCACTCCCGATCTCGTCGACGAAATCACCGAACTCGCCGGCCACCTGAACGCCGCCAACGCGCGTTTCCTGGCGCTCATCGCCGAGCTCGACCGGCGCAAGGCCTGGGGTGAGTGGGGCGTGAAGTCCTGCGCCCACTGGCTCAACTGGAAGTGCGGCATCAATCTGGGTGCGGCGCGTGAGAAGCTGCGGACGGCGCATGCGCTCGAGGGCCTGCCGAAGATCCGCGCGGCGATGGCGGCGGGCCGCGTCAGCTACGCCAAGGTCCGCGCCATGACCCGGATCGCCGATGCGGCGAACGAGGACTATCTGCTCAACATCGCGCTCTGCGGCACGGCGCAGCATGTCGAAAAGACGGTGCGGTCCTACCGGCGCGCGAAGGAGAGCCAGGAGCTGTCGCGTGAAGCGCAGCAGCAGCGCCGCCAGTGCCTGTGGCTGTTCACCGAGCCGGACGGCTCGATCAGGATCCATGGCCGGCTGCCGGCCGAGGTCGGAGAGCTGTTCAAGCGGGCGCTGCAACTCGCTGAAGACAGCCTCCCGATCCCGAAAAGCGTTTCCGCGGAAACGTTTTCTGAGGAGAATCGCAGGCGCCATGCCAAGCGCCCGGTCGAAGCGCTGGGATTGATCGCGGAGAGCTTCCTGGCGCAGGGTCCGCAGGACGTATCAGGCGCCGACCGCCAGCAGATCGTCGTTCATGTGGACGCCCAGACGCTCAGGCACGACCACGAGGGCCGCTGCGAGTTCGAGGGCGGCCCCAGCATGGCCGCCGAGACCGTCCGCCGCCTCGCCTGCGATGCGAGCCTGATCGCCATGATCGAGAACGAACAGGGAGAGCCGCTCAATGTCGGGCGCAAGACGCGAACCATCCCTCCGGCCATCCGCAGGGCCCTGAACGCCAGGGACAAGGGCTGCCGGTTCCCCGGCTGCACGTTCTTGCGCTACGTGGACGGGCATCACATCCGGCACTGGGTGCACGGCGGCGAGACCAGCCTCGCGAACCTCGTGACGCTCTGCCGTTTCCACCACCGGCTGGTGCACGAGGGCAAGGTCGAGATCCAGCGCCTGGATGATGGGGCGTTTCGGTTCCTGCGGCCCAATGGCATTCCGTATGACAGCCTCATTGCCGGTGAGACCCGCAGGACCTCGGTAACAGCGTTCATGGCGGCGAACGACAGGCGGGAGATCCGCATCACGCCGCGGACCGCGATCCCCGCCATGACCGACGCAAGGATGGACTACGGCCAGGCGGTCGACTCGCTGCTGGCGAGCGAGGCGCGGCAAGAAAACGTTTGCGCGGAAACGATCTTTGGCGATGCCCGTTAGGGCTTCCGGACCGCGACCTTCACCTTCCTCGGTCCCGCCACCTCGAACACCAGCTCCAGCTCGAACACCTGCCCTTCCTTGAGCGGGCCCTTGAGCCCCATCAGCATCACGTGCAGCCCGCCCGACGCGAACTCGAGCTTCTCGCCCGGCGCGACGTGCAGCACCGACACCTCGCGCATGCGCGCAATGTCGTCGACGATCTCCGTTCGATGCACCGAAGCGCTCGCGGCAACCGAGGTCTTGAGTTTCAGCAGCCGGTCCGACTTCGCGCTGCCATTGTGCAGCTTGAAATAGACGACTCCCATCGTCGCGCCGGGCGGCGTGGTGCGCGCCCAGGCGTCCGTGACCGTCAGCTTGTCCGCGAGCGCGGGTGCCGTGACCAGCATCGCGAACGCCAACGCGATCGTGCGCACCATGTTCATGCCGCACTCCTCGCGCGTGTCAGCACGCGCTTGAGATATCTCCCGGTGAACGAGCCCGCAGCGCGCGCGAGCTGCTCGGGCGTGCCCTCGGCGACCACCTGCCCGCCACCGTCGCCGCCCTCGGGCCCGAGGTCGACGATCCAGTCCGCGGTCTTGATGACGTCCAGGTTGTGTTCGATGACGATCACGGTGTTTCCTTCGTCGCGCAGGCGGTGCAGCACCGCGAGCAGGTGCTTGACGTCCTCGAAGTGCAGCCCGGTCGTGGGCTCGTCCAATATATAGAGTGTGCGGCCGGTGGCCCGCTTGGAGAGTTCCTTCGCGAGCTTGACCCGCTGCGCCTCGCCTCCCGAGAGCGTGGTGGCGTTCTGGCCGAGCTTGATGTACGTGAGCCCGACGTCCATCAGCGTCTGGAGCTTCGAGGCGACGACCGGGACCGCGCTGAAGAAGACGCTCGCGTCCTCGACCGTCATGTCGAGCACCTCGTGGATGTTCTTCCCCTTGTAGTGCACGTCGAGCGTCTCGCGGTTGTAGCGGCGGCCCTTGCAGACATCGCAGGCGACGTAGACGTCCGGGAGGAAGTGCATCTCCACCTTGATGACGCCGTCGCCCTCGCAGGCCTCGCAGCGCCCGCCCTTGACGTTGAACGAGAAGCGCCCCGGCTGGTAGCCGCGTGAGCGCGATTCCGGCGTGCCGGCGAAGAGTTCGCGGATCGGGGTGAACAGGCCGGTGTAGGTCGCTGGGTTCGAGCGCGGCGTGCGGCCGATCGGGCTCTGGTCGATGTCGATCACGCGGTCCACCTGCCCGAGTCCCTCGATCCCCGCACAGGCTGCCGGCTGCTCTGAGACGAGATCGAGCTCGCGCGCGGCGTGGCGGTAGAGCGTGTCGTTCACGAGCGTGGACTTTCCCGAGCCCGACACGCCGGTCACGCAGGTGAAGAGGCCGACGGGGAACGAGACGTCGATCTGGCGGAGGTTGTTGCCGCTCGCCCCGCGCACCGTCAGCGCCTGCTTCGCATCGCGCGCGCGGCGCCGGTCGGGGATCTCGATGCGCTTGCGCCCGGAGAGGTACTGGCCCGTGAGCGAGGCCGGGCTCGCCTCGATCTCGGCGGGCGTGCCCTGGGCCACGATGCGTCCCCCGTGCACGCCGGCGCCGGGACCGAGGTCCACGACGTGATCCGCCTGCCGGATCGCGTCCTCGTCGTGCTCAACGACGATCACGGTATTGCCGAGGTCGCGCAGGCGGTGCAGCGTGTCGAGCAGGCGCTGGTTGTCGCGCTGGTGCAGCCCGATCGAGGGCTCGTCCAGGATGTACATGACGCCCACCAGCCCGGAGCCGATCTGGCTCGCGAGCCGGATGCGCTGCGCCTCGCCGCCCGAGAGCGTCTCTGCCGAGCGGTCGAGCGTCAGGTAGTCGAGGCCCACGTCCACCAGGAAGCCGAGCCGGTCGGTGATCTCCTTGACGATCCTGGCGGCGATCTTCGCGCGCCAGCCCTCGAGCGACAGCGCGCGGTAGAACTCGAGCGCTCGGCGCACGGGAAGCGCCGTGATCGCGGGCAGTGACTGGCCGCCGACGAACACGAAACGCGCCGCCTTCATGAGCCTGGCGCCATCGCACTCCGGGCAGCGGCGCGTGCCGAGGTAGCGCGCGAGCTCCTCGCGCACCGCGAGCGACTCGGTCTCGTGGTAGCGGCGCTCGAGGTTCGGCAGGATGCCCTCGAACTTGTGGCGACGCTTCACCGTCCGCCCGCGCGAGTCGAAGTACCGGAACTCGACTTCCTCGGCGCCGCTGCCGTTCATGAGCACGTCGCGCGCGCGCGCCGGCAGGCGCTCATAAGGCCCTTCCGGGTCGAAGCGATAGTGGTCCGCGAGCGACTGGATCATCTGGTAGTAGTAGGCGTTGCGGCGGTCCCAGCCACGCACGGCGCCATTCGCGAGCGACAGCTGCGGGTGCATGACCACGCGCGCGGGGTCGAAGAACTGCTTGATGCCGAGGCCGTCGCAGCCCGGGCAGGCGCCGTGCGGGCTGTTGAAGGAGAAGATGCGCGGCTCGAGCTCGGGCAGCGAATAGCCGCAGACCGTGCAGGCGAACTTGTCCGAGAAGAGCAGCTCCTCGCGCTTCGGGTCGTCGAGGAAGGCGACGCGCGCCGCGCCCTCGCCGAGCCTGAGCGCGGTCTCGATGGACTCCGCGAGGCGCTGCTGCAGGTCCGCGCGCACCTTGAAGCGGTCCACCACCGCCTCGATCGTGTGCTTGCGCTTGGGATCGAGCTTCGGCACGGCGTCGAGCTCGACGAGCTTCCCGTCCACGCGCGCGCGCACGAAGCCGCGGCCGCGCAGTTCCTCGACCGCCTGCAGGTGCTCGCCCTTGCGTCCGGTGACCACGGGCGCCAGCAGCGCCACGGCCGTGCCCTCGGGCAGCGCCAGCACCTGGTCCACCATCTGGCTCACGGTCTGCGCCGCGAGGTCGAGGCCGTGGTCGGGGCAGCGCGGGATGCCCGCGCGCGCGTAGAGCAGGCGCAGGTAGTCGTAGATCTCGGTCACCGTGCCGACCGTCGAGCGCGGGTTGTGCGAGGTGGACTTCTGCTCGATCGAGATCGCGGGCGAGAGTCCCTCGATCGAGTCCACGTCCGGCTTCTCCATCATGGAGAGGAACTGCCGCGCGTAGGCGGAGAGCGACTCGACGTAGCGGCGCTGGCCCTCGGCATAGATCGTGTCGAAGGCGAGCGACGACTTGCCGGAGCCCGAGAGCCCGGTGAATACGATCAGGCGGTCGCGCGGCAGCTCGAGGTCGAGGCCCTGCAGGTTGTGCGTGCGCGCGCCGCGGATGTGGATGGTCTGGCTCATGGGGCAGCCTGATAGAATAGCCCGCCCATTCCGGGCACCGCAAAGGGATTGCATTGTTGCCGCAGACCGGCGCGGCGCTGACTTCCGCGGAGCGCCGCGTGCTCGTGCCGCTGGCGGCGATCTACGCCACGCGGCTGTTCGGCCTGTTCCTGCTGCTGCCGGTGCTCGCCCTGCACGTGGGCGGGCTGCCCGGGGGCACGCCGCTGCTCGCCGGGATCGCGGTCGGCGCCTACGGCATGGCGCAGGCGCTGATGCAGATCCCCTTCGGCGCCTGGTCGGACCGCTTCGGCCGCCGGCCGCTGATCGTGGCCGGGCTTTCGTTGCACATCGCGGGTTCCGTGCTCGGCTGGCTCGCGGGCAGCGCCTGGGCCGTGGTCGTGGCCCGCGCCGTGCAGGGCCTCGGCGCGGTGTCCGGGCCGGTGATGGCGCTGCTCGCGGACCTCACGCGCCCGGCCTCGCGCACGCGCGCGATGACGGTCATCGGCGTCTCCATCGGCGCCTCTTTCGTGCTGTCCCTCGTGGCCGGCCCATGGTTCGCCGGCCAGATCGGCGTCGGCGGGATGTTCGCGCTGATCGGGCTGCTCGGCATCGTCGCGCTCGCGCTCGTGCTGTTCGCGGTCCCCGATCCCGCACTGCCGGTGCTCGCGGATGCGCCGCGACGGCCCTGGTCGGGCGTGCTGACCGGACCGCTGCTGCCGCATTTCACCGGCGTCTTCATGCTGCACCTGACGCTGACCGCGGTCTTCATCGCCGTGCCGTACGCGCTGCGCGACTGGCACGGCATCGCGACCGACCGTCACTGGCAGGTCTACCTCGCCGTATTCGCGGCATCGCTGGCGCTGACCCTGCCGCTCGTCCTGTGGTCCGAGAGGACCCGCCGGCCGGGCTGGCCGCTGGGGGCGGCCGCGGGACTCCTCGTGCTCGCGCTGCTGGCGCTTGCCCTCTGGCACATGGACCTGCGCCTGCTTGCCGCCGCGCTCGCGGCCTATTTCGGGGCCTTCAACTTCCTCGAGGCACGGCTGCCGGCCATGCTGGCCCAGGCCGCGGGCGAGGCCTCGCGCGGCGCGGCGCTCGGCTTCTTCGCCACCTGCCAGTTCGCGGGGGCCTTCGCGGGCGGGGCCGCCGGCGGGGCCATCCTGGGCAGCGCCCTCGCGTTGCCCGGCGTCTTCCTGGGCGCCGCGGTGGCGGCCCTGGCCTGGCTGCCGCTGGCGTTTCGCGCCGAATCCCGCTGAAGCCGGCCCATTTCCGCTGCGCCGGCCGCCGCGCGGCGACTACAATGGGCGCTCCAACAAGAGAACAGCGGGGGCAGCCATGGCACGCGGCGTCAACAAGGTCATCCTGATCGGGCACCTGGGGCAGGACCCCCAGCAGCGCGCGATGCCCTCTGGCAAGGCGGTGGTCAACCTGCGGCTTGCGACCACCGACCAGTGGCGCGACAAGCAGACCGGCGAGAACAAGGAGGCGACGGAGTGGCATAACGTCGTCATGTTCGACCGGCTCGCGGAGATCGCGGCCGAGTACCTGCGCAAGGGCTCGCAAATCTACGTCGAGGGCCGCATCCGCACGCGCAAGTGGCAGGACAAGGAAGGCAACGACCGCTACACGACCGAAATCGTCTGCAACGAGATGCAGATGCTCGGTGGCCGCGGCGGCGCGCAGGCGGTGGCCGCGGCGCCCGTGGACCGCGTGGCCGACCGCGGCAACGATCGCGCCGCGCGCGCGGAGCCGGCGGGCGTCGCCGAGTCCTTCGACGACGACATCCCGTTCTAGCGCTCAGCGCGGCGCGCGATAGCCGCCGCGCACCCCGCGCAGCGACAGCACGATCTGCCAGAGCTGCGACCGGCCCGAGCGCGGGTCAGGCGCGCTTCACGTTCGCCCGCCAGGCCTGCAGCGTGCGGTCGTAGTCGGCGCCGAAGCAGTGCCAGTCCTCGATCACGAACAGTCCCTCGATCGCCTGCGTGACCTGCGCCGCCGAGGGCAGCATCGAGTTCGGGAAGATGTACTTGCCGATCCACGGATCGATCGACTGGCTGCTGCGGTCGCGGCTGAAGGTGTGCAGCAGGAACAGGCAGTCGTCCGCCAGCCAGGCGCATGCCGGGCGTGAGCAGAAGCTTGCGGCAGCAGAGGTCGAGCTTGTGCTCCTGCACCTCGTCGAGGTCGCGCGCGGCGGGTCAGTATGCGCAGCTGTACACCAGCCGCCTGCCGGGCATGGCGCGGTAGAGGTCATTGCCGAGGTCGTAGTGACGCCGCCCGATCTCGACGGCGCGCCGCTTCGGCAGGTTCACGAGCCGCGCGCCGTCGAGTCGCACGTCCGCCGCGTCGAGCAGCCGCAGCAGGCGGTCCCTGACGGATGTCACGCTCGCCGCCCCAGTAGTGTGACCGGCTTGGCGTCCGGTCCCGGCCATATTAAGTCACCATTCTCAGATGCAGCCGGATGCCAGCCAGCGGCGAGCGAGCGCGCGGCGCGAAGCCTTGAGGGCCTGGTACGACCGACCGTCGGCCTGGCTCCTGATGCTGTGCGCCGGCTTCGCGGCTGCGGCCATGTTCCTCGGGTCTGCGCCGGGCGCCACGCGCTACGGGCCGGCCACGTTGCTCGCGACCGCGGCCGCGACGCTTGTCGCCTGCGCCGCCGTCTGGCGCGCTTCCCGGTTCGACGTCTTCGACGCCGCGCGCCGCCATGCCTGGCGCTGGTGCGCGGTGGCGCTCGCGATCCAGCTGGGTGCGGCGCTCGTGCATGCCGCGGGGCTGTCACTCGACTGGCAGGCCTTGCGCGCCGACGCCGCCGTCCTCAAGTTCGCGTTCTTCCCCTGCGCGGCCGTCGCGGCGGGCGCCATGCTGCTCTCGACGCGCCGCCAGCCGTTCGGGACGCCATTCTGGCTGGAGGCGCTGCTGGTCGCACTCTGCATCGGTGCCGTGCTCTGGCTCGCGCTGCCGCGCGACCTGACTCCCGTGTCGATGCCGGTGGTCTCGTCCGCGGCCGCCGCTGCCTGGGGCGCGGCCCTCGACGGCGCGCTGGTCGTGACGGGGGCCATCCTGCTGTTGCGCCGCTCCGACTGGCGAGGCTGGCCGGGCTACGTGCTCTTCGCGCTCGGCCTCATGTTGCTGGCGTCGTCGCGCCTGCTCGAGGCGATCACGCTCGCCGGCAAGGGCACGCCGGCCCCCGTCTGTCCGCTCCACCTGGCGGCGATCCTCGCCTTCGCCATGGGTGCGCATTTCGACTACCTGCGAACCGCGCGCCGTGCGCCGCCGATGGACGCCGCCGAGCGCGGCTCGCCGTGCGCGGCGCTCCTGCCCTATGCCGCCCTCATGCTCGCGGGCGTCACGCTGCTGTCGCTGCACGAGGGATCTCCCGGCGAGCCCGCCGGGGTCGTCGCATGGGTCGTGTGCATCGCCGCGGGCCTCCTGTTCGCGCGCCAGGCGCTGGCGACGACCCGCGCGGTTGCGCTGCAGGCAGGACTCGCGCGTCGCTCCGCGGAGGCGCGCTTTGCGGCGCTGATCAGGAATACCGCGGACGTGGTCGCGGTCGTGGACGGACAGGGAGCCTTCAGCTACCTGACGCCGACGGCCGAGCGCATCTTCGGCCAGCCGCCGCAGGAGCTGATCGGGCGCAAGCTGGCGGAACTCGTCGCCTTCGAGGACCGCGCGCGCCTGCGCGATTTCCTCGCCCGCGACCTCGCCCATCCCGGTGCCTCGGCTCACGTCGAGGCACGCATTCCCCGCGGCGCGGAGAAGCACCGCATCGTCGAGATCCACGGTTCCAACATGCTGCGGGAACCGGCCATCGGCGGCTTCCTGCTGAACCTGCGCGACAGCACGGACCGCAAGGGCATGGAGGAGCAGCTCAAGCGCCTGGCGCTGCACGACCCGCTGACGCTGCTCGCCAACCGCTCCCTGTTCCGCGACCGGCTCGAGCATGCGGTCGCGGTCAGCAGGCGCAATGGGCGCGGCGTCGCCGTGCTGTTCGTGGACCTCGACAACTTCAAGAAGGTCAACGACTCCTGCGGCCACGCGACCGGCGACCGGGTGCTGCACCGCAGCGCCCAGCGGCTGGTCAAGGCGACGCGCAACGGCGACACCGTGGCGCGCTTCGGCGGCGACGAATTCGCGGTGTTGCTCGAGAACCTGACGGGCCGCGACCAGGTGATCGACATCGCGGCGCGCGTGGTGGAGTCGCTGCAGGGCCCGCTGGAGCTGACCGGCTACGACATGCGCATCGGCGCGAGCGTCGGCGTCGCCTTTGCCGGGCCCGACGACGGCGTCGAGGAACTGATGCGCAACGCCGACATCGCGATGTACGCCTCCAAGGCCCGTGGCAAGGGCTGCTACACGGTCTATGAGCCCGCGCTCAACAAGGCGGCGAGCGAGCGCGAGCAGGCGGAGGCGGAGATCACCCGTGCGCTGAAGGAACGCCAGTTCCTGATCCACTACCTGCCAACCGTCGACCTCCGGTCGGGCTACCTGCTGGGCGTCGAGGCGCTGCTGCGCTGGCAGCATCCTGAGCGGGGGTTGCTCGGGCCCGCCGAGTTCCTGGCCGTGGCCGAGCAGTCAGGCCAGATGGTGACGCTCGGGCGCTGGGTGCTGGCCCAGGCCTGCCGCGAGGTGAAGGTCTGGCAGGCGCGGCTGCCGGAAGGGCGGCAGGTCCGCGTCGCCGTGAACGTGTCCGCGGTGCAGTTGACCCAGTCCGACGTCGTCGCGGACGTCGCGCAGGCGCTGCGGATCTCCTCGCTCGATCCCGGCAACCTCGCGATCGAGCTGAAGGAAAGCGTGCTGATGCAGAACACCGAGGAGGTGCTCGCAACGCTCAACCGGCTCAAGGCCCTGGGCGTGCGTATCGCGATCGACGACTTCGGCACCGGGCTGTCGTCGCTCTCCTACCTGCACCGCTTCCCGATCGACATCCTAAAGATCGACCGCTCGTTCGTCGAGCAGCTTGGCCGGCTCGAGGACGGTGCCGGGCTCGCGCGCGCCATCATCGCGCTCGGCGAATCACTCGGGCTCGAGGTGGTCGCTGAGGGCATCGAGTCGGAACTGCAGCAGCGCGAGCTGGTCGAGCTCGGCTGCGTGGCCGGGCAGGGCTATTACTACTCGAAGCCGGGCATGCTGCACGAGCTCGAGTACTCGGTGCACATGCTGCGCCGGCGCACGATGGCGGACACGCTGCCGCAGGGCGCGAAGTTCACCGCCACCGGTCGCTTCGTGGTCGGCGACCTGCACCCGCTGGACCTCGAGTTCGCATCCACCGGCACTGACGACCCCTCAAAGAATCATTAATAAAATCAGCTGCTTGAGAAGGGTGCCGGCAAAAACTGGTACCCTAGGCGCCCGTTGCCCCAAGTCGAGGCCCGACCGCGCGAAATGAGCGGCCGACTCTACATCTCCACCTTCGGCTGCCAGATGAACGAATACGACTCGGCCCGCATGGCCGACGTGCTCGCCGCGGCCGAGGGACTCGAGCCGACCGCCGATCCCGAACTCGCCGACGTCGTGCTGCTGAACACCTGCTCGGTGCGCGAGAAGGCGCAGGAGAAGGTGTTCTCCCACCTCGGCCAGTGGCGGCTGCTCAAGCGCCGCAAGCCCGGCCTCGTGATCGGCGTCGGCGGCTGCGTGGCGAGCCAGGAAGGCGAGGCCATCCTCGCGCGCGCGCCCTTCGTGGACCTGGTGTTCGGCCCGCAGACGATCCACCGCCTGCCGCAGATGATCCGCGCGCTGCGCGAGACGCGCGAGCCCCAGGTGGACGTGTCGTTCCCGGAGATCGAGAAGTTCGACCGCCTGCCCGAGCCGCGCGCGGCCGGTGCGACCGCCTTCGTCTCGGTCATGGAGGGATGCAGCAAGTACTGCACTTTCTGCGTCGTGCCCTACACGCGTGGCGAGGAGGTCAGCCGCCCGTTTGCCCGGGTGATGGAGGAAGTTGCGTCCCTCGCGCGCCAGGGCGTGCGCGAGGTGACGCTGCTTGGCCAGAACGTGAACGCCTACCGCGGCGCGATGGGCGACGGCACCGCCTGCGACCTGGCGACGCTCATCCGCCATGTCGCGCGCGTGGAGGGCATCGAGCGCATCCGCTTCACCACCTCGCACCCGCTCGAGTTCCGCGATTCGCTGGTCGCCGCCTATGCCGAGGTGCCGAAGCTGGCGAACTACCTGCACCTGCCGGTGCAGAGCGGCTCGGACCGCATCCTGTCGCTGATGAAGCGCGGCTACACGCGGCTCGAGTACTGTCAGAAGATCCGCCGGCTGCGCGCCGTGCGCCCCGACATCAGCCTGTCGTCCGACTTCATCGTCGGCTTCCCGGGCGAAACCGAGGCCGACTTCGAACAGACGCTCGGGCTGATCGCGGAGGTGGGCTTCGACCAGTCGTTCAGCTTCATCTACAGCCGCCGCCCGGGTACGCCGGCCGCCGCGCTGCCGGACGAGGTGCCGCACGAAGTCAAGCAGGAACGGCTCGCGCGGCTGCAGGCGCAGGTGGACGCGCAGGCGCGGCGCATCAGCGAGGCGATGGTCGGCAGCACGCAGCGCGTGCTGGTCGAGCGCCCGTCGCGCCGCGACCCGCGGCAGCTCGCCGGGCGCACCGAGAACATGCGCTGGGTCAATTTCGACGGGCCCGCCACGCTCGTGGACCGGTTCGCGGAGGTCCGCATCACCGAGGCCATGCCGAACTCGCTGCGCGGCCGGCTGGTCGCTTGAACTCCGCGCCCGAATCCGCGGTCGACTTCGGCACTGCCGACAACGCACGGCTCGCCGCGGTCTGCGGTCCGCTGGACGAGAACCTGCGCCAGCTCGAGCAGCGCCTCGGCGTCGAGGTGCGCCGGCGCGGCGGGCGCTTCGCCGTCAGCGGCACGAACGCGGACGCGGCCGTCGCGGTGCTGCGCGCGATGCATGAGCGCGCCGCCACCCAGCCCGTCACCGCCGAGGACGTGCATCTCGCGATCCAGGAGACCGGCATGGGCGGCGCGCGCGCCGCCGACGAGCTCGCGGTCGAGACGCTGCGCGGCCGCATCCACGGGCGCGGCCCGAACCAGCAGCAGTACCTGCAGCAGATCCGTGGCCATGACCTCACCTTCGGCATCGGCCCGGCCGGCACCGGCAAGACCTACCTCGCCGTCGCCTGCGCGGTCGAGGCGCTGCAGCGCGAGACGGTGCGCCGCGTCGTGCTCGTGCGGCCTGCGGTCGAGGCGGGCGAGCGGCTCGGCTTCCTGCCGGGCGACATGAGCCAGAAGGTCGACCCCTACCTGCGGCCGATGTACGACGCGCTCTACGAGATGATCGGTTTCGACCGCGTCGCGCGTCTGGTCGAGCGCAACGTCATCGAGATCGCGCCGCTCGCCTTCATGCGCGGCCGCACGCTGAACGAGGCCTTCATCATCCTGGACGAGGCGCAGAACACCACGGTCGAGCAGATCAAGATGTTCCTGACGCGCATTGGCTTCGGTTCGCGCGCGGTGGTGACCGGCGACATCACGCAGACCGACCTGCCGGCGCACCGCCAGTCGGGCCTGCGCCACGCGCTCGACGTGCTCGCGGGCGTGCCCGGCATCGCGGTCACGCGCTTCTCGGCGCGCGACGTGGTGCGCCATCCGCTGGTGCAACGCATCGTCGAGGCTTACGAGCGCGAGCCGAAGGGCGAGGGGCCGAGATGACGCTCGCCGTCCTGCTGCAGTACCGCACGCGCCGGCCCTGGGCACCCGCCCCGGCGACGCTGCGCCGCTGGGCCCGGCTCGCGGCCGGGCGCCGCCGCGGCGAGCTCGGCATCCGCGTGGTCGGGAGCGAGGAGAGCCGCGCGCTGAACGAGCGCTGGCGCGGGCGCGCGCAGCCGACCAACGTGCTGTCGTTCCCCGCGGACGGGCCGCGCGGCCCGCAGATCGGCGACATCGTGGTCTGCGCGCCCGTGGTCGCGCGCGAGGCGCGCGAGCAGGGCAAGGCGCTGGCGGCGCACTGGGCGCACATGGTCGTGCACGGCACGCTGCACCTGCTCGGCTTCGACCATGCGCGCGCCGCGGACGCGCGGCGCATGGAGGGCCGCGAGCGCGCGCTGCTGGCGCGCCTTGGTTTCGCGGATCCCTACGGGGACTGACGCGATGGCGAAGCGCAAGACCGGCCAGTGGCTGCGACGGCTGACCCGGGAGGGGCCGGCGGACCGCGCCGAACTCGTCGAGATGCTGCGCGCGGCGCACCAGGGCGGCATGCTCGACGCCGATGCACTCGCCATGATCGAGGGCGTGATGCGCGTGGCCGACCTGCAGGTGCGCGACATCATGGTGCCGCGCTCCCGGATGGTGGTGCTCGAGCGCGACGCGCGGCCGGAGCAGCTGCTGCCGGCCGTGGTCGAGGCGGGGCACTCGCGCTTCCCCGTGGTGGGGGACGACCGCGACCAGGTGGTCGGCATCCTGCTGGCCAAGGACCTGTTGCGGCATTACGCGGAAGGCGCGACCGGCGGGTTCGACCTGCGCCAGGCGCTCCGTCCCGCCGCCTTCGTGCCGGAGAGCAAGCGGCTCAACGTTCTGCTCAAGGAGTTCCGCGCCAGCCGCAATCACATGGCGATCGTCGTGGACGAGTTCGGCGGGGTCTCGGGGCTGGTGACGATCGAGGACGTGATCGAGGAGATCGTCGGCGAGATCGCCGACGAGTACGACGTGCCCGAGCAGACCATCCGCCGCGAGGGCGAGCGCCAGTTCGTGGTGCAGGCCGCGACCGGCGTGCAGGAGTTCAACCAGTACTTCGGGACGCTGTTCAGCGACGAGGAATACGACACCATCGGCGGCATCGTCCTGCAGCAGTTTGGCCGCCTGCCGCGCCGCGGCGAGGCGGTCACGATGAACGGGCTGGAGTTCCGCGTGCTGCGCGCCGACCGCCGCCGCATCGCGGAGCTCCGGGTGACGACGCCGACGCCCGTGCCCGCTCCCGGCGAGACGCGCGGGGACTGAGTGCGGTCCACCGTCCCCGGCATCCTGCGCCGGTACCCGGCCTGGCTCGCCGCCGCCGCGGGCGTGGCGACGTCCTTCGCGTTCGCGCCGCGCGGCCTGTGGCCGCTCGCGATCGCCGGCCCCGCGCTGCTCTTCCACCACTGGCGCGACGCCGCGCCGCGCCAGGCCGCGAGGAGCGGCTTCGCCTTCGGCGCCGGGCTCTTCGCCGCCGGCACCTGGTGGATTTACACCGCCGTGCACGACTTCGGCCAGGCGCCCGTGTGGCTCGCCGTATTCCTGCTCGCGGCCCTGGTCGCGATCAAGGGCACCTACTACGCGCTCCTCGGCTGGATCGTCGCGCGGCCGGCGGGCGCGGCGCCCGCGGCGCGCCTCCTGCTGCTCGCGCCCGCCGGCTGGACCCTGATGGAGTGGCTGCGCGGCTGGCTGTTCACGGGTTTTCCCTGGCTGCAGCTCGGCAGCGCGCATAGCGACAGCGCGCTCGCGGCGCTCGCGCCGCTCGGCGGCGTGCACCTGCTGACGCTCGTGAACGCGTTCTCGGCCGGCGCGCTCGTGCTGATGCTGGAAGGCCCCTGGCGCCGCCGCGCCCTGGCGGCGGCCTGTCTCGTGCTGCCCTGGGCCGCGGCGGTGTCGCTCGCGGGCCGCGAATGGACCGAGGAGAAAGGCCCGCCATTCCCGGTCGCGCTGGTGCAGGGCGCGATCCCGCAGGACGAGAAGTGGCAGGCCGATCATCGCGCCGAGACGCTCGAGCGCTACCGCGCGCTGAATCGCGAGGCGCTGGGCGCGCGCATCGTGGTCTGGCCGGAGTCCGCGATCCCGATGCTCGCGCACGACGCCGGGGTGTACCTCGAATCCATCCGCCGCGAGGCGCGTGCGGCGGGCTCCGACGTGATGATCGGGCTGCTGCGATTCGACTTCGACACCGGCGAGATCAGGAACGGCCTGCTGTCCATGAGCGCCGCGGGCGACGGCTGGTACTACAAGCGCCGGCTCGTGCCATTCGGCGAGTTCTTCCCGGTGCCGCCCGTGGTGCGGCGCTGGATGCGGCTCATGAGCCTGCCGTACTACGACATGACGCCCGGGGCGGAGCGGCAGCCCGCGCTCGCCGCGGGCGGCGAGCGGCTCGGCGCCACGATCTGCTACGAGGACGCCTATGGTTCCGAGCAGCTCGCGGTGCTCGCCGAGGCGACGCTGCTCGTCAACGTGACCAACAATGCCTGGTTCGGCGATTCCTCGGCGCCGCACCAGCAGCTGCAGATGTCGCGGCTGCGCGCGCGCGAGGCCGGGCGCTGGCTCATGCGCGCGACCAGCAACGGCATCACGGCCGTGATCGGGCCGGACGGCGCGGTCACCGCACGGGCCCCGCAATTCGAGCCCGCGGTCCTCGAGGCGTCGGTGCAGCCGCGCACCGGCCTCACGCCCTACGCGCGCGCCGGCAACTGGCCGGTACTCCTGGTCGCGCTGCTGATGGTCGCGGCTGCCGTGCTGTCCGGGCTGCGATGGAGACGCAGACCCTAGCAGGCGGTCCGCGAAACCTGCTCCCGGACCGCCCCCTAAGGTATCCTTCTCCGTTCCATGCGCGAAAGATACGAACCCGCGGACGTCGAGGCCGCGGCCCAGCAGGACTGGGCCGCCGCCGGCACCTTCGCGGTCCGCGAGGACGCCACGCGGCCGAAGTACTACTGCCTGTGCATGTTCCCGTATCCCAGCGGCAAGCTGCACATGGGCCACGTGCGCAACTACACGATCGGCGACGTCCTGTCCCGCTACATGCGGATGCAGGGATTCAACGTCCTGCAGCCCATGGGCTGGGACGCCTTCGGCCTGCCGGCCGAGAACGCCGCGATCGAGAACGCGGTGGCGCCCGCGAAATGGACGCGCGACAACATTGCGCACATGAAGCGCCAGCTGAAGTCGCTCGGCTTCGGCATCGACTGGAGCCGCGAGCTCGCGACCTGCGACGCCGACTACTACCGGTGGAACCAGTGGCTGTTCCTGCGGATGCTCGAGCGCGGCATCGCCTACAAGACGACCGGCACGGTCAACTGGGACCCGGTGGACCAGACCGTGCTCGCCAATGAGCAGGTGATCGACGGCCGCGGCTGGCGCACCGGCGCGCCCATCGAGCGGCGCGAGATCCCGATGTACTACCTGCGCATCACGCAGTACGCGGAGGAGCTCCTCGGCGCGCTCGGCCGGCTCGACGAATGGCCGGAGCGCGTGCGCACGATGCAGGCGAACTGGATCGGCCGCAGCGAGGGCGTCAACATCGCGTTCCCCTGGCGGATCGCGGGCCGCACGGGCGAACTCAGGGTCTTCACCACGCGCGCGGACACGATCATGGGCGTCAGCTTCGTCGCGGTCGCGCCGGAGCACCCGCTCGCGGAGCTCGCGGCGCAGGGCGACCCCGGCGTGCGCGCCTTCGTCGACGACTGCCGCAGGAGCAGCGTCATGGAGGCGGACCTCGCGACCATGGAGAAGAAGGGCGTCGCGACGCGGCTCACCGTGACGCACCCGCTCTCCGGCGCCGACGTGCCCGTCTGGGTCGGCAACTACGTGCTGATGGCCTACGGCGAGGGGGCGGTCATGGGCGTGCCGGGCCACGACGAGCGCGACTTCGCGTTCGCGAAGAAGTACGGCCTGCCGATCCTGCCCGTGATCGACGTCGACGGCCGCCCGTACTCGACCGACGCCTGGCAGCCCTGGTATTCGGAGTACGGGCGCTGCGTGAATTCCGGCGCCTACGACGGGCTCGACCATACCGGCGCGATCGAGGCCATCGCGCTCGACCTCGAGTCGAAGGGGCTCGGCCGCAGGCAGGTGGTCTGGCGGCTGCGCGACTGGGGCATCTCGCGCCAGCGCTATTGGGGCTGCCCGATCCCGATCATCCATTGCCCGGCCTGCGGCGACGTGCCGGTGCCGGACGCGGACCTGCCCGTGCGGCTGCCGGAGGACCTGGTGCCGGACGGGTCCGGGAATCCGCTCGCGAAGTTGAAGGCCTTCGTCGAGTGCCGCTGCCCGAGGTGCGAGGCCCCCGCGCGGCGCGAGACCGACACGATGGACACCTTCGTGGACTCGTCCTGGTACTTTTTCCGCTTCGCCTGCGCCGGCAACGACCGCGCGATGGTGGACGGGCGCGCGGCCTACTGGATGCCGGTGGACCAGTACATCGGCGGCATCGAGCACGCGATCCTGCACCTGCTCTACGCGCGCTTCTGGACGCGCGTGATGCGCGACTGCGGCCTGACCGCGGTGGACGAGCCGTTCCGCCGCCTGCTGACGCAGGGCATGGTGCTGAACGAGATCTGGTTCCGGAAGCCCGCTTCCGGTCGCATCGTCTACTACCACCCGTCGGAGGTGGCGGACGGGAAGCTCAAGGCCGACGGCCAGCCCGTCGAATCCGGCGGCATCGGCACGATGTCGAAGTCGCGCCGGAACGGCGTGGACCCGCAGGAGCTGGTGGACCGCTACGGCGCCGACACCGCCCGCCTTTTCATGATGTTCGCGGCGCCGCCCGAGCACACGCTCGAGTGGTCGGACGAGGGCGTCGAGGGCGCGTTCCGCTTCATGAAGCGGCTGTGGAAGACCGTGCACGCGCACGTACAGGGCGGGCCGGCGGCGCCCGTCGAGCCCGCGGCGCTCGACGCCGCGCAGCGCGCGTTGCGCCGGCAGGTGCACCAGACGCTCGCCAAGGTCGGCGACGACGTCGGCCGGCGGCGCACTTTCAACACCGCGATCGCGGCGGTCATGGAACTGCTGAACGCGATCGCGCGCTTCGAGGACGCTTCGCCGCGGGGGCGGGCCGTCCTGCAGGAGGCGCTCGACCTCGTCGTGCTGATGCTGTCGCCCTTCGTGCCGCACGCCGCGCATGCGATGTGGCGCGCGCTCGGCCACGCGACCATGATCGTGGACGAGGCCTGGCCACGGCCGGATCCAGCCGCGCTCGAGCAGGCGACGGTCGAGATCGTGGTGCAGGTCAACGGCAAGCTGCGCGCGCGCGTGCAGCTCGCGGCGGGCGCGGACGAGGCCGCCGCGCGCGAGGCGGCGCTCGCCGACCCCGGTGTCGCCCGGTTCGTGGCGGGCCAGACGGTGCGCAAGCTCATCTACGTGCCGGGCAAGCTCGTGAACGTGGTGGTGTGATGCGCCCCCTGCGCACGATCCTGGTCGTCGCGATGCTGGTGGCTGCCGCCGGCTGCGGTTTCCACCTGCGCGGCCACGCGCCGCTGCCGGCGGCGATGGCGAGACCCTGGGTCGACGCCGCGGACCGCTACAGCCCGTTGCACGCGGCCCTCGTCGCGCGGCTCGAGGCGGCGGGAGCCGCGCTCGCACCGGATGCGGCCACGGCGACAGCCGTGATCCGCGTGCACGTGGACCGCACCGGGCGCGAGCTGCTCTCGGTCGCGGCCGACAACCGGCCCGGCGAGTACGAGGTCTATTACACAGCCGAGTATTCGGTGACCGCGGCGGGGCGGGAGCTGCTGCCGCTCCAGCAGGTGACGCTCACGCGCGACTACGGCTACGACGAGGCCAGCGTGCTCGCGAAGGAGCACGAGGAGCAGTCGCTGCGCGAGGCGCTCGCGGACGACATCGCCGCGCTGATGCTGCGGCGGTTCTCCGCGCTATGAACCGCTCGGTCTTCGAGGTCTTCCGGATCGGGATCGGGCCCTCGTCCTCGCACACGATGGGCCCGATGCAGGCCGCGCGCCTGTTCGTGCTCGCGCTCGAGTCGAAGGGCGCGCTGGACGCGGCCACCGAGGTGTTCGCGCAGCTCTACGGCTCGCTCGCGCTCACCGGGCTCGGCCATTGCACTGACCGCGCCATCCTGCTCGGCCTCGAGGGCCATGACCCGACCGGCATCGATCCCGCGGTGATGGAACCGGCGCTCGCGCGCATCCGCGGCACGCGCCGCCTGCGACTGCTCGGCCGGCACGAGATCGCCTTCGACGAGCCGATGAACCTGCTGTTCCACCGCGACCAGATGCTGGCCGGGCACTCGAACGGGATGCGCTTCACCGCGCGCGACGGCGCCGGGCGCGTGCTGCACGCGGAGGAGATGTACTCGATCGGCGGCGGCGCGGTGCAGCGCGAAGGCGAGGCCCCGGAAGCCGCGGGCGGCGACGCGCCGGCGCTGCCGCTGCCATTCGAGGATGCGGCGGAGCTGCTCGCGCGCTGCCGGGACTCGGGGCTTCCGGTTGACGCGCTGATGATGAGTAACGAGACCGCGCTGCGGCCGCGCGCGGAGGTGGAGGCCGGACTCGACCGCATCTGGGAAGTGATGCAGGCCTGCGTGCGCCGCGGCTTCGCGACCGAGGGCGTGCTGCCCGGCGTGCTCCGGGTGCCGCGGCGCGCGGCCGCGCTCAAGCGCTCGCTCGAAGCCGACGAGCCGCCAGGGCACGCCGACCCGACGGAGTGGGTCAACGCCTGGGCGCTCGCGGTCAACGAGGAGAACGCCGCGGGCGGACAGGTCGTCACGGCGCCGACCAACGGCGCCGCCGGCATCGTGCCGGCCGTGCTGCACTACTACGCGCAGATCTGCCGTGGCGCCGAGCGGGCCGGCGTGCACCGCTTCCTGCTGGCGGCGGGCGCGATCGGGCTGCTCTACAAGAAGAATGCCTCGATCTCGGGCGCGGAGATGGGCTGCCAGGGCGAGGTCGGCGTCGCCTGCTCGATGGCGGCCGGCGGGCTCGCGGCCGCGCTCGGCGGCTCGCCGGCGCAGGTCGAGAATGCCGCCGAGATCGGCATGGAGCACAACCTCGGCCTCACCTGCGACCCGGTCGCGGGCCTCGTGCAGATCCCCTGCATCGAGAGGAACGCCATGGGCGCGGTCAAGGCGGTCAACGCGGCGCGCCTCGCGCTGCGCGGCGACGGCACGCACAAGGTCTCGCTCGATCAGGTGATCGCGACCATGCACCAGACCGGCCTCGACATGTCGCACGTCTACAAGGAGACCTCGCAGGGCGGCCTCGCCGTGAACGTCCCGGAGTGCTGAGAAAATAGGGGACGCATCCCTATTTCCTCGAAGAAGGAAATAGGGATGCGTCCCCTATTTTCTCAGGCGAAGCGGTCGGTCGCGCGGATCAGTTCGTCGGTGATGCCGGGCTCGAAGGCAGAGTGGCCGGCGTCGGGCACGACGCGCAGCTCTGCCTCCGGCCAGGCGCGGTGCAGGTCCCAGGCCGTGAACATCGGGCAGACCACGTCGTGCCGGCCCTGCACGATCACCGCCGGGATGTGGCGGATCCGCCGGACGTCGTCCAGCAGCTGCGTCTCGCGCTTCGCGAACCCGCCATTGACGAAGTAATGGCACTCGATGCGCGCCACGGCGAGCGCGAACTCGTCCTCGCCCCACTTGCGCACGTTGTCCTCGTCCAGCAGCAGGAAGCTGGTCGAGCCTTCCCAGATGGCCCAGGCGCGCGCCGCGGCGACGGCCTGCGTGCGGTCGGCGCCGGTCAGCCGGCGGTAGTAGGCCTGCATCATGTCGCCGCGCTCGGCCGGCGGGATCGGCGCGACGAAGTCCTCCCAGAAGTCCGGGTAGAGTTTCGAGGCGCCCAGGCCCTCCTCGTAGAACCAGTCGAGCTCGGACTTGCGCAGCAGGAAGATGCCGCGCAGCACGAGCTCGGTGACGCGTTCCGGGTGGGTCTCGGCGTAAGCGAGGGCGAGCGTCGAGCCCCAGGAGCCGCCGAACACCTGCCAGCGCCCGATGCCGAGCATCCCGCGCAGGCGCTCGATGTCCGTGACCAGGTGCCAGGTGGTGTTGTTGTCGAGGCTCGCGTGCGGGCGGCTGCGCCCGCAGCCGCGCTGGTCGAAGAGCACGATGCGGTACCGCGCCGGGTCGAAGAAACGCCGCGCGCGGGTATCGCAGCCGGCGCCGGGGCCGCCGTGCAGGAACACCACCGGCTTGCCGGCGGGGTTCCCGCACTCCTCCCAGTACAGCTCGTGGCCGTCGCCGGTGGCGAGGTGGCCGTGGCGGTTCGGTTCGACGGGCGGGTACAGTGCTCGGCGCGCGGGTGACGGGTTCATCAATGGAATCCTAACCGCAATCAGGATTTCTGCGTATACAGGACCGGGCGCCGGTCTGTTGTACACTCCGCGGCCAGTATGCCGAACCGGTTCTCGATACTGTCGCTCGGCAAGATCCTGTTCGCGCCCAACCAGGTGTTCCAGGCGGTGGCGGGCGAGTCCCCGCCGGCCTCGCGCGTGTTCTTCCGCTTCGCGATCTGGATCGGCCTGCTGCCGCCGGTCTTCGCCTGGATCGGCACCACCCTGTTCGGCTGGCGCCTCGGCGTCGAGCCGGTGTTCCTGCCGCAATCCACGGTGCTCGCGGTCTGCCTCGCGTACTTCGTGGCCCTGCTGTTCGGCTTCCTCTCTGGCGCCGTGGTGGCGCGCTGGATGGCCGTGACCTATGACGCCAGCCAGTCGCTCGGCCGCTGCCTGGCGCTGATGGCGATCGTCGGCGCACCGCTCGCGGTCGGCAGCGTCGTGCACCTCTACCCGCACGTGTTCTTCAACCTGCTGGTGCTGGTGCCGGTGCTGATCTGGTGCATGTACCTGCTGTACCGCGGCCTGCCCATCGTGCTCGCGACCGGGCCCAACCGCGGCATGCTGATGGCCTCGGCACTCATCGCCTACCTGTTCGTCGCCTTCGTGAGCCTGCTCGGCATCACGGTCGCACTCTGGGGCAGCGGCATCGGGCCGCAGATCGGCACATGAGCGCGGCGCCCTACGAAGACCGCGTCGTCACGGCGTTCCTGTACTGCTCCGTGTTCTGGGCGCTCATCGGCATGGCGGCGGGCGTCTATGTCGCCGCGGAGCTGGTGTGGCCGACCATCGATTTCGGGCTGCCGCCACTCTCGTTCGGGCGGCTGCGCACCGCGCATACCACGCTGGTGCTGTTCGGTTTCGGCGTGTCGGCGCTGATCGCGACGGCCTTCTACAGCGTGCAGCGCACCTCGCACGTGCGCCTGTTCGCGCCCGGGCTCGCCTGGGCGCTGTTCTTCGCCTGGCAGCTCGCGATCGTGCTGGGCGCGGCCTCGATCCTCGCGGGCTGGACCTCGGCGAAGGAGTACGCCGAACTCGAGTGGCCGTTCGACATCGCGATCACGGTCGCCTGGGTCGCGTTCGCGGTCGTCTTCTTCGGCACCATCGCGCGGCGCCGCGTCGGGCCGATCTACATCTCCAACTGGTTCTACGGGGCGCTCATCATCGTCATCGCGATGCTGCACATCGTGAACAACCTCGAGCTCCCGGCCACCATCGGCAAGTCGTACTCGCTGTTCGCCGGCGCGCAGGACGCGGTGGTGCAGTGGTGGTACGGCCACAACGCGGTCGGCTTCCTGCTGACCGGCGGCTTCCTCGGGATGCTCTATTACTTCCTGCCGAAGCAGGCCGAGCAGCCGATCTGGAGCTACCGCCTCTCGATCGTCGCTTTCTGGGCCTTCGTCTACACCTACATCTGGGCCGGACCGCACCACCTGCACTACCACGCGGTGCCCGAGTGGGTGCAGTCGCTCGGCATGGTCATGAGCCTCATCCTGCTCGCGCCGTCCTGGGCGACGATGGTCAACGGCATCATGACGGTCGCGGGCGCCGCGAAGAAGCTGAAGACGGACCCCGCGCTCAAGTTCATCGTGCTGTCGCTCGCGTTCTACGGGCTTGCGACCTTCGAGGGCCCGATGCTCGCGATCAAGAGCGTCAACGTCTTCAGCCACTTCACCGAGTGGACCATCGGCCACGTGCACTCGGGCGCGCTCGGCTGGAACGCGCTGATCACCTTCGGCACCTTCTATTTCCTCGTGCCGCGCCTGGCGGGCGCGCCGCTCTGGAGCACGAAGCTGGCGAACATCCACTTCTGGCTCGCGCTCGCCGGCACCATGCTGTACGTGCTCGCGATGTGGGGCGCGGGCGTGTCGCAGGGCGTGCTGTGGCTGTCGCTCGACGAGCTCGGCGAAGTCCGCTTCAGCTTCAACGACGTCATGGCCGCGATGAAGCCGTACTACGGTTTGCGGTTCCTGGCCGGCCTGACCTTCCTGGCGGGCGCGGCGCTGATGGCGGTCAACCTCGCGAAGACCTTCGCCGGCAGGCGCACGGTCGTCGCCCGGCCGCCGGCGGAGGGGGCGCGCGCATGAACTGGGTGTCGCTGCACCACCGCCTCGAGCGCAACGCGGGCCTCCTGATCTTCGGCATCCTGCTGGTGTCGTCCATCGGCGGCATGGTGCAGCTGCTGCCGATCGTCACCGGCGACCACGCGCACGCCGCGCCGGGGCTCGCGCCGTACCCGGCGCTCGAGCTCGAGGGCCGCGACATCTACATCCGCGAGTCCTGCGGCACCTGCCACACGCAGCAGGTGCGGCCGCTGCTTGCGGAGGTGAAGCGCTACGGCCCGTTCTCGCGCGCGGAGGAGTTCGCCTACGACCGGCCGTTCCTGTGGGGTTCGAAGCGCACCGGGCCGGACCTCGCGCGCATCGGCGGCCGCTACACCGACGAATGGCACCGCCTGCACCTGCTGGACCCGCGCTCGGTCGTGCCGGTGTCGATCATGCCCGGTTATCCCTGGCTCGCGGAGCATCCGGCGGACCGCGACGGCACGATCGAGGCGCGCATGCGCACGCTCGTGAAGCTCGGCCACCCCTACACCGAGGCCGACATCGCCGCCGCGCCCGCGGCGCTCGCGGGCCGGACCGAGCTCGACGCGGTGATCGCCTACCTGCAGGGCATGGGCCGCAGCATGCAGGGAGCGCCGCAGCCATGACCTGGTACCTGTTCATCGGCGACATGCTGGTGACCGCCTTCATGATCACGCTGTTCGTGTGGCTGTCGCTCAGGAGCACGCGCCCGCGCTACGACGTGATCGCGCGCATCCCGCTCGAGGACGAGGAACGCCGTGGCTGACCTGCCTTCGCAGTTCTGGGGTGGCTGGATCGTCGCGATCACCGTCACGACCTTCACCGCGCTCGTCTGGTTCGTGATCGACGTCTACCGCCGCGGCGGCGGTGCCGACAACGAGCAGCAGGTCTGGGACGAGACGCTGCGCGAGGGCGCGAAGCCGGCGCCGATCTGGTGGTTCTGGTTCATCCTCGCGCTGATGACCGTCTCGGTCGTCTACGTGATGCTGTACCCCGGGCTCGGCACTTACCGTGGCGCGCTCGAGTGGTCGCAGGGCGGCCACATCGAGCAGCGCTTCGCCGACTATGCCCTCGAGTTCGGGCCGGCGCGGCAGCGCATCCTGTCGCAGCCGCTCGCGGCGCTGGCGGAGGACCCGGCCGCGATGCGCTCTGCCTGGCGCGTGTTCAACAACCACTGCGCCTCCTGCCACGGGCCGGATGCGCAGGGGCAGGCGAAGCGCTTCCCGGACCTGACCGACGCCGCCTGGCAGTGGGGCGCGTCGGAGTCCGCGCTCGATACCACCCTGCGCGCGGGGCGTCAGGCCGCGATGCCGGCCTGGCAGGCGGCCGCGGGCGAAGCCGGCGTCGGTCAGCTCGCCGACTACGTGATCGCGCTGTCGCGCGGCTACGGCGCCGATCCGTCGGTGGCCGCGGGAGCGGGGCTGTTCCAGCAGTTCTGCGTCGCCTGCCATGGCGCGGACGGCGGCGGCAATGCGCTGCTCGGTGCACCGGCCCTGAATGACACGGCCTGGACCTACGGCGGCGGCCGCGCCGACGTCATGGCCTCGATCGCGAACGGCCGCAACGGGCAGATGCCCGCCTTCGGGGCGCGCCTCGACGACGCGCAGATCCGGCTGCTGGTGGCCTGGCTGCAGGCCGGCGCGCGCAAGCCCTAGAAACTGACTGCGATGCCCGCGAGCGCCTCGGCCTGGAACAGCGTCGAGCCCGAGGCCGTGATGCGGCAGAAGGCGCTGCCATCGTCCGCACGGCAGAAAATGGCGCTGTCGGTATCCATGGCCGTGAGATAGCCGCGCGCCTCCAGCCGCAGAGCCGCGTGGGCGCCGAACGGCATGGCGAGGCCGATGGCGACCGAGCCCGAGAGCCGCGTGCGGTCGCTCGCGCCCGCTCCTGACGCCGAGAAGCGCGTCGCCCCGAGGCCGGCGGCGAAATAGGGGCGCACGCGCCCCTGCCCGCCGATCGGCACCGTCCCTCCCAGGTGCAGGTACTCGACGTCCGCGCCGCGCGTCGCGGTCCCGTCGTTCACGGAGGAGTCCTGGCGCGAATACCAGAGCTGGTAATAGCGTTCGTCGCCCTCGCGGAAGCGCAGCTCGAGGGCGAGCGCGACGCTCCCCGCGTCCTCGAGGTCGCGCTCCGCGCCGGTCGTGGCGTCCTCGAGGCCGCCGCCGGCGCGATAGCCGCCGTGCACGGCGACCTGGACCAGCGGCAATTCGTCCGCCGCGACGGCAGGCGCGGCGAGCAGCCCGGCGCAGAGCAGTAGCGATCGTGTAACCATGCGGGAGGCCTGCCATCGTATCATGGCGCCGGAGCCCGTCCGCCCATGCGCATTTCCACCGACGACGTCGCGCGCACGCTCGAGCAGGGCCTGCCGCCCGCCTGGCTGATCGCCGGCGACGAGCCGCTGCTCACGGGCGAGGCGGCCGATGCCGTGCGCGCGAAGG
>Ga0114938_1000629_pt1 | contig 25739 bp, 24 predicted proteins | sample AshMeaBigSpring_FD_88675 | JGI IMG/M metagenome (GOLD analysis project Ga0114938, IMG submission 88675) | Groundwater microbial communities from Big Spring, Nevada to study Microbial Dark Matter (Phase II) - Ash Meadows Big Spring | ecosystem: Environmental > Aquatic > Deep subsurface >... | reverse complement strand
GCTGAAGCGGGATTCGTACCATGAGCCGATTCAGGAATTAAAACTTTGTTGCGGTGTCCTTGTCCGATGCTTTCAAGATAAGTACGGATTACGCGAAGACCTGTATATTCGCCTGCTGCTCCTGAGTTGGGTTGCAAACTTACGCCTGCAAAGCCGGTTATTTCTTTCAAAAGGTCAGTCAGATTACCAATCATAGTGCGATAACCTTCAGCTTGATCTTCGGGAACTAATGGATGGATTCCGGAAAATTCAGGACGATTGAGTGGCAACATCTCGGCTGCTGCATTGAGTTTCATCGTACAAGATCCCAAAGAAATCATTGAGTGAGCCAAAGATATATCTTTACGATCGAGGCGTTTGATATAACGCATCATCTCGGTCTCAGTATGGTATTTACAGAACACTTCATGAGTCAGGTAACTGCTTGTACGTTTTAAATCCTTGTGAAGGATACATTCGTCCGATACCTCTTCTATTTTGTGATAATCTTTTCCGGCTGCAATGGCGAATATAGAGATCAGTACGTTGACAGCATTGATATCAGTCGTTTCATCAATGCTAAAGCCTACTTGTCCCTTTTCGAAGTATCTTAAATTGACGTTCTTACTTAATGCAATGGTACGGATTTGTTGTACAGAGATATTTTCGGGAAGTGAGAAGCGTAACGTATCGAAGTACTGCTCATTGAGTTGAGTAAATCCTAGTTTGGTTAATTGCTTTTCCAACAAGACAGTCATGCTGTGAATGCGCGAAGCAATGTTTTTGATACCCTCTTGTCCGTGATAGACTGCATAGAATCCTGCCATTGTAGCAAGTAAAGCTTGAGCTGTACAGATGTTAGAGGTCGCTTTTTCACGTTTGATGTGTTGCTCACGGGTTTGTAAAGCCATGCGATAGCACAACTTGCCATATTTATCTTTCGACCATCCGATAATACGTCCCGGCATGTTGCGTTTAAATTCATCGCGAGTAGCAAAAAAAGCGGCTGACGGTCCGCCGTAGAACAACGGAATACCTAAGCGTTGTGTGGTTCCAAACACAATGTCGGCGCCCCATTCTCCCGGAGGAGTCAACAGAGCCAGACTGAGAATGTCGGCTGCTACGGCAACTTTGCAATCAGCAGCGTGAGCTTTAGCTGTGAAGTCTGCGTAGTTCTCTGCACCACCGTTGGCATTGGGATATTGTAAGATACATCCAAATACGTCCGGCGTAAATTCCAGTTCGCTGAATTTGCCGATTCGTAATTCTATTCCTTGCGGAACAGCACGTGTGTGCATCACTGCCAACGTTTGTGGAAAGATATTTTCGTCTACTAGCACAACATTGGCACCTGCTTTTTGTTGAGCGCGACTACGTAACGAATGCATCATTGTCACAGCTTCTGCAGCAGCTGTTGCTTCATCGAGTAAAGAGCAGTTTGCCAATGGCATCGCTGTAAGATCAGATACCACCGTCTGGAAATTCATTAAAGCTTCTAAACGTCCTTGTGATACTTCAGTTTGGTAAGGAGTATAAGAAGTATACCACACCGGGTTCTCGAAAACATTGCGCTGTATCACAGCCGGGGTGATCGTGTTGTACCATCCCATACCAATGTAGGTGGAATACATCTTATTTTTACTAGCCAATTCTGCCATGTGTTGAGCAAACTCATATTCAGTCATGGGTTTGGGCAGATTTAGCGGTTGTTTGAGTCGTATGTTCGCAGGAATGGTTTTGTCGATAAGTTCATCTAATGAGCTCACTCCAATCTTGCGGAGCATTACGGCTGTGTCTTGTTCATCAATGCCGATGTGACGGCTAGCTAACAAATCGTTTTTCATAATGTATAATTAGTTTAATTGACTACTAGTGATCAAGGTATATAGTGTTTTGTTATTTTAGTAAGATTATGTTCTGAAAAAAGGATTTTCAGCCTTTTCCATCCCAATCGTTGTAGGAGCGCCATGGCCCGGATATACAACTGTTTCATTGGGCAATACGAACAGACGACTGCAGATGTGATCAATCAGATCGTCGAAATTGCCTCCGGTAAGGTCGGCACGTCCGATACTTCCTTGGAAAAGAACATCCCCCGAAAACATACAATTGTTTTCTTTTGAGTAATAAACCAAACTTCCAGGCGAGTGACCGGGAACATGAATAGCTTCAAGTTGGGTATTACCAAAGCTGATCACATCGCCATCGTGTATATAATTGCCTAGAGGAACGGGCTCTTCCTGTAATTTGAATCCGAACATACGACTTTGTTTGGGCGCTTCATCAATCCAATATTCATCTGCTTTATTGCCTTCGGGCGCTAAACCAAATTCACTCTGCATAAAGGGATTGCCGAAGATGTGATCCAGATGCAGGTGGGTGTTTAGCACGTGCTTAATCGTAAGTTCATTCGAGAGAATGAACTTCTTTAGAGTTTGCTTTTCCTCTTCATAGAAGCATCCCGGATCGATGACTACTGCTTCTTTAGTATCGTCCCAAAGTACATAGCAGTTTACCGGGAACATGTTAAATTCAAATCTTTTTATTTTCATCGTTTCTATTTGTCTTATTTGTTATCTACAACCGTTTATTATGAGATTTGCAAATTAAAGAGATTTGCGAATTATTAGATGATCAGAAATGATTCAGTGGTTCACAATTTATAAAGCAAGTCTACAAAGGAACGTACACTACTTTCTTTGTAAGGAAGAACTCTTCCTCAAAAAAATCACTCAGATTATGCATCATTGTCTTATTCTTAAACGGCATTGTTTCGTGCTCAAGCTCACCACCCTTTAGGCAGATCAGTCCGTTAGGAAGGACGTTTTGTTGTTTGGTAGATATGTTTTTTCTAATTATTTTGATCAGATCGGCTAAAGGCATCACGGCACGACTAACCACGAAATCGAATGTTTGTTTCTCTTCTTCGGCACGTGCATGACGGAAAGTTACGTTTTTCAAACCGATTGCTGTTGCTACCTCAGTTGCTACACGTACTTTCTTTCCAATACTATCTACCAAATGAAACTTAACTTCCGGGAAAAGTATAGCCAACGGAATACCCGGGAAACCACCACCTGTACCTAAGTCCATGATGCTTGTTCCGGGGTGGAACTGAATGATCTTGGCAATTCCAAGTGAATGTAATACATGATGTTCGTATAAGTTTTCGATGTCTTTGCGTGAAATAACATTGATCTTTGAGTTCCAATCAATATAAAGTTCGTATAAGGCCTCAAATTGCTTACGCTGTTCATCTGTGAGATTCGGAAAATATTTTAGTATAATATCCACTTTTCTATAGGTTATGAGTTATATAATTTAAATCTATTAAAAATGATTTATTTCAAATTAATGATGATCGGATTACTACTTAGCAGGTGTTCCATCATATCAAAGGGAATAGTTACTTTGACAGGTCCCATTGCATAAGGGGTGATATCATATACATTGTAATAGAAGGTTATACCTGTTTTGTTGAGGTAGAAGTTTTCAGTTGGAGCGATATCTCCTGTCGAACCATAGCCCAAATCTTCCAATGCTTCGTGTGTGGTCACTTTATTATCAGCCATCAACTGATTCCAAATTAAATCGGTTAATGCCTCTTTATAGTTTCCAACGAAAATATCATCCAATCGGAGAGGACGCATCAACGTAAGATCCATATTGAGGAAGGTAGATGTGTAAATTCCATGAGCTCCTCCTGTATATTCATTGTAGTCTATCTTATAAACCAATAAATCTCTTTCGTAAAGCTCTACACTAGTTTCTATACCTTTATAATAAGAGTACCATGCGCTGATAGAGGCCTTATCCGTTTTGTTTTTTATATCTTCCTGATACATTGGTTCAAGATCGCTCCGGTACACTTTGATGTAGTTTTCTTTATATTCTTTTATTACATCCGAAGGTTTAAGATCCATATATTTGTCGCCAAATGCAGCTGATATAAAATACTTTACTAAAGAATCTTTCAATGCTTGATCCGACGACTTCACCGGATAAGTGAATTTAATCGTGAGATTACATGCCGGCTTAGCTGTATCACCAAAGAGGTGAGAGGTCTCGTTTACTCGAAGGCTATCAAATTCTAAAGCTCCGGCTTTTTTATCCATCTTGTTACTACAAGAAAATAAAAAGCCGCTAACAGAAAGTATAACCGCAAGCAGACTTACATATTGTTTTTTCATACGGGTTTATTCTTTATTTTCAATAGTTGTTTTGAAATTTCATATCGACAAATATATACTAAATTCGTGAATCAGGCGAATAAAAAGAGAAAAAATAATCCTTTGTGGCAGTCGGACTAACAAGATAAGGAGGGTAGATTTAAGATTTATGTTACAGTTTTTTGTATTTGTTATACAAATAAAATAAAACAAAGAACAACACTATATTGTTTCTTATTAAGATGAACTAATCAAAAAATATAAGATGAGTAAGATTATTAAAAAAACATTTCCTGTACTGAATATGCATTGTGCAGGTTGTGCCAATAATGTTGAAAAAACAATTAAGAAGATGCAAGGGGTGCTGGAAGCCTCTGTAAACTTTGCCACAAACACATTGAACGTGTCCTATGAATCAGATAAATTGACTCCCGGAGAGATCAGAGCAGCTGTTTTATCAGCCGGATATGATTTAATTATTGAAGACGATCCCAAAGAAGAAAGTCTACAGGAAGCTCAGCAAGCTTATATTCATATTCTAAAAAGAAAAGTGATTGGGGTTTGGATCCTGACCGTGCCTATGCTTGTTTTGTCGATGCTTCTGATGCATATGCCTTATTCTAACGAATGGCAATTGATCATTGCATTGTTTGTGATGGTGCTTTTCGGCGGATCTTTTTATACGAATGCTTGGACTCAAGCGAGAATGGGTCGGAGTAATATGGATACTTTGGTGGCTTTGAGTACTTCAATTGCTTTTCTATTTAGTTTGTTTAATACTTTCTATCCGGAATTTTGGACTTCGAGAGGCTTGGAACCACATGTATATTATGAAGCTGCTGTGGTAATCATTGCTTTTGTGCTTACCGGTAAGTATATGGAAGAGCGTGCCAAGGGAAATACTTCTGTTGCGATTAAAAAGTTGATGGGTTTACAACCTAAAACTGCTCGTATCTTAGTGGACGGACTAGAGAAAGAGGTGGCTATAGAAAACATACAAGTCGGACATCAAGTTATTGTACGCCCTGGCGAACAGATTCCGGTAGATGGATGCTTGTCGGAAGGTTCATCTTTTGTAGATGAAAGTATGATCAGTGGAGAACCGATTCCTGTGGAGAAAAATGTTGGAGATAAAGTACTTACCGGTACCATTAATCAACGGGGTTCTTTTGTGATTGTAGCCAATCAGGTGGGAAGTGAGACAGTTCTTGCACGGATTATCCGTATGGTACAAGAGGCGCAAGGCAGTAAAGCACCTGTGCAACGTATTGTCGATCGGGTAACGAATATTTTTGTACCTGTGGTGCTCTTGATATCTATTCTTACCTTTATTATTTGGATCGTTATTGGTGGGACGGATTCTTTTTCATATGCTATTTTGTCCTCTGTCTCGGTGTTGGTAATTGCTTGCCCTTGTGCTCTCGGACTGGCTACACCTACTGCCTTAATGGTTGGTATTGGTAAAGCTGCCAGTCTGCATATTCTTATCAAAGATGCGGTGGCTTTGGAACAAATGCGAAGAGTGAATGCCGTCGTTCTCGATAAAACGGGTACACTGACCGAAGGGAAACCAGCTGTTTCCGGTTGGCTTTGGGCAGTTCCTCAAGAGGATATTCTCAAAAATATACTTTTAGCGGCCGAACTAAAATCGGAACATCCTTTAGCTAATGCAATCGTAAGCGATCTGTCTACTCTCACTCAGGTATCGCCTGTGACAATTGATTCGTTCGAAAGCCTTACTGGTAAAGGAATAAAGGTCGTTTATCAGAGTAAAACGTATTGGGTGGGAAGTCATAAACTTCTGAAAGATTTTGATGCTGTCATTCCTGATATTATGACTGATATGTTGGTACAATATGAATCGGAGGGAAATAGTATGATCTATTTTGGTTGTGAGAATGAGTTGCTCGCGGTTATTGCTGTTGTCGATGCTCTGAAACCGACTACTCTTGAAGCTGTGAAAGAACTAAAACGTCAGAATGTAGAGATTTATATGCTTACGGGTGATGGACAGCGTTCGGCAAAAGCGGTAGCTTCTAAACTTGGAATCGATCATTTTGTTGCGGATGCACTTCCCGATGATAAGGAGAATTTTATTAGAGAATTGCAATTGAGCGGAAAATGTGTTGCGATGGTAGGCGATGGTATCAACGATTCGCAGGCTTTGGCTTTGGCCGATGTTAGTATTGCCATGGGAAAAGGAACGGATATTGCCATGGATGTGGCAATGGTGACATTAATGACTTCCGATTTACTACTTTTACCTAAGGCTATTCAACTGTCAAAACAGACGGTTAGGCTTATCAATCAGAATCTTTTCTGGGCGTTTATCTACAATTTGATTGGTATACCAATTGCTGCCGGTGTACTTTTCCCGATTAACGGACTTTTACTCAACCCAATGCTAGCTAGTGCTGCTATGGCTTTTTCTAGTGTGAGCGTCGTTCTTAACTCCTTGAGTTTGGCACGCAAAAGATGACTTTTAGTTGTTTCTAAATTCCATTGGTGTCATTCCCACGTGCTTCTTGAAGTATTTTCCAAAGAAGGAAGCACTGGGGAAATTCAATGAATAAGCAATTTCCTGTATGGTCATATTGGTTGATTTGAGTTTGGCCTTGGCATCCATTATGACTATATAGGAAATAATATTCAGTGTATTCATTCCGGTTACCTCTTTTACTGTGGTGCTGAGATGCTGAATGGAAAGTCCTAGTTTGTTGGCATAAAACTGTGCCCGACGCTCTTTTTGGTAGTGCTTCATAATTAACTGAATAAGTTCTCTACAAATTTCTTTTTTACGATTGGGCTGATAATTTACGATAAAACACTTGCGATAGGTTAGTTTTACGACTGTAAGAATTGTATGAAAAGCCAAACTTGTTAGTTCTGGATCTATTTTGAGTGTTAGATTAGTGGTCATTTTTGAAATTAACGACAGATATTCTTTCAAATATTTGCTTGAATCATCCGAAAGACCGATGATTGGTTGATTCATGACAACTGGATAAACATCCCCAATTGATTGTATGAGATTCACACGCTCAATAGATAATGAAGAGAAACCAACAAAACAGAGACGTACCTTTTCGGTGTTTTTTTTAAATTGAATGATTGTGCCCGGAAGCAAGACAATCATATCATTAGGCTTGATCTCATAATCGAGCAAGTTGATAGAGGCATTCAGACTTCCTTCTTCGCAAATAGCAATTACACAAGCTTGTAGACGGCATGATTGTTTGTATATATTTAATATATCTTCGGTCACATTCATCCAAGCTAGTACCTCTGTTGGCATGTCTACATGTGGAAAATCATGTCTCATGGAGAAAAATTTAATATTATGCCAACAAATGTACTAATTATATTTTATTTTTTTATATTTGTGGATATGAAAACAACTTTAGTAGATTGGAATCTGATATCGTATGACGAAGCATGGCAACGTCAAACAGAGTGGTTTGATGCTTTAATCTCTGCTAAAAATAACAGGGAAGCATATGAGAACCGCATTATTATGTGTGAACATCCTCATGTCTATACTCTTGGACGCAGTGGTAAAGAAAATAATATGTTGCTGGGCGACCGGCAATTGGAGGAAATCCATGCAACTCTTTATCATATTGATCGAGGAGGTGATATTACTTACCACGGACCGGGACAATTGGTTTGCTATCCTATCTTGAACCTTGAAGAGTTCGGACTCGGATTGAAAGAATATGTCCATCTATTGGAAGAAGCTGTCATTCGGGTGTGTGCATCCTACGGAATTGTTGCGGGACGTTTGGATAAAGCTACTGGAGTTTGGCTGGAGGGTGAAACATCGCGTGCAAGAAAGATTTGTGCAATAGGGGTGAGGTGCAGTCATTTTGTTACGATGCATGGTCTTGCTTTGAATGTGAATACCGATCTGCGTTACTTCAGTTATATCAATCCTTGTGGGTTTATTGATAAAGGTGTTACTTCTATTAGCAAGGAGCTCAAACGTGAAATTCCAATGGAAGAGGTGAAGAGTTTTCTGAATTATGAATTGAACCAGTTATTGCTGTTGCATACGAAGAACGCGAATTCCCGACCATGATTTATTCTTATTCAGCATTTTGCTGATGGGCGACTCACTGATAATTACTTGTTTCTTAGTGGATGATGCATGTAAGAGGTGGAGCTTGTTGTCTATGTATATCGCTATTCCTAAATGAGCAATATCTAGTCCGGGTATGCGGGTGGTTATTGCAATGATATCTCCATTTTTAATCCATGAATATCCAGATTCAGGAAGTTTGTTTTTGGGAATCCAATGTACCACTTGACCAGTGAGTTGTCTCTCTATCTCTTTTATCTTTCTTCTTTCTTCCGAAGATTTGAGTAACTGTGGATATTGCTGGTAATGTGATGACATGTATGAAACAGATAGCATGAGGGTATCCCGGCTGTTTGTGGATGTGATGTCGGTGATTAAGCCACTTCTAATGCCATTGTTTATCCAGTCGGATGTATAATGTAGTCTAGATAAATAGCCATTGATAATTCCGTTTCTGTATCTTATCTTTTGTACGTTCGATTCAAATGAACGGTTTGGCAAAGCTTGTGCTAAAGTATATTCAACAAATGTGACGCAGTCGACTGAGTCGGTATGAATAGTTAGTGCCTCGTTGTTCGAACGGTCGAGTACATTTGCCACATACTTAGTTCCAATATATGATTTCCCTATTTCTAACATTTTGTTTCCAGTCTCGGTGGCTTTTTGTGCAAAAGCCGTCGAGACTGAAAACAAAATGTATAATAGAGTGTATCCTCTCATCTTACTTAACTTTCATAGAAGCTTTGATAAAATAGATAATGAGTAGAACATATGCGCCGAGGGCGAGTACTTGTGATGCTGTGTTGTTTACCCATGCTTCATTCACAAGGTTGATTCCTCCAAAGCGCATGGCTGCACTTACAACTCCCATCAAAGCACCTCCTGCAATGAATCCGGAAGCTAGTAGGGTACCTTTTTCTCCGCGTTCAGTATTCAATGCACTGTCTTTACTGCGTGAAGTTACGTACCAATTTACGGCACCTCCAACTACCAAAGGCACATTCAACTCTAAAGGAATAAACATTCCTAATGCAAAAGCTAATGCTGGTATCTTGAAGAATGTAAGCACGATAGCAAGGATGGCTCCGATGCCATAAAGCAACCATGGTGCACCTACTCCGCTCATCAGAGGTTCGATAACTGCTGCCATTGCATTGGCTTGTGGAGCGGCTAATGCCCCGCTTGTAAACCCGTAAGTTTTATTCAAAATAATCATTACTCCACCTACAGTGGCTGCAGATACAATGGTTCCTAAGAATTTCCAAGTCTCTTGTTTTGCAGGGGTGCTTCCTAACCAATAACCGATTTTTAAGTCAGTAATGAATCCTCCTGCCATTGATAAGGCTGTACAAACTACGCCTCCCATTACTAAAGATGCAACCATGCCCGAAGGGCCTTTCAGTCCTACGGCTACCATCACTACTGATGCTAAAATAAGTGTCATGAGTGTCATACCGGAAACGGGATTGGTTCCTACAATGGCAATCGCATTGGCGGCTACTGTTGTGAAAAGGAAAGATATTCCGGCTACTAGTACGATAGCAACCAAGGTATGAATGACATTACCTTGCATTACATCAAAATAGAAGAAAAGTACAACTAGGATTAGTGTGATCAACGAGCCGATAGCAATAATTTTCATCGAAAGATCGCGTTGGGTACGAAGAACGCTTTTATCTACCTTTTCTTTGCCACCCATTTCTTTAGCTGCTAATCCTACAGCACTTTTGATGATTCCCCATGAACGGATGATTCCAATAATACCTGCCATAGCTATACCACCAATACCAATACTCTTTGCATAATATTTAAAGATCTGTTCGGGTGACATCATGCCTACTGTGTTAGTGATCTCAGGATTCCAAGTGTTAAGCACACTGTCTCCAAAAATAGCAGACATACCAGGGATGATGATCCACCATACAGTTAACGAACCGGCACAGATAATAGAAGCATATTTTAAACCGACAATGTATCCTAAACCAAGAACAGCTGCTCCGGTGTTGACTTTAAATACAAGTTTGGCTTTTTCCGCCAGCATCTCACCTGCACTACATACACGCGTGGTGAAGTTTTCGTTCCACCAACCAAAGGTTGCAACAATAAAGTCGTATAAACCTCCAATCATTCCTGCAAATAACAAAGGCTTTGCCTGACTACCGCCTTTTGCTCCTGATACAAGAACTTGCGTGGTTGCAGTAGCTTCAGGGAAGGGGTATTTGCCATGCATCTCACTGACAAAGTATTTACGGAAAGGAATAAGAAAAAGAATACCCAGTACACCACCTAATAAGGAACTGATGAAAACCTGCATAAAGGTAACAGTCATCTCGGGATATTTGGCTTGAAGGATATATAGAGCGGGAAGGGTGAAGATAGCACCGGCTACGATTACTCCCGAACATGCGCCAATGGATTGTATAATCACGTTTTCTCCTAAGGCATTCTTGCGCTTTGCTGCTCCGGATACTCCAACTGCAATGATAGCTATGGGGATAGCTGCTTCAAATACTTGTCCGACTTTAAGACCCAGATAGGCTGCCGCAGCGGAAAATAAGATAGCCATAGCAATTCCCCAAGTGACTGACCATAGGTTTACTTCGGAATAATTTTTAGTGGGATTCATTAGAGGATTGTATATTTCCTCGGGCTTTAGTTCTCTGAACGCATTTTCCGGCAAGCCGGTAAATTTGTCTTCTTCTTCTTGTTTCATACTTTTGGTAGTTTATGTTTGTTAGTTAATAGACTTATATATTTTAACAAGCTTCAAAGTAAACAAAAAAAAAGGAGAATCAAAAGAGATTCTCCTTAGGGTTGTAGATTATTTTTTAGATTATGCATCTTTGGCTTTCATATCGCCTTCAATATATAAACGTATCATTTCAGTTTTTGCATTAGTACGCAAAGTAATTGATTTTTTGAAATGTCCCGGGTATTTTCCTGTACCATTATAAGTCACTTTTACAACTCCCTTCTTACCAGGCATAATGGGCTCTTTACTGTAATCGGGAACTGTACATCCGCAAGAAGCAACTGCTTGATGGATTACTAAAGGAGCACTGCCAATGTTCGTGAATGTGAAAACACAATTTACGACTGGACTTTTTTCTGAAAAACTTCCGAAATTGTGCGTGGTCTTGTCGAACTTGATATCGGCATTTGTTTGCGCAAAGGCCATGTTAACTCCTATCATAAACATGGTCATTAAAAAAAGTATTCTTTTCATTTCCTTTTCTTTTTAATTACAACCGACAAAGATATAATCTTTTCTAATTGGTTGAATTTATTTAGTGCGAAATAGTCTTAATTTATCTCTTTAACTTAAAACCGAGCATCATTCCATCGTATCCTTTAGCCAAATTACTCACAGTTTTTATTGTGAAATCATCGCTTTTACTGCCAATGAATGTCAGAACCTTTAATAACATGTCGGAATTAAAGAGTAGTTCTATTTTATCGTTATAATAGTTCACTTTTGCATTCAGACTAAAGATCTTCATATAAGTGAGTATCATTCGTTTGTTGGCATAGTCGTAACTGTACTTACCAGAAGTCTTGTGACCGTTGATCTCATGTGTGAAAGTACTGTCGGCTTTGAAGGTAAAACTTAGCTTACCTTCTTGAATTCCAACCTTAGCAAGTTGCGCATTTAGTTCTTTCTCTGCTGTTGGTTCGGCTGCTATTGCTCCCGCTTTTTTGAATAGATTTTCCGATTGAAGTTCCACTGCCGAACTCTCATACTTCCAGTTGCCTTCTAAAATAACTCCACCTTTGTGTCCTGTTACCCCACTCATTGTTTTCGATACATTGTCTTTGCTGAATATCTCTTTCAGCGATTGTGCATCGGTATTGATGGATAATAAAAGTAGGGCGGAAAATAACACCGTTCTAAATATACTTTTCTTCATCTGCTGATTATCTATTTAAATCTTTATTGATATTTTCAATGTAGCTAAGTATCTCCGTCCGTCCCATTCGTTCTTCTGAAGATGAAATAAAATAATTAGGAAGCTCTTCCCATTGTTTGCGAAGCTCTTTTAAATAGGAATTGATGTTCATCTTCAATCTTCCTCCTTTTAGTTTATCTGCTTTAGTGAAGATAATAGAGAAAGGGACCCCGTTTTCACCCAACCATTCGATAAATTCCATATCTATTTTTTGCGGTTCTAGTCGGCTGTCGATTAAAACAAACAGACTTGTTAGTTGGTCTCGTTCTAAAATATAGTCTTCAATAATTGTTTGAATTTGAGCTTGTCCTTTTTGTCCGCGTCTGGCATAGCCATATCCGGGTAGATCGACTAAGAACCAATTATTATTGATCAAAAAGTGGTTGATCAGCATGGTCTTTCCTGGTGTAGATGAGGTCATTGCCAATCCTTTGCGAGCAGTCAGCATATTAATCAGACTCGATTTCCCGACGTTCGATCGTCCTATAAAGGCATATTCGGGAAGCACGCCTGCTGGACATTTTTCCACTTTCGTATTGCTAATTACAAATTCTGCACTTGTTATCTCCATTGTTTCAGTCTTTAATTTCTTTATTTAATATTTTTTTGGTTGAAAAAGCCCATAGCCCTCCAAATGTGAGAGCTCCGTTGAGCATTAGTAATTCATAACCGAACTTGTACCCCGTCTCTTTGTTGATCCATCCATCCAGTACATAACAAAATAGGGGGGCAGCGATGGCGATTATAGGTACCAGTTTATCTTTGGTTGTCCGTCGGGTGAATAATCCAAACGCAAACATGCCCAGTAAAGGCCCGTATGTATAGGATGCTATAATATAAATTGCGTCAATCACACTTTTATCATTCAATACTTCCATCATGCAAATAAAAAAAGCAAGCGTGAGAGAAGTGAGCAAATGTACGACTTTACGTTTCTTTAGTGCTTTTTCTTCGTTATCTTTATCAGAATTTAATAGATCTACACATACACTAGTTGTCATAGCTGTCAATGCTGAGTCGGAGTTGCTAAAGGCTGCGGCAATAATACCAATGGTGAATAGGACCAGTACAGACTGTCCTAGATAACCTTCTGCTGCAAACATTGGTAAAATATCGTCATTCATCAAAGGTAGCTCCATATTCATTTGTCCGGCGAGTGTAAGTAGCAGGATCCCTAAACAAAGAAAAAGAAAGTTCAGTGGGATGAAGGAGAAGCCGTAGCAGTACATGTTCTTTTGCGCCTCTTTTAAATTCTTGCAAGAGAGATTTTTTTGCATCATGTCCTGATCGAGACCGGTCATTACAATCACGATAAAAATTCCACTGAAAAACTGTTTGAAAAAGTTTTGTCTCGACACCCAATCATCGAAAACAAATATCCTGCTATGCTCACTGTCAGCGATTAGTTGTACTAGGTTTCCAGAGCCTGTGTCCAACTTCTGGATCGTGAAATAGATAATGAAGATCAAAGCAGCTATCAAGCAGAATGTTTGTAAGGTGTCGGTCCACACGATGGTCTTTATGCCACTTTTATTCGTATATATCCACACAAGAGCGACTGATCCTGTGGCAATCAACCAAAAAGGAACGCCCATTTCATGAAAGACATAAGTGTGTAGTATCAGACAAACAAGATAAAGTTTAGCTGCCGTACCTAGCATTCTCGACAACAAGAAAAAGAAAGACCCCGTTCGATAGGTCTGAGGCCCGATGCGTGTACCAAGGTATTCGTAAATACTTGTTAGTTTGAGTTTATAGTATAGGGGTAAGAGTACATGAGCTACCATTATATAACCAACAAAAAAGCCAAACACTGTCTGCATATATGTCATATCCATACTTCTCACCATCCCCGGGACAGATACAAAAGTGACTCCGGAGATCGATGCACCAATCATTCCAAAAGAGACAATATACCAAGGCGATTTATTCTCTCCTTTAAAGAATGCTGCATTCGAACCTCCTTTCCTGCCGGTGATTTTTGCAATCAACAACAAAATAGCAAAATAGCATATAACTGTGATAAGTATCCTCATATCGGCTGCAAAGTTATACTATTTTTAGTATCTTTGCCCGCAAAATTTAGAAAATTATTTGTACTAAATGAGTCAGCAATATCCTTCTATTCTTCTCGAAAAGGCTGTTAGTGAGTTTGCTAAGCTTCCGGGAATTGGACGAAAAACAGCGATGCGATTAGTCCTTCATCTCTTACGACAAGATGTTCCTACTGTTGAAGCTTTTGGAAATTCCATTATCACCTTAAAACGGGAAGTCAAATATTGTAAGGTCTGTCATAATATCTCTGATACGGAGACTTGTCAGATTTGTGCGAATCCTCAACGGGATTCTTCGGTTATTTGTGTAGTTGAAAACATCCGTGACGTGATGGCAGTGGAAGCAACTCAACAATACCGTGGCTTATATCACGTCTTAGGTGGAGTGATCTCCCCGATGGACGGAGTGGGACCAAGTGATCTGCAGATTGAGAGTTTGGTGCAACGTGTTGCTGCTGGTGGAATACAAGAGGTGATTCTTGCCTTGAGTACAACCATGGAAGGTGATACCACTAATTTTTATATATATCGTAAGTTAGATAAAATGGGCATCAAACTAAGTGTGATAGCCCGTGGTATATCTGTAGGTGACGAGCTCGAATATGCTGATGAGATCACTTTAGGAAGGAGTATAGTAAATAGAACGATCTTTAACGGAACGGTATAGGTAAATTATATATTTAATACATATGGAAGAACAAATAGAACGAGTAGTCAAAAATTTAAAAATCATTTATATTTTATTTTGGTTATGCCCATTGGCTATTCTTTTAGCTGGAGAAATGGAGTGGTTTCCTGTAGGTATATGGGCTGACAATGTACAAGTTGTCTATTTTCTCGAGACTTTGAGCATTTTACTTACTGCAATCATTATTCCGCTGGCACTGAAACTGTTTAGTCTGGTGCTGACGAATAAGATAGATAAATTAGGCATAGTTCTTGCTTTAAAACGTTATCAGCAATGGAGTCATGTGCGTCTGGGTTTACTCGAACTGAATGTTCTTTTCAGTCTGTTTGGCTACTATTTTGCATTCAGTAACACAGGCAATCTTTGCATGCTTATCAGTCTGACTGCTTCTTTTTTCTGTTTTCCGACTGAGAAAAGACTACGATCGGAACTTCGTATCAATTAAAGAATAAAAATATATTTAAAATAGAATAGATCTAAAATGAAACATTCATTTTTAACGAACGAACGCATCTTCTTGCGTGCGGTCGAACCAGAGGATATTGAAATGATGTATGAGATGGAAAATGACTGGGAAATGTGGGATATCAGTAGCTTTACTGTTCCTTATTCTCGTTACATCTTTCGCCAATATGTACAAAATAGTCAAAGTGATATGTTTGCCGACAAACAATTACGTTTGATCATCGTTCGTAAATCCGATCATCGCTCTATAGGAACTATCGATATTAGCGATTTTGTTCCTCTTCATTCACGAGGCGGGGTGGGGATTGCTCTTCATCGCGATTGTCGTGGGGAAGGTTATGCATCCGATGCTTTGAATCTGCTTTGTGATTATGCTTTCAACTTTTTGTCCATAAAGCAACTTTATGCGTATGTGGCGCTGGATAATGAAGCTAGTATGAAACTTTTCTCTTCTTGTGGTTTTGTACAATCTGGAATTTTGAAAGATTGGTTAATGGTAGAGTGCAAATATAAAGATGCAGCTCTTTTACAGTGCTTGAATCCCAATAAATAATAAACTTTATTTGATGAGACGTTGGAGAGAAAAGAGACCATGAAGTGATTTAAATTTTGATGAATAGTTTTTGAGTGGATTTAAACTACTTCTTAGTTTAGTGATGGGATTTGTGGAAACCTTGACCACGTTTCATATTTGTTGCCTAGCTTTCTTAAAGCTTTTTTCCATACGCTATTCAAATCATCGGGATACATCAGGCTGTTTTGTTCAATATTGGAGACGATCCAAGTGTTCTCTTTGATCTCACCCTCTAATTGGTTCGATTCCCATCCGGAGTATCCTAAAAAGAAGCGAATGTGACCTTCTGTTTTATTTCCTTGAAGGATATAATTTTTAATTGCATCAAAATCTCCATTCAAATAAACTCCCCTGCAGATTTGTATGGATCCCTTAATTCCTGGTAAAGTATGTAGATAGAATAAGGTGTCTGTTGCAATGGGGCCACCTTTATATAAAGGTATATCGTCTGAATAAAGAAGCTCTTTGAGTACATCGTTCAGAAGTAAAGGTAGTTTTTTATTAATAATCAAACCCATACTTCCTTCCGATGTGTGATCGGTAAGTAGGATAACCGACCTTCCAAAAGTTGCATCAAGCAGGAAAGGTTCAGAAATTAGTATTTTCCCTCGGGATGGTAATACGTTATTCGATTGAATCTTAAATATGTCCGAGTTGATATCCATGCCCCTAAGATAATAAAAAAGATGGAATAACAACAATTATCCCATCTTTTTATCAACTCTTTAATATTTTAAAAGACTAATGCTCTGCTTTAACAGGATGATTTTCAGAGAATAACTTCATCCTTTCATCTAAAATTTGATATTGATGATCTTTTATAAACGAAGTACAGGCTCTTAAACCTTCTTGATTACTGCCGGTGGTAACTAATGAAATCGCACTGACACCGTAATACATCAGCTCTTTGGCTAATTCTCCGCTTGTCATGCCCGGATAACCGATTGTGAAGTAGAATCCATCTGCTATCGGATCACCTAAGTCATTGTCGTATACAAGATAAAAATTGTGTTTCAAAAATATCTCTTTCAGTTTTCGGGCGCGTTCGCCATATACTTTCACTTCATTTAAAAAGTTATATTTGCCTTCACTGGCTGCTTTCAACATTGCAGCTAAAGCATATTGAGATGAATGACTAGTACCTGAAGAGAGTGCATAAAGTATACGATGAATAAAGACAGTTCCAAATGTTCCACCGCCGTAACGCTTGGTCAAACCAGCGTATTTCCGATGGTATAGATGATCGGAGATGCAGCTCACTCCGATACGTTGTCCTGCATAACTGAATGCTTTCGAGCCGGAGATTAACAAAATATAATTTTCAGTGTAATGGGCAACAGACGGTTGGAAAGGCGGTTCGTAGGGCTTGCTCAGATCTTGGCGAAAATCCATGCCAAAGTAGGCTAAGTCTTCTAAAACGATCACGTCGTATTTGGTAGCAAGTTCACCGATAATGCGTAATTCTTCATCTTTTAAGCAGATCCAACTCGGATTGTTGGGGTTCGAATAAATGATAGCTGATATATTGCCTTTCTCAAGATAACTTTCAAGTTTGTTTTTTAACTTTGCACCCCTGTAATGATATACATCGAATGTCTCATATTTCTGCCCCATCACCAATAATTGTTGTTTTTGAACAGGAAATCCAGGGTCAATAAATAGAATCGTGTCTTTGTTTTCATCACACTGGCTACATGTTAGGAAAGATGCAAAGGCACCTTGCATTGAACCGGTAACTGCTACACATCCCTCAGCATTTAAATCTACATTAATAAACGCTTTTATAAAATCAGAAGCAGCTTTCTTTAATTCTTTCAGACCATTAATGTCTGGATAGAGGCTTGCAACTCCTTTTTGCAAAGCTTCTATTTCTGCTTTTACTCCTACCTCTGAGGGAGGAAGTCCGGGAACCCCTATTTCCATTTTTATAAATTCCACCCCTGATGCGCTTTCTGCTTTAGATGCGATAGCTTGTACTTCTCTGATCGTAGCTTTTGAGAAATCTGAAATTTGAAAATCGACGATTGTTTCATCTATCAACTGCCGATTGATTGGTGTATTTTTCATGATTTAAGTATTATGGTTTAACTATCACAAATTTACATTTTAATTTTAATAAGCGATAAAAAAATAAGAAAACTTTTATTGATAATCTATTTTGATGTTTAAAAGCTATCATTTTGTCATAATTGTGTTTTTTCTGCTTTGCGAAGACTTGCTCTGTTTTAAATAACTTCTTTTTTATTTTTTTTATTAAAAAACAAAGAAAACTGTTGCGAGTTAAAATAAAATGTTTACCTTTGCATCCGCAATTGAGAGAGATTGCTAATGGTCTGGTAGTTCAGTTGGTTAGAATACATGCCTGTCACGCATGGGGTCGCGGGTTCGAGTCCCGTCCAGACCGCTTCTTAAAATATAAAAACATAAAAGCCCTGTAATTTAAAAATTACAGGGCTTTTATGTTTTTATATTTTGGCAATAAAATGACTGAGCCCATTTTATCTAACTCTGCTCATGCTTTTTGCTATTTATCTAAGGCGCTGTTTTGCTAAACTTGAATGCCCCCGATTGTCTATTGCTCTCTATGGTATGTTGAATACCATAGAGAGTGTATCTAATATTTGTTTTTTTCTTATACGATTCGATTTAAAAATACAATCATAATTTAATTTTTTATAGTTTTTTTGTTCTGTAAATAGTTGGGGTCTCTATTATTTTATGGTCATTAATTAATTTCTTAAATGCTTTTAGATAAGGCTTTTCGTTATGAATAGCAAGCAATTGCTCATTTTCCCAAGTTTCGTGGAAAATAAAAATGGTTGGATCTTCTATGCTCTGATGCAATACATAATTCAAGCATGCTTTTTCTTTTCGTGATTCTACGACCATATTTTGCAGCATTTTCTTAACCTCGTCTAAATAATTAGGATTGACTTTTACGATTACTGTTAAGTTGACGTTCATATTCATTTTATTACTGATAGTATGAATGTCTTTTACCTTTGCTATGACGTTAATTGCTTTTCCCCCAATAAAAAAGAGAAAGCTAAAAAGAACTATTCTTTTCGTCCATTGTAATGTTACTTTATTCATTTCGTTTTTATATTTAAATATCCTATTCTTTTATTTCTTCTCCCACATATTTACTATCCGTCCAATATACATGCGATGGGTTTCTTTGGAATCGCTTGAATACATTTTTTGTCCCTTTTCAAATAACTGAGGACGGACAATATCGTCATAATATATTTTTTCACACTCAATAACCAAATTGGCTTCATCAAAATATGGATTTCCTAATTCGGTGAATTTAGGTGTGAGGCCGGTTTCTTTTACTTTATCAATGTCGCGTCCAGAGTGTGTTCCGATAAACTTCACTTTATCGCGATACTTTTCTTCGAACCCATTGAGAACAAAATATTTTCCGTTTTCAATAAAAGAATACGTGTGACGAGTATTGCGAACATAAATTGTAATGGCTGGTTCGTCCCAAACATGACCTAAGTTACCCCAACTAATTGTCATTTCATTAAATTTGGTTGAGTCACCGGACGAAACAATAAACCAATTATCGGCGAATAAAGATATTGGATTGTCTTTCAAATCTTTTGGATTAATTTTTTTTAATGTCTTTTCTCCTTCTTGCACTGCTGTTGTGTTACTTTCGGTGCTAGTCTCTTCTTTTTTTTGCTTTGTACAACTTGCTGTTAATAAAGCAAGAAATAAAATACCTGATAGTGCGAAAATAATTTTTCTCATAACTGTTCTTTTAAATTAATAATATAAATGATTAATAACAATTGAGTATCAAAGTTTCTTTTTACAGTTCCTACATCTGCTAACAGTATTACCTCTTTTTAATAATACATATAAACAGTTGGTAATATTTTTTTTGAATATCTTCATAGTTTATATCTTTCAGATTTATTTACCTATTCAGATTTTTTCATATTAGTTAATTAGGTTATATGTTTCATTGTACAAAAATCATACTTAAATATTCTAATTAATTGTACCAATCTTTGATAAAATTGTATATTTGCAAGATGAGTATAAGAAATTTGCATCAACCTTACGAAATAGCCTATTTAGAAGAAAATGAGTGCGATTGTACTGTGAAAACATACAGGAATACTTTTTTTGAGATGGTGTTTGTCTTAGAAGGTAAGGGCATACAGATGACTAATAACATATATCTTCCGTATTCTCCTAATAAATTGTTTCTAATCTTTCCGCAAGATTCGTATGGTTTTAAAATTGAAGAGCCTACTGTTTTTTTTATTTTGCGATTCAACAGAAGTTTTCTTAAAACCCAAAGTACTGAATGGAGAAAGCGGCTTGAATATATTTTTAATAATCATAATCATCTTCCAGGATGTATTTTAAAGAACTTAACTGACAAACCTCTTGTTCGTTCTATAGCAGAGGCTTTGCTTAATGAGCAGAATGGAGATGCACCTCAAAAACAGGAGGTGATAAAGCAACTTGTCAACTCGATTATTACTATTGCCGCACGAAATATCGCCTTGATGGATGTTCCTTCAGCAAAGGCTGTGATTTGTGACTCGACTCGCATTCTCGATTATATTCATCTTAATATTTTTCAGCCAAAGCTATTGAAGATTCCGGTAATAGCTTCACATTTTAATATCTCAGAATCTTATTTTAGTGAATATTTCAAGAGGCAAATAGGGCAAAGCTTTCAACAATATGTTGCCACCTATAAGATCAAACAAATAGAAGAACGGCTTCAATATAGTGATTTGAGATTGGTCGAAATTGCGTATGAATTTGGATTTAACGATGTCAGTCATCTCAATCATTTTTTTAAAAGGCACAAAGGCATTAGTCCGAAAGCATATAAGAAAAAATAATGTAGAATTATTGACTAGACATATACATTACTTTTCCTCCTTCTCTGAAAAAGGTCTGATTGGCTAAAGATGCTAATTAAGATTGCCTACCAAGCGGTTTACCGGTTTGCCCGTTCCTTCGTGTAAATACTGACTAAATGGTTCGATTCCCATATCCATCATTATTCCTCAATTACCAGAATTGCTGAAAACACAATTGTTGATTTTTAATTTTTCTGTGTTGGTAAGTGCGAGTCTAATACTTCTCTTTGTTGTAATGTATTTTCAATAACACAATCTAATATATTTAATAAAGAAAACATAAAATAAATCAGAAGTTAAAGTAATAATATTTATAAAATTAAATATATATTTGTTGTGTTAAAGTGCTATATATAATATGTATACAGCTCTTCATCCTTTTGCCTTAAATAATAATGTAATGAATATGATTATGAAAAAAAGTATTTTTTTGGGAATGCTATTATCAATCTTCATGTATTTATCTTGTAGTGATAATGAATCGATCCAACCTGTGTCATTTAACCAAAATCCTGTTTCATTTAAAGCTGCTGGTGGGTATCAGAAGATTGTGCTAACTAACAAAGGAAGATGGCGGGTAGGTAGTATACCGGAGTGGATTCAGGTGGACCAAACATCAGGCGTAAGCACGACAGAATTAGGAATAGCTGTTTATCCCAATAATGATACTGAGAAAAGAGAGGCTGAAATTATTTTTTTTAATGAGAATTTAACTACAAAACTTCTAATCACTCAAGATCCAGCAGAGATTGAAATGCGTTTTTATAGTTTAGGTTTTCTTTCAATTGATGATTACCGTTTTGTTTTGGGAAACAATAATGTAGAAAGAAAATATAATTTTGAAATTTCTAATCTATATGTTAATCCTGCTGATAATCCTCAATTTAAAGATATGATTTTTGTAGGGAACCTTGTGGGGCGTAAACTTGACAGTAATCGAAAAATTACTGAATATAAAGGTTACACTTTTATTCCTATCACTGTTTCAGCTTCTCCATATATGATCTCTTTTGCCTCTTTTATTCCTTCTAGAAAAAATCAAGAAGAATATGTGGATAGAATAAGAAGTGCGATGTCGGATCAATCTGATAGTTTTTATTCGAATGGGGGCAGCCTTTATGGTTCACATCGGCAACTTAATTTGATCGGTCGTGGTAATTTGGGTGTTAATCTAGATGAAATCATCTCTGGAAAATCCTATCGCGATCAGGAAATGGTAAAACGCAACGGCCTTATTTTCTTTTTCTCTCATTCAGCGTTTTCACTTATTATGGATCTCCAATTGAGTGTTGTTAAAGAGGATCTTAAACAAAGTGATTTTACCGATAATGAGTTGTGCCGTATTTGCCAGGTTATGTATGGACGTTATGGGGTTTTGTTGGTCGAATCCGATTATAGCGATTCTAAAGTAAGAGGAATCGTAAATAAAGTATTACGAGAGGAATCACAATTTACGAAGGAAGAGTTACTTGTGTTAAATGAGATGGTGGCTTGTCACTTTTATTTCGACAAAGAAGGTAAACAACATGTTACAAAAGGCAGATTAGATGCCATTAAATCTTATAAAGATCAGTTGTTTAAGGGAGAAATGGATTTTTATCCGTATCAATTCGCTGTCATAGATAACTTTAACCTAGGACCTACTTCTATGGGATACGATTTTACTCTTCCTTAATGAACTTTAGTTAGATGGGCTGGCAAACCCGTTAGAAGCTCTTGCAATTCATTTATGAACCGTGACACGTGAAAACCATCACATACTGCATGATGTACCTGAACTGAAAGCGGGATCAATATTGTCCCGTTTTCTTTATGATACTTACCTAAAGTAAAGATCGGGAGTAAATAACTGCCATCGGCAAAGATGTTCAGATTGAATCCTGTAAACGTGGTCCATGGTAAGCAGGAAATGGGAAATGTGTTCGCTGGAGTATTGGGCTTACTTGCCAGATCACAAACTTCTCCATATAATTGAAGATCGTTCGAATAATTCTCCATGAATAATTCCGGGTCATTGTTCCATTCAGTCCAAATGGTTGAGAAGGTCTCGTCTGATTTATGGAAAATCGTATAGTTGGGTAGGAGTTCATCCCAAATGCCGACCTCACCATGAGCATTGGTCGATGTTCGGAACTCTTCACGTGAATTCACGATTTTAGTGATTGCATAGATGAGGGTGGGGTATAGTTGCCGATTAGTCTTCTTCAGATACGGAAGAAGTTCGGTAATATTCAGATTGACTGTGATGCTGTAGGTACATCTGAGTTGGTTGAAGAAGTGGTTGTAATAAGGAGCTCGTTTCCAACACTCCATCTTTATTTTATTGAAGTTTGCCATAAATGAATGATTTGTAATATTGAAAGCATGATTGTTTTTTTTCGTTCAATGCTTCTCTATCTTTAGATGCATCATGCTTCGTTAGATTTGTTTGTTTATGAAGCAAAGATAATGTTTTATAAGATAATCCGGTGCGATAAAAATTAAATTCCTTTAAACAAAGAAGCCATCTGCAAACCCTTTGGCTGCAGATGGCTTCTAAAATGTTATGAGGGGATCTTACATCTCTTTCAGATTCATCAATACGGGTGTCTTCACTGTTTTGACTTCTGTTTGGGCTTTAGAGTTCAACTGTTCAAAAATAACAATTTTGTTTTCTCCTTTCTTAAGCCATACTCCAGGGATATAAAGGGTCTGTTGTGGCCCTACTTGCCAATAACGTCCGATATTGATGCCATTGATAAATATGATTCCTTTTTCCCAATTCTCCATATCGATGAACGTGTCACCGACTTTATCCAGTGTGAATGTTCCGCTATAAAGTACCGGACAGTTCTTTACCTTACTTGCTTCTGCTGGCTTATTATCAACGGCATTGGTTATTTTCGATAAATCGGGCATTTCATTCATAGGTAATTTGTACATTTCCCATCCACCTTTAATCTCTTTTTCTGCAATTTTCACAGGACTGATAATGCCTTTGTTGTTGTGTATGATCTCGCTACCATAATTGATGCGTCCCATGTTCTCTACCAAGATTTGGAGAGTTGCGTTGAACGGAATGTCAATCTCCATCGAATAGGTTTTTGTATTTCTATTTAATACACCGACTTTTTCGCCATCAATATATACTACAGCGTAATCGCGCAAACCAGGAATCTCAAGTGTTCCTGCAATCGGTTGGTTGAAGTGGCGGCTGTATAGTACATAGCCATCTCCTTGATTCAGTTGCTCGAACGTCAATGGACTATCGGCTGAAACTGGTTTAAGTTTTTCTGCATATGCTAACACATTAGCAACTTTATTCAGTTTGATGGATGGGATTTCAATAATCGGATTAGCAGCCGGTGCAGCGGGAACTTTGTATTTTACATACTTCTTAATCACATTTCGGATAGAATCGTATTTAGGAGTTACCCATCCTGCCTCGCTGATCGGAGCATCGTAGTCGTAGCTGGTTAAGTCCGGTTGGATGTCACGTTTCTTATCGTAGTTAGCACCACTGGTGAAACCGAAATTTGTTCCACCGTGTACCATGTATAGGTTGAATGAAACATCATTTTTCAAATAGGTTTCTGCCTGACGGGCAACTTCCGATGCACTAATTTGCGGGAATGGTTCTGCCCAGTGTGATAACCAACCAGGATAAAACTCTGCAACCATATATGGACCTTTACCGTTGTGGTACTGGTTGACTACTTTCTTCAAATTGGCAATGTCACCTTCGCCGTTGGCAGTAGGCGAAGCTCCCGGAGTTGATCCACCTTCGAACAACCAACTACCATCGGATGTGAATAAAGGTACATTAAAACCTGCATCAGCCAATTGCTGTTTGATCTTTGCATTATACGAACGGTGTTCTGCTAATGGGATATCTTTGCGTTGAGCTACATAAGAGCCAAACTCGTTTTCACATTGAACCATAACGATCGGTCCGCCTTTGGTGCATTGCAGATGTCCCACCTCTTTATATAAACGTTCAATGTAGAGTTTGGTATACTTCAAAAATTCAGCATTGTCTCTTCTGATCTCCAAGCCTTTTACGTTCTGCAACCACCAAGGGTAGCCACCGAATTCCCATTCGGCACAAACGTAAGGTCCTGGGCGAAGAATAACCATCATGTTTTCTTCTCCTGCAATCTTGATGTACTCGGCTAGGTTCTTATCACCTGTAAAGTCCCATTTACCCGGTTCTGTTTCGTGTGCATTCCAAAATACATAAGTAGCAACGGTGTTTAGTCCCATTCCCTTCATCATTTGTAGTCTATGTCTCCAGTACTGATGAGGGATACGTGCATAATGCATCTCTCCTGACAAAATGGGCGTTACTTTACCATTCCGGTAAAAGTGACCATCTTTAATCTCAAAGGAACTTTTCTGCTGTGAAAAAGCAGAAAGTGGGAAAAGAGCTATTAATAATAGCCAGTAAATAGTTTTCATTTGCATAGTAATAAGCATGGATTAAATTTAATTTGGTTGCTTTTGTAATTGCACTCAAAGTTATAATATTTAATCTTTAGTTAAATTATATGTTGCCTCTTTTTGAGATTATTTCACTCTTTGTCGGCATGTGATGTACCTAACAAGTAAAAACCGCCTATCGATCTCTCTTACAAGATTGACAGACGGCTTCTTTTTATCTTAAGAATGATCCGTTTCACATACCCAATTCTTAATACAATCGATTGATTCAGGATCGACTAGTTATTATCAATCAGTGATTATCTTTTTAAGAACAATTTCTTAAAGTCGGGTGGGTAAGGGGTTTCAAACTCCATCAAATCACCGGTTACCGGATGATGGAAGCAAAGTTTGAACGCATGTAAAGCCAATCGACCAATTGGGTTCGGAGTGTCTTCTCTTCCGTATCGTCCATCCCCAACGATCGGATGT
>Ga0114938_1000626_pt1 | contig 25805 bp, 24 predicted proteins | sample AshMeaBigSpring_FD_88675 | JGI IMG/M metagenome (GOLD analysis project Ga0114938, IMG submission 88675) | Groundwater microbial communities from Big Spring, Nevada to study Microbial Dark Matter (Phase II) - Ash Meadows Big Spring | ecosystem: Environmental > Aquatic > Deep subsurface >... | reverse complement strand
GCGGGCGGCCCGGTTCGTCGCGCGCCTCAACCGTAAGCGCATGCTACGCTTTTCGGCGCGCTCCTGCCGGTTCCGCTCCGCCCCGCGCGATGCCGATCCGCGAGCCTGTGAGAAGGACGGGCTAGTACAGCCGCCCGTGCGGGGTCGAGCCGAGGACTTCGCCATGCCATGCGATAGTCTGCCCGACGCTCGGCGCGGATGGAACCACGGGACATGTCGAGATTTCGAGTGCGCGCGACAGTCGGCGACCTGGCGGCTGCGCGGGCATTGGCGATGGCGCTCGAGGAGCTGATCACGCCGGCCGCCGAGGCGACGGCTCTTTTCGAGCATGGCGCCGGCTGGCAGCTCGACGCCTATTATGGCGAGCGACCCGATCCCGCGGCGCTCATCGCGCAGCTCGGCAAGATCGCCCATGGGCCTCCGCCATCGTTCGAGATCGACGGCGTACCCGACGAGAACTGGGTTCGGCTGTCGCAGGCCGCGCTGCCGCCGGTGACGGCCGGACGCTTCACGGTGCACGGCAGCCACGACCGCGCACGGGTGCCGCGCGGCCCGAACGCGATCCTGATCGATGCGGGCGAAGCGTTCGGCACGGCGCATCACGCGACGACGCAGGGGTGCCTCGCGGCGCTCGATCACCTGGTGCGGGCGCCGCTACGTGTCCGGCGGGCGCTCGATCTCGGCTGCGGCTCGGGCGTTCTCGCCATCGCGCTCGCGCGGCGGCTGCCGCACGCGCGTGTCGTCGCGAGCGACATCGACCCTGTTGCCGTGACGGTCGCGGCGTCCAATGCACGGGCGAATGGCCTCGGCCGCCGCGTGAGTTTCACGATTGCAGCCGGGCTCGCTGATCCGCGGCTTGCCGGGCGCTTCGATCTGATCGCGGCCAATATCCTCGCGGAGCCGCTCATCGCGCTCGCCACAGCCATGGCGCGGGCAGTGCGTCCGGGCGGGCGCGTGGTGCTCTCAGGAATACTGGACGCGCAGGCGGCCGCGGTGCTGGCCGCCTACGCTGCCCGGGGCTTCTCGCGCCTCGCGCACCGGCGGATCGCCGGCTGGTCGACGCTCGTCCTGATCAGGCGCCGTGAGCGGCCCGCCACGCGCGCGGCGTGAACCGCTCGCGCGCGCGGACGCGGTAGAACTCGTCCGGGGCGATGCCGATGTCGCGCAGCATGGCGTCGTCCATGTGGGCGAGCTGATCGCGCAGGTTGCGGTCGGCAGCGGCGCGGCGTGCCCAGCGGTAGAGGCGCCCGGCGAGCGACGGCTTCCGCACCTCCTCGATGGTGTGGCGGCTCGAGCGGAAGTCGGCGGTGACGATGGCGGTCATGGTTTCCATTGGATCGTGCTCCTCTCAATGTCTTGGTTTCCCGCACGGCGTACGCGCCGCAGCGGTGGAATTGAACGGCGCCGGGACGCGGCCTCAGGCCCAGAACGACGGCGGCACCCGTCCGTTCGTGCGCACATACAGCGCTTCGACCGGGGTGAAGCCGAGGTCGGCAAGCTGGGTGTCGCTCATGCGACCGAGCTGGGCGGCGACAGCGCGCCGCGCCTGTGCCTCGCGGGAGGCCACCAGAGCCTTGAAGAGGCGCTGGAGGAAGGTCGGATGCCCGGCGGACGCCAATGCGTCCACCGACGCTCCGAGCGTCGTGGTCTGGGTGCTCATGGTCTTCTCATCTCGTTGATCGGCCGGGATTCGTCCCGTGCCTTGGTTGACGCATAGGTACGCCTGCGGGGCCCCTTCTGGTAGGCTCTATGTTGCGCTGCAGCATTGCGCGGCGCGCATGTGCAGCCAATCGGTCGCAGTTTCGGTTAGGAAGTATTCACATTTGCCGATATCGAGCCCGCTGAACCGAGACCGATCATGTTCCAGGCTTTCGAAGCGCCCGCCGACCCTTCGATCGGCGCCGGCCGGACCCGCCAGCTGCGCGCACTGCTCTCGGAGCTGAAGATCGACGCGTTCCTCGTTCCCCGCGCCGACGAGCACCAGGGTGAGTACGTGCCGAAGTCTGCCGAGCGGCTCGGCTGGCTCACCGGGTTCACCGGCTCCGCCGGCAGCGCGGTCGTTGCCCGCAAGCACGCCGCGCTGTTCGTCGACGGGCGCTACACGGTGCAGTCCCGCGCGCAGGTCGACACGAGTGTTTTCGAGATCCTGCAGCTGCCACAGCACACCCCGGGCGACTGGCTGATCGCCAAGCTCGGCACGGGCGCGACCGTCGGCTTCGATCCGTGGCTGCACACGATCGCCGGCATCGAGCGGCTCGCCGAGCAGCTCGCGCCGCGCCGGATCACGCTGAAGCCGGTGGCGCGCAACCCGATCGACCGGATCTGGGGGCGGGCGCGGCCCGCCGTGCCGGCCGCGCCGGTGCGCGTGCAGGCGCTCGCCCGGGCCGGCAAGAGCGCCGAGGACAAGATCGCCGAGCTGCAGGCGAAGCTCAAGGTCGACGAGCAGGACGCCGTCGTGCTGACGCTGCCGGATTCGATCGCCTGGCTGTTCAACATCCGCGGCGCCGACATCGCCCACAATCCGGTTGTGCTGGCGTTCGCCATCGTCCGTGTCCAGGGCAAGGCGGAGCTGTTCATCGCACCGGCCAAGCTCGACAAGGAGGTCAAGGCTCACCTCGGCGCGGTCGCCAGGCTGTTCGAGCCGAAGGACCTGCAGGACCGCATCGGCGCGTTGCGCCAGGCAAAGTGCCGCGTGCGCCTCGATCCGGAGACGGCCGCCTGGTGGCTCGCCCGCCGGCTCGGCGACGCCAAGCGGATCAGGCGCGGCGCCGATCCGTGCATCCTGCCGAAGGCGCGCAAGAACGCCGCCGAGATCGCCGGCGCGCGCGCCGCCCACCTCCGCGATGGCGCCGCCATGGTGCGGTTCCTCGCCTGGCTCGACCGCGAGGCGGGCGAGGGCGGGCTCGACGAGATCACCGCCGTCGAGGAGCTCGAGCGCTGCCGGGTCGCAACCGGCGCGCTCAGGGAAATCAGCTTCGACACGATCTCCGGCAGCGGTCCCAACGGCGCCATCGTCCATTACCGGGTCAACGCGAAGACCAACCGGCGGCTCGCGCACGGCGAGCTGTTCCTCATCGACTCTGGCGGCCAGTACGCCGACGGCACGACGGACGTGACGCGAACGGTCGCCATCGGCACGCCGTCGGCCGAGATGCGCGAGCGCTTCACGCTCGTGCTCAAGGGGCACATCGCGATCGCGACCGCGCGGTTTCCGATGGGCACGCGCGGCGTCGACCTCGACCCGTTCGCCCGTCGCGCGCTCTGGTCGCGCGGGCTCGACTTCGACCACGGCACCGGCCACGGCGTCGGCAGCTATCTCTCGGTGCACGAGGGCCCGCAGTCGATCTCGCGGCGCGGCAAGGCGGAGCTGCACCCCGGCATGATCGTCTCGAACGAGCCCGGCTACTACAAGGAGGGCGCCTACGGCATCCGCATCGAGAACCTCGCGCTCGTCACCGAGGCCACCGCGATCAAGGGCGGCGACCGGCCGATGATGGGCTTCGAGACGCTGACGCTCGTGCCGATCGACCGGCGCCTCGTCGACTCGAGCCTGCTCGGCGATGCCGAGACCCAATGGCTCAACGCCTATCATGCCCGGGTGCTGCGCGAGATCGGCCCGGCGCTCGGGGACGCCGACCGTGCCTGGCTCGCCCAGGCCTGTGCGCCGGTGTTTTGAAGTAGAGTTGCCCGGTCAGGCGACCTTGCTGTCGGCGGGCTCGGCGCGCTTGGCCTCCCCGGCCTGCCCGCTGGCTGCGGCGAGGCGCTCGAGCAACTCGGTCACGAGGCTGCGCATGGCCGCGCCCGCCTCACCTGGATACTTCGCCGTATAGGACCGCTCGATGGTCCGGAAGCGCGCGGCTTCCTGCAGCGCGTTCATGCGCGGGATCGCCTTCTCGAAGCAGCGGTTGCCGGCCTGGCCGCGCAGCCAGCGGTCGTATTCCTCCTCGAGGGCGGAGTGGGCGTCCTTCATGTTGATCAGGACGCCGAGATTCTCGGCAAAACCCATCTCCGGATTGAGCGACTTGAACCGGCGGAACACCTCGAGCCCGCACGCCGAGATGTAGTCGGCCTTGGTCGGCGCGATATGGAAATCGGCCTCCCGCAGCCAGCTCTCAGTCAGCACCGAGAGGCCGGGCGGACAATCGATCAGCACCACGTCGAACACGGGGCGCACCTGCTTGAGCAGCGCGCCGATGCCGGCGCGCAGGCGGCCGTGCAGGCTCTCGCGCGAGACCTCGCGCTCGAACAGCGTCAGCTGCATGTCGCTCGGGATGAGGAAGACGGTACGCGCCTCGTCGATGTCGGAGACGCCGCGGACGACGAAGCGCGGCCATTCCACAGCCCCGCCGTTGAGCACGGAGCCGACCAGGTAATCGACGATCGTGAGGCCGTCGGTCTGCAGCTTGAACAGGTTTGCCGGCGTCATCAGCATGGAGCTGACGCTCGCCTGGGCGTCGCTGTCGATGACGAGGACGTTCTTGCCGCTCTCCGAGGCCAGCGTCTCGGCCAGTGCGAGCACCACCGTCGACTTGCCGACACCGCCTTTAGTGTTCATCACCGCAATGGTGTTACGCATCGCGCCCGTCAACTCCCCGTCCCTCATATCCGCCTTTTGGTGCGGCACGATTGTGGCACGCTGAGGGGCGTACCACTACCGCCGGCGGGGACAAGCTGTCGTGCGGCCGCACCGCCGCGGGGCGGCGAACCCAGATACTGCCTCAGGCGGCTCGGCGCAGGGGCGTCGCACATAGTCGCTCGGCGATCTGATCGACCGCCTTGGCCCAGTCGACGGCGATCTCGGATGCGGGCGCGCCGAATGCCTTCATGGCGTCAGCCGGCGTGCCGCCGTCGCGGAAGATGCGCGCGCAGGCCTGGCGGGCGACACCCAGTGCCTGATGCCACTGGAGGGGATTGATGTGATCGGGGATCATGGGTCGTTGCCTTCGGGGAACGCGCACGGGCAATGGGGGGGGGCAGGCGCAACCTGGCGCTCTCGCATCACTACGCAGAACCGTGTCATGTGATGCCTAGAACCGACGTACACGTCGCACGCAACGGTCGCGCCTGCCTTCTGATGGGGGGCCTCGGCCCCCGAATTCCTGCACTTCTTTAGCGTACATTCGTTGCGACCCGGCTGTCGACGGGGCTCGACGGCTCGGCCGGGAGCTTGCTTTGGGACGCAACGCACGGGAACTGGACGGCGGCGATCACGCGACGCGCAACGTCACCGACGGAATGCCACTCTGCTGCCTGTGGGTGTGCCATGGACCGCCTTCGAGGACTGACCGAATTCATGCTTGAACGCTCCAACGCCACTGGACAAGGCGCAACCGGCGACTGGCCGCCGACCGACCGGGCCGGCGACGCGACTTAGTGAACGCGCCACGCGCGAGGCGACGCAACGGATTGCGACACAACTGGATAGGCGACTGAACGATCCGCCAGTCCCGACCGGACGGTGGCGAGCCGCCGTGCGATACGCAGGAACCTGTTCGCTACGGCAGCCCGCTCCAGCCGTTCGAACACGCCTTTCAGCGCGCTTCTCGGAGATGACGGGGACGCGGACTCGACGCGACGCAACGGCACGCGACCGGACACTGCAACGCCACTGACGCAACCAACGCTACGCGGAACGAAACTCGGGGGCGGAACACGCGCCGCAACGAACGCGGCGGCCGATACGCCGGACAACCGGCCAGGTACTGGACGCAACGCAAACTTCGATGCGGTCTGCCCAGGGGTGCATCGTGGAGCCGAGCGACGCGGAACTTCGATCACGCTGGTCTCCCTCGTACGCGCCATTCCCTCGGCAACTCGACCGCTACGCAGGCACCGCGTTCGCGCTGTGTTCCACGAACGGGAGCGAATTAACCGCTTGCCTGTGGCGAGATAGTGACAGAGAGAGGGAGAACCCGCGGTATTTCCCCGTCAGTTCGTTCAGGGAAGCCTTCGCGCAGAGTTCCTTGGCCGATCGACCGAACCGGTCGAAAGGCGCAACATATTGAATCTGCTGCGATTACCGTTCCGGCAACTCGGCCGCCGCGAAGGCGGCTTTGAGGGCGAGGAAAAACAGAATGACGCTGGCGACCACGTTCCAACCGGCGAACGAGAGGCCGAAGAGCCGCCAGCTCGCCGCGTCACAGCGCGCAACCCGCGCGGCTCCGAGGTCCTTCAGGACCCCGCCGGCGGTCGCGAGCGGCTGCAGGTCGCCCGCGCAGGTTGTCGGACCCGGCCAGAAATTCCATTCCGCGCCAGCATGATAGACGCCGAGGCCGGCGTTCGCGAGGAAGCCGAGCCCGACCGCGAGCAGGGCCAGAGCCGCGATTCGCCTGTGGCCGGCGCTGAAGACCGCCAACGCCGCGAACGCCAGCGGCAGCGACGCGTAGTAGGCCCAGCGCTGCTGCAGGCAGAGCGGGCAGGGCTTGTAGCCGCCGAGATACTCGAAGCCGAGCGCCGTCAGCAGGATCGCCGCCGCGCCGAGCATGACGGCACCGCCGAGCCTGTAGGCCGGCTCTGCCAGGGACGGTCTAGGGGTGCGGAACGAACGGGCGGCCATGGTGGAAGCCAACCTCTGCTCAGAACAGGAAGCGGACGGCGAGGAAGCCGCCGACGATGCCGACGACCAGCAGCGTCGTGATCAGGCTGAGCCGGCGCTCGATGAACTCGCGGATCGGCTCGCCCAACCAGTAGAGCAGGCCCGCGACGAGATAGAAGCGCATCGCGCGCGCGACGACGCTGGCCGCGACGAACGCGACCAGATTCATGTGGGTGACGCCGGCGGCAATGGTCAAGACCTTGTAGGGGAAAGGCGTCATGCCCTTGATGATCAGGATCCACACGCCCCACTCGTTGAACCACTGGGTGAACTGGCCGAACGCCTCCGCCTTGCCATAGAACGCCAGGATCGGCTTGCCGATCGCCTCGAGAAAGAAGTAGCCGATGGCGTAGCCGAATACGCCGCCGATCACCGAGCCGACGGTCGCAACGGTCGCGTACCACCAGGCCTTGAGCCGCTCGGCGATCACCATCGGCACCAGCATCACGTCCGGCGGGATCGGGAAGAACGAGCTCTCGATGAACGCGACCCAGAACAGCGCGTGCGGCGCGCGTGGTGACGCGGCCTGCCGCATCATCCAGTGGTAGAGGCGCTGAATCATGGAGGTGGCTCATAGGCAAACCGCCACCCAATGTCCACCGCGCTCGCTTTGTCTGAACCGTGTAGCTTCGGTTCCAGTTTTGGGACAGCCATTCGGGAACGATCCACCGAAGACAGATCAAATTGTAGGTTTCGCGCGAGTGTTTCCCCGGGTTAACGCCAAGCCAGGGAATCTACGAGAATGTCGAACGAGATCACCCCTCTCGAACCCGGATCACCCCATGCTCATCCGTACCGCCGCCGCTTCCTGCACGCGGGCCAATCCGATCGAGTTGTTCCGGTCGCAGGAATCCGGCGCCATCGCGATCGTGTTCAGCATAACGTCCCTGGTCATGATCGGGATCACCGCCCTTGCGGTCGATTACGTCACATGGAGCACGACGAAGGCAAGACTGCAGGCGACGGCCGATGCCGCATCGATTGCAGGCGCTCAGACGCTCGGGGCGCGCATCGCCAACGGCTCCAGCGGTGCGATGGGCGATGCCGAGGCCGTGGCACGCGCCTACGTTGCGACGCGCTACGGTTCGCTGGTCAAGGCATCGGTCGTCGTCAACCCGACGAGTCAGACCGTCGGCGTTGATCTTTCGAGAACGGACTTGCAGTTCTTCTCGCAAGTCATTGGTGTCAGCGCGCCCGAGATTGGCGCCAGCGCGGCTGCCAAGGTCCGCGGGACGTCCAAGCCGGCCTGCATCATCGCACTCGACCCCGCGAGCGCGGTCGGAATCGACTTCGGACTGGCCGGCTCGATGACCGCCAATGGCTGCGCCATCTGGTCGAACTCGACGAGCGCGACGTCGATCAACGCCAACGGCTCGGGTACCGTCAGCGCGTCGACGACATGCGCCGTCGGCAACATCCAGCGGTTCGGGATCAGCTTCGTGCCGGAGGTCGAGCAGCAGTGCGCGCCCGTCGTCGATCCACTCGCCCAGTGGTCGCCGCCGACCAAGCCGGTGACCTGCAGCAAGAATAGTCTGATCTATGAAAGCGCCGGCATCACCAACTTGACGCCGGGCGTGTACTGCGGCGGGCTGAGGGCCAACGGCAACATGCGCATCGTGATGGCGCCGGGGCTCTATGTGTTCACCGATGGCCCGTTGATCGTATCGGGCGGGGCCAGTATCGAGGGCACCGGCGTCTCGCTCTGGTTCACGGGCCCCAATGCCTATCTCGATCTCGCCGGATCCGCAGAGGTGAGCCTGTCGGCGCCCACGTCCGGCTCTTTTGCCGGACTGGTGATCGCGTCGGGGCGCACCGAGCCGTGGCAGACCTTCAGGATCAGGGGTAATTCCTCGCTCTACCTGCAGGGCAGCGTGTACCTTCCCACGCATCATCTCGACTACAGTGGCAGTCCAGATGCGATTTTGCCGCCGGATTTCACGGTCCTGATTGCAGCAACGATCGGGTTCAGCGGGAGCTCGACCTTGGTCGTGCGGACGAATTTCACGGGTGCAGGCATGCCCGCCTACACCGCCCCGACTCCGATCGGACTTGGCGCTGCCCTGGTGCAGTAGTCGCGCACTCCTCGGGCCAATGTCCGGAACCGCGAGCGCTCCGTCGATGGATCACCCGAGGAACTCGCGCCGTACGCGCGCAGTGTCGGCGCCGAGGCCGGGCGAGGCGCCGATTACCCAGTCCGGCTCGCCGGCGCGGCGGGTGGCTAGCGCCGGCATCTCCGCCGGGCCGCTCGGCGTCGCGACGCTGACCGTTCGGAAATGGGGATGCGCCAGCACATCCTCGATCTCGCTCACGCGCCCATAGGCGATGTCGGCCGCATCGAGCCGGGCGATTGCGGCCGCGCCCGTCTCCGCCGCGACGAATGCGCCGACGAGCCCGTCGGTCGCGGCGCGGTTGGCGACGCGGGCGACGTTCGTCGCAAAGCGCGGATCGGTCGCCTTCGCCGCATCGCCGAGCACCTTGGCGCAGAGCACCGCCCATTCGCGGTCGTTCTGGATGGCGATGAGGATCGCGACGCCGTCCCGCGAGTTGAAGACCCCGTAGGGCGCGATGCCGGGGTGGGCGAGGCCGACGCGTTTCGGCGCCCGGCCGTACCGACCGTTGAGCAGCGGCACCGCCATCATCTCCGTCATGCAGTCGAACATCGCGATGCGCAGGTCCGCGCCGGCGCCCGTCCTGCCGCGCGCGATGAGCGCCTCGAGGATCGCCTCGTAGGCGTTGAGGCCGGTCGTCACATCGACGATCGAGACGCCGACGCGGCCCGGCCGCTCCGGCTCGCCGGTCACCGATGCGAGGCCCGATTCCGCCTGGATCAGCAGATCGTAGGCCTTGCGCCCGGCGTAGGGACCCTCCTCGCCGTAGCCGGAAATCGAGCACAGGATCAGTCGCGGGTAGCGCCGGCGAAGCTCCTCCTGCGGATAGCCGAGGCGGCCGAGCGCGCCGGGCTTCAGGTTCTGGATGAACACGTCGGACTTGGCGAGCAATGCTTCGAGCAGGCGCTTGTCATCGGCGCGGGCGAGATCGACGACGACCGACTCCTTCCCCCGGTTGAGCCAGACGAAGTGTGAGCTCTCGCCGTGCACGGCCTTGTCGTAGTCGCGTGCGAAGTCGCCCTCCGGCCGCTCGAGCTTGATGACCCGCGCGCCCGCGTCGGCGAGGCGGCGGCTCGCCATCGGCGCGGCGACCGCCTGCTCCAGGCTGACGACCAGCAGTCCGGCAAGCGGCTTCGACATGGCGGATCCTCAGTGCTGGGCGCGGCGGCGGCCCGCCCGTCATTCGGCCATTATCGCGTCACAGGAGCGAAGTCGACTGCCGACACTGCACATGGCCGGCCTCCCCAGGGGCCGCGCGGGGCAAGGCTGGGTGTCATGACGAGACGCGGGATGCCATCAACGCACACTTGCGGCGCGCGACTTCTGGCCCTTGCGCTGGCTTCCGGGCTGGCGATCGGCGGTCTCGTGCGTGCGCCTGCGCTGGCCCGGGATGCCGCGAAGGTCACGGCGCAAGATGTCACCGCGCGGCTCGTCCCCTCGGCCGAGCGGCCCGTCGACCTCGCCCAGCTCCACGACCGCGTGGTCGAGACGATCGAGAAGCACTTCCATGACGAGGCGCTGCTGAAGCGGCTCGACTGGCGTGCGCTCGCCGCCGCGGCGCGGCCGCAGATCGTTAGCGCGCAGACGCTCGCGGATGCCGCCCGGCACATCAATGCGTTGCTCGCGCGGCTCGAGACCTCCCACACTGCGCTCTACACGCCGGATGATGTCGAGTACTACATCCTGCTCGACGTGGTCGGCGCGAGTGCGAGCACGGAGCTGCTCGCCACCCGCTTCTGGGGCAGCGGCCCGGCCTACGCCGGCATCGGCGCCTTCACGGTCCAGCTCGGCGAGCGTCATTTCGTCGACGCGGTGCTCGAGGGCTCGCCTGCCGACCGCGCCGGCCTCGAGTTCGGCGACGAGATCGTCGAGGTCGACGGCGAGCCCTACAGCCCCATCGCGGCGTTCCGCGGCAAGGCCGGCCGCACGGCGACGCTGCGCGTCCGTCATGCCGAGGCGACGATGCTCGATACGATCGGCGTTCAGGTCGCCACGATCCTGCCGAAGAAGGCCTTCGCCGATGCGACCCGCGCCAGCGCCCGCATCATCGAGCGCGGCGGCAAGCGGATCGGCTATGTGCACCTGTGGGCATCGGTCGACAGCGCGCCGCTGCGGGAGGCCCTCGGTGTGCTCAATCCCGGCATCGAGCTCGAGCAAGTGCGCCGCTCCGATGGTCGAGCCGAGGCGGTGTTCCATCCCGCTCCGCACAATCGCTCGGGCCCCGCCAGGCTCGTCGACGGGCTGATCATCGATGCGCGCGGCAAGGTCGGCGGCCGCGCCGGGGTCCCGACCGAGTATCTGGAGATGATCGATCCGAGCCCGCGGCGCGTCCGCATGACCGCGCGTGCCCGCGACGGCAGCGAGCGCGCGAGCCAGACCGTCAGCTTCAAGGGCCGCTCCGCGCTGCTCATCGACAAGAAGACGCGCAGCGCAGTCGAGATCCTTGCCCACGCCTTCAAGCGCGACCGGATCGGGCCGCTGATCGGCACCACGACGGCCGGCGCGGTGACGGCGGGCGGCGGCTTCATCATGCCGGGCGAACTCTATCTCTACGTCGGGGTCACCGGCCTTTCGTTCGACGGCGAGCGGCTCGAAGGCAAGGGCGTCGCGCCCGACATCCGTGTCGAGCGTCCGCTCCCCTACGCCGGCGGTGCCGACCCCGTGCTCGAAGCCGCTCTGAAGCAGATCGCCGGCGATTAGCCGCATCGCATGACGGATGCTACTGCCGTCGCGTGTGATAGCGGCTGATCACCGCGAAACCGAACCGGCGATAGAGCGCGATCGCCGCGTCGTTGCCGGCGCCGGTCTGCAGGTAGAGCGCGCGGCAGCCGGCCGCCGCGGCCTGCCGCTCGATCGCGGCGAGGATCGCGGTCGCGGCACCTTGCCTCTGCGCTGCGGGGAGCGTCGCCATGCACTGGACCGAGGCGACCGCGCCGTCGGCGATCGAGAGGCCGCTCGCGACGACCTCGCCCGCGCGCATCGCGCTCGCGTAGATCGCGGCGCGCGGCAGGCCGGCGAGAATGCGCGGCGCGACGTCTCGCCGGCTGGCGGAAAGCCCCGAGAGGTAGGCCGCCAGCCAGCCTGCGCTCGGACGGTCGGACGTCTCGATCGCGAGCTTGGTGGCGGTTGCACGGCGGGCTGCCACCGGCTTCGCCATCGTGACGTGATCGTCGCCGTGCGCATAGCCGCGCCGGGCGAGCACGCCGTCGAGCCCGGCGGGCTCGGACACTTCGGATATGGTGAACCGCACCGGTGCGCGCCGCGAGCGATACAGCGCCTCGATGCGCGCCACCGAGGCTTCGATATCGGCGCCGGAGTAGGCGAGTGCGGCGACCGAGTTCGCTCGCGTCGACCCGCCGGACGCATGGCGCCATAGCCAGCCGTCGACGAACTCGGTCTCGAGCGCCGGCCAGCCCGCGACCGCGGCCCGTTCGATGTCGCGCAGAAGCCCGAGCCGCTCATCCGACATCGCGCCACCGGTAGTGATAGGCGCCGACGGCCGCGTATCCGCGCTGCTCGTAAAGGCGACGCGCCGGCAGGTTGCCATCGACGACCTGCAGGGCGGCGATTGTCGCTCCCTCCCCCGCGGCCCAGGCCTCGAGCGCGTCCATGACGCGCTGGCCGCCGCCCGCACGGCGCCGGTCGGCACGCGTCGCAACCGCCTCGACCACGGCGATGCCGTCCGGCGACACGACGCCGAGCGCGGTCGTGACCGGCTCGCCGCCCGCATGCGCCAGCAGGAACGCGTGCCGCTGCGGCACGACCTCGAGCAGCGCGGGCGCGGCGGCGCGCCGATCCGGAGTGAGCGGGGCGGTGTAGATCGCGAGCCAGGCGTCGCTCGGCGCCGGCATGACGGCAACGTCGGACGGCATCGCGCCCGCTCCGAGCCTTTTCGCCAGCAGGAGGCACGGCTCCTCGTAGGCGTAGCCCAGTGCCGCGAGCCGCTGGTCGAGGTCCGCGGGCTCGGCCTGCGAGATCACCTGGAAGTAGCTGCGGATGTGCTGGCGGCGATATCGGTCCTCGACCGCCTCGATCGCGCGATCGATGCTGGCGCCGCGAAACGCGATCGGCAGCACCGAGTTCGCCCGTCGCGTGCCGCCGCCGGAGCAGCGCCAGATCCACCCCTCGATGTCGGCAGTCTCGCGCGGCGGCCAGGCCCGGGTCAGCGCGAGCTCGATGCGCACGATGTCGGCGCGCGTCAGGCCGGCGGCCTCGGGCGTGCTCGACGTCATGCCGCTCATCCCTTGTCGCGCAGCAGCCGCGCCTTCTGGCGCTGCCAGTCGCGCTTGGCGGTCGCCTCGCGCTTGTCGTGCAGCTTCTTGCCCTCGGCCAGCGCCAGCTTGAGCTTGGCGCGGCCGCGCGCGTTGAAATAGAGCTCGAGCGGGATCATCGTCATGCCCTGCCGCTCGACGGCGATGGCGATCTTGTGGATCTCGCGCTTGTGCAGCAGCAGGCGGCGTGGCCGGCGCGGCTCGTGCTGGAAGAAGCGGCCGGCGTGCTTGTGCTCGGGGATGTAGGCGTTGACGAGAAAGATGCCGCCGTTCTCGACCGAGGCATAGCTCTCGGCGATGTTGGCCTGTCCCGTGCGCAGCGACTTCACCTCGGTGCCGGTCAGCTGGATGCCGGCCTCCCAGGTGTCCTTGATGAAATATTCATGCCGGGCACGGCGGTTCTCGGCGACGATCCTGCGGTCGTCCTTGGCGTCGGCCACGCTACTCGGCCGCCTTGGCGTTGATCAGGCGCGCGTGCGAGAGCGCCGCCTCGACCGCCTTCTTGGTCGCATCGGTCACCGGCGCCAGCGGCAGGCGGCACTCCGCGCTCTCGATGAGCCCGAGCCGCCAGGCCGCGAACTTCACCGGCGCCGGGCTCGTCTCGACGAACAGCGCATCGTGCAGCGGCATCAGCAGCTCGTGCAGCTCCCGCGCGCGGGTGAAATCGCCCTTGCGGCAGAGCGCCTGGAACTCGGCGCAGAGCCGTGGCGCGACGTTGGAGGTGACCGAGATCGCGCCGTCGCCGCCGTGCGCCATGAAGCCGAGGGCGGAGGAATCCTCGCCCGTCAGTGCCGCCCAGCCCTTCCTGCGGATCATCAGGCGATGCTGCGACTGGCGCGCGAGGTTGGCCGTCGCGTCCTTGATGCCGGCGAAGTTCTTCAGCTCCGCGATGCGCGCCATGGTCGCCGCCGAGATGTCGACCACCGCGCGGGCCGGCACGTTGTAGACGATGATCGGCAGGTCGACCGCGTCGCTGATCGCCTTGAAGTGGAGGTAGAGGCCCTCCTGCGTCGGCTTGTTGTAGTAGCCGGTCGAATGCAGCGTCGCGTCGGCGCCGACCTTCTTGGCGAAGCGCGTGAGGTCGATCGCCTCGTCGGTGGAGTTCGACCCCGCCCCGGCGATGACGGGCACGCGCTTCCTCGCCGCCCCGACCGCGAGCTCGATCACCCGCTTGTGCTCGTCGTGGCTGAGCGTCGGCGTCTCGCCGGTCGTGCCGACCGGCACAATGCCATTCGTGCCCTGCTCGATCTGCCAGTCGACGAAGCGCTTGAAGCCTTCCTCGTCGACGGCGCCGTTCTTGAACGGCGTGATCAGCGCCGTACACGATCCCTTGAACATCCGACGGTCCCTCGCACGGCTGATCCGGTCGTACCACGCGACCTGCCACCGCCACTGCGGTCGCCTTGCCCGCCGCGAGCACGCTTGCTACGCTTCCGGGTCCGAGCCGCGGGTCCCGATCGCGCCGCAATTCTGGGTGACGAAAATACCCGCTCCGGCGCAAGCCCGCAAGGCGAGCAACGGCCGGGGCGATCGTGTGCCGGATTGTGCCAGGCGGGTGCGGGCGGCGCGAGGCTTTCCTATTGAGTGAGTAGCAACGCGTGACAGCGACGCAAGCGCGACAGACATGAGCATCCGCCGCCTTCCGCGCTCGGCTGTGGCCGCGGCGCTCATCGGGCTCCTGGGTGCCACTCCGGCGGTCTTCGGCCAGACGACGACGGCGGCGACCGCGCCTCCGGCGACCCCCGTCGCGGCCAACAAGACCCCGGCCAAGGCTGCGGTCCCGGTGCAGCCGCTGATCCCGGCCCCCTCCGCGACCCAGGCGGAGGTCGAGCACATAGCCCGCTTCGATGCGGCGATCGCGCCGGTGCGCGACCAGCCGCTCGCGGCTGAGGATGCGACGCGCATCCGCGACGCCGCGGCCGCCTTCGCCGCCAACGACCCGGCCAAGGGCCGTGCGCTCGCTGCCCAGATCGCTGATCCGGTTGGCCGCAAGCTCGTCGACTGGGTTCGGCTGAAGGTCGGCCTCGGCGAGGTTGCCGAGTACCAGAAATTCCTGCAGGCCAATCCCGCGTGGCCGGAGCGGGTGCTGCTGATCCAGCGCATGGAGGAGGCGCTGTTCACCCAGGGCGGCAGCGCGCGCGCCATCCGCGATTTCTTCGCCGGAGCCGAGCCGAAGACCGGGGTCGGCGTCGCGGCCCTCGCTTCCGCCAGCCTCGCGGAGGGCGATATCCAGGCCGCGACCAGGCTCGCCGCCAAGGCCTGGCGGACCATGGACATCCCGGCGACGTTCGAGACGGCGTTCCTCGAGCGGTTCGGATCGTTGCTGACCGAGGCAGACCACAAGTGGCGGCTCGACCGCTACATCGTCGACGACATCCGCTGGGCCGGCGAGCGCAACGAGCGGGCGGCCTTCGCCCGCCGGATCATTCCCAAGCTTTCGCCGCCCGAGCAGAAAAAGGCCGAGGCCCGCCTCGCCGTGTTCACCAAGGCGCCGCTTGCGCCCCTGTTGATGAACGCGCTCGCCGACGACGCGAAGCCGGACTGGGGCCTCACCTACCACCGCATCCAGCATCTGCGCCGCAACGGCCGCGGTGGGGAGGCGGTGAAGCAGATGCTCGCCGCCTCGACCGATCCCGCGCTCGTCGCCAACCTCGACGACTGGTGGGAGGAGCGCCGCGTCCACGCCTACGATGCATTGAAGGCCGGCAATGCCCAGCTCGCCTACGACCTCGTCAAGGCACCGGGCCCGCTGAGCGTCAACCCGCTCAAGGACCAGAGCTTCCTGGCCGGCTGGCTGATGCTGCGCCACCTCGGCAACGCCAAGGCCGCCGAGCCGCACTTCAAGGCGCTGCGCGCCGCCGCCGACGGCCCGTTGAGCCTCTCTCGCGGCGATTACTGGCTCGGGCGGATCGCCGAGGCGCTCGGCGACCGGGCGCGCGCGGACGAGCACTACACGGCCGGCGCGCGCTACGTCGACACCTTCCACGGCCAGCTCTGCCGGCAGAAAGTGGCGGCTGCGCTGGCGAAACTCGAGATCAAGCCGCCGAAGCCGCCGACGAGTGCCGAGCTCGCGGCCTTCAACGGCTCGGACGCGGTGCGCGCGGCGGTGATCGCCCGCCGGGCCGGTCTCGAGCCCGGCATCATCCGCGCGTTCGTGGCGCACTTCATGCGCATCGCCCAGACCGAGGGCGAGGCGGCGTTGACGGCCCATCTCGCGGAGGCACTCGGCGACACGCAGATGGCGGTGAGGCTCGGCAAGCTCGCCATCGGCCGCGGCTTCGATCTCTACACCTACGCCTACCCGATCCACCCGATGCCGGCCTACCGGGCGCTGCGCGCGCCGCCGGAGTCTGCGCTCCTGCTCGGCATCGCGCGCCAGGAGAGCGAGTTCAACACGCGCACCGTATCGGGCGCGGGCGCGCGCGGCATCCTGCAGGTCATGCCGGTAACGGCGCGCCATGTCTGCCGCGACTACAAGATCAAGTGCGAGCTCGACCGGCTGCTGACCGACGGCGCCTACAACACCTCGATTGCCTCGGCCTACATCACCGACCGCATGGCGGAGTTCCAGGGCAGCTACGTGCTGACGTTCGCCGGCTACAACGCGGGTCCGGGCCGCGCCCGCCAGTGGATCCGCGAGTTCGGCGACCCGCGCGATCCGAAGGTCGATCCCGTCGACTGGATCCACCGCATCCCGTTCGAGGAGACGCGCGAGTACGTGCAGAAGGTGATGTCCAACCTGCTCGTCTATCGGGCCCGTCTCGGCGAGGCCGTGGCGCCGGCGCGCATCGCCGACGACCTCGCCCGCGCCCGCGGCAAGCTCCGCGCGCCGGACCCGGTGGCGAGCCCCGAGCCCGAGCCGCAAGCGGCGCCGCGCGGCGATGCCCGCCCGGCCGACCCGTTCACGTCGCGGTTCGAGCGGTAGGGGTGAGAACTGCGCGCGCGTCGGACTTCGCGCGGCGCACGGTCGGTGCCAATATCCGGCCGATGGTGAAGGCCGCGCAAAGCCCGACCGCCACGACAGCGCCACCGGCAGGTCTACGGCCCACTCTTGCGCGCCGGCTCCGGCCATGGCCAGCATCGTGCGGCAGGACGGGCGGCAATCCGTCGCGTCAGTGACGGGAATGTGAGACCTTGGGGTGCGAGGCGACCACATTCGTATCGTCACATCAGGTAGCCGTGGCGAGGAGAGGGGCGGGGACTGCAGCATGATCGAGGAGACGCATGGCGGCGGGTTCGAGAGGCTCGCCTTCACCGCCCGCGACGGCCTCTCGCTCCATGGGCGCCGGTACGGCCGGGGCAGCAAGGGCCGGCCGCCGGTGCTCTGCCTCGCCGGGCTCACCCGCAACTCCCGCGACTTCCACGACATCGCGCTCGCGCTGAGCGGTCCCGGCCATGGCGGGCACGAGGTCTTCACGCTCGACAGCCGCGGCCGGGGCCTCTCTGCCTGGGATCCGAGCTGGAAGAACTACACCGTGCCCGTCGAGGCCCAGGACGCCATCGATTTCATCGCCGCGCACGGGCTGCATGGCGCCTCGATCATCGGCACCTCGCGCGGGGGGCTGCTCGCGATGGTGATGGCGGCGCTCCAGCCCGCGACGATCGGCGCGGTGGTGCTGAACGATATCGGCCCGGTGATCGAGCTCGAAGGCTTGAAGCGCATCGCGGGCTACGTCGGCCGCATGCCGTTGCCCGAGACCTGGGAGGCGGCGACCGAGGCGGTCGCACGCTATGGCCGCATCGCGTTTCCGGGGGTACCGGAGGCACAGTGGGCCGAGGTGGCGCGGCAGTGGTTCAACGAGAAGGACGGCCGGCCGGTGCCGGGCTACGATCCCGACATCGCCAGGACGTTCGCAGTCGGCGAAAAACCCCCGCCGCCGCTCTGGGCGCAATTCGGAGCGCTGGCGCGGGTGCCGGTGCTGGTCGTGCGCGGCGCGCTCTCCGACCTCCTCTCCGAGGCGACGGTCGCTGAGATGCGGCGGCGCCATCCGCGCTGCGCGGCGCTGACCGTCCCCGGCCAGGCGCATGCGCCGCTGCTCAAGGACGCCGAGACGATCTCCGCAATCGCCCGGTTCCTCGCCGGCGTCGCCTGACAAGCTCCGGATCTCGCGCGAAGCGGCCTCATGCCGCCGAGCGGATCCAGAGACTCCTTGCGCCTCGACCGCTCGGCGAGCGCGCAAGGCGCGTGGGTATCAGCGCTCCTTTGGATCGAGCGCGTCGCGCAGGCCGTCGCCGAGCAGGTTGAACGAGAGCACCGCGAGGAAGATCGCCAGGCCCGGCCAGATCGCCATCCACGGCGCATTGGTCAGGAAGCGTTGTGCCGTATTCAGCATCGAGCCCCACGACGGCGCCGGCGGCTGCTGGCCGAGGCCGAGGAACGACAGGCTCGCCTCGGCGATGATCGCCGCCGCAATCGACAGCGTCGCCTGCACCAGCAGCGCCGGCAGGATGTTCGGCAGGATGTGGCGGACGGCGATGCGCAGGCCCGGGTTGCCGACCGCGCGCGCTGCCTCGACGTAGTCCTCGACCTTGACGGCGAGCACCTGGCCGCGCGTGAGCCGCACGAAGATCGGCGTCGTGGTGATGCCGATGGCGATCATCGCGTTGGACAGCGACGGCCCGAGGAACGCCGCCATGGCGATGGCCAGGATCAGGAACGGGCAGGCGAGCATCGCATCGGTGATGCGGCTGATGAGCGCGTCGCTCCAGCCGCCGCGGTAGCCGGCGAAGAGGCCGATCGGCACGCCGAGCCCGAGCGCGATGGTGATCGACACGACGCCGGCGAGCAGCGAGGCGCGTGCACCGTAAACAACGCGCGAGAGCACATCGCGGCCGGATTCGTCGGTACCCATCCAGTGCGCCCAGCTCGGCGCCTTGCGCACCGCCGACCAGCTCTGCCTGGCCGGGTCGAACGGCGCGATGAGCGGCGCAGCTACCGCGACGAGCACGAGCAGCACGACGATCGCCAGGCCGAGCATCGCACTCTTGCGGCGCCTCAGCCGCGACCACGCCCGCGCCGCGGGGCTCGCCTCGGCTGGGGCGGCGCGGGGCTCGGGTGTCGCGGTGGTGACGGCCATCGGCCGGGACGATAGCGCGCGAGCGCCCCGCGGTCACGCCTGCGGCCGCTCCGCCAGCATGATCCAGGCCGGGCCGATATCGGGATCATCACAAACCTTCAGCCAGCGGAACCCGGCCTTCTCGTAGGCGCGCACGGCCCGCTCGTTCCGCACCGATACGACGACTGAGATGGCGCCCGCGAGCGTCGTCGCGAACACCTCGTCGCGCAGGCCGACGAGTGCGGCGACGCCATGGCCCTGCCCGCGGTGACGCTCCGATGCGATGAAAATGTCGAGATCCCAGGTGCCGGGCGGCAGTCCGGCCGGCATGGCATCGCCCCACAGCACGGCGTCGACCGCCTGCGCATAGCCGATCGGCTCACCGTCGGCGACGATGATGCGCGGCTTGGCGAGGCTCGAGCCGAGCGCCATGTTGATCTCGGCCTGCATGGCGGCCTCTGGCCCCCACCAGGCCTGGATGTCGGGGCGGCGGCACCAGGAGCGGAGCAGCGGCCAGTCGGCATCGGTGGCCGGGCGCAGTCTGACAGTCGCGGTCATGCCGCGCTCAATGCCGGAAGTGGCGCATGCCGGTGAACACCATCGCGAGGCCTTGCGCGTCGGCGGCCTCGATCACCTCCGCGTCGCGCATCGACCCGCCCGGCTGGATCACGGCGGTGGCGCCGGCGCCGGCCGCCGACAGCAGCCCGTCGGCGAACGGGAAGAACGCGTCGGACGCAACCACCGAGCCTTTGACCTCGAGCTTCGCCATCTCCGCCTTGATGACCGCAATGCGCGAGGCGTTGACGCGGCTCATCTGGCCGGCGCCGATGCCGATCGTCGCACGGTCCCTGGCGTAGACGATCGCGTTCGACTTGACGAACTTGGCGACCTTCCAGGCGAACAGCAGGTCGGCCATCTCGGCGTCGGTCGGCTGGCGCCGGGTGACGACCTTCAGCCCGTCGTGCAGCGCGAGGTCGGCGTCCTGCACGAGGAGGCCGCCGGTCACCTTCTTCCAGTCCCGGCGCGGCGCGGATTTCGCCGGCAAGTCGCCGCAGACGAGCAGCCGGATGTTCTTCTTCGCCGCGACGACGGCCTCGGCATCCTTCCCTGCTGAGGGCGCGATGATCACCTCGACGAACTGGCGCTCGAGGATGGCGCGCGCGGTCGCGGCGTCGAGCGCGCGGTTGAACGCAATGATGCCGCCGAACGCCGACTCGGGGTCGGTCTGGTAGGCGCGGTCGTAGGCCTCGAGCAGGCTCGCCCCGATCGCGACGCCGCACGGGTTGGCGTGCTTGACGATGACGCAGGCCGGGCGATCGGCGAACTCCTTCACGCATTCGAGCGCGGCATCGGTGTCGGCGATATTGTTGTAGGAGAGCTCCTTGCCCTGCAGCTGGCGGGCGCTGGCGATCGAGCCGGTCGGTCGGTCCGCCGCCACGTAGAACGCCGCCTGCTGGTGCGGGTTCTCGCCGTAGCGCATCGCCTGCGCCCTGGTGAACTGCACCGAGAACGTGCGCGGAAATCCCTCCGCCTTGCCCTCCGGATGATCGATGACGGCGCCGAGCCAGTTGCTGATCGCCGCATCGTAGGCGGCGGTGCGGGCGTAGGCCTTCTGCGCCAGCTCGCGCCGGAATGCGAACGTGGTGCCGCCGCCGTTCGCCTGCATCTCGGCGAGGAGGCGTGTATAGTCCGCAGGGTCGACCACCACCGTGACGCCGGCATGGTTCTTGGCCGCCGCGCGGATCATGGCCGGCCCACCGATGTCGATATTCTCGACACAGTCATCGGTGCCGGCGCCCTTCGCGACCGTCGCCTCGAAGGGATAGAGGTTGACGACCAGCAGATCGATCGCCGCAATGCCGTGCGCCTTCGCCGCCGCTTCGTGCTCGGCATTGCCGCGCACCGCGAGCAGGCCGCCATGCACCTTCGGATGCAGCGTCTTGACGCGGCCGTCCATCATCTCCGGGGAGCCGGTCAGCTCGGCGACGTCGCGAACATTCAAACCGGCCTCTTTCAGCGCCGCCGCCGTGCCGCCGGTCGAGACGAGTTCGACGCCGTGGCCCGCCAGCGCCCGCGCCAGCTCCACGACGCCCGACTTGTCGGAGACCGAGATGAGGGCCCGCCTGATCCGTGCCAGATCGCTCATCGCTCGCGTCCTTTCATGCCTTCATGCTTTCGGCGGCGGCGCGCCGCGCTCGAGCCGCCAGGTGATCTCGGTCTCGCCATAGCAGGATGCGCGGAGCACGAGCTGCAGCGCCTCGCGCGGCCCTGTGATGCGGGCGAAGTGGATGCTCTCCTCGAGCGACAGCGGCGCGCCGGTTGCCGTGAACGTCCAGATCTCGCCGTTGCCGAGTTTCAGCGCGGCCGACGCGCGGTCATCCGCGACGGCCGGCGTCGCGTCGGGGTGCAGGTGGAAGTGGATCGCCATCGGCAGGTCCTGCTTCAGGCGGATGTGGCCGTGCGGCGGCTCGAGCCGGTCGATCCCGTCGAGCCGCAATCCGTCCGCGGCGAGCCGCAGCGTTCGCCGGTGGATCAGGCCATGCCGCTCGAGATAGCCGTCGTGGCTCGCCTCGACCTCGGCACCGCCGTCGGCATCGCCCCGGCGGGCGACGACGTTCTCTGGCCCGCAGATCGGCGTGCCGGCAACCAGCGCCTCGAGCATGTCGTGCCGCATCAGCCGTGACGACGACCGGCCGGCGATCGCCAGCACATTATGGCTCGCCGTCGCGCGCGCGGCCGGCCGCCAGCTCTGGTCGGCCGGTCCCGGCACGCCACCATTGACCAGAATCGGGCTGTGTCCGGAGCTCAGCTCGAACGCCAGCGCGCCGGCGTGGGCCTCGGCGGCGAGCGGCAGGATCGGCGGGCCGCCGACGTCCATGAGCACGATGCTCGCGCCGCGGGCGAGCCGGACGTAGCGGGCGTAGGGCGCCTCCTCGATGACCTGCTCGGGCGCCGGATCGTAGGCGAGCACGGTCGCCAGCGGGTCCACCACCTGCGCGCCGACGCCGTTGAAGCGGGCAAGGGCACCGTCGCCGAGCTGCATGAAGCGCAGCATCGCCATGGCGCGCCGGACGGCGGCTTCGATCGCCGCCGGCAGCTTGCGCTCGCGCGCGTGGTAGCATTGCCTGAGCGGCAGGACGTCGAGCAGCAGCTCCACCAGCACGGCCGGATTGCGGGAGGCATGGCCGCCATCGGGCAGGACCTGGCGCGCAAGCTCGTCGGCGAGTGCCGGCTCGATCCAGTCGAGCTGGCGGTCGCAGCCGGCGATGCACAGATTGCCGTAGACGAGCGCGATCAGCGCCAGGAGTCTTGGATAGCCATCGGGCGCGGCCCGCCAGCGGGCGGAGAGCTGCCGCAGCTGGTCGCCGAGGCTGTCGGTGGTGCGGGCATAGGCCGCCTTGTCGACGTTCTCGAGCAGCAGCGCCGCATTGGTGATCCAGGCGATGATGCGGCGCGCGGCGACCGCCGGCTCGGCGGCAATGCCGCGGCGGAACGCGCGTGTCTTGATCCAGTCCGCCGTATAGGCGAGCGCATAGTCGCGTGCCTTCATGTGGGCAGCGGCGCGCAGATGGCGCAGCCAGTCGAACCCGTGCAGCTCACGCGCCCAGGCGGTGCTCGGCGGCTCGATCACGAACGGCGAGCGGAAGCCGAGCAGCGCCACCGCGCCGCCGAGACCGAAATGGCCGAACTCGAGCTCGCTTGCAAAGCTCGGGTCGGCGGCGCGCAGGTCCTGCGGCACGATCAGCAGCTCGTCGGCGACCGGCGCGCCATAGCGCCATCTGAGCAGCGGCGAGCCGAGCGCACCCGACAGGACCGAGCGGCGAGCACGGTCGAACGACAGGCGCACCACCTGCGAGCGTTCCGCCATCGTGAGCTTGGTCACGGCGCGGCACTCCGGGGCTGGCGGACGGCCGCGATTCTGCTTTCGCGTTGCATGAACCTCGATAGCCACAGCCTTCGGGCGCTGACAAGGCAGCGATGGCAAGGAGCTGTGTGCAGGCCATGCGGGTCAGGCGCGGAGGATCAGTCGGGCCGCGAAAAACCCGTCGATGCCGCCCCGGCGGCCGTTCGAGGCTGGCAGGTGGAACGGCAGCGTGCGCAGGTCGCCGTCGGTGGTGATCCATTCCGGCTCGCCGCCGATCTCGTCGGATCGAACCGGGGTGCGGGCAAAGCCGGCCCGGTCGGCAAGGAGGCGGTCGATCCGATGGCTGCCCTCCTCGGACTCGAGCGAGCAGGTGCTGTAGACGAGCCGTCCGCCCGGCTTGACCATGCGTGCGGCGTTGGCGAGGAGCCGCTGCTGAAGCTCAACCAGCCGGTCGCGATCCTCGGGCCGCTTCAGCCGCAGGATGTCGGGATGCCGGCGGATCGTGCCGGTTGCCGTGCAGGGCGCATCGACCAGCACGGCGTCGAAGGGCGCGGGAGGCTGCCAGGCCGTCGCATCGGCCTCGACGAGCGTCGCCCCGAGCCCGAGGCGGCCGAGGGTGGCGCGGACGCGCGCGAGACGCGGGGCGGAGATATCGATCGCGGTCACCTTTGCACCGAGGGCCGCGAGCGCTGCCGTCTTGCCGCCGGGAGCGGCGCAGAGGTCGGCAACGCAGAGGCCGCTGACATCGCCGAGCAGCCGATGCGGCAGCGCCGCCGCCGCGTCTTGCACCCACCACGCGCCCTCGGCGAAACCGGCGAGCTCCGGGATCGGGCCATCGGGCTCGAGCCGGACGGAGCCTGTCGGCAATACTGACCCGCCGAGGCGCTCGGCCCATGCTGCAGCCGTCGCGCCGCCGCGCGGATTGACGGTCACGTCGAGCGCGGCCTCCTCGAGCGAGGCGAGGGCGATGCGCCGGGCGGTCTCGGCGCCGTAGCCAGCCGTCCAGCGCGCGAGCATCCAGTCGGGGATGTTCAAGGCCGCCGCGTCCTGGCGTGCGATGATCTCGCCTCCGCGCTCGGCGACGCGGCGCAGCACGGCATTGGCGAGCTTGGCGAACCGCTGCGCGCCGCGATCCCGCCGGCACTGCTCGACCGCGATGTTGATGGCGGCGTGCGGCGGTGTCGCGAGCAGCGTCAGCTGCGCCGTCGCTCCGAGCAGGATCGAATTGAGTGCGCCGCGATCCTTCGGCAGCGGCTTCTCGATGAATGTCGCAAGCACGGCCTCGATCTGACCGAGGCGGCGGAGCACGGTCGCGGCGATGAGGCGGGCGAGGCCGCGATCGCGCGGCGCGAGGTCGGCGCCGTGGCCGATCTGCTCGAGTGCTTCGTCGAGGGCCCGATGCCGCACCAGCACGGCCTCGACCAGCCGCGTTGCGAGGTCGCGCGCCGCATAGCCGGCCGGCAATCGGTCATTCTGGTCGCGGCTCATCCCCAAGGCCCGCGGCGCGGCCCGGGCAGTGGGCCGGATGCCATCGACGGGCCCGAGGGAACGTGCCGCGGGCGCGCATCGTCGGTCCCTTCCTCGGGCAGCGACGCCGGCTTGGCGCCCATCTCGCGTGCCATCTGCTCGAGCTCGGCGATGCGGTTGTCGGTCGAGGGGTGGGTCGAGAAGATACTGTCCATGCCGCGCCCGGTCAGCGGATTGACGATGAACATGTGGGCGGTCGCCGGCGCACCCTGGGCAGACGGGTTCGGGATCTGGCGGGCATACTGGCTGATCTTGCGCAGCGCCGAGGCGAGCCACAGCGGATTGCCGCAGATCTCCGCGCCGACGCGGTCGGCCTGGTACTCGCGCGAGCGGCTGATCGCCATCTGCACCAGCATCGCCGCGAACGGGGCGGCGATCGCGGCGACGAGCGTGCCGAGCAGCCCGCCCTTCGCGTTCTGATTGCGGTTGCCGAACAGCATGCCGAACTGCAGCATCTGCGCGAACATCGAGATGGCGCCGCCGATCGACGCCGCGACCGTCATCGTCAGCGTGTCGCGGTTCTTCACGTGCGCGAGCTCGTGCGCGATGACGCCGGCGATCTCCTCGCGCGAGAGCATCTCGAGCAGGCCTGTCGAGGCACACACCACCGCGCTCGACGGGCTGCGGCCGGTCGCGAACGCGTTCGGCTGCGCGTTCTGCATGATGAAGACCTTCGGCATCGGCAGCCCGGCGCGCGTCGCGAGCTGCCGGACGAGCGCGTAGTACTCGGGCGCCGTGGTCGCGTCGACCTCGCGCGCGCCGTGCAGGCGCAGCACCATCTTGTCGGCCTTCCAGAGGCTGAACAGGTTCATCCCGAGCGCCAGGACGAACGCGACGATGAGGCCGGTCTGGCCGCCGACGAGCGCGCCGACGCCGACGAAGATGCCGGTCAGGAGCACCAGCAGGAAACCGGTCTTGGCGAAGTTCGTCGGCATGGCATTCTCCCGCAGCGCGCGGCGCGCTCGCCTGCTATATAGGACGGGAGAGCGCGGACGACCATGATGCCCATTGTTCCGCCAGCACCCGACACTGAAGCTCCTGCGGCCGAACCGCCGGTCGAGGCGGTGCCGCGCCAGCTGCCGGCGGCGGCGGCGCGAGCGCTTGCCGAGGCGGCGGAGCGTCGCCGCAGGGCCATGTCCGAGGCGAAGCCATCCCCACCCGAGCATGGTGGCCGCGACGGTCCCGATCCCGTCCGCTACGGCGACTGGGAGAAGGGCGGAATCGCGTCGGATTTCTGACTGCTCAGGCAACCGAGAGCGACGCGGCGAGCGTGTGCGTGGCGCCGGGCGCGAGCGTGACGACGTCGTCGCCGGCGTTGGCCGTCTCGACGCAGACCATGGTGCGGTAGCCCTCGGGCCCCATGTCGCCGAGGCGGTTGCACTT
>Ga0114938_1000623_pt1 | contig 25914 bp, 24 predicted proteins | sample AshMeaBigSpring_FD_88675 | JGI IMG/M metagenome (GOLD analysis project Ga0114938, IMG submission 88675) | Groundwater microbial communities from Big Spring, Nevada to study Microbial Dark Matter (Phase II) - Ash Meadows Big Spring | ecosystem: Environmental > Aquatic > Deep subsurface >... | reverse complement strand
ATCTATTATTATAACAACTTCAGAATCAAAGAAAAACTAAAAGGACTAAGTCCGGTTATGTTCCGAACTCAGTCCAATTAAATTCTAATTAATAATCCGTCCAACTTTTTGGGGGCAGATCAAAATTTATTTCAACGGGGTTTTTAATTATCTGTTCTCGTAACTAACAGCTCAATACTCGAAACTCAAAACTCAATACTCGAAACTATTTCATAATCTCTTGTTGCGTACGCACCGATTCTTCGTGAATAGCCACAAGCACTGTTTTCATAAACTCAGTATCCATTCCCATTTGCTCTGCTTGTTTGATGCGAACTTGTAGTATCTCATCGTAGCGTTGCGACTGAAGGATAGGCATATTGTGCTCTTTTTTATACTGACCAATTTCACGCGAAACACGCATGCGTTTAGCCAACAATTCTAATAGGTTATTATCCAACTCATCAATTTGACGTCGAAGTGAAACCAAGCTTTCGGTAGTTTGGTTTGTGTCGCGAATAACCAAGGTATTTAAAATCAGATCAAGCACTTCGGGTGTAACTTGTTGTGAAGCATCACTCCATGCTTTTTCAGGATTGCAGTGTGACTCAACAATTAAACCATCGAAGTTCAAATCCATTGCTTGCTGACAAAGCGGTGCAATTAGTTCGCGTTTACCACCAATGTGACTTGGGTCGCAAATAATTGGCAAGTTAGGCAACTGACGGCGAAGTTCGATTGGAATATGCCATTGTGGAAGGTTACGATAGATTTTTTTATCGTATGAGCTAAAACCACGATGAATAACCCCCAACTTACGAATACCCGCATTATAAACACGCTCTACAGCGCCAATCCACAAATCCAGATCCGGATTTACGGGGTTTTTAATCAATACAGGAATATCCATACCTTCGAGTGCATCAGCCACTTCTTGCACAGCAAAAGGATTCGCTGTTGTACGAGCACCAATCCAAAGTAAATCAACACCATAAGCCAAAGCATCGCGCACATGTTGAGCGGTAGCTACTTCCACTGCTGTATACATGCCTAATTCTTCTTTAACACGTTTCAACCAAGGCAAAGCGGTTACGCCATTTCCTTCGAAACCTCCTGGTTTGGTACGAGGTTTCCATACACCTGCGCGGAAAATTTTCACTCCACGAGCAGCAAGTTTACGAGCAGTATCCATTACTTGCTCTTCCGTTTCGGCGCTACAAGGGCCAGCAATCAAAAATGGTCGCTTGGCATCGACACCTGGTAACAAAATTGATTCAAATTCCATCATGATATTATTTACAATTTATTTATTTACTATTTCTTCAAATCTTCAACGCGTCTCAAGGCCTCTTCCAGCATTGCTTCGCTAGCACATAACGAAATACGAATGTAACGTTTCCCTTTGTCGCCAAAAATAAAGCCTGGCGTGATAAACACCTTGGCATCATACAGTACTTTATCTGCCAACTCAGCACTATCGGTATATCGATCAGGGATTTTACCCCACAGAAACATGCCCACCTGATTTTCGTCGAACGTACAATCGAGTTTCTTCATGATCTCCTCGGCTTTGTTTCTACGGTTACGGTACAAGTTGATATTCATTTCATTGTGCCATTCGTCGGTATTATTCAAAGCAGCTACAGCAGCGTATTGCATGGGTTTAAACTGTCCGCTATCGATATTACTTTTCACTTTTAAAATCCATTGAATAAACTGCGCATTTGAAGCAACCATGCCCATACGCCAACCTGGCATATTGTGCGATTTACTCATGGAGTTTAGTTCAATAGCAATATCCTTAGCACCTTCTACTTGCAATATACTTAAATGTTTTTTATTTAAAATAAAACTATAGGGATTATCGTTACAAATAACAATGCTGTGTTTTTTTCCAAAAGCCACTAATTTCTCGAATAGCTCCACCGTTGCAGAAGCCCCTGTAGGCATATTGGGATAATTGACCCACATTAACTTAACTGCACTTAGGTCCATTTGTTCGAGTGCATCGAAGTTGGGTTGCCAGTTATTATTCTCATCCAAATCGTAGTTTAAAACCTTCGCTTGCAGCAAATTGCTTACCGACGAATAGGTAGGATAGCCAGGATTAGGAACCAACACCGCATCACCAGGATTAAGAAATGCCATTGAAATATGCAGAATACCCTCTTTAGAGCCTATAAGTGGTTGAATTTCGGTTGCAGCATTCAGTTCTACATCAAACCAACGGGCATAAAAATCGCGAAAAGCATTGCGCAGTTCAGGAATACCCACATAAGGTTGATATCCATGAACATCGGGGCGAGCAGCCGACTCTGTGAGCGCTTGAATAGTTTCGGTCGAAGGTGGCAAATCAGGACTGCCTATACCTAAACTAATTACATTCAACCCACGAGCATTCATCTCGGCAACCTCTTTTAACTTGGTCGAAAAATAATACTCCGACACTGTATTTAAACGTTCAGCAGGAACAATAGAGCCTCCCAAGTCCCTAGAGGGAGAATTAGGATTCGCTTTGTCTATATTATTATGAATCATAAATCAAATATTTTTATAATTATCAAATCTATTACAATTCCCGCCATTTATTTCGATTTATCGGAATTTTCGCCCGGCGTCATCCCTTCAACATACTCACCGAGCGTTTGAAGCTCTTTTATAAGCGGCTTAATAGCCACAAGCGATTGTCGATAACGTTCGTGATCGGAAAATTTAAAATCAACATAAAACTGATATTCCCATTCACGACCTATAATTGGTAATGATTGTATTTTGGTTAAGTTGATATCGTAAAACGAAAACACCGACAGCACCTTCGACAAACTACCCTCGGCATGTGGCAAGGTAAAAACAATCGACGCTTTATTTATCACTTCGTCTTGTTGAATTTCATCGACCACCCACTGATTGCCAAAAATCAGAAAACGGGTAAAATTACGTTTATTCGTTTCAACACCCGCTGCCAACACCTCTAAGCCGTATATTTCGGCAGCGCGCGTACTACAAATAGCAGCCTGACCTTTTATGGCACCCAACTGAATGTCGCGAGCAGCTAAAGCTGTATCTTCATGCTCAACCACTTTTATGCCTGGCAAAGTTCCAAAAAAATCTTTGCACTGCATAAGTGCTATTGGGTGCGAATGAATTTCTTTTATATCATGTATCGTTTGCCCAGGCAGTGCAGCTACACAATGCGAAATGCGTAATTTATGTTCGCCAGCAATAGGCAATTTATATTCCTTAAGCAACTCATAATTAGGCAGCAAACTACCAGCAATGGTATTTTCGATGGCCATAATACCTACTACATTCGGATCTTTTTCGATACTTGCAAAAATATCGCGAAAAGTAATACAAGGAATTATTTCAACCTCTTCGTTTTTGAAAAATTGCTCAGCGGCAATGCCGTGATAAGCACCTAAACCACCCTGTATGGCGACACGTTTCATAATTTTATTCTAAAAAAAAATCCCACTCAATTGCTTGAGCAGGATTTTATATGTTTATTGTTTTGTTTCATTCTGAAAATACATACACTCATCCTGCTCTCACTTGCTAAAGTAAAAGTAAAAATAAAAGTATGTAAAAAATCGATTCATGTGCGTTTTTTTTAATTGCATTGCAAAAGTAGTATATTTTATCCAATAAACAACAAATTCGAATTAAAAAGTTCAAAAAATTTTCATTCTGTAATTATATCATCAATTATCCGACCATCTATATATATTGTATCGAAATTGACTATCAAAAAGGCTCGTTTTAAAAAATAATTTATAAAAATTGAAATTTAACATATTTGCAACATCGTTAGTCAATAAAATTTCACAAACACACTCAACAAGGGCTATAGACTATTGAGAGCTATTATCTGAATTCAAAAAACCAATAAATAGTTACAATTTGAGATCATAAAACAGGCCAAAACAATAAAACATACTGTGCTATAAGAACATAAATGCAATAATAATTTGCAAACTCATTTTAAATGCGTATCTTTGATGCCGAAAGAAAAAATATTTTTTCGTCTGATTATATTCAACTCCTAACATTTGTGCGGAAAAACAATAACTACGAACTTCTATTTCTTTTTTTTTACAAATTAATTATTACATATATGAACATTTACGTAGGTAACTTAAGTTACAATGTTAGAGAAAACGACCTTAAAGAAGCAATTGCAGAGTACGGTCAAGTTAATTCATGCAAATTGATCATTGATCGCGAAACTCGCAGATCAAAAGGTTTTGCTTTTGTTGAAATGTCAGACGACGAAGCTGCAAAAAAAGTTATAGCTGAATTAAACGGAGCTGAATTTGATGGCCGTCCAATGGTTGTTAAAGAAGCACTTCCAAAAAACTAATTTAGTTTTTATAAAAAAACATTTAAAACTTCTGTTATCGAAAGATAGCAGAAGTTTTTTTTATGTTATTCCGTATTGATATCAAAGTAGGTTTACGCTACTGTTTGGTTTTTGGTAACGTGTGCTTTACCGGCCAAGCGGAATAGTATCGATTCTGAAAGCTGCTCGCAACGAGGCTATTATAGCAGTGAAATGATCTAAAAAAAGTCGTTCTTTAGGCCAGAGCTATTCAAATACGGCTTCACCCAATACGAATGCTAAATCGCGGAGATCTGAACTTGCATAGATATCAATAAAAAAATTAGCAACTGCATCAAATTGGTGCCTACACAACTATGAATGGTAGTGATGATTAGGTTTTATGATAGGCAAATATTAAAATTTGTACTTTTGCACATTCGTCTAATTTCATTATATTTGCCACTCAAAATGAAAACTAATTGCGTTTATGCTATATCACGGAGGTTACAACGAAGTACAATTGCCCCAAATTATAAAAGGCAAATATGCCAAAGATTTTGGTACAGGCTTTTATTGCACCGAACTGAAAGAGCAGGCTGTTCGATGGGCTAAACGTTTTGAAACTCCCGTAGTTAGTGTGTACAGTTTTGAGCCAAGTGTAACATTAAACACTGTTACATTTAATGAAATGACAGAGGACTGGCTCCAATTTATTATCGATTGTAGATCTGGCATTGAGCACAACTACGATATTGTTAGTGGGCCTATGGCAAACGACCAAATTTATAATTATGTAGCAGATTATATCAATGGAATTTTAACGAAAGAACAGTTTTGGGTATTGGCAAAGTTTAAACATCCTACACATCAAATATGCTTTTGTACTGCTCGTGCGCTTAATTGTCTGACATTCATAAAATCGGAAGTAGATGGAAGGTAGAGAATCGAAAGAAAGCAATAATTTATTTTTTATGTGTAGCCTTATAGAGTATATTGCACGTAAAACAAAAAATCACCGTTCGGTAGTAGTAAATGCAATTGGCAAAAACAAGCTACAACACATTTACGACTTAGCCGATATTTATCATAGTGAAAATATCGACAAACTCACTGACGAGTTAATACAATTTGCAGCCATCAAACAAGGTCATTTCGACAATATTGCTGCGGCAAAATACAGCATACCATCACACTGGGACATTGGCAAAGTTTATAAACGACTTATTTTAAGTGTAGCGAGCCAAAGTAACTCGACTGACATTATTGCTGTACTTCTCGAAGTATATAATACATGGATTAGCCCTAAGCTCGAAGACCTGAACAGTAGCCTGTACTTCGAAAACCCCGAGTATATATTTCAATCCTTTTTGGCGGGTGAATTGTTGGAATAATAATTCGGAGTGCGACTCAAAGAGGCGCACCGAATAGATCAATACGATTTTTTGCTTTAAATATGCAAGGCTGTAATTAAATAACATCTTTATTTTTCCATTTATTCGAAAAGTAACCAAAGTGTTGCTGCTATTCAAAACTCTTTAAAGTTCGCTCCAACCCTTTAGCAGCCTGCACAGGCATATGCTTTATTCCAAGTGCATTTTTAATTTTGGCATTGGATACTACGTAATTTTCGGTAAGTTTCTGGAGGCGTTCAGTATTAAGCGGTAAATGTAATAAGGTACCAGCTTTGGCTGCCAACTCGATAAGCGACTTATTGATACGCCATATACGACTTAGCTTAGCTATGGATGCCGAAATAAGCTGAATCAGCTCATTGGTCGACACCGTTTCGTCGTCGCACACATTATAAATACCACTCGCCACATCTTTCGTAATCAATTCATTTACAACAAAGCTAAGATTGTCCACCGAACAAAAGGAACGACTATTTTCGAACGCACCAAGCGGATAGGGAATACCGCGCTTTACCACATTGTACAACAAATTGAGGTTTCCCTTATTTCCTGGTCCATGAATCATGCAGGGACGAAGGATGTAGAAGTTTTGAGTTTCGAGTTTTGAGTTCTGAGTTCTGAGTTCTGAGTTCTGAGTTTGGGATTTCGTGTAGTTTGAATATTTCGATTCAAATCCACCATCCTCTACCTGTTGTCTGTTGTCTGTCGTCCGCCGTCCGTCGTCTGTTGTCTGTTGTTCTATAATATATTTTTCCGCAGCAATTTTACTTTCGCCATAGGGGCCAACGGGCGTAGGTATCACTTCTTCGGTCAGAACACCCTCCACCCTATCGGCAGCAGCTTTAACTGAACTGAAGAAAATGAATTTGGTGGCTTGCGATTGTTGAAACCAATCGTATATTTTTTGAGTTAAACCCGTGTTGATATCAAAATAAGTTTGTGCCACAGTTTGATTTTTGGTATCGTGCGCTTTGCCCGCCAAGTGAATGACAGCATCAATAGCTGGCAAAGCATCCAACTCGTTCCAGCCAAAAGTTTTTTCAACCCCTTCCTTATCGGGACTAACAATATCCAACCCATAGATGATATGGTTTAATTTTAAACTCTGTACTATGTTTGTGCCTACGAAACCGTGAACGCCGGTAATTAATATGTTCATACGTTATAACTATTTTTTACTCTTATTTCCAAGAATTTATCCAACACACAGGCATAATAAAATGGAAGATTATAAAGTGTATATGATTTGCCTTCGGGTAAATTAATTGTATCCACCGTTAAAGCCTGACTCCAAAACCGAATTGCAAAATTACAACTTGCACTTTCCATAAACTTATGCAATGACTTTAACTTTGCATTGTGTCCCGATTTCACTTCGATAGGTATCAACATTCCTCCATAATTATAAACAAAATCGACCTCTGCCTGCGAATTTCGAGCCTCCCGAACCCAATAAATTCTTTTGGCAGTTACTTTTATTGATAATGCTATTAATTCCTGACCAATTATATGTTCGGCAATTTTCCCTTTCCAAACGTCGCTTATATCTTCATTCCCAAATAATTCCTTCTGAAATCCGGCAAAAAAATTTACCAACCCACTATCCAACCACATCAACTTTGGCGATTTATTCACATCCTGAAAAACAGGTAGTGATGTTGAATTTGTCGGGTACGATAATTCGAGCAACATTGCCTTTTCTAAAATACGCATTGCCTCACCCATTTCGCGCGATTTGTAGGGTGAGTTTGCAAATCGCTCGAATTTAATCCGCTCACCTGCATATTGCCAGCCATTATTCAATATGTGTCGGATGACGCGTTGAAGCGTTTTATTTTCGGCATATTTCTCTATATCATCGGTATACGAAATGAGTAAACTTTCGAAAACATCGCCCAAAGCTACCAAATCTTTGGTATTGGCATAAAACTGAACCGCCTCAGGCATGCCACCTACTAACACAAATTCGTTGAAATGCTTCAGAACTTTTCGGTGTAATGCATCGGGTAAAGTCATGTTTTCTAAGGCTATGCAAAGCTGATCTTCGCCAATAGCACTTAAAAATTCAACAAACGAACACGGTCGAAGCGCCATATACTCCACTCTACCAACAGGAAATGAAATATGCCTGCCCATAAAACTTTCGAGCAATGAACCTGCACCAATAACGAAAATATCGGGCCGATCTTCATAAAAATAGCGCAATAGAGCTACCGCTTTGGGCGACAACTGTATTTCGTCGATAAATAGTAGCAGTGAGCCTTGCTTTTGAGCAGTATTCAGAAGAAAAAATGCCGAACGCACCAACTCATTTACATCATCTGTTTTCTCAAATAATTCAGCTACGGCACTTCGTTCTACATTCAAATAAAGATAATTGTCGAATTGCTTTGAAAACTCATTTACAACTGTAGTTTTACCAACCTGACGGGCACCTCTCAGAATAAGCGGTTTACGCTCTTGTTTTTCTTTCCAATGCTCTAAAAAAACGGAAATATTACGCTTGAACATTTTATTTATAGATTATAGAGCAGCAAAGATACAACATTTGTAACAAAACCAAACACAAAACAGATATATTTTGTAATATAACCAAATAGAAAATAAACATTTAGTGTAATAAAACCAAACATAAAACATCAATTTATGGCTGTCAGATGTTGTATTTGTCGACAAATCTTTTATAATATCAAATAAACATTCATTTCAATTTAACATACGAATATCTACACCATAAAGTCCACTAAGCTTATCTAAGCCATTATTGTACACTTCATCTACCGAATATATTTTTTCTATCGTGTTGGAAATATTCTCAAATTCTACCACTTTAGAAAACTTTGCCATTTAACGTACAAACCTACCACCAGCAGCAGCATCAATATTAATGTGAGCGCTAACAGTTATAAACTGTATTTTTTATTGCTTTTAGAGCCTGCACCAAGTTAGTGCCTACAAAGCCGTGAATGCCGGTGATAAATATGGTTAATAGTTACAGCTATTTGTAGCAAAACCAAACATAAAAGTTGTATGGTTTTATTGTATTGCTTTACAATTGAATTAATAAAAAGTTTTAAGTAGACCGTATAAAATTTTCAAAACAAAAAACAGTCACTACGTTAAAGGATAAATGTCTGCCGAGAGTGTCATTTGGTTTGTTTTTCTAATTGTCCTATAACGTCAGAATTAATTTTAGATCTTTCTTTATCGAAGAACCAACCATATTTATTGAAATAATTAAAAGCAGAACTGATGAAAACTCTGAAGAGTTTGAAGCTCTTTGCGGCCCCTCTTTCATGTGCATGGATTATGCTCACATTAGGGCAATAGATTGTTTTGTATTCTTTATGCATTCTTCTGGAGATGTCAAAATCCTCGAAATACATAAAGAAATTCTCATCGTACAAGCCTATTTGTTCAAGCGCACTTACACGAAACAAACTAAAGCAACCAGAAATGATAGGCACGTTAAGTTGAAGCTGATCATAACCATCTAATGTATACTTTTTGTTCATTGAGTTAAAGAAAAAGCCTATCGGTGATATTACGCGTATTATTAAATTGAAAGGCGATGGCAATAGTTTTGGAAGCACTTGTACTGAGCCATCAATGTTTAGCACTTTAGGCATTGCTAAACCTAATTCAGAGTCAGATTCCATCATGTGAATTAAATGGTTTATAGTATTTAAATCAAAATTTAGGTCTGAATTCATTACCAAATGATACTTGATATTCTCCTTAAATGACTCTTTAATAGCTATATTGTGCGCTGCTCCATAACCAATATTTTTATTGTTAAAAATGTACTGAATATTTGATGCTAAATTTTTATATGAAACATCTATGTCTGGAGAATTGTCAACTAGATATATTTTATTTAATTTTGGTTGCTTTGATAAAATATTCAAGATGTTCGAAATTGAATTATAGCTAGTTTTAAATAGTACAATCGATATATTTAGCATAGGTCTTTGTAAATTTTAATTGTTTTACTTGTCATTTCTTTCCAAGAGAATTTATTTGCTTGAACAGAACACCTTTCAATTAATTCTTCACGAAATTTCATATCATAATATAATTTATTTAGCGAGTTTACCAATTCAATTTGAGAGTCAGGGGTTATAAACAGTACAGCATCTCCGCCTACCTCTATTAAGGACGAAACATTGCTTGTAATGGTTGGTATTTTGTATGAAATTGACTCAAGGACTGGAATGCCAAAGCCTTCATAAATTGATGGATATACAAAAATATAGGCACTTGAAAGCAATGAATATTTTTCATCTTCACTTACAAAGCCTGTAAAAATAATGTCCTCAGAACCATGTATATTCATGAATTCCATAATATTTTTGTAATACCACCCCTTTCGTCCTACTATAACTAACTGGACATCATTTAAAGCTTTTTTAAACTCAATAAAGGAATGAAGTATAGTAATAATGTTTTTACGAGGTTCAATTGTTCCTATAAACAATATGATTTTTTTGTTTACGTCAATATGGTATTTGCGTTTAACGTCATGATTATAATCATTGTTGAACTCCATTAGGTGATCATTTTTACCTAAATGTACTACAAATATTTTATCAGCATCAGCTTTTGTGAATTTCTGTAAATCAGTTTTCGTTGATTCTGATACACATATAAGTATATCGCATTTTTTTACTGCTAATTGAGTGAAAATACGAAAGAAATATCTCTTTGATATTCTATGCAATTCTGGGAATATAAAGAAAGTTAGATCATGAATGGTAACAACCCTTTTCTTTTTTGGCAGGAATAATGGAAAGGAATAATGTAACGAATGTAGGACATCAACCCCATTAAAATATACAATAAATGGAATGTAAAATTGCTCAATTATAAATCGAAGAATGAAATTTCTGAATAACTTATTAATTCGAATAAACTTTATGTTATTGCAATTAATGTCATCAAAGCATTTTTCATCAGATTGAATTAATACAATGAATTGATCAGACGTTTTACTTTCTGTTAATGAGTAAATTAGACTTAAACCATATACTCCAACACCAACTTTTTTCAATGGTATCTGAGTAAAATCAATTAGAACTGTCATTATGCAGGGGTAAATAATTAATAAAAACAAATAATAAGTTAACCAGATATATTCGGAACGACAAAGAGATATTTAATCTAATTGTACTCTAATTCCAATAGACTACTCTTCCTTTATAGACTAATATATAGAAGAATAGAAATAAAAATGTATTAATAATAATATCAAATACAACTCCTATAGCCAATGTAGGATCACCAACGAATGTCATCAGATTATAATACGTATAACCAATAAAGATCGATGTTAAAAGACCTTTGGGAAGTAGAGTTGCCGGCTTATAAATTAAAAATGACGCAAATAATCCAATCAAAAATGTAAGTAAAACGCCACCCCATCTAAAAAAAACCCAACCTAATATGGGAGGTCGAGTATTTGGGCCAAATACACTACCGTCTATTATATCGTTTATTGACCATCCTAATTGCAGTCCTATATTTACATCTACTTTAGACACATCAATCAATCTAAAAGACGATAATATTCCATTAAAAAAATAGGTGAACTTATTGGATATTTGAATAAAATCTACATAGTCATTTGGAAAAGCCATATAATAACAATCTCCATTTGCAATAAATCTGATCAATAAAGATTCTATTGGATTTGAAGAATTCTCTGTGCTTTGCAAAGCAATTACCGTAATAGGAACAATTAGTAATAAGGGGATATATTTTTTTATTTCCTTAAAAGTGATAATTTTTTTCTGATAAAAATAAGAATAAATAAAGTAACCAGTTACCAAAATTAATACCGAACCCTTGGACCCGGATAAGATACTAAACAAAACAATAATACTAATTGTAAAATAACCTAATATCTTATGTTTATTTTCGCCACAAAATAAATGATACACATAAACTGAACAGAAAAATACAGGAAAAGTAGAAAATCGCTCCAAAGCTCCAAGTCCTGTATTTGTAAAAACACTTAAACGACCTTCTTCATGAAATACTGGGATTCCTAATAACGAATATGCAGTTAATTTTAGTGCAATATAAATAATTAGAAAGATGTAAAAAAGTATCAGGTTTTTCCTGTCGTTATTCACAAGTTCAATATCTTTAAAGCCAATTAATTTTCTAGCATTAATTGAAAAGCCAATCCAAAAAAAAGATTCGGCAAGAATAAAAAATATGAATTTTTCAATCGGTATTTTATTGGTAAAAAGCAGAAAAAATGGGATAGCATTTGCTAATCCAGACATAAATAATGTATAAAATAGTGGGTCAATTACACCTTTTGTGTACTGCTTAACCAATGGAGTAAGAAGAAGCATACTTAAGGCTAACGCCAAAATATACAACGGAATATTTGAAAATAAAATAATCAAGAATTCATCAATATTCATCTTTTAATTTTTTTGGGTAAATAAAAAACGAAAACTTCTGTGTTTAATTGTCAATCTGATAGACATAAAGGAAAAATAAATCAAGGCAAGTAAATAAATGAATCTGTTCCTTTTTCTAATATGTATTAAACAGCCTTCTTTTGCTGATTTGTAACGAAAAAGTTTATCATTCAAAGTGCTTTTTTCATAATAATTTAGACTATGATCAATTTTTGACTTTAAGACAAATAGGTACTCATTATCCAGTGAGTATTTATACATAAAATCATTATCAGTTTCGTAAAATTTCAAATCTTCATCGTAACCTTTAAATTTAGAATTAAGATAATTGCCATTTATAACCATTCCACTATTAATAGCAGTTATACCATTAGCTCTTATTTTACCATACTTTGGTTTTTTCCAATACCATCCCATAAAATACCATGTATTAGCTGGACTTACAATATAGTTATTGCTAATAACAATTGGAAGAAACAAATTAACAGTATTGTTTTTACTTATCGAATCAATTAAGTCTACAAAAAATAAAAAATCAACTGTGGAATCATGATCAAAAATAACAAAATATTCATCTGTATGCAACTTTTTAATAACCGTGTTATATATTACAGATAATGCTACATTTTTTCCACTTGCTATATATTCAATATTTAATGGGTTGAATGTATCCCTTAATTGGTTTGATTCATTAGCAGACAGGTAATTAATTGAATTGTCCCAAATTATTATCTCTGCAAATTCACTTAGCTCCTCTTTGTAGCTAATAAATGAATTTAATGTTTGTGATTCATTAGGTAATTTATTATATAAAACGACTAGTATTTTCAATTTGATCATATATAATTCATTTTTTAAAACGGCTAATAAGCCCCTTCCATTTAAATCTGAGATAAGAAACTGAGAAAGTAAAAATATCCCCCATATCATAAACAACTGAAAGCAATTCATTTGTACTACTTGAATGGTTAGAAATTCCACCTAATGAATGAAACGAAATAATTTTATCTGTCAAAAAAACAGTTTGTTTTCGATTATACATACCTATGTTATACGCAAAATCAGAAAAAATCTTATATTTCAAATTATAATTTGAATACAAGCTATCTTTTTTATAAAAAAGCCCTTGATGCGGTAAAGTATTATACAGTTTTATTCTCCAATTATATTTCGGCTTCGTAATTATATTATTATCAGTAAGTACACAACCGCATAATGCATCATAATTATTTTCTTGTGCAATTCTTAATTCATCATAAGGTATAGTCAATAATTCATCTCCTGCATTAATATTGAGTATCCATGTACCTTTTGCCTGCTTTGAACCTTTATTCATTGCATCATAAATACCCATGTCCCTTTCACTAATCCAATATGAAATAGAATCGCTATACTTTTTTATAACATCAACAGTTCCATCTGTACTTCCTCCATCAATTACGATATACTCTAAGTTTAAGCACGATTGAATTATTACACTTTTGATAGTAGCTTCAATAGATGACACATCATTATATACTACTGTTACAACCGATACTTTGGGTAGTTCATTATCTTTATTGGATTCTATTATATTTGTAATAGCTAAATCCACGCTTGCAATTTCATTAATCATACTTGAAAAAATATTAATTGAAATTTACCATAACCTATAATCTTCTAAAAAGCATCATATAGTCTTATATACCAATTCTGTTTTCTTTGCGGCAGTTTTCCATGAAAACATTTTGTACCTTTCTTGTCCTCTTTGCTGTAACTCCTTTCTTAAATCTGCATTATATATCACTTTATCAATTGAATGTTGTATTGAATCAACGTCAAAAGGATCAAAATAAAATGCAGCATCTTGAGCTACTTCAGGGAATGAACTTGCGCTACTTAAGATTACTGGACAATTGTTTGAGAAAGCCTCTAGTATTGGGATTCCAAAACCCTCGTAATACGAAGGAAAAACAAAAGCAAGTGCTTTCTGATACAATACACTTAGTTCATTGTCATCAGGCTGTAAAACAAAGGTTCTTGACAAAATTCCTAACTTATTTAATAGTGTAGTTTCGTCATTATTAAAATCTTTTCCCGTACAAACCAAGTTCAATTGATCATCTTTTTGCATTAATTCAGATAGAGCTTTTACAAAGCTAGAAAAGTTTTTATAAGCTGCTCTTTCACCAACGAATAAAACATATTTAGGTGGGATAGATAGTTTTGTAGTCACATTACTATGTCGACTAAGTTCAAAACCATGATACACAACCTCAATATTTGACGGATTGTAATTGTATAACTCTACGATATCAGCCTTTGTATTTTCACTAACAGCAATAATCTTTGCAGCTTTCTTGATTAATTCTTTTTTATAATTACGTATCAAATCATTTTCAGCAAAACAATTAGGATGTTTTTCATGTATCATATCATGCACAGTCAGAAAAAACGGTTTTTTCCCAATATGCTGTAAAAAATATGGATCATAGTAGGTAGGATGAAAGATATCAAAATCATTAAGCCTGAGCTTCAAAATGCTATTTAATTTATTTGATTTCAGGTAAATTTGTTTTTTCCATTCCAAATCCTTTTCTGTTAAGAAGCTTGCATGGCTGACAATATCCTTGTTTTGATGAATGTAAAAATTATCAGAAAAAACCGTTGAGTTAGAAAAAACAATATCTTCTGAAAAATTACGCATTAATTCATAAAAATATCTGGATATACCCCCATATTTTTGCCAAGAGAATATTTGATGATCAAATAGAACTTTCATTTAATAAAAAATTTAAGATTAATCAATGGTCTTTGTTTTCAATAATTTAATGGTTTGAAATGGCCATCTCCAAAAATTAAACACTAGTTGTACAATCAATAGTGGAAATAATACCGAATAATAATTATTAAAACTCCGACATGAAATTAAGGTGATCAGTGTAATAATCAGTGCAGTTATCACCAGAAACCAAACATAACTCAGGTTATTTAAGGCAAATAAGATATTTGTTGACATGCTCATTATTTGATCGAGGAATAAAATTACGAGTGCAATAATAATATATCTAGGCTCAATTAGCATCATGTTACTATCTATATAAGTTAAAATGTAATTACCTGTAAGAATCAATACTGACCCCATTAAAAAAAAGGATACAAACGAAATTAAAATTGATTTTTTAAAAAGGAGCAGTAAGTCACTGTATTTATTTGCAAAGGCCATAGAGTTTATCTGAGGCACATGAGAATAGTAAAACATAAATGATACTTCCGAAATAAGAAATATGAAATTCATGCTAAAAGCAAATGCTCCAGCATATTCTAAATTGGCATACACGGACAGTATAAAAATGCCAAACCTATAATTTACAATCGAAGATATTGAACTTAAACTCACTTTATATGTAGTTTTCCAAATGCTTTTCATGTAAAGTAAAAAATCAAAATTATGATTTGAATCTTTAATGTTACCTAGCGCTTGTAGTTCTCTTTTGTATAATCGCAAATATAAGAATCTATTATATGCAACTGATATAAAGTTTGAAGCTGTTAAGGCCAATAAACCTCCTCCCATTAAAACTCCAGTAAGAGCTAACACTAAATAAAGCAGGATACCGACCACTGCAATTTTTTGTGTTTGATTAATTAATCCCTTTGCTTGTAAAATAATTACGAGATAATTATAATAAAAATTTAGAATAGAACTTCCTATTAAAAAGAACCAGGATGTTAGTATTACAGCTTTATTGTTTAGATCCTGGGTAATACTGATGATATAAAACGACCCAAAAACGGCAAAAATAACAACTAATATTACTGCCACCATACGATAGAAATATCGCATGAACCGGATTAAATTGGCTAGGTCTTCGTGTTTTGAATTGAACTCGGTAAAATATCTTGTTGCATTTCTAGAGAAAACATTCGTAAACCCTAAATCAAAAACAACCATAAATGCTAACACTGAGGAGTATATAGACCAAACTGATATTTGTTCTGAAGGTAGCAATCTTAAAATCAAAGGTAGCAATAATAATCCTTGTCCAATCCTAAAAAAGCGCGATAAATATGTCCATAATATATCTTTGTTTTGTATCTTAATAATCATGAAAATATTAATTTATATAATTTAGATCTTTTAATTTGAAGCTTTATCCAATATAGCATTATTCTATATTTGAGTGTTAATGTGCTGATTCCCTCATACTCTGCATTTAGCATTTGTGAATCTAACTCCTTATTCTGTTTTACTAAAGAGCAATGTTTAATTTTTTCAAGATTATAAGTTGGGAGATTATCACGTCTAAACTCAGATACAACAGTTGTGTGTGTAGCTCCCTGTCCAAATCCTATATTTGAGATCAGATTAACAAAAGGTGTTATTGCTAGTCCTTGTTTCATCCAAATTGAAAATCCAAGTTGATAGTCCCAAGTATTAAAATGCTTATTTGACATTAAGTTATAAATCCATTTCCAATGATTTTTAATTTTTTCATCAATAAAATATTCATTTAGATGCTTGTAAAAGTCCTTTTTATTGAGCTTCGAGGAGTCAAACTCATATTCATTCCAAGCCCTCCTCCAACTTGCCCAACCCCAAACTCTAGGTATTGCCGAAAAAAAATAAGTATCATCCGAATTAGTAAAAGATTCAGAAAGAGCACTATCTCCACTAATTACTTTCACACGATCATCGTTCCGATAATAATCAAGCATTTTATGACAATAATGAAAAAATGAAGGATTTGGCAAACAGTCATCTTCAAGTATCACTCCCTCTTCTTCATTTTCAAAAAACCATTGAATAGCACCACTAACTGCCTTTCCGCAACCAAAATTTTCTTGATGAAATAACATTTTCACATCACATTCCCAATCAATATTTTTGACTATCTCTCTTGTTTTTTCACAAAGCACATAATCAGTAGGCCTATTTTTACGAGGTCCATCTGCTGAAATGTATAATCTTGTAGGTTTGGCTTCTCTTATTACTTGAAAGACCTTTTCTGTAGTATCTGGTCGGTTAAATATTATAAATAATATGGGTAAATTCATTTAAATACTCAATTTTAATTTCATTTTTTAAATCGTAGAAAAAAATCTAATGTAAAATCTATTAATGCCTAAGTTGAACCTCCGTTTTAAGACACATTAGCTGTTTTATTATACAGGTAATGAATAATTGCTTTGACATCAAACTTCACACCTATCCTTAACGCATAAAACCTTTACTTATTACCTCACAAGCAATAAAAAACGTATATATCGCTTACTTAAAATCTGTATTGTGGCATTTGGTACTTATCGTACACAAACTCTAAGATATCTAACAGCCGCTGTAGAAACAAGTATTAAATGCTTTTAAGTTATGGCTTACAAAGTTACAAAATAAGTTGAGAAATGAAAATAGCTTAGCGGGGTTCTAGTAGCTATTTTGTAGTGTTTTGAATGGGGCTTGTATGCTTTAACATGTGTTCTATAAACTTTAAAAGTTAATGAACCTATTTTTGATAGCATCTTGCATTATTTAGATATTAATTTTCTTTGTTTAGAAGTTAATTTGCATACTTTAGAAGTTAATTTACATACTATAGAAGTTAAATCGCAAATTATAGAATTGACTTTTCGATACATGGAATATATTTTACTATGTTTAAAATTTAAATTACAATTCATAGAATATATTTTTCAATGTAAATAATACATTTTTCAGTTGTTAGAAGTTAAATTTCAGTTTTTAGAAGTTAATTTTCAGCTTCCAGAAGTTAATTTTCAGCTTTTCGAAAAGAGATCTATTCGTTCTAATCGGCTCTGTTTATTCTGGGTGCTTTATGTTGTGCCTTACATTTTTCATTAACTGACTGAATGTATAGTCTTTACATCTTGATTTATCATTGTTTCTATAAAGCACTTTACCAATGCTAAATATTTCTTGTGCAATTTCGTACACACCATTGAGTTCAGTAATATTATGCTGTACCAATGCTTTTCTGTTACTGTCAATTTCTAATTGCTTCTCTCTATTTGAACTTAATTCAGTGCGCAGCCTTTTCAAATCGTCAATATATTCATCGGTCACTCCTACTGTTTTCAGCTCTGCTAAAAAACGCTCTATGTTTTGCGTTACAATGCTTAACTGATTAATAATTGCTTCAATATCCTTATTGTGTAATGCTTTGCGTAAACTTACTAAACTAAAGTTCGCTTTAGTCATTGAGAGAATGGGTTTTGCTAGTATCAAATAACCATCAAGTTTCTGAGCTAACTTATTGGCATCTGATATTAAAACTAATCTTGCTGTATGAATAATTGTTCGGGCAAGTAATTCGGTTCCTGGTTCTAGTAAATTTTCAACTTTGCTAATTTGTGCTTCAAAATTTGCAACATAGGCTGCATTAAATTTGGGCGAAAAGGCAGTAAAATCGGCCAAATCGCGCGATAAAGCATATAATGTAAACTTTGTTAGTGGGACGAGTTCTTCGTCCTTACAGTTGTAAATACGATGTATTTTTGTCATATAGTATAAATTTGGGTCAACCATGTAAACAAGTTCGGTTACGCATTATGAAATTGTTTATCAGATCAAGGATATAAATTATGTATTAATAAACGTAGATGTATTAATATTATTTTGTATTAAAAATTTTATTCGATAAAAATAGGTTCGATAATGTATCCCTTATTATGGCTTATTCGGTATGTAAAATATGGAGTGAATAGCGAAAAGCCAGCTAATATGAGGATCAAACAAAAACGGATTACAAATACAAGCATACGAAAAGGGCAACCTTCAGTGAAAGTTGCCCTCTTTAATAAAAATTAGCTGGTTGAATGGATTAGTTGTCGGCTTTCTTTAACGACACTCCCATTTCTTTAAAATATAACATACCCAACAAATAAAACACAATCAGTACGCCACCTATAATTCCACCTAAAGCTATTCCTTTAATCTTTCCTAGTTTATCTTTTTTAAGTGGCAAAGTTGGTTCGTCAATCAACTGAACTATGGGTGTTTCGCGAGCCATATCGAGCTTGAGTGTTTCGAGGTTTTTAAGTATTTCAACATACACGGTACCGTATAACTTAGCATCACTTTCTTGTTTGAGGCGAGGTACACCAGCTGTTTGTAGGGCTGGGTTAATGTTAACCGCCGAAATGGATGCGCCCTTATACATGGCCGACTCGTACAACATTTTTACCGAATCGGCTTTGGCTTGCATCATATTGATATTGCTTCGACTTTGTGCTGTTTTGGTTTCGCGATAAAACTCATAGGTTTTTTGCATCAGCGTTTCAACAAAAGCTTTGGAAAAAAATTCATTTTTACTTGTGAATTCCAAATTAACGATACTTACTTTTTTATCTTTACGGCTCACGCGAAGTGCTTGTTTTTTTAAAAAGCCATCGTAAACATCCATCAACACACTATCTTGCACACGGTTAAATTCTTGACGTGGCTGTCCTTCAGGATATGCCAATTCACGAAGCAGTTTATTTTTTTTGTTTTTCTGAAACTTCTCTCTCAATTCCGAAAAATCGAGATATAAATCCATTAGGGTTTGTTTTTTGCCTTGATATTCCACGGGGCTTAATAAGGCTAGCTCTACTGCTTTGCGCGATTTAATGATTTCGAGCAGATTGTCGCCACTAAAAGCACCATTGCTTCCGCCACCTATTAAACCTGCAAATCCAAAACTCGAAGCCAAATCGGCTAAACCACCTCCACCACTCGATTTTTCGACTAGAGCAAACGACAGTTTAGCCGTATAGGTAGGTTTGATAATAAAAGAGGCTAGTAATCCGATGGCTGCACCGCCAAAACCAAAAATACAAATGATAACCCACTTGGAAAGCAAGTATCGATAATATTTCTGAACGATAGAAATAAGCTCAGCTATTGAGATTTCGGTTTGTGCGGCCGGCTTATTTTGTTCCTGATTGGTCATATTCGAGCTGATTATTGTTTGATAATTGAATAAATTAAAGCTGCCGACGAAGTGATGGTTGAAAGAATAGAGATGGTTTCGCCAGTTGTCATTTTTTGGGTAATATCAAGCTGTTTGCGTGGAACTAAAATTTGTGTTCCAGGTGTTACACGAGGATAAAACTTCATACCCAAAAAGTTTTTAGTGCTTTTGGACGTACCGTTTGGATACAACACAAAAATACTCTTGCGCAAGGCTTTAGAAGTAGCTCCCCCTGCATTGCTCAAATAATCTTTTAAATTCATATTTTCGTCGTAGCGCACATAGGTTGGTAAAAACACTTCGCCCATAACACGTACTGTTTGTAGTTGTTTAGGGATATAAATTAAATCGCCCTCTTCCAGAAAAATATCATATTTCCCTTTTGGATTATCTAAAATCTCTTGCAAGTTGATACCTACTAATCCTTCGACATTGCTAATTTTTTCAACAATATCGCCACCGTTCAGTTTATTTTGCAAGGAGTCTATTTTATCCATACTTTCCTCGGCATCGATATTCAGTTTTTCAAGTACTGATGCATCTAACGAATTCGTTTTTTTAGCTAATTGCCCTTGTGCTGCATCCATCAAAAAACCATTCATACGTATTTGAGGATCGTCTAATTTTGGATTACGAATAAGAAAAGCACCTTTGGGGTACGCATATTTTGTAAACCCACCTGCACGTAGAATTAAATCGGAGATATACTCTTTTTTAGAAGTTAAGTTATAATCGCCAGGACGAGCAATTTCGCCCTCAATCTTCACCATACGAATAGACTCAAACCCTGAGATTCGTCGTACCACTACCCTATCGCCGTTTTGAAGCACAAAAGCTGCATCGGATGAATTTTGATTTAATTCTTTATCAATTTTAAATTTATATGTCAATGATTTTTGACCCGAATTAAATAGCAATTTAGGATCTTTGACCATACGAACCAATTCGATTGAATCAGTTGCCGCAGCTTCGGTAAAGCCATTGGCCATTAAAATAAGATCCATCAAGGTCATGTTTTCAACCAACTCAAAATTTCCAGGCTCCTTCACTTCGCCCGATATGGAAACTTCAAAATCTTCGCGTTGTTCGAGTACACTTTTAATTTCTACTTTATCATCGCGCCTAAGCTGTATGTCGTCAATTTTTCCAGTCAACACATCACCCAAACGAAAGTTGATCATTTCGGGCACTTGATTGTCGCGTTTGCGATAGATAACGGCCATATTCATAAAGGCATCCTCTTTCAAGCCTGAGGCTTTACGAATAAGTTGCGACACGGTTAACCCATCTTCTAAAGCATAAACTCCTGGGCGAATAACGGCCCCTTTTATTTCGATGCGGTTACTGAATTTTTCGGCTACAGTTGAGAAAAAATAATCGTCGCCAGGCATCAATTTAAAGCGTGAGAATTCAGCAGCTTTCACATCCAACACTTGCTTTTGATTGCCTGCAACACGCACTACAGTAGCCAACTCAGTGTAAGCACTATCGGTAAATCCACCTGCATGTCGCAATAAATCGCTCAACACTTCACCCTCCACGCTCTCAAAACGGCCCACATTTTTAACCGCACCACGCAAGCTTATTCTATTCACATAAGGATCAACCTTAATCACATCATCATCGTGCAACAATACATTATTAGCCAATACGCCATCGGTCAAAAACTTATAAATATCAAGTTTAGCTATTTGTTTGCCGTTACGTATAACCTTTACTTGGCGCATGCTACCCATTTCGTTAGGACCACCACAGGCATAAAGGGCATTAAAAGCCGTAGCCAGCGAAGGCAATGTATAGGTACCTGGATTAGTTACATGTCCGATAATGGAAACACGGATACTACGAATATTGCCAAGTGCTATGTTAATTTTAGTCTCACCTGAATCGGTACCTGGATATACTTTAGACACTGCCGATTTAATATTACGTGCAGCTGCATCAATAGACAAACCAGCCACTCTAACAGGACCAACATTGGGAATACGTATCGTACCTTCGGGAGATACTTTTAATTTGTAATTAGCTTCGTAAAGTCCCGAAACATCTACAATAAGCTCATCATAAGCACCCAACACATAGTTTGTTGGCGTTGCAATATTTAGCTTGGGTTCAAAATTTAGTTTTTTGGACGAAAACAAATAGGTTCCAAAAATGGGTAGTTGCTTTTTCTTTTTGGCTACAGTTAACTTATTCTTACGATCCGAATCTGTTTTTTTGGTAGGATCCGAATCCCATTCTGAATCCATTTCCTCGTCGTCGGCATCAATGGAGTCATTGGTTAACTTACGATCTTCATAAGAAGCCATTTTCGAACCCGACGCCTGAGCTCCTCCTTTAGTAGACATATATTGTTTGTACATCTCCAACTGCTCTGCCGACAGCTTACTTACATCAACTTTGTTTAAATCTTGAGAAAAAACAGCCATGCAAAAAAATGCAAAGCCAATTAGTAGATAATGTTTCATTCTGTGCTGTGAAATTTAATATACATTTGACTAATTGCTTTAACGAATAACAAAATGTATTATTGCTTAAGGATAAAAAAATAACTTTTGGTTAACTGATATTTAAAGACGGCTATCTACCCAACGACGGTCAACCACAGCCTTTGCATCAAAAACAACAGCTCCAGCGTGGTGATACGCTTCAAAATCGAGTGTTTTAAATTCATCGTGGGCCACGGCGAGTAATACCGCTTGATAGTTGATTGTTTGATCCAATTCAGATAAAACAGTCACTCCATACTCGTGTTTTACTTCATCGGCTATAGCCCAAGGATCATAAATAGTTACATTACAACCAAACTCACACAGTTCGTTGTAAATATCTACCACCTTGGTATTGCGAATATCTGGGCAGTTCTCTTTAAAAGTAACGCCAAGTATAAGTATATTTGATCCTTTGATGGTTTGACCTTTGTGGATCATCAGTTTCAATAATTTATTAGCAATAAATGGTGCTATTGAATTGTTTACATGACGACCCGACAAAATAACTTGCGGTACATAACCAAGCGATTCGGCTTTACTAGCTAAGTAATACGGATCGACACTAATGCAATGTCCACCAACTAAACCCGGACGGTATTTTAAGAAATTCCATTTAGTGCCTGCCGCTTCGAGTACATCATTCGTATCAATACCTACCTTGTCGAAAATAAGGGCTAGTTCGTTTACAAACGAAATATTTACATCGCGCTGAGCGTTTTCAATAATTTTGGAAGCTTCGGCCACTTTAATACTAGGAGCTTTGTGCGTACCTGCTGTAATAATTGAGGCATAAAGGGAGTCGACCATATCGGCTATTTGGGGTGTAGAACCCGAAGTTACCTTCATGATACGTGTAAGTGTATTGACTTTATCTCCCGGATTAATACGCTCAGGGCTATAGCCTGCAAAGAAATCAACATTAAACTTCAATCCCGACATTTTCTCAATTACTGGCACACAGTCTTCTTCGGTACAACCGGGATAAGTAGTTGATTCGTAAATGACGATATCACCTTTTTTAACAACACGACCCAACATTTCGGACGCCTTGATTAGCGGTGTTAAGTCGGGCATATTAAAATTATTAATAGGCGTTGGAACCGTTACAATAAACACATTGTAGTCCTTTAAATCGGCTTCAATAGAGGAGAATGACAAGCCCAATTCAGCATGTTGCTTACGTAAAGTGGTAGCCTCATTCATCCCATCAAGATCAGCTTCAAGTGTATGATCAACACCACTTTGAAGCTCTTGTACACGCTGACGGTTAATATCATAACCCATCACTTTATATTTTTTACCAAATTCAATGGCTAGTGGCAAACCCACATAACCAAGACCAATAACGGCAATTTTGAAATCCTGCATATCGCTGGTAGTTTATTGTATTTTTGAAATTTTAACGCACAAAGATACAAAAAACATTTAATGCTCAATTGCAGAAACAAGCATAAGAACTAGAAAAAAACATATATTTGCATCACAAAAACAAATAAAAAAATAGCGTATGGAATATTTTCCCGTTGTAAACGAACAAGGCGAAGTGCTTTCGAAAGCGAGTAGATCGGAATGTCACTCAGGCAGTTTCCTCTTACACCCAGTAGTTCACTTGCATGTATTAAATTCGCAAGGAGCTATTTACCTCCAGAAGCGTGCCGATACGAAAGACATTCAACCTGGAAAATGGGATACATCGGTAGGTGGACATGTGGACTTTGGCGAGGAAGTTGATACGGCTCTATGGAGAGAAGTGCGCGAAGAACTGGGAATTGTAAATTTTGAACCCACTTTTATGATTCGGTATACATTTACTTCGACACAGGAGGCCGAACTCGTACATAGTTTTTTTACTATTTATGATGGACCGATACAGCCCGATGCGCAAGAAATATCGGAAGGACGATTCTGGAGCTTTGATGAAGTGATGGATCAGATAGGCAAAAACGTTTTTACCCCGAACTTCGAAAGTGAACTAAAAATGCTACTCGAAAAGAGATTATTGCCATTAAAGTAAAAAAAAAGATTAGACCAGCATCAGCCAATCTAATCTTTTATATCAAGTTTGGTGGAGATTACCGGACTCGAACCGGTCACCTTAACACTGCCAGTGTTACGCTCTAGCCAGATGAGCTAAACCCCCTTGCTTGATTTTGAAATTGCGGTGCAAAGATAATTAAGTTTTGGAAATTAGTTGTATTTTTGTTGAAAAAAAAATATTTATTTATGCTGATTTTTAATACAACCTATAAAGTCTCAAGCAATATAACCAACAAATGGCTGGTTTGGATGCAAGAGCAACACATCCCCTTTATGCTTAACGATACGAATTTTGACAAACCACAAATAGCCAAAATTGTGGGAAGTGAGGATGAGCAAGGGGTGTCTTATTCAGTTCAATTTCAAATAGAAAACATGGAAAAGCTAACGGCTTGGCACCGCCAAAATGCAAGCGAATTCCAAACTAGTTTTCAAAAAGCCTTTGGTACCGAAGTGCAGTTTTTTTCGACCGTACTCGAAATTATTGCCTAATGGAAAAAGAATTAATTATTTTGGGAATTGACCCCGGAACCACCGTTATGGGCTATGGATTGCTTCAAGTAAAGGGCAATAAAACGGAAATGTTGGCCATGGGCGTTCTCGATTTAAAGAAATATACAGATCATTATCTCAAATTACAACGCATTTTTGCTCGTACCTTATCGCTAATTGATGAATTTCACCCCGATTGCTTAGCCATTGAAGCACCCTTTTTTGGTAAAAATGTGCAATCGATGCTAAAATTAGGGCGTGCGCAAGGTGTAGCTATGTCGGCAGCACTCTATCGCGACATTCCCATAACGGAGTACGCACCTTTAAAAATTAAAATGGCTATTACAGGCAGTGGTAGTGCATCCAAAGAACAAGTGGCCGATATGCTCCGACGTTATCTGAAAATTCCTGAGGAGCAAATGTTACCACAACTGGATGCTACCGATGGACTAGCGGCAGCCTATTGTCATTTTTTGCAAATAGGACGACCTAGCTCGAGCAAAGCATACACGGGATGGAAAGATTTTATTGCCAAAAACCCGGAGAGGAAGCGGTGATGAGGGAAGTTTGCAGTTTGCAGTTTGCAGTCAAAACAAATATCGAAATATTCGAAGATTTACGCTAAATGATGATTTGTAAGTTTGATGATTAAAGGGAAATGGTAAATAGTAAATGATTAAATGGTCAATGAATTGATGGGATGATGAGACCTCACCCCCGGCCCCTCGGAAACTTGTCCCGCAAGGCGGGAATGGAGAGGGGAGTGAGCATTTACTCAAGATTTACGCAAATGATGAT
>Ga0114938_1000621_pt1 | contig 25991 bp, 29 predicted proteins | sample AshMeaBigSpring_FD_88675 | JGI IMG/M metagenome (GOLD analysis project Ga0114938, IMG submission 88675) | Groundwater microbial communities from Big Spring, Nevada to study Microbial Dark Matter (Phase II) - Ash Meadows Big Spring | ecosystem: Environmental > Aquatic > Deep subsurface >... | reverse complement strand
CTCCGCCCAATACGTCCTCGGGCAAATCAACGCACGCACCTGCCCACTCGGACCCGAATACAGCGGCTAACCCCACAACCCCGGGAGGGACGGCACACCACCCCCCTCCCGGGCACCCACCCGCGTCACCGCTGGTGGCGAAGATCCTCCCGCACCCATTCGGCGCCGCCGGGCCAGTGCTCCTTCTTCCAGATCGGGGCGCGTGCCTTGAGCTCGTCGATGAGGTGACGCCCCGCCTCGAACGCCTCGCTCCGGTGTGCGGAGGACACGGCGACGCCGACGCTGATCTCGCCGATGCCAAGCTCGCCGGTGCGGTGGACGGCTGCGATCCGCTCCACCGGCCAGCGCTCCCTTGTCTCGGCAACGATCTCGGCGATCTTGGCCTCGACGACCCCGCCGTACGCCTCGTACTCGAGATGGGTGACGCCCTCGATCGCATCCGAGTGGTCCCGCACCGTGCCCAGGAAGAGGACGACGGCTCCACACCTCGGGTGGGTGACGGCCGCCACCAGGGCGCCGGGGTCGATCGGCGTGACGCCTACCGAGACGACATCGCCGTTCGGGTCGGGTGTTCGGGCAGTGGCCATGTGCGCTCCTTGCGGACCAATTTACGCTTCGCCACATCCACCCCGAGACGCCGTCGTGCCCGTCTCGCCTGCCGGTACGGTTGGCTTCTGTGGGATCATGAGACAGGTATCGACGAGGACCGAGTGAGCGACAGCATCTTCGACCGGCTCTTCGAGCTGTTCCAGTCACCGGGGCCGGTGAATTGGAAGCTCGCCGCCGAGGTGCGCAGGAGCCTGACCGGGCCGGTCGAACCGATCGATCCTCAGCGGTCCGAGGAGTACATCGGGCTGGTGCGCACCGCCCAGCTCCATCTCGCCTCGGCAACCCATCTCGACCTCGCCGCCACCCCACAGGTGCAGCCCGTCGATCGAGCCTCCTGGGCGGCCGCCAACGAGCGCAGCTTCCGCTATGCGATCGAGCCGCTTGGAGCCAAGCTGCTTGCCGCCCCCGGCGAGGACGCCAACCCGCTGGCGGCGATGCTGGCCCCGATGGGGCCAGCCGTGCTCGGGATGCAGGCCGGGACCATGGTGGGGTTCATGTCCCACAGGGTGCTGGGGCAGTTCGACACGGGGCTGCCGGCGCTCGATCACGACGCCCTGTATCTGGTCGTCCCCAATGTTGAGGCGTTTGCCACCGATCATCAGATCGATGCGCTCCAGGTCCGGCTGTGGGCCGCCGCCCACGAGGTCGTCCACCACGCCGTCCTCGCCGTCCCCTGGCTCGAGCGTCACGTCGTGGCAACCGTCGAGGCGTACTACGCCCGCGTCGAGTTCGACCCGAGCCGCCTCACGGACGCTATCGCCCGTCTCGAGGATCCAACCGAGCTCGACGACATGGTCGGTGGGGCCGGAGGGCTCGCCGGTCTGCTCGGTGCCACGAACGAACCAGGGTTGCTGCAACCGGTGCAGGCCCTCCTGGCGTTGATCGCCGGCTACGGCGACCACGTGGTGCGGCGGGCGCTCCACGGTGTGCTCCCCGATCTGGCTCGTCTCGAGGAGGCGTCGGCGCGTCAGCGCAGCGAGCCGACCCAGGCAGAGCAGTTCCTCCAACAGCTCGTCGGGTTGGAGCTCAACCGCTACCGGGCGCACGACGCCGCCGCCTTCTTCGGGGAGATCGAACGCCGGTGGGGGGACGACGCCGTGGTGCGGGTGTGGGCAGGGCCTGCCGAGCTGCCAACCCTCTCCGAGCTCACCGACCCGGTCGGCTGGGCGGCTCGCGTTCTTCTCGAAGACGCCGCCGCGGAGTGACCAGCGCAGCCATCTACGCCGCCATCCGAGCGGTGTCAACCCTCCAACCGGTACCCCACCCCACGCACGGTCGTGATCACCGGCGCCCCCGCCACCCGCTCGAGCGTGCGGCGCAGCCGGCGGATGTGCTGATCGAGCGTCTTCGAATCCGACCACCCAAAGCCCCACACCTCCTCGAGGAGCTCGGTACGCGTCACGATCCTGCCGGGACGGCTCATCAGCATCCGCATCACCTCGAACTCCTTGCGCCGCAGCGGGAACACATGCCCGGCGATGCGCAACTCGTAGCGGGCCGGGTCGAGAACGGTCTCGCCGATGACGAGCACGGCCTCATCGGGTTCCGCCGCAACAGTGCGGCGCAGCGCCGCCCTGATCCTGGCGACGAGCACCCGCAGCGAGTATGGCTTGGTGAGGTAGTCGTCGGCTCCGAGCTCTAGGGCGGTGACGATGTCCGCCTCGGCGTCCTTGGCGGACAGCACGATCACCGGCACGGCCGACTCCGCTCGGATCGCCTTGAGGACGTCCAGCCCGCTCAATCCCGGAAGCATGAGGTCGAGGAGTACGACGTCGGGTCGCACCGACCGGAACACCGCAAGACCCATCCGACCGTCCGCAGCGGAGTGCAGCTCGAAGCCCTCGCCGGCCAGGACGACCTCGACGGCGGCGACGTAGCTTGGCTCGTCCTCCACCAGAAGCACCGTCGCCATCACGTCTCCTCCGCCGGCAGCCGCAAGCGGAAGGTGCTACCGACCCCTGGGGTCGAATCGAGCTCGACCGATCCCCCGTGGTTGATGGCGATGTGGCGGACTATGGCAAGCCCGAGCCCGGTGCCCCCGCTCGACCGGCCTCGACCCCTGTCCACCCGGTAGAAGCGCTCGAACACCCGACCCCGATGCCGCTCGGCGATGCCGATGCCGTTGTCCTCGACCGCAACCACCGCCTCCGCACCGACCAGGGCCGCCCGAACCGTGACGTTGGCGTCTGGGCGGAACGAGGTGTACTTGATCGCATTGTCGAGCAGGTTGACGACTGCAGTGACCAGCTGGCGCTGATCGCCGTGGACGGTGAGAGGCCGATCGGGGAGGTCGGCGACCACTTTGATCCCGGCGGCTGCGGCGTTCGCGGCGATCACTCCCAAAGCCTCGTCCACCACCCGGTTGACATCGACGTACTCGAGCTGGAGCGGTTCGCTCTGCACAAGCGACAGATCGAGGATGTCGTCCACAAGCCTGGCGACACGGTGCGCCTCACCCTGGATCCGCTCGGCGAGCCCTAGGCGCAGCTCGTCGGTCGTGGCGTCCTCGAGCGCCTCGGCCAGCACGACGAGCGCCCCGACCGGGGTCTTCAGCTCGTGGCTGACGTTGGCGACGAAGTCGCGCCGCACGGTCTCAACCCGCTCCCGCTCGGTGGTGTCGTCGATCCGGATGACGACACCACGCCCGAAGTTGGCGGGAAGCGGGCCACCCACCGCCAGGTACGACCGAGGCTGGGGCGTCGCCACCTCGATTCGAGTGTGCTGCGTCTCACCAGATTCGAGGACGTCGCGGGCAAGCCCGCGTAGCCGCTGCGCCGCCACTGCCGTGCCAGCACCACCGGCGTACAGCCGCCGCGCCGGCTGGGTGGACACGACCATGTCAAGCCCACCGTCGAGCACCAGGACACCGATGGCAGCTTCCTCCATGACCGACCGCAGCAGCGAGTTGCGCTGCATCGCCTCGTTGCGCTCGGCGGCCAGCGTGTGCACAGCGTCCGTGGCGGAGGGCGGCACCCTGCCGAGGGCGGCGCTACCGGCCGTGATCGTCTCAGCCAAGGTGCGTCTGTCGTGAACGATCCAGAGCCAGAGCCGGCCCGCCACCACGAGCGATGCGGCGAGAGCGAGGGCGAGCAGCACGACGGCGACGGTCACCCCGAAGATGCTATCGGGGTGCGGGTGGCTGGATCGAGGTCGAGCCGCCACGCCGAGAATTCACACCGAGTTCACCCTGGGACCGGATTGGCGTCACCCTGGCTCGTTACCGTCAACCCAAACTGTCCTGCAATCCCCCAGAGGAGACACCACCATGCGATCGAGACTCCGGAAGCTCGCAGCGATCACCGTGACCGCGGCGTTGCTCACCTCAGCCTGCGGCGGAGGAGACGACGCCGCAGATGACGGCAACGGGGACGGGGCGGCGAGCATTGCCATCTCAGGCTCGTCGACCGTCCAGCCCATATCCGCCGCCGTCGGTCAGAAGTTCGTCGACGCCAACCCCGGCGTCGCCGTCACCGTAGACGGCCCCGGCACCGGCGATGGGTTTCAGCTCTTCTGCTCGGGGGACACCGACATCTCGGATGCCAGCCGGCCCATCAAGGACGAGGAGGCGCAGCAATGCGCCGACGCCGGCATCGGGTACATCGAGCTCCAAGTCGCCATCGACGGACTCACCGTGCTCACCAGTCCCGCCAACAGCGCCGTCACCTGTCTGAACTTCGGCGACATCTACGCGCTGGTGGGGCCGGAGTCGCTTGGCATCGACACCTGGGCGGAGGCCAACGATCTCGCCGCTGAGGTCGGGGGCAGCGGTTCCTTCACGGATGTTCCCCTCACCATCACCGCACCAGGCGAGGAGTCAGGCACGTACGACACGTTTGTCGAGCTCGTCCTTGCCGGCATCGCCGAGGAGCGGGGGCAGGAAGCCGCTGCCCGCCCCGACTACATCGCATCACCGAACGACAATGTCATCATCGAGGGCATCGAGGGCTCGGACACCTCCTTCGGTTGGGTCGGGTATGCCTTCTACGTCCAGGAGCAGGAGCGGCTCAAGGCCATCCAGATCGATGGTGGCGCCGGATGCATCGCCCCGACCGACGCCACCATCGCCGATGGGAGCTACCCGCTGGCCCGACCGCTGTTCATCTACGTGAATACGCAGCGTCTGGCCGACAAGCCGGAAGTGAGGTCGTTCGTCGAGTTCTACCTCTCCGAGGAGGGCATCGCCTCGGTGAGCGAGGCCGGGTACATCGAGCTCACCGACTACGGCACCCAGCGCTCCGCCATCGAAGGCTGAGCCCCCGCCCGACGGGCGGTAGCCTTGGTCCGCCATCGCGACCACGCCCAGGAGGACCATGACGACATCGTCCACCTCTGACCTGCGCGGCGACCCGCGCCGTCTGCGCCGCGAGCGCAGGTTGCGCACGCTGTTTGCAGGTGCGGCCCTCGCCTCCATCTTGTTGAGCCTGCTCATCGTGCTGTCGCTTGTCGGCGAGGCGTGGAACTTCCTGCGCACCGTCGAATGGGCCTCGCTGTGGTCGATCGGATGGTTCCCCCGCCGCGGCGTGTTCGACCTGCGCACCATCGTGGCCGCCACGCTGCTCACATCGCTCATCGCCATGATCGTTGCCACCCCACTCGGGCTGGGCGCCGCCGTGTACCTGGCGGAGTACGCCAGCCCCCGGATGCGGCGGGTGCTCAAACCGATTCTCGAGATACTCGCCGGCATCCCGTCTGTGGTGGTCGGCTACTTCGCCCTGACGTGGATCAGCCCCAACCTCGTGCAGCGTCTCCTCGAGGCGCAGGTGTTCAACCTGCTCGCCGCGGGGATTGGCGTCGGCGTGCTGGTGACGCCGCTGGTGGCCTCGGTGTCCGAGGATGCGCTGCGCGCCGTGCCGAGGACGCTGCGGGAAGCGTCATTCGGGCTCGGCGCCCGCAAGGCGACCACGGTCCGCAAGATCGTCCTGCCGGCGGCGGTGTCCGGGATCGTCGCCTCGCTCATCCTCGGTGTGTCCCGCGCCATCGGGGAGACGATGGTTGTTGCGATGGCGGCGGGCGCCACCGGCGGCGGGTTGTTGACCCTGAACCCGCTCGAGCCTGGGATCACGATGACCGCGGCGATGGCGTCGCTTGCGATCGGCTCCGATCAGGTTGCCGGGGCCAGCAACGCCTTCCAGAGCCTGTTCTTCGTTGGTCTGGTCCTCTTCCTCATCACGCTAGGGCTCAATGTGGTCAGCGACCGCTTCGTGCGCAGGGTGAGGAGCAAGTACTGATGGCGACGCCCGTCACCACCGCAGACGTCGTTGCGGCGAGGCTCACCGGCCGCAGGTTCCGACCGGGAGAGCTGGCCTTCGAGGCGGCGCTGCTGGCCGCCCTGCTCGTCTCCCTGCTCTTCCTCATCGTGCTGCTCGCCGACATCCTCGCCACCGCCCTCCCGGTGTTTCGCCAGCGCACCCTGGGGTTCATCTCGGGGGAGCTGTCACCAACCGCCGACCGGGCAGGTGTCGGGACATCGATCCTCGGCTCGGTCACCATCACCGCGGGTGTCGCCGTCCTCGCCTTCCCGCTTGGCATCGGCACCGCCATCTACCTCGAGGAGTACGCACCCGACACCCGGCTAACCAGGTTCATCACCACCAACATCCGCAACCTGGCCGGTGTCCCGTCGATCGTCTACGGCATCCTCGGCTTTGCAATCTTCGTGAGGTTCATCTCCGCCGTCGGGCTCGGTGGCAACGTCAATGGCAGGAACGTGCTTGCGGCCGGGTTCACGCTCGCCGCCCTTGTGCTCCCCATCGTGATCATCACGGCGTCCGAGGCGCTGCGCGCCGTGCCGGCCGGCATCCGCGAGGCCGGCTTCGGTGTCGGCGCTACCCGCTGGGAGGTCATCCGCCACCACGTGTTGCCATCGGCCGCCCCCGGGATCCTCACCGGGACGGTGCTCACGCTGGCACGTGCCTTTGGCGAGACGGCGCCGCTGCTGCTCCTCGGAGCGGTGACCGGGTTTTTCACCCTCGGCGCCGACTCCTCGATCGTCGACAGGCTGACCTCGGCATACACGGCGCTTCCCGTCACCGTGTTCGACTGGTCGCGCCAGCCGGGCGAAGACTTCCGCGCCCTTGCCGCGGCCGCCATCGTGGTGCTTCTGGTGATCCTTCTCACCGCCAACAGCGCTGCCATCATCCTGCGCAACCGCTACGAGCGAAAGTGGTGACATGACAGCCGACGCCGACCGCGCCCTCATCGGGGATACCGGCCCGGAGACTGGTGAGCCGCCGACCCCGCCGCGGTTCTCACTCGACATGGCGGCACGACGCCAGGCGGCCGGCACCGACGCCGCCGTGATGTTCGAGGTCGACGATCTCAACGTCCACTACGGCGACTTCCACGCCGTCTTCGACGTGTCGCTCGACATCTACGAACGCCAGATCACCTCGTTCATCGGGCCGTCGGGATGCGGCAAGTCGACGATGCTGCGCTGCTTCAACCGGATGAACGACCTGATCGAGGGGGCGAGGGTGACGGGTAGGCTCCGCTACCACGGCACCGACCTGTACGGGCCAGGGGTCGATCCCGTCGAGGTGCGCCGCCGGATCGGGATGGTGTTCCAGAAGCCGAACCCGTTCCCCAAGTCGATCCACGAGAACATCGCCTTCGGACCGAGGATCACCGGCTTCAAGGGAGATGTGGACGGCCTCATCGAGGACTCGTTGCGCCGCGCCGCACTGTGGGACGAGGTGAAGGACAAGCTCGCCGAGTCGGCGTATGCCTTGTCAGGCGGACAGCAGCAGCGGCTGTGCATCGCCAGGGCCATCGCCACCAACCCTGACGTCGTCCTCATGGATGAGCCGTGCTCGGCACTCGACCCGATCGCCACACTGCGCATCGAGGAGCTGATGCAGGAGCTCAAGGAGACATACACGATCATCATCGTCACCCACAACATGCAGCAAGCGGCGCGGGTGAGCGACCGCACCGCCTTCTTCAACGTTCAGCTCAACGAACGTGGCCAGCGCATGGGGCGACTCGTGGAATACGCCCCGACCGGCAAGCTGTTCACCAGGCCGGACCAGAGGGCCACCGAGGACTACATCACCGGGCGCTTCGGATAGGGAGGGTGCCATGACCGGAAGCCAGTACTACGGTCCGTTGTTGGGGCCCGAGGCGAGATCGCACTTCGACGAGCAGCTCAGCCTCACCAGACAGGGGCTCATCGAGCTCGGTTCGCTCGTCACCGAGAACCTGCGTCTCGCCGGCGAGGCGATGCAGGAGAACCGGCTCGATCTGATCCCCGAGGTGCGGAAAGCCGACCTCGCCATCAACGAGCGGTACTACGAGCTGGAGCGGCGCACGTTCGAGATCCTTGCCAGACAGCAGCCGGTGGCGGGCGATCTCCGGTTCCTGGTGTCGGCGACCCGCATCGTCTACGAGCAGGAGCGCTCAGGAGATCTGGCAGTCAACTGCGTCAACATGCTCGAGCGGCTCTCCGGATTCCCCGACCTCCCCCTGCTCCGCTCGCTGCTCACCCAGCTCGTCGACGCCTCCGCCCACACCTTCCAGATGTCGGTCGATGCGCTGGAGTCGATGGACCCCGAGTCGGGCGTGCGGCTCGACAGGGCCGACAACGAGGTCGACACGCTGGTGAGCCTCTTCTATGCCGAGATCGGAAAACAGGCGGAGACCATGGGGCTGGAATCGGCGATCGCCCTGTCACGCGTCGGCCGTTACCTGGAGCGGATCGCCGATCACGCCGTCAACATCGGCGAGCACGTCACCTATGTGGTGACCGCCGAGTTCCCCAAGCCAGACCACGTCACCCCCTCCGACCGGCCCTGATCCCGGGTCCGGGAGTATGGTGCGGTGCCCAGTACGGAGGCGCCGCCATCGACTTCGCATACTCACCCCGGTGCGAGCAGCTGCGCGGTGATCTGCGCGGCTTCATGGAGGAACACGTCTACCCGGCGGAGCCGGTCAACGAGGAGCAGCGGCAGGCGGCGGCCAACCCGTGGGACGCCACCCCGGTCCTCGAGACGCTGAAGGTCGAGGCCCGCTCCCGCGGGCTGTGGAACCTCTTTCTCCCGGACGACAAGTGGGGAGCGGGGCTGAGCAATGTCGACTACGCCCCGCTCGCCGAGATCATGGGGCGCAGCATCGAGCTCGCCCCTGAGGCCACCAACTGTGCAGCACCCGACACCGGCAACATGGAGGTGCTGGCGACGTTCGGCACCAGCGAGCAGCAGGAACGGTGGCTGGTGCCACTGCTCGAAGGGAGGGTCCGGAGCTGCTTCGCCATGACCGAGCCGGCGGTCGCCAGCTCCGATCCGCGCAACCTCGAAGCCACGGCGGTGCGCAGCGGCGATCACTACGTCATCAACGGGCGGAAGTGGTGGACAACCGGCGCCGCCGGTTCCACCTGCAAGGTGGCGATCTTCATGGGGGTCACCGACCCCGGCGCCGACCCCAAGGGCCGCTACTCGATGATCCTCGTCCCGATGGACACGCCAGGAGTCAGTGTCTCGCGGTCGCTCAACGTGTTCGGCTACCAGGACCGTGGCGGCCACGGCGACGTCACCTTCGAGGAGGTGAGGGTGCCGGTGTCGAACCGCATCGCCGGTGAGGGCGATGGCTACATGATCGCCCAGGCCCGGCTGGGACCCGGCCGCATCCACCACTGCATGCGGGCGATCGGCATGGCGGAGAGGGCGCTCGACACGATGATCCGCCGCGCCAAGCAGCGCAACGCCTTCGGCTCCCGCCTCAGCGAGAAAGGCGTCGTGCAGGAGTGGGTCGCCGAGTCCCGATGGCGGATCGAGCAGGCGAGGTTGCTGGTGCTCAAGACGGCGTGGCTGCTCGACACGGTGGGGGCGCGCAACGCCCGTACCGAGGTGTCTGCCATCAAGGTCGTGGCGCCGCACACCGCGCTGTGGGTGATCGACAAGGCGATCCAGACCCACGGTGGCGGTGGTGTCAGCGACGACTTCCCCCTCGCCAGGATGTGGGCGATGGCGCGGACGTTGCGGCTCGCCGACGGACCGGACGAGGTGCACACCATGGTGGTGGCGCGTCACGAGATGGGCCGGGTCGCGGAGTGACCGTCGGTGACGGTGCCAACCGTCGTCAACCGTACAGCCTTCGTCAACCGAAGAGATCGAAGAAGCGCTCGAGCAGGTTCGGCGCCTTGGGTGCGGGCAGGTCGTCGAGCACCAGCTCCAGGTGATCCGGCGGGAGATCGCCAACGAGGATGTAGCCGGTCCGGCCATGGCGCCAGCTCACCCACACCTCGTGGGCCTCGACGACCACGCCGTAGCGATGACCCGCCAGCGACCGAACATCCCCGCCATCGAGCTGGGGCGTCGCGCCAACCGCAGGGACGACGAACACCGAGAACGAGAACAGACCGTCACCGTAGAAGCCGTGAGCGATCCCGTCGGCGCCGAGGTAGGTGTCGAGCCGCTGGTACCCCGCGGCGGTCTCCGGCAATGTCGAGTTGTCGACCCTTGGCACAACGTCGTAGGCGTCGCCCTCGTGGTTGCGCACTGCCGCCACCGCCTGGCCCGGCACCTCCTCCAAGTCGGTGAAGGCGGCGACCCTGAACAGATCGCCGTCGCCATCGTAGATCTCGGTGACGAGCGGCACCCAGGTGGCCACGTCGAAGATGATGCGGGCCCGCACCACGGTGCCCTCGTAGATGGTGACGCTCCGGGCCGGGCGGCCGAGGCGGGTCACATCCCCCACCTCCGTGGCCGTGTACTTGTCACCGGCCGCTGGCGCCGACCACACGGCGAGCGCCACCCCGCCGGCGCCGTCCATCGCCACCTTGCCCTCGCCAATCATGATGTCGCTCGTCGGCCCTGCGATCATCACCACGCCACCAACCCTGGTCACCTCGACGATCTCCGCCTCGGTGCGCCCATCCCAGGTGGTCACGACCACACGCCGTCCCGTGTAGTCGGCGTCTGCCGCTCTCTCGAGATAGTCGTCGAGATCACCTGCCTGCGCAGGCACCGCCCAGGCTACGGCAATCGCGAGCGCCACCCCCAGCGTCACGACCCACCGGCGGACACGGCTCACGGCACACCCTCGAGGGAGACCGATGCCGGGATCACCGAGAACCCGGCCTCGACCGACGTCCGCGCCGAGTGCCGGGTGGCGAGCGAGGCGCGGTCGAGTGGTGCGCCGCCACCGCCGGTGGCCATGGCGATAGCAAGCACCATCGCGGTGGTGGCCGCCGCTGCCGCAGTCGCCAGCGTCAACCGTCGCCGGTGACGGCCGCGACCCATCGCCGCTGCCGCCGGCGCCACCGGCGACGAGGCGGGCTCGACACGGCGGAGCGCCCGGACGGCGGTGCGGGCGGCATCGAGGTCGTGGAGCTCGTTGCGGCAGTCGTGACAGGACCCCAGATGGGTGGTCACCAATTCAACCTCCGCCGTTGTCAGCTCCCCGTCGAGGTAGGCGGACAGTTCGTCGCCGGGGTGAAGACCGACATACGTCTCCGCCGGGGGCTCCAGCCATGGGAGCAGCCGCACCGCCGCTCGCACCTCGCCCAGCTGGCGCATGGTGACGATGCACGTCTCGCAGCCGTCGAGGTGCTCGACGGCGGCGGCGAGCTCGTCGGGAAGCAGCTCCCCGTCGAGGTAGGCAGACAGCAGCTCCTCCGTAGCCCGGCACCGGCTCACATCGGCCACGACAGCAGCCCCCTCAACATCTTGCGCCCGCGGTGGATGCGGCTGCGCACCGTGCCCAGCGGGATCTTGGTGGCGGCGGCTATGTCTTCATAGCTGAGCCCGACCACGTCGCACATGACGACGCACTCGCGGAACTCGATGGGGAGCTTGAGCAGCGCAACCTGGACGTCATCCGAGAGCCTGACCTGCGCCAGCACCTCGTCCGGGGATGGCGTCGAAGTGTGTGGGATGGCGACCAGCTCGGTGAGGGCCACGGTTGGTCGGCGCTTGCGTCTGCGCATGTCGTCGAGGAAGGCGTTGCGGGTGATCCGCCACAGCCAGCCGTCAAACGACCCTGGGGTGTAGCTGTCCAGCCCGCGCTTGACCCGCAGCAGCACCTCTTGGACGAGGTCGGCGGCGTCGTCGCGGTTGCCGGTGAGGCGATAGGCGTAGTTGTAGATCTGCCGCCCATAGCGGCGGGCCACGTCTTCCCACGCCGGGACCAACTGTTCGGCCACGAACTCCCCCGATGCTCCTCGCACGACTCAACGTCACACCGAGCGGCAGGGTTCCCTCACTCGAGCCAAGCGACACTGCCGGCAGGCCACGTCTCGTGAGTGGCGTTGGGCTCAGCCGTCCTTGGACGGCTCTTCGTCATCGCTGGCGCCGTCCTCCATGCCTTTGCGGAACTCCTTGGCGGAGGCCCCGATCGAGCGTGCCAGATCCGGCAGCTTGCGGGCGCCGAAGAGCAGCAACAGAACGACGAGGATAATGATGAAGTCCCATCCCTGGATGTTGCGGAACAAGTGTCGCTCCTTGGTTGATCGGAGTGTACCCCGGGGGCTGTCTACCCGATGGCGAGGGCATTGAGGAACCCTTGGAACCGCTCCCTGGTGACAAAGCGCACCCGCGGCTCGCGGCGTTCCTTGTCGTAGACGAGGAACGGCCCGAACTTCGGCGTGAACAGAAGACCGCGCCCGGCACCCGACTGCCCAAAGCGCACCATGAACTCGTTGACCGCCTTCTCAGACAGCTCTGGGTGCTCACCCGGGGTGTGCTCGACGATCTCGACGTAGTGGGCGACGCCGCCACGGGTTGCGGCGAAGCGCTCGCCGGAACCGGACACGGTGTAGCCGCCCGCACGCAGTAGACCGGACACAACGTCGGCGAGCTCGGCCGCCCTGGGGTCGATCCCCTGCGCCCGCAGCCCGGCCTCGAGCACGGAGGTGAGCTGGACCTCTTCCCCCAGCGGACGAAGGTCGTCGCTGGGTGCCCTGACGTCGAGCCCTGGGCCGCTTGGCGGCTGCGTCCCGAACTCCTCGAAGATGTCTGGCCCGTGGTGTCCTGAGAAGGGGTGCTCGCCAGGTGTCGGCGGTGGTGGCAGCTGACCGGGGCCATCGAGGGTTAGCTTCCCCACTTCGACTCTGGTGGCGCCGCGCATGGCGTGGGCGTGCACGGTCGAGACGCCTTCGAGCGGCAGGTGGCTGCGCTTCTCCCGCAACACCTCAACCGCCTCGGCAAGGAGGATCTTGGTGAGCACGCGATCAGGCGCTTCATCGGGCAACGGCACATCGAAGAAGACGTGCGCCTCACCGGAGGTGACGTGGAAGTCTGAGGCCGGTGGCCGGAAGGTGAAGCCGGCTGCCGGTGCGGCCGGCGCCGTGATGGTGGCCGGCGCCGTCTCGCCGCCGGCGTTGCGACGCAGGTAGGTGACAGCCACAACGATCACGACGGCGATGGCAAGGACGATGACGACTGGCAGCATGTCACGCGGCTCCTGATGAGGGCATCGTCCAGGAGTCTAGGAGCCAGGCTGACCCCGGCCGAAAACGGGCCAGAAGGCTCAGGACACCCGACGCCTGGTGGCCGCCGCCGACCGCTCGCGCCGGATCTTGCGCCGCTCCCGCTCCGAGAGCCCGCCCCAGATGCCGAACTTCTCCGAGCTCACGATGGCGAACTCGAGGCACTCGGCGCGGACGGAGCACTCCCGGCAGATCCCCTTGGCGGTGCGGGTCGACGCTCCGCGCTCCGGGAAGAACAGGTCGGGGTTGGCACCCCGGCAGTTGGCTAGGTCCTGCCAGGCCAGATCACCGGTGGCCAGCAGCTCGACAAGCTGAGTCAACACGCTCGGCTCCCTACACAGTTGTAATTACGCCTGTGTAATTCTGTCACGTCTTACACGCGCCTGTCAACCGCATCCGCCACCACGGTCGGTTCGAGCCGTCGCCGGTGCGCCGGCGGGGGCCCGGCTACGCACCTGGCATAATGTCGCCGCAGACCGAAAGGACGCACCCGGTGACCGCCACGGAGCAGCAGCCCACCACCAGGTCACGCCGCCTCCCCTGGATCGTGGAGCTGTACCGCACCGACGTCGGTAAGAAGTACGCCATGGCGATCACCGGCATGATCGGCTTGCTCTTCATCTTCTTCCACATGATCGGCAACCTTCATGCGTTCGAGGGCATGACCCAGGTCAACGAGTACGGCGAGGGGCTGCGTGACATCGGCGAGCCCCTCGTCCCCAGGACGCTGATTCTCTGGTTGTTCCTGCGGGTCCCCCTGGTGGCGGCGCTCGCCATCCACGTCCACGCCGCCTATGCGCTGACCCGCTCCAACCAGCGGGCCAGGGCGGGTGGCTACGAGTCACGCACGTATCTCGCCGCCAACTATGCCTCGCGCACCATGCGGTGGACCGGCGTGATCATCCTGCTGTTCCTGCTGTGGCATCTCGCCGACCTCACGTGGGGTGTCCCCGCCGTCAACCCCGACTACGTCCGCGGCGACATCTACGGCAACCTCGTCGCCAGCCTCGAGCGGTGGCCGGTGACGATCCTCTATGTGGTGGCCCAGGGAGCGCTGGCCCTTCATGTGTGGCACGGGGCGTGGAGCCTGTTCCAGTCGATTGGCATCAACAACCCCCGGTTCAACGCATTCCGGCGGACGTTTGCCACCGCCTTCACCATCATCGTCGTCGCCGGATTCCTGGCTGTCCCGCTCGGGGTCCAGCTCGGGATCATCGCCTAGGACGGAGGCGCCATGACCGCAACACTCGACGCCAAGGTTCCCGCCGGTCCCCTCGAGGACAAGTGGGACAACCATCGCTTCGGCATCCGGCTGGTCAACCCTGCCAACAAGCGCAAGTACAGGATCATCGTGGTGGGGACCGGGCTGGCCGGGGCCTCGGCGGCCGCAACCCTCGCCGAGCTCGGCTACAACGTCGACGTCTTCACGTTCCACGACTCGCCGCGGCGGGCCCACTCGATCGCCGCCCAGGGCGGCATCAACGCCGCCAAGAACTACCGCAACGACGGCGACTCGGTGTTCCGCCTCTTCTACGACACGGTCAAGGGCGGCGACTTCCGCTCGCGGGAGGCAAACGTCTACCGGCTCGCTCAGGTGTCGAACGAGATCATCGACCAATGCGCCGCCCAGGGGGTCCCCTTCGCCCGTGAGTACGGTGGATTGCTCGACAACAGATCGTTTGGCGGGGCCCAGGTGTCCCGCACCTTCTACGCCCGGGGCCAGACAGGACAGCAGCTGCTGCTTGGCGCCTACCAGGCGATGGCCCGCCAGATCCACCTCGGGACCGTCACCCTCCACACCCGGAGCGAGATGCTCGACGTTGTGCTCAAGGACGGCAGCGCCGCCGGCATCGTGGTGCGCGACCTGGCGACAGGTGCAGTGACGTCGCACTCGGCCCACGCCGTCGTGCTGGCCACCGGTGGTTACAGCAATGTCTTCTACCTGTCGACCAACGCCATGGCGTGCAACGTGACGGCAGTGTGGCGGGCGCATCGCAAAGGCGCCTACTTCGCCAACCCCTGCTTCACGCAGATCCACCCGACTTGCATCCCGGCCAGCGACGAGTTCCAGTCAAAGCTGACGTTGATGTCCGAGTCGCTGCGCAACGACGGGCGGATCTGGGTGCCAAGAAACCACGACGACGGCCGGCCGCCGGATCAGATACCAGACCCCGACCGCGACTACTACCTGGAGCGCATCTACCCGTCGTTTGGCAACCTCGCTCCACGAGACATCGCCTCTCGGGCGGCGATGCGCATGATCGAGACCAACCTTGGGGTGGGGCCGCTCAAGAACGGGGTCTACCTCGACTTCGCCGACGCCATCGGCCGTCTTGGTCGCAGCGTCATCGAGACCCGTTACGGCAACCTATTCGAGATGTACCAGCGCATCACGGACGAGGACCCCTACACGGCGCCCATGCGCATCTACCCGGCGCCTCACTACACCATGGGGGGTCTGTGGGTCGACTACAACCTGATGACGACCGTACCTGGGCTGTACTGCATCGGCGAGGCGAACTTCTCCGACCACGGCGCCAACCGGCTGGGGGCGTCTGCGCTCATGCAGGGGTTGGCCGACGGCTACTTCGTCATCCCGTACACCATCGGCGACTATCTGGCCAGTCATCTCAACAGACCACCGGTGTCGACAAGCGACCCGGTGTTCGTCGAGGCGGAGCGGGCGGTCCAGGACCAGGTCGACCGGCTGCTGTCGATCAGGGGCACAAGGACCGTCGACGACTTCCACCGCGAGCTCGGCAAGATCATGATCGAGCACTGCGGTATGGCGCGCAGCAGGTCTGGGTTGGAGAAGGCCATCGCAGAGATCCCCGCCCTCAAGGCGGAGTTTCTCGCCGATGTCAGGGTGCCGGGTAGTGCGGCGACGCTCAACCAATCCCTAGAAAAGGCGGGAAGGATGCTCGACTTCTTCGAGCTCGCCGAGCTGATGTGCCGCGATGCCCTCGACCGCGAGGAGTCGTGCGGCGGTCACTTCCGCATCGAGCACCAGACGGAGGAGGGTGAGGCCAGGCGCAACGATGAGGACTGCGCCCACGTCTCCGCATGGGCATGGGAGGGCGAGGGCGCTGCGGCGGTCAAGCACGCCGAAGAGCTGCGGTTCGAGTACGTCACGCTGGCACAGAGGAGCTACCGGTGATGGATGTGACGCTCCGGGTATGGCGCCAGGCGGGGCCGGACGCGCACGGCGAGTTCAAGACCTACCCGGCAACCGGTGTCCCCGCAGAGGCCTCGTTCCTCGAGATGCTCGACATGGTCAACGAGCGGCTGACGCTCGCCGGCGACGACCCCATCGTGTTCGACCACGACTGTCGCGAGGGGATCTGCGGCAGCTGTGGCGTCATGATCAACGGCCAACCCCACGGGCCGCAACTCGGCACGGCGACATGCCAACTGCACATGCGCAAGTTCTCCCACGGCGACACGATCATCGTCGAGCCGTGGCGCGCCGCCGGGTTCCCCATCGTACGCGACCTGATGGTGGACCGCTCTGCGCTCGACCGGATCGTCGAGGCCGGCGGCTACATCTCGGCGCCAACCGGCAGCGCCCCCGACGCCAACCTGATCCCCGTACCACAGGAGGCCGCCGAGACGGCGATGGATGCTGCGGCCTGCATCGGGTGTGGGGCGTGCGTCGCCGCCTGCCCCAACAGCGCCGCCCAGCTGTTCACCGCCGCCAAGATCGTCCACCTCAACCTGCTCCCCCAGGGACAGCCGGAGCGCGACCGTAGGGTCACCGCCATGGTGGAGACGATGGAGGCCCACTTCGGTTCGTGCACCAACCACGGAGAGTGCCAACAGGCGTGCCCGAAGGGCATCAGCATCGACACGATCGCCCTCATGAACCGCGACTACCTGCGGGCCAAGCTCGCTGATCGTCGCCTTACCGGGAGACGGTGACCCGGCCGCACCACCCACCCGCCCACCTCCCCAATTATTGACCGATTGCTCAAATTTGGGCCGTAGACTCAGCCGATCGCACGAAAGGATCCAGCTTTGTCCCAGTTCCTCTCAGACGAGTTCATGGAGGCCGCCACCAACGCCCTCAACACGAACACCGCCTTCTCCAGCGCCATCACCAACGTCAGCCTTGGTATCCAGTTCACGGTGACCGACGCACCCGAGGGCGATATCGTCTATGCGTTGGCTATCGCAGACGGCGGTGTCTCCCTGAGCCGTGGTGAGCTGCCGGGGGCGGACGTGACGGTCACCAATGACTACGGCACGGCGGTGAGCATCAACAAGGGCGAGCTCAACACCCAGATGGCGTTCGTCACAGGCAAGGTCAAGATCGGCGGCAACGTGGCGGTCCTGTTGATGAACCAGAACGTCATCAACCAGTTTGCACCCGCCCTCAGCGGGCTCGATGTCGAGTACTGAGCCGGGCGGGGTGCTGCCAGGGGCCTGAGGAAACAAGAAAGGGGGCGGTCGGTGTGACCGCCCCCTTCCCCCTTGCTTCCTGGTCGCTACTTGACCGCATCCTTGAGCGCCTTGCCCGCCTTGAAGGCCGGAACGTTCGACGCTGCGATGGGCACCGCCATGCCGGTTTGAGGGTTCCGACCCATGCGCGCCTCACGATGGCGGCGCTCGAAGGTCCCAAACCCGGTGAAGGTCACCTTGTCGCCCTTCCTGAGCGCACGGGTGATCTCGTCGATGGTGGCATCCACGACCCCACCGACTGCCGTCTTCGAGTGACCGGTCGCTGCGGCGACCGCATCGATCAGCTCACCTTTGTTCATCGCAATCCTCCTTGGATGCTTGCCGTCGACTACGGCGTGTAATCACACGCGTGTAACCCTACCGGGCCGACCGCCACACGCCAAGAATCGCTTGCAGCGCAACGGCCGCCGCGCTCGCCCACGTTCGGCGCAGTGCGGGGGGCGGCCGGTAGAGTACACCGGCCGCACGGAAGGAGTCGGGTGAAGAACCTGTGGACCGGTATCCGCCCGGTATGGCGCATTGTCTTCTGGGTGCTGCGCTTCGGGTGGCGCAGGTTTGCGGCCGTGGTGCGCTGGGTGAAGCGGGTGTGGGTGCCGCTGCTCGGCACTGTCGGACCGTTGCTGACGGCGCAGACCCTCGTCTGGGAGTACGCCAGGATGCGCCCCACCTACGGCTTCATCGTGAAGCCATGGTCGATCCGTGGCTACGAGACCACGCACGGATGGATCAGCCTCGCCATCGGGTTCGTCGCTCTGCTCGCCTTCTGGGCGGTGAGATCGCACCGCTCCGAGCAGCTCAGGTACGGAGCGGCGATCGTTTCAGGAGTCGTGGCCGCCGGCACGATCATCACCGCCGCATTCGGCGGCGGGGAGTACTCCGTCACGCCCGGCTTCCCGGTGATCGGGTTGCTCACCCTCATCCTCGGCACGGAGACGTACCGGCTCGTTGGCTCGATCTCCGCTGGGCGCGGGCCTATGCGCAGATCCTGGGTCCGTGCGCTGGTGTTGATCGGTCTGTTGGCGGGGGTCGCCGCGGGGCTCAACGCGACCATCGGCGGCAGGGAGGTCTCGGTGCCGCAATGGGTGGCGATGGGGGTCGTGCTGGCGCTTGCGGGCGCTCTGTCCCTCGCCTCCGCACCTCGCCAGCTCTCCGCCAACCGCATGCTCATGCTCTCGTCGATCGTCGCCGGCCTCACCCTCGCCCTGTCCGCCGGTGCCGTGCGGTCGACGCTGCGGCGGTTCCAGGTGGCGGAAGGGGGGGTGCCGGCCAAGTTCATCGATACCCAAGTGACCGCGGGTCACCTGCTCGCCGTTCTCGGGATGGCGCTGCTCTTCGCCGCCGCCGTTGCGCTGTGGGCGCGACGCCGCGACACCCTTCTCACCGCACAACGCGCCAAACGGCAGCGGGATGCGGCCGAGGCGAGCGCCAGCGAGATCCGCGCCGCCCTGGAGCACGTCGGCCGATGACCGCAGCCGGCGACGCCGGCTCAGATCAGGCCAAGCCCACGCACCGTGTCTCGCTCGGCGATGAGCTCGGAGACGGTGGCGTCGAGATGGGCACGGCTGAAGTCGTTGATGTCGAGCCCGGAGACGATGCCATAGTCGCCACCCGCGATGGTACAGGGAAAGCTCGATACCAGCCCTTCGGGGACGCCATACGAGCCGTCTGACACCACAGACATCGAGACCCAGTCGCCCGCCGGGGTGCCTTGCGCCCAATCGCGCACATGCATGATGGCGGCATTGGCCGCAGAAGCGGCTGACGACGCACCCCGAGCCGCGATCACCGCAGCGCCCCGCTTGGCGACGGTTGGGATGAACTCGAGCTCGATCCAGGTGTGGTCGACCATCTCGGCAGCACTGCGGCCGTCAACCTCACAGTGGAAGATATCGGGGTACTGCGTTGTCGAGTGGTTGCCCCAGATCGTCATCCGCCGTACGGAGCTGACCGGTCGCCCCACCTTGGCGGCAAGCTGGGAGATCGCACGGTTGTGGTCCAGGCGGGTCATTGCATGGAAGCGGCGTGGGTCGATGTCCGGGGCGTGGCTGAGAGCGATGAGGGCGTTGGTGTTGGCCGGATTGCCGACAACGAGCACCTTCACCGCCCGGGAGGCGTTGTCGTTGATCGCCTTGCCTTGCGGACCGAAGATCCCGCCGTTGGCTTCGATGAGGTCCGCCCGCTCCATGCCGGCCTTGCGTGGCATCGCCCCGACCAGCAGCACGTAGTCGGCGTCGCCACAGGCGACGGCGGCGTCGTCGGTCGTGACCATCCCGGCGAGCAGCGGGAAGGCGCAGTCGTCCAGCTCCATGCACACACCGTCGAGCGCATCGAGGGCTGGGGTGATCTCGAGCATCTGCAGGATGACCGGTTGGTCCGGGCCGAGCATCTCGCCGGCGGCGATGCGGAACAGCAGGCTGTAGCCGATCTGCCCGGCAGCTCCGCTGACGGTGACACGGGCGGGTGCGTTGGTCACGGGATGCTCCTTCGGCAAAGCGGCGCTGTGGTCAACTCCGGCGCATGGTACCGGGGGCAGACCGTGCCGGTAGAGACGAGCGGCCGGCTCCGCCGGCCGCTCCGCGGCGCAACCCACAGAACCCTCGCTCGCTCCCGCCGCCCACCCGGCGGCGACCCTCGCTCGAACAAGCGGCCGGCTCCGCCGGCCGCACCGCGTGCTACATCCTTTCCACCATGGCGGAGGCAAACTCGCTCGTCTTCACCTCGGTGGCCCCGTCCATGAGCCGGGCAAAGTCGTAGGTGACCACCCGGTCGCTGATCGCCCGCTCCAGCGAAGACTCGATGAGGTCGGCCGTCTCACCCCACCCCAAATAGCGGAACATGTTGGCGCCGGAGAGGATGACCGACCCAGGGTTGACCTTGTCCTGACCCGCGTACTTTGGCGCCGTCCCGTGGGTGGCCTCGAAGACCGCGTGGCCGGTGTCGTAGTTGATGTTGCCGCCCGGGGCAATCCCGATGCCACCAACCTGTGCCGCAAGCGCATCGGAGATGTAGTCGCCGTTGAGGTTCAGCGTTGCGATGACGTCGTATTCGGCGGGTCGGGTCAGGATCTGCTGGAGGAAGGCGTCTGCGATCCCATCCTTGACCAGCAGCCGTTCGCCGGGATCGCCCCCGCAGTCCTCCCAGGAAACGGCGACATCGGAAAACTCCTCCTTCACCACCTCGTACCCCCAGGTGCGGAAGGCGCCTTCCGTGTACTTCATGATGTTGCCCTTGTGCACGAGCGTCACCGATGCCCGCCGGTTGGCGAGGGCGTAGCGGACCGCCGCCCTGACAAGCCGCTTCGACCCGGTCTCCGACACAGGCTTGATCCCGATCCCGCTATCGGGACGGATATCCCAGCCGTACGTCTCGTCGAGGAAGTCGATGAGCTGGCGCACCCCCTCGGTGCCGGCCTCGAGCTCCTTGCCGGCGTACACGTCCTCGGTGTTCTCCCGGAAGATGACCATGTCAACCAGCTCCGGTTGCTTGACCGGCGAGGGCACACCGGTGTACCAGCGAACCGGCCGCAGACAAACGTAGAGATCGAGGATCTGCCGGAGCGCAACATTGAGGCTGCGGATCCCTCCGCCGACCGGGGTGGTGAGCGGCCCCTTTATGCCGACGAGGTGGGTGCGGAACGACTCGATCGTCTCGTCAGGAAGCCACTGACCCGTCTGGTCGAACGCCTTCTGCCCGGCAAGCACCTCGACCCACGCCACCTTGCGCTCCCCACCATGAGTCTTGGCAACGGCGGCGTCGAAGACACGCGAAGCGGCCGCCCAGATATCCGGACCGACCCCGTCGCCCTCGATGAACGGGAGGAACGGCTCGTCGGGAACCACGAGCCCACCGGGTCCCATCGTGATCAGATCGGGCATGGCCCCTCCTCGTCCGTCGCTGCCGGGGGCTGAGGCTAGTGCCGGGACCGGCCGTCCCACCCCGACCCGTCACGAGAAGTCCCTGATGGCCTGCACCAGCAGCACCACGAACCCCGACCCGAGCAGGAACACGACCCAGGCGGCGATCCGCCACGGCGTCGGTCCCGATCGGTGGCGACCGTGGCGCTCCAATGCGGCGGCGGCGGCAATCGAACCGAGGACCCCGATGGTGAAGGGCACGGCGATCCAGTCGACCAGCCGCAGCATGAACAACCCGAGCACGAAGCCACCGAAGAACCCGGCGAGGGCGCCGACGCCGATGTCGTGGATGGTGCGACCGAGGTGTCGTTCGTGAGCCATCGCGCTCCTCAGCCGCCGAGCCTACGCTCGGCCGCGGTTACCGTGTTCATCAGGAGCGAGGCGATGGTCATGGGGCCGACCCCGCCGGGCACCGGGGTGATGGCGCCGGCGACCTGGGCGGCGGCGGCGAAGTCGACATCGCCAACGATCCCGGCGTCCGTGCGATTGATGCCGACATCGATGACGACCGCACCCGGCTTGACATGGCCGGCCCCGATCATCCCAGCCACGCCGACGGCGGCGACGAGGATGTCCGCCTGACGGCACAGAGCGGGAAGATCGGCGGTGCGGCTGTGGGCCTGGATGACGGTGGCGTCTGTGCCCTTGGCCCCGAGCAGGAGCGCAAGCGGACGACCGACGAGGAACGATCGCCCGACCACCACCGCCAGCTTGCCCCTGGTTGCCACGCCATAGTGATCGAGGATCCGCATCACCCCGCTCGGGGTCGCCGGACGTGGTCCTGGCCGCTCCAGCAACAGCAACCCGAGGTTGTGGGGGTGGAGCCCGTCGGCGTCCTTGGCCGGATCGATCGCCTCGACCACGCGGTTGCCGTCGAGCCCTGCCGGGAGCGGCAACTGGACGATCATGCCATCCACGCGCGGGTCGGCGTTGAGCCTTGCGATCAACGACATCACGTCGCCCTGGGTGGCGTCAGCGGGCAGGTGCTCGTCGAAAGAGAGCATGCCTGCCCTGACCGCCCTCTTGTGCTTGTTGCGCACGTACACCTGGGACGCCGGGTCATCGCCCACCAGGACGGTCGCCAGCCCGACGGTCTTGCCAAGAGCGGCCAGCGCGGCGACCCGCTCTCCGACCTCGGTGCGGACGACGGCGGCAACGGCCTTTCCGGAGAGAATCCTGGCGCTCAATGCCGGAAGTGCCTCATGCCGGTGAAGATCAAGGTCATCCCGTGTTCCGTTGCGGCGGTGATGACCTCGTCGGCGCGAAGCGACCCGCCCGGCTCCACCAGGGCGACAACCCCGGCGGCGGCGAGCACGTCGAGCCCGTCGCGGAACGGGAGGAAGGCGTCGCTCGCCGCAACCGCCCCCAGGGCGCGCTCGCCGGCCCTCGCCACCGCCCGCTCGGCTGCGCCCACCCTGCTCTGGTCGCCTGCCCCGACGCCGATGGCGCCGCGGTCCTTAGCGATGACGACGGCATTCGACTTGGTGGCGGCGGCCACCGTCCACGCAAACTCGAGCTCGCTGGTGACACCGGCGCTGGGCGCCGAGCCTGCCACGACCCGCCATCCATCCGGCATCCCGCCACCGGTCGCCAGCGCCACGTCGTCGCGCTCTTGGACGAGGAAGCCCCCCTCGACAGCCCGAAACTCGAGACCGCCCGGCCGCGGTTTCGCCGCCTCGAGCACCCGCACGTTCCTGCGAGCACCGAGCACCCTTGCCGCCTCGGCGGTCACCTCGGGTGCAACCACCACCTCGACGAAGTTGGCCGCAATCGCCGCGGCGGTGGCAGCGTCGAGGGGCCGGTTCAGCGCAACCACACCGCCGAACGCCGACAGCGGGTCGCAATCCCACGCCTTGTCGAACGCGGAGCCAACCGTGTCGCAGACGGCGACGCCGCAGGCGTTGGTGTGCTTGACGACGGCGGCCGCCGGCTCCGCAAAGGCCCACACCAGCCGCCAGGCCGCCTCGGCGTCCGCATAGTTGTTGAAAGACATCGCCCGGCCCTGGAGCAGCCTGGCGCCGTCCCACCACCCATCCCCACCGCTCATCCGGTACACGGCGGCGGCCTGGTGGGGGTTCTCGCCGTAACGAAGCGCCTCGACCCGCTCCAGGGGCAGCACCAACCGCTGGGGAAGCGGGTCGTCGCGGTGCATCCAGGCGACGATGGCGGCGTCGTACGCCGCCGTCCCGGCAAAGGCCTCGGCCGCCAGCCGACGCCGAAGAGGGCGAGGCACGCCACCCGCCTCGACGGCGGTGGCGACCTCGTCGTAGTCCTGCGGCGACACAACGACGGCGACATGGTCGTGGTTCTTGGCGGCGGCGCGGATCATCGCAGGGCCGCCGATGTCGATCTGCTCGACGGCGTCGGCAGCGGGGTCGGCGGCGACGGTCGCCTCGAACGGGTACAGGTTGACCACGACGAGTTGGAACGGCTCGATCGCTGCCGCATCGAGATCCGCCTGGTGCGCCGGATCGGTGGGGACCGCAAGGATGCCGCCGTGGATCCTCGGGTGGAGCGTCTTCACCCGGCCACCGAGGATCTCGGGGGCGCCGGTCACATCGCTCACCGCCGTCACCGCCAGGCCGGCCCCGGCCAACGTTGCGGCGGTGCCGCCCGAGGAGACGATCTCCACCCCGGCGGCAACCAGTCGGCGGGCGAAGGCGACGAGCCCGGTCTTGTCCGACACCGAGACCAGCGCCCGATGCACCGGGATCACGGCGTGCCCCCGCCCCACACAACGGTGCGGCCGCTCACGGTCAGCCTCCCGGCGGCGAAGGCGTGGATGGCCTCGGGGTAGCACCGGTGCTCGACGGCCTGGATGCGACGCCGCAGGTCGTCCTCAGTGTCACCGGCGAACACCTCGACCGCCTCCTGGTAGATGATCGGGCCGTGATCCACCTCCTCGTCGACGAAGTGGATCGTCACCCCGGTCAGCTTGACACCGTGGGCCAGCGCCTGGGGGACGGCATGGGCGCCGGGGAAGGCCGGGAGCAGCGCAGGGTGGGTGTTGAGGATGCGGCGGGGAAACCTGGTGACGGCGACGGGGGCGAGGATCCGCATGAACCCGGCAAGCACCAGCGCTTCTGCGCCCAACCCGGCGGCCACGTCGCAGCAGGCCTCGGTGAAGGCGTGGCGATCGGCGGACTCGTCCCACGGGACGACGGCCGTTGGCACCCCTGCCGTCTCGGCACGCTCCAGCGCCCGAACCCCGGGACGATCCGAGATGACGGCGACGACAGCGGCGGCGTACCCGGGTGCCGCCGCCGCATCGAGAATCGCCTGCAGGTTTGTGCCGCTCCCCGACACGAGCACGGCGATGGGGAGACGGTCCGACATGACGGGCCGAGGATAGGGCGCAGGGCCGCCGAACGAACCGAGGCTCAGAGCCCGAGGCTGCTGGGATCCGCCGGTACGTCGACGGCGTTGTCTTGCAGCGCCTCGAACGGGACGATGTCGAGCGCCCGTTCGTGGGTTGACGCAAGCACCACCGGTGCCGCCACCCCGTCGCGGTACGCCCGCAGCCAGTTGGCCGCGGTCACACACCAGCGGTCGCCCGGCACCAGCCCGGGGAAGCGAAACTGCGGCACCGCAGTGGAGAGATCGTTACCGATGCTGCGCTGGTGGTCGAGGAACTCCCGGGTGACGACGGCGCACACCGTGTGGCTGCCGCGGTCCTCGGGTCCCGTTGAGCACGAGCCGTTGCGGTAGAACCCGGTGACGGGTTCGCTCCCGCATGGCTCGAGCGGTTGCCCCAGCACGTTGCGCTCGCTCATGGGAGAAGTATCGCCGATCAAGACCTGACCCGGCGAGCCGGTCCGGCGGGTTGTCAGCTTCTGGCGTTGGCGGCGAAGAACTCCCACATCAGGTCGGTGGCGTCGATGCTCTGCGTCGCGGTGAACAGACCGGGACGGTCGCTCCCCGGCCACGCATGGGGACCGCCTTCGATCGTGTACAGCTCCACCTCGACACCACCGGCACATCCGAACCACCGGTCGCGCACCACGTCGTCTGCGACCCGCTCCCGCTCCGGCACGGGGCCACACTCGTCGCGATCTGCCCAGCCCTGCGCCCACGTCGGGATGTCGGGGAGAAACCGACCTACTCCGCCAAACGCAACCGCGACGTCTGCGGTGCCGTGGAAAGCCATCACGGCCACCGGCCGGGTGGGGGCACAGTCGTCCTCGACCACGTACTGGCCGGAGACGACGCCAATGGCCGCCACCACACCGGCGGCTTCGCAGGCAACACGGTGCGCCATCCCTGCCCCGTTGGAGAACCCGGACACGTAGACCCGCCCGGGGTCGAGCGTCACCCGCATCGCAACATCGGCGACGACGGCCTCGAGGAATGCGACGTCGAGTGCGCCGCCGGGTGTGCCCGGCTGGGGGTTCCACGTCGGGAGCGCTCCTCGGGCCGCCGGCTGCGCGAGGACGATGCCCTCGGCGTTCGCCTTCGCCGACCAGCGGCTCGTCGCATCCTGGTCCTCAGGCGTGGAGCCGAGACCGTGCAGGTCGATCACGAGCGACGCCGGTTCATCGAGACGCAGCGTCGTAGGGATGGTGAGCACGTAGCTGCGCTCGAGTCCGTCG
>Ga0114938_1000620_pt1 | contig 26021 bp, 27 predicted proteins | sample AshMeaBigSpring_FD_88675 | JGI IMG/M metagenome (GOLD analysis project Ga0114938, IMG submission 88675) | Groundwater microbial communities from Big Spring, Nevada to study Microbial Dark Matter (Phase II) - Ash Meadows Big Spring | ecosystem: Environmental > Aquatic > Deep subsurface >... | reverse complement strand
TCAGCAAGTCTTACCAGCCGGCCAAACCGGTGTTTGCCGACGTCTCTTTCACGCTCGAGCGCGGCGAGTTCGTCTGCGTCATCGGCCACTCCGGCTGCGGCAAGACCACCATCCTCAACGTGTTGGCCGGGCTGGACACGGCCAGCGGCGGCCACGTCTTCATGGACGGGCGCGAAGTCGTCGGCCCCAGCCTGGACCGCGGTGTGGTGTTCCAGGGCCATGCCCTCATGCCCTGGCTGACGGTGCGCCAGAACATCGCCTTTGCCGTCAAGTCGCGCTGGCCGGAGTGGCCGGCCGCCAAGATCAACGTGCAGGTGGAGAAGTTCGTCGCCATGGTGGGCCTGAGCCACGCCATCGACAAGAAGCCCAGCCAGCTCTCGGGCGGAATGAAGCAGCGCGTCGGCATTGCGCGCGCCTTCTCCATCCAGCCCAAGATGCTGCTGCTCGACGAGCCGTTCGGTGCGCTCGATGCGCTCACGCGCGGCACCATCCAGGACGAACTCATGACCATCGTGCGCCAGACACAGCAGACGGTGTTCATGATCACGCACGACGTGGACGAGGCCATCCTGCTGGCCGACCGCATCCTGCTCATGAGCAACGGCAGCGAAACCGCCAACGGCTACGTGCCCGGCGGCATTGCCGAGGAAGTAGTCAACCCGCTGCCGCGCGAACGCACGCGCGCCGGCCTGCACCACCTGGACGGCTACTACGAGCTGCGCAACCACATCGTCGATTTCCTGGTCACGCGCGCCGTGGCGCACTGACCTGGCATTTTTCAACCATCAACTCAACAACGGAGTCCACCATGAACCGCAACGACGTTACCGAAAAGATCATCGCCACCAAGGTGTCCAAGGGCATCAAGTGGGAGGACGTGGCCAAGAAGGTCGGCCTGTCCAAGGAGTGGGTCACCGCCGGCTGCCTGGGCCAGATGACCTTTGACGAAAAGCAGGCCAAGACCCTCGGCAAGATCTTCAGCCTCAATGCCGAAGAGATCAAATGGCTGCAGGTCGTGCCCTACAAGGGCTCGCTGCCCTCGCAGGTGCCGACCGACCCGCTGATCTACCGCTGGTACGAGATCGTCAACGTCTACGGCACCACCATCAAGGAGCTGATCCACGAGGAGTTCGGCGATGGCATCATGAGCGCCATCGACTTCAGCATGGACATCGTGCGCCAGCCCGACCCCAAGGGCGACCGCGTCAACGTGGTGCTGTCGGGCAAGTTCCTGCCCTACAAGCAGTACTGAGCGGCCATGGAACCCAAGCCGCCGCTGCCGCCTTTCACGCCCGAGACCGCCGCCCAGAAGGTGCGGCTGGCCGAAGACGCCTGGAACTCGCGCGACCCCGATCGCGTGGTGCTGGTCTACACCGAAGACACGCGCTGGCGCAACCGCGCCGAGTTCCCGGTCGGCCGCGAGGCGGTGCGCCAGTTCCTGCAGCGCAAGTGGGCGCGCGAGCTGGACTACCGCTTGATCAAGGAGCTGTGGGCCTGCAGCGACAACCGCATTGCTGTGCGCTTTGCCTATGAATGGCATGACGACAGCGGCCAGTGGTATCGCTCCTATGGCAACGAGAACTGGGAGTTCAACGCCCAGGGCTACATGCAGCGGCGTTTTGCCAGCATCAACGATCTGCCGATCCGGGCCGAGGAGCGCAAGTTCTTCTGGCCGCTGGGTCGGCGGCCGGACGACCACCCGGGCTTGAGCGAGCTCGGCCTGTAAGGTGTGCCGCGTGGCTCAGTAGTGCGGCGGCAGTTCGTCGCGCAGGCTGGCCAGAACCGGTGTGCTGCCTTCGGGCAACTGGCGGCGCAGGCCGCTCACCTCGCGCAGCAGCAGGTCGATCTGCTGCTGTTGCCGGTAGATGGCCTGGTTGAGCTGGTCGATCTGGTCCTCGGCGTAGCTGGCCTTGATCTCCAGCTCGGTCAGGCGGGCGTCGGTGGTGTCGGGTGTGTCTGCCATGGCTCTATTGGAACCCAATTCCGCGCTGCCCCGTCCATGCTCTGCGCCGATTAACCCCACCTCCGCCGTCGGTTTGCCCGTGGCGCCCACGTCGTGCATGCGGCCGCCCTAGCATCGGGGGCATCTGTGAAGCGACGGAGGTGCGATGGTGCAACGGCGACAACTGATCCAGGCCGGTCTGGCTGCGGCACTGCCGCTGGCGTCCTCGGGCGTGCAAGCTGCTGAACCCGACGTGGCAACGCAGCTGCGCCAGGGCGGCGTGGTGGTCGCATTCCGTCATGCCCTGGCGCCCGGCACCTTTGACCCGCCGGGTTTTCGTGTCGACGACTGCCGTACCCAGCGCAATCTGAATGACGAAGGGCGGGCGCAGGCGCGCGCCATCGGCCGCTGGTTCCAGGCCCGGGGCCTGCAGCCGGCGCGGGTGCGTTCCAGCCCCTGGTGCCGCTGCCTCGACACCGCACGCCTGGCATTTGGTCAGGCCGACGTCTGGCCCGCGCTCGGCTCACCGCGCGGCGCGCTAGAGACCACCAACGCCGCACACCTGCGTGAACTGCGCACCGCGCTGACGGCGGCGACGCAGCAGCGCGGGCGCTTCGAGGTCTGGGTCACCCACATGTTCGTGTTGTCGGCGCTGGCCGACACCGGAACCGACTCCGGCGAGGGCCTGCTGTTGCGTGCCGAGGGCAGCACTGTTCGGGTGTTGGCACGGCTGCGCGTGGCCTAGCGCTCAGGCCGCCGGCGCACCCGGCTGGCGGCGCGGGTGGGCGCGGGCGAAAGGCTCCAGCGTCTGGCAGCGTGCCACGATGCGCTCGATGGTCGGGATGCCGTCCACCTCGATCTGGAACACCTGCATCACCGCCATCACGCTGGCCAGGCAGATGTCGGCCAGCGTGGGCGCATCACCGTGGCAGTACAGGCCGGTGGCCGCTTCGCTGGCCAGTCGCTGTTCCACGGCACGCAGCCCGGTGCCGAACCAGTGCGTCTGCCAGGCGCGCCAGTCGGTCTCGTTGAAGCGCCCTTGCGTCGTGAGGTACTTCTTCACGCGCGGCGTGATCAGCGGGTGCGTGTCCGCCGCCAGCATGCCGGCCAGCGCGCGCACCCGCGCGCGGCCGTGCCGGTCGGCCGGCAACAGCGGCGGTTCGGGCTGTGTCTCTTCCAGGAACTCCAGAATGGCGAGCGACTGCGTCAGCGGCGCATGGCCGGGCTCCACCAGCGTCGGAATGCCGCCCAGCGGGTTGAGCGCGCGGTAGGCCAGCGTGTGCTGCTCGCCGGCATCGAGGTTGACGATGTGCTCGTGCGCCGTCAGCCCTTTCATGGCCAGCGCCACGCGCACGCGGTAGGTGGCTGAGGTGCGCCAGAAGCCGTAGAGGTCGAAGGTCGGCATGCGGTTCAGTGCAGCGTCAGCGGCAACGAGGTCGTCTTTACCCGCACCGTGGCCGGCCGCGCCTCGTAGGGCGCCGGCGTGCAGCCGCAGATGTCGGCGGCGATGGTGCGCGCCTGGCGTGCAATCGGCTCGATGTAGCGGCTGGCCTGCCCATCCACGGTGATGCAGTCACCCAAGGCATGGATGTGCGGGTCGCTGGTGCGCAGCGTGGCCGGCTCGACCTCGATGCCGTTGCGCCAGGCCAGGCCGGCGCTTTGTGCCAGCCGGTTTGGCGTCTGCAAGCCGGTGGCAGCGATCACCTGGTCGGCCAGGAAGTTCTGGCCGCACTCGGTGGTGAGGTAGTAGCGTCCGTCCAGCCGGCTCAGTTGCGCTACCCGCACACCACCGACAAAACGGATCGGCAAGTCATGCCAGGCCTGCAGCACCTGCGTGCCGGCTTGAGCGTCGTGCCAGCGCGCCAGCGGCTCCGGCTGAGTGTCCAGCAGCGTGATGCGGTGGCCGCCCAGCGCCAGGTCGTTGGCCAGCTCGCTGCCCACCAGGCCGGCGCCGACGATCAGCACATCCTTCGGTGTGTCTCCCAGCGCCGCGCGCAACTGCAAGTAGGCGCCCAGGTGGTTGACGCGCCAGCACAGCGCGGCCGGCAGACTGGACGGCAGCGCCGGCTGCGCGCCGTGGGCCAGCACCAGGTGCTGGTAGGGCAGTACGCCGCGCGTGGTGCGCAGCTGCTGCGTGTCGGCGCAGATGCGGATGGCGTGGGTGTGCGCCAGCAGGCGCACGTTCAGGCGTTGCGCGGCGGCGGCGCCGGTTTCGCGCACCAGTTTGTCGGCATCCAGCTGGCGTGCCACGGCCACCGACAGCAGCGGCTTGTCGTACACGTCACCAGCGCAGGCCGTCACCATGGTGATCGGCAGCGCGGCGTCCAGGGCGCGCAGCGTCTCGGCCAGTTGCCAGCCGGCGCGGCCGGCGCCCACGATCACCACACCCGGCGCCTGGCGGGTGGTGAGTGTCGGCGCACAGGCGGCCTGCGCCTGCAGCGCGGCCAGGTCCGGCGGCATGTAGGGCGCGAAGTCGGCCTTGGTCACGCCGCACAGCGGGCAGGCCCAGTCGTCGGGAATGTCGGCGAAGCGGGTGCCCGGCGGCAGGCCGCCGTCGGGGTCGCCGTCGGCCTCGTTGTAGATGTAGCCGCAGGCGTTGCAGATGTACTGCTGCCACGGCGCCAGGCTTTGCACCGCCTCGGCAATCGGGGTGGGTTTCATGCCGGCAGCTCCTCGGCGCTCAGGCGCGCCATCTCCTTGCGCAGGTGCTTGATGGCCGGCGTGACGATGGCCACGAAGTGCGACTCGCGCACGCGGCGCTGCACGTCCGAGCTCATCAGGTAACCGCGCGCGCCCTGGTGCATCAGGGCCGACTGCGCCGCGCGCAGGCACAGCTCGGCACCGTGGGCGCGCGCGTCCAGCACGTCAATGAAGAACTCGGTGCTGCCGTCGAACGGCGTCTCGGCCATCTTCATCACGCGCGCCGTCAGGGCGTCGAGTTCGGCCTGCAGCGTGGCGGGCCGGTCTTCCAGGAACTGGTTCACATGGCCCAGCTGCGGCTCCACCGCCCACATGGAATCAATGGCCCCTTGCGTGATGCCCACCGCCATGCCGCACTGGAGCATGACGAAGGCGGCGCGGATGCGCGCAATCGTCGGCTTGGCCGGGTCGGCAATCAGGTCGTCGGCGCCGATGAACAGGTCCTTCACACGAATGGCGTAGGTGCCCGTGCCCTCCATGGCCGAGAAGCTGGGGCACTCGCGCAACTCCACGCCCGGCGCGTCGCAGCGCAGCAGGAACATCACCTCACGGCCCAGCGGCTGCTGCGCCTCGTCCACCACCGCGGCAATGGCGCCGCAGTAGTGGTCCGGCCCCAGGTTGCTCACCCACGGCAGCGTGCCGTTGATGCGGTAGCCGCCTTCCACCGGCGTGGCCTTGAGCAGCAGGCTCTCGATCTGCGCGTAGCTCTTCATCGGGTTGGACAGCGCGGTGCCGCCCAGGCTCACGCCCATGATGTGGTCCGCCAGCACCTCGCCCATCAGCGCCGGGTTGCCCGACTGCTGCAGGTACAGGCCGCAGACCGCCTGGCACCACATCATGAAGCCGGTGGCGCCGCACACGCGCGACACCTCGGCCATGGCCTGGATCGCCAGCGCGTAGCTGCCCGGGCCGGCCGGCGTGTCCAGGTGTGCGCTCATGGCGCCCAGCGCGGCCAGCTGGCGCAGCACCGCCGCCGGGTAATGGCCCTGGCGGTCGATGGCCTCCACCTGCTGCTGCAGCGGGCCCTGCGCTACCGCGCGCACGGCGGTCAGCAAAGCGTCGCCAGACAGCGGCGGCAGGTGGGTCACGTCACGGGGCAGGTCGGCGGCGTTCATGGTCGGCTCCTTGGGCGGCGGTCAGGGCGTGGTTCAGTCAGCCAGGCTGATGGTGAAGGGGATGGGGTTGCGCATCGTGTTGGCCACCGGCGAGTAGAAATTGGCGTGCTGCACGATCTCGTCCAGCACCTCGCGCGGCGCATCGCCCTCCACCAGCACCTTCACGCGGATGGCCTGGAAGCCCATCTCCGGCGGCGTCTTCTGCAGCGCACCGCCGGCGCCCCAGGCAGCCGGGTTGCCGATGTCGCCTTCGAGGAACACCTCCAGCTTGGTCAGCTTCACCTGCTTCCAGGTGGCCACGGCCGTGATGCCCACCGCCAGGCAGCCGCCCAGGCCCGACAGCACGATCTCACCCGGGGCCGGCGCGGTGTCCTGGCCGAACAGGTGCAGCGGCTCGTCCACCACCACCGGCGCGTGGTTGCCCACATAACTCAGCGAGCGGTACTGGCCTTCCATCACGGTGTGGACCTTGTTGGTGCCGCGACTGGTGGGGTTGTTGCGGCCCTTCTCGGCAAAGGCCATCAGGCCGTCGCGGTCGATCGGGCGCAGGTAGGCCTTGACGGTCGTGACGGGTTCGAGCAGGTCGGTAGAGGACATGGTGTTTCCTAGGTTGCAGTTGCGGGTTGAAAAAAGAGGATCAGGCCGCCATGGCGAGTGCAGGTTGGGCGCCCTTGAACGGCAGGCCAGACTCGATGGGCAGCGTGTCGTCGCGCGACCACTCGTTCCACGAGCCGAAGTACATGCGCACGTCCTTGAAGCCCGCCTGCTTGAGCGCCAGGAAGGTGTTGGAGGCACGTGCGCCCTTGAAGCAATAGAGGTAGACCGTGTCGTCCGGGCTGATACCGGCAGTGGCGCATTCGGCGCGCACCTCATCGGGCGACTTGAACACCGGGCCCTGGGCCGAGGGCTTCATGAAGCGGTACCACTCGATCCACTTCGCGCCCGGCAGGCGGCCCTTGCGCGGCGCAAAGTCCTTGCCATAGGGGGAAGAGCTGTCGCCGATCCATTCGTCCACGTCGCGCACGTCCAGCAGCACGGTGTCGGTGCCCAGCGCCGCCTTCATCTCTTCCTTGGTCAGCATCACGTCGGCCGTCTTCAGTGTGGTGGGGAAGGTGGCCGGCACCGGCGTCACGGTGGCGGTGGAGACCGGCAGGCCCGCGGCCTTCCAGGCCGAGAAGCCGCCGTTGAGCACCTTCACCTTCGGGTAACCCAGCCAGGTCAGCAGGTAATAACCGCGGCACGACTGGCCGTAGCCGCTGTTCATGGCGTCCTCGTAGAACACCGCCGTCTCCTTGCCGGAGAGGCCGGCCGCGCCGAGGTGGGCGGCAAAGGTGCTCTTGAGTTCCTGCAGCCCTTCGGGCGAGGAGGTGGCGAGGTAGGTGAAGATCTCGCGCAGGTTCACGGCGCCCGGAATGTGGCCTTGGGCGTAGGTGTCGGCGTCGCGGGTGTCGATGATCACCACCGGCTCGCTGGCCTGCAGGGCCTGCAGCTCGGCGGGCGAAATCAGAACGGTGGATGGCGTGGCGCTGGTGGTGCTCATGGTGTCCTCTCCTGGGTTGAAGGCAGATGCCTGTGAGCCTTATTGCAACGGCTGTGCCAGCTTGCGGGGTGGCGTGAAACTTCAAGCCAAATTGGCCTCTGGTCCTTGATGGGTGTGCGTAAGCAGCTATCAAAACAGGAGCATTGATGGAGCGATGCGCGGCAAGGCGTCTGGGTGTTTTGTCGACAATTGCGCCGCAATGTCGACAAAGTGTCGACCCATGCCCCAACCGGAGGGTCACGTGCGCCTGTCAGCCCCGACGCTAAGATGGCCCGCATCCCCTGTGCACACCACACTGCATGAATGCCGAACTCATCACCCGCCTGCAGCACACCCCCGCCGCCTTTGCCCATGCGACCGGCGCGATCGAGTGCATCGAAACCCACATCTCCTGGGTGCTGCTGGCCGGCGAGCATGTCTACAAGTTCAAGAAGCCGCTCACGCTGGACTTCCTGGACTACAGCACGCTGGCGCTGCGCCGCGCCGCCTGCGAGGAAGAGCTGCGCATCAACCGCCGCACCGCGCCCGGCATCTACCTCGACGTGGTGGCCGTCACCGGCACGCTGCAGGCGCCGCGTTTTGTTGCCGCGAGCGAACTGCGCGCTGACACCCCGGTGCTGGACTGGGCGGTGCACATGCGCCGTTTTGCGCAAGATGGCCTCTTGAGTCATCTGGCCGCGCAGGGGGCCTTGCTGCCGGTCCACATCGACCAATTGGCGCAGCACATCGCCGCCTTCCACGCCAGCGCTGCCGTGGCCGATGCCGGCAGCCACTGGGGCCGGCCCGAGACCATGCGCGAGGCGGTGGCGCACAACTTTCCCGATGTGTTGGCCGTGGTGAGCGGCACCGAGCTCGAAGGTGTGTTGCAGACGGTGCAGGCCTGGAGCGTGCAGCAGGGCGAGGCGCTGGCGCCGCTGATGCAGCAGCGCCGCGCCCAAGGCTGGGTGCGTGAATGCCATGGCGACTTGCACCTCAACAACCTGGTGCTGATCGACGGCGTGCCGCAGCTCTTTGACGCCATCGAATTCAACCCCGCCTTCCGCTGGACCGACGTGCTGGCCGACCTGGCCTTTGCGCTCATGGACCTGCAGGCCCACGGCCGGCCCGACTACGCCTGGCGCCTGCTCAACACTTATCTGGAACACACGGGCGACTACTTTGCCCTGCAATTGCTGCCCTACTACCAGTGCTACCGCGCCATGGTGCGCGCCAAGGTGGCGGCGCTGCGCTGGGCGCAACTGCAAGGGCACCCCCAAGAGCAGGCCGCTGCGCAGCAGGAGGTAGCACGCTACCTGCAGCTGGCGGCGCAGCTCATCGCGCCGCGCCCGCGCGCTCTGTGGCTCGTCACTGGCGTTTCCGGTTCCGGCAAGAGCCGGCATAGCCAGACGCTGATCGAGTGGCTGGGCATCGTGCGCGTGAAGGCGGATGTGGAGCGCAAGCGCCTCTACGGCTTGGCTCCGCTGGCGCGCAGTGCCGGCGTGGTGCCCGGTGGCATCTACACGCCCGAGGCCGGCCAGCGCACCTACGCGCGCCTGCACGAGGTGGCGCACGCCGTGCTGGCCGCTGGCCTGCCGGTGCTGGTGGATGCCACCTGCCTCAAGGTGGCGCAGCGTCAACCCTTCATGGCGCTGGCGCAAGAACTTGGCGTGCCCTGCCGCATCCTGGCGCTGGACGCGCCGGTGGCCGTGTTGCGTCAGCGTGTGCTGCAGCGCGCCTCACAAGGTGGCGATCCGTCGGAGGCCGATTTGGCGGTACTGGAGGGACAGCTCAAGGCGCGTGAGCCGTTGACGCAGGAGGAGCGGGCCTGCGCGCTGGCGGTGGATACCAGTCAGCCGGTGGATTGGCGGTTGGGTTTGCCGGTGGACTGGTGTGGCATCAATCGCTGATGGCGGGTGCATCAGGTCTCTGTCGGCGGTGTTCTTGGGTTGTCCAGGAAGTCCTTGACAGCGGTCACAAGCAGCCCAGGTGCTTCCTTGTGAACCTCATGACCGGCGAGCGGAACATTGAAGAACGACGCCGTCGGCAGAGTGGCGCGAAGTTCCGCAGCTTCGCCCAGCGAGAGGAGAAAGTCGTTGTCGCCGCGGACAACGAGCGTTGGGGTGGTAATGGTCCTCACGCTGCCGTTGGGGTAACCGGTTGCGCCCAGATCAGTCCAGAGCCTCACCACGCTTTTCACAAGCCGCGGGAAGTCAGGCGAGGGATTGACGGATTCGTAGTAGGCCCGGGACGCGGGAAACATGTCATCCCACGCCTCCGCAGTCAGCCCGCCGAGCATGGCAAAAACAGGATCTGAACTGCTCAGACGCCATTGGGCGCCAACCGTCACCAACGCACGGAGCCGTGACTGGAATTCGGCCGCGAGACGGTAGCCCACGATGCCGCCGTCGCTGAACCCGAGGACGGAGAACGTGTCGATGTCGAGATGCCGGAGCACCGCGGCAACGTCCTCCTTGTAGCGTTCGTAGGTCAGTGGCATAGCTCCCAGCGTGGACCGGCCGTGCCCACGGAAGTCGATTCCGATCAGGCAATAGTCCCCGGACAGCTGGGCTGCGACGGGGTTGAGGTCACACATCTGTCCAAGACCGCCGTGCAGCATCAGCAGCGGCTTGCGGTGGCGGTCGCCGACCAGTTCGTAATAGATGTCGGCGCCGTCATGAGACAGGTGTTGACCCGACCTGTGGTTGAACTCTGTCATGGTGCTGCCCACCGCGTTTCCCCTGGGATTAAGTTGAACAGTCAGATACTACGTTGTCGTGTTGACAGTGACATGAAGGGGCTGGCCCACGAATTCGGTGTGCCCTGCCGCATTCTGGCGCTGGACGCGCCGGTGGCCGTGTTGCGTCAGCGTGTGCTGCAGCGCGCCTCACAAGGTGGTGATCCGTCGGAGGCCGATGTGGCGGTGCTGGAAGGGCAGCTGAAGGCGCGCGAACCGTTGACGGAGGAGGAGCGGGCTTGCGCGCTGATGGTGGATGCCAGCCGGCCGGTGGATTGGCGAGGGGTGTTGCCGGCGGACTGGGGTAACGTGAAATAAGCATGACGGATGCTCATCGCGCCAGAGTCTATTCTTAGCCCTTGGTGACTGGTCTCTGAACGGGAGAAAAAATCGCCTTACGTTTAATTGAGGTGGCGGGTTACGAATTTCATAGCCAGTTCAGTCCATCAGGTAGCCAAATGTCGATTTCATCTTTGAATGAGCCAGACTTGGTGTGGACGCTGCGTCTGCAATCCGAGTGCGTACAGAACAGCCATACGATGGTGTCCCTCCAAGAGATCGTATGGGGTAGAGTATTTGAGACCCCAAGAGGCGACAAATCTTCCGTCAGGATTGTCGAACACAAGTGGAGGTATCGGCCAAGTGTGGTTCTCCCGCATATATTGGGCGAGAAGACTCATTCGATGGCTGTGTACTCCATGAAGGAAGTGGTCACGGTACTGGACGACAGTTGGGTGCTCGGCTAGGCATGGAAGCTGAAGTTCGCTGGGGAGTAAGGAAGTCAGCTGAAACCGTAAAGATGGGTAGTCGAGCCCAGAATGCATCTCAATGACACCATCGTGATCTTGGAACCACTGCTGGAGGACCTGCTCTGGGAAATTTGGCAGTAAATGTTGAATTCGTGTCGCATAGTTACTGGTGGACTCAATTGGGTCGCCGAGGCTGTTCCTAAGAGGTTCGAGAGATCGCAGCTGGGCTTTTGACAGGGGCACGATGGGTCCTTGCTAGATCGACATTCCGGTCAATGAACTACGTCGCCTCCCCCAGCCGGCTGATGCGGATGCGGTAGCTGTCTCCGATCTTTTCCAACAGGCGGATGTCCAACTGATATTCCTCGTCCGTGTACTGGCTGCGCCCCGGCAGCGCAAAGGCGGCGCCGCGCAGGGCGGGCAGCGCGGGGTTGGCGTTCACCAGCCGCACCGGGGCGCGGCCATGCCGGCATTCGGCGATGCTGTCGTCGGCCTTCATGATCAGCACGCCATGGCCAGGCAGCACGCGGTCGTAGGCGCCGAGGGGTTGGCGGTTCTCGATCAGCAGGTAGCGCTGCGCGTCGAGCCGGATGCGGATGGCCAGGGTCTCGGCCTTGCCGTCTTCCAGCGGCCCCAACACAAGCTCCACCGGTGCGCCCGGCACGACGTCACGCACTTTCTCCGGCGGCAGCCAGCCCAGGCGCAGCTTGGTCCAGGACGAGATGCCCGGCGGCGGCAGCGAGGGCTCGATGAAGTGGCACGACATCGGGTCCCAGTAGCCCATGTTGATCAGCGCGTTCTCCCAGCCGGTGGCGCGCGTGGGGTGGCGTTCCTGCAGGTCGTGGTCGTACAGGCAGGGCACCTGGCGCTTGCCATCCACCACGCCGCCCCAGACGTGGGCGATGTCATGGAACAGTGTGCCCAGGTGCGCCGAGGCCGTGAAGATGGCCATGCCCCCGGGCACCACCTGGCCGCGCCCTTGGGTGCGAAACACCAGAGGCTGTGCCCAGCCCAGCATGCCGGGGTAGCCGCACAGGCCGATCATGCCGTAGTCCTCGAAGCGCGCTTTCATGAACAGCACCATGAAGTCGTAGCGCGAGAAGTCGTGCGCCGCATCCGCGGCGTCGATGGCGTGCTGGATGATCTTGAAGATGCGGGAGCGGTCCACCTGCAGATTGGCCGGCGAGATGGTGTAGCTGGCGATCGGTTCGGGCAGCGTCAGCCAGTCGGTGAAGTCGAAGCTGGTGCAGACCCGGCCGTAGGACATCTCGCGCACATAGTGGTCCAGCCGACGAAAGCGCTCTGCGACGGCGTTGCGGTCGACGGTGCGGGCCAGGCCGGGAAACTCGGCCAGGATCACCAGCCCGCGCTGTGTTCTGCAATCAGCCTGAGCCGAGGCCGCGCGGGTCAGAGACCCCATGCCGGTGGCGAACGCGCATTGCAGGCAGAGACGGCGGGTCAGCAGGGTCACGATACGGGTCCTCCCGGGAAGCGGTGGCGCAGTCCAAATAGCCTACGCCCGTCCGGACGGGGTGACAAGTCTGCGGCCTAGATGCGCTCGATCACATGGTGCGGCACGATGCCCGTGCTGCGGATCGCGTCATCCCAGTCCAGCGCCGCGCTCACGCCCTGGGCCGTGACCAGCGCGGTGTGCAGGCCGGCGTGTCGGCCGCCCAGGATGTCGGTGTGCAGGGTGTCGCCCACCATCAGCACGCGCTCGCGCGGCACGGCCGCGCCGAGGCGCTGCAGGGCCAGCTCGAAGATGGCCGGGTAGGGTTTGCCGAAACCGATGGGCACACACAGGCCCTGTTGCTGCAGCGTCATGCCGGCCTGGCCCGGCTCCAGGGAAAAGCCATGTTCGCGCGGGGCGGCCAGGTCGGGGTTGCCCACCAGCACCGGGCGCGGTCGCGTACGCAGGGCGGCGGCCAGGCGTTCCTGCAGCTCGTTCGTCCAGCCTTCGGCCGCCAGCAGGATGAAGCCGTCGGCGCGTTCGAAGGCGTCGCCCTGTCGTGGCGCCTCGCGCGCCAGCGACAGCATGCGCCCCGGCAGGTCCGACAGATCAGCCTCGGCCGGGGCCATCACGCCCCAGGTCTGTAGCGGCAGGGTGTGCAGGTGCAGGCGCAGGGCTTCACGGCTGGAGACGATTTCTTCTGCCGCAAAGTCGAAGCCCAGCGCGGCGTACTTGCGGGCCAATGCGGCCACCGGCACGCTGGCGGCGTTGCTCACCACCCGCACACGCCGGCCGGCACGGCGCAGGGCGACGATGCGCTCAGCCGCGCCCGCGATGGCGGTCTCGCCGATGTTGAGCACACCGAAGGCGTCAAAGAAGAAGGCGTCGTACGCGTCCGCCAGCGGCGTCAGGTCAGGGGCCCGCGCGTAGCGCGGCGGGAAGGTGGCGGCCGGCAGCAGCGGGCGCAGCGCTTCGTAGGCCTGCAGCAGCGCAGGCGCGGTCAGGGGGGGCAGCATGGGGGCCATCGTAAGAGATCAGTGTGACGGTTTGGCGGCATCGCCGACCGCCACCCGCGTCAACGCAGCCTGCGCCGTCAGCCAGGCGCAGAAGGCCTGCACTTCCGGCCGCGTCTGGCTGTGGGGTGCCACGATGAGCCAGTAGCTCATGGGCGAGCCTAGGCGCATGCCGGGCAGCACTTCCACCAGGTCGCCGCTGGCCAGGCTGTCGGCCACCAGCGGCAGGCGCACCAGCGCCACGCCCTGGCCGGCCAGCGCGGCCTGGGCGATCTGGTAGGCATAACCGAAGTAGAGCCAGCGTTTGGGCTCCAGCTTCTTCAGGCGGTGCACGTTGAACCAGTTGCGCCAGGTCAGCCAGGTCATGGGCTGGCTGTGCTGCGCTTCGTTGGCCTCGATCAGTGCGCAGTGCGCCAGGTCTTCGCCACGCTGCAGCGTATGGTTTTTCAGCAGCCAGGGGCTGGCCACGGGTGTGAGCTGTTCGTCGAACAGGTGCACCGCGTGCGCCGGCACATTGCCGGGCTGGGTGTAGCGCAGTACCAGGTCGATGTCGGCGGTGTCCAGGTCCACCAGTGCGTCCGAGGCGTCAATGCGGATGTCGATGTCCGGGTGCAGACTCTGGAACGCCTCCAGCCGCGGAATGAGCCACATGGAGGCGAACGAGGCCCAGGTGCTGATGGCCACGCTCTTGCGCCCGGCGCTGCGACGGATCTGACGCACTGCACTGTCCAGCCGCTCCAGCGAGGGCAGCACCGCCTGCAGCAGCTGCGCGCCGGCGGCGGTGAGTTCCACCGCACGCGTGTGGCGCAAAAAGAGGCTGACGCCAACCTCGTCTTCCAGCGCCTGGATCTGCCGGCTCACGGCGCTTTGCGTCAGCGCCAGTTCGTCCGCCGCGGCGCGGAAGTTCAGGTGCCGCGCCACGGCGGCGAAGCTGCGCAGCTGGCCCACGTCCAGCGGGCGGGTGCGCAACGTCAGGTCAGGTTTATGCATGGCAGGAGGCAAGCAGAGAGTCGTTAGATTGATGCGTTTTTTGCATCAATAGCCTAACCCGATTTCATTGGACGACCAAGCGGGAATTTCTGAAGATGCATGGCCCCACTACGCTCAGGGAGAAATGTCATGGTGTCCGTGTGCGATCCCCGTCTGCATCAATCCTTCCGCGCTGCCGGCTTGGCTGGCAGCTGGCAGCTGGCGCCCGGGCGGGCGCTCAGCCTGTACCCGCGCACCGAGGGCACGCTGCGCATCCTGGCCGGCTACGCCTGGGTGACGCTGAACGAGCGACCGCGCGGCCCGAACGACCAGCTGGGCGACCATTTCCTGCGCGCCGGGCAGACGATGGTGGTGGGCGCCGGCAGCCACCTGGTGTTCGAGTCGATGGACCAGGACCCGATCCACTTCGACTGGCAGCCGCACTGTGCGCCGCGCCGGGCGCCGGGTGTGCGCTGGCAGCAGGCGGTGGTGCTGCCGCTGCGCGATCTGCGCCGCGGCGCGTGGCTCACGCTCACCGCATCAGCACGCCTGCTGTGGGGGCTGGTGGGTTATGCCGACCACCTGGTGGCCGGGCGCGGGCGCGTCATGTCCTCGCACGAGGTGAGCCCGCCCTGAGCGTGCTGCGGCGGCCTAGGAGCCGGTGGCCTTGCGCAGCCGGTAGGCGAACTGCCGCACCGTCAGGCCCAGCGCCTGCGCGGCGCGCGACTGGTTGCCGCGGTGCAGGGCCAGCACCTGCTGCAGTTCTTCCAGGGTGTGCGAGTCGGCCGGCAGGTAGCTGCGCACCAGCGGCGCGCCGGCAGGGGGGTCGCCAGCGGCGGGGCGCGGTGGTTCCGGCGCGACGCCGGCCTCGGCAGGGCCGCGCGGCAGGAAGCGCTCCAGTTCGGCGGCCGAGACCTGGGTGCTGTCGCTCAGCAGCACCAGCCGCTCGATCACGTTGCCCAGCTCGCGGATGTTGCCGGGCCAGGGGTGCGACTCCAGCCGCGCCAGTGCGGCGGGCGTGAGGTGCACATTGCGCTGGTTAGCCTGGTTGGCGCGGTTGACGAAGTGCAGCGCCAGGGTGCGAATGTCTTCGCGCCGCTCGCGCAGCGCGGGCAGGCGGATCGGCACCACGCTGATGCGGTAGTACAGGTCCTGGCGGAAACTGCCGCGCGCCACGGCGGCCTCCAGGTCACGGTGGGTGGCGGTGACCAGCCGCACGTCCACCTTGATCTCGCGTTTGCCGCCCAGCCGCACCACCGTGCCTTCCTGCAGCGTGCGCAACAGCTTGGTCTGCATGGCCAGCGGCATATCGCCGATCTCGTCCAGAAAAATGGTTCCGCCGTCGGCCTGCTCGAACCAGCCGGCCCGTGGGCTGGCCGCGCCGGTGAAGGCGCCGCGCTCGTAGCCGAACAGTTCGGACTCCAGCAGCGAGTCGGGGATGGCGGCGCAGTTGACCTTGATGAAGGGCGCGTCGCGCCGCGGGCTGGACAGGTGCAGCGCACGCGCAAACAACTCCTTGCCGGTGCCTGATTCACCCAGCAGCAGCACGCTGGCCTGCGAGGGCGCCACGCGCTCCAGCTCGTGCAGCGCCTGCAGCAGCACCGAGGAACTGCCGATGATGCCGTAACGCACCGCGGCGGCGTCCAGCGCGTGGGTGAGCAGCGCGTTGCGCGCTTCCAGCTCGCGCGTCTTTTCCTGCAGCAGGTCGTGCAACTGCAGGATCTGCCCGGCCAGCGTGGCCAGGATCTGCAGCAGCGCCATGTCGTCGTTCAGGTGGCGCAGCCGGCTGCGGATGCGGTGGCAGGCCAGCACGCCCACCGTGCGGTGGTTGACCTCGATCGGCAGCGCCATGAAGGCCACGGTGTCGCTCGGCAGCTGCGCGCGCGCCACGCTGCGCGCCAGGAACAGCGGTTCGGCGTCGATGTCCTGCACCAGGATGGGCTGGCCGGTGGCCAGCACGCGGCCGGTGACGCCCTCACCCACGGCATAGATGCCGCGCGCCACCTCGGCACGCGTCAGGCCGTAGGCGTGGCAGATGCGGGCGGTCGCGGGCTCGCTGTCGGCGTCGAGCAGCACGATGCGGCCGCGGTTCAGGCCCAGCAGCTCCGACATCAGGTGCAGCATCTCGCGCAGCACCACGCCCGGCGCCAGGCTCTTGCCGATCAGGCGCATGACTTCGCGCATCAGCAGCAGTTCCTGGGCGCGCCACTGCACTTCCGGCGCGGCGCCGGGCGCGGGGTTCAGGGCGGACAGGGGCGGGGGCATGTCGGCAGTGCAAGCAAGAAACCGGCCTGAATCTGCTCGTTCAAAAAAAAGCCGCGCCATGGCGCGGCTTTTTCCGCCGGCGATGAACGGTCAGGAGCCGACCAAGCCGCCGTCGTTCTTGGTGATGACGATGGTCGACGAGCGCGGGCGTGCCGTGCCGCCATCCGGCCAGTGGCTCTGGTAGTTGGCGGGCGTGCCGATGTTGGCGGCCGTCGTGTCTTCACCCGGGTGCTGGATGTTGACGAAGATGGTTTTGCCGTCCGGCGTTTCGGTGATGCCGGTGATCTCGCAGCCCTTGGGGCCGACCAGGAAGCGCTTGAGCGTGGCGTCGGTGGCATCCTTGCCGGCATAGGTGGTGACGGTCTGGTCGGCGCTGCCGTTGCTGGGTACGGCCGTGTTGGCCACGCTCACGGTGCCGCCGTCGCCGTGCCGGCCGGGCAGGGCGGCCAGCATCATGCAGTTGGTGACGTCGGTGTAGGAGCCGTCGTCGGTCTGGATCCACATCAGGCCGGGTACGGCGCGGCTGAACCACAGGCCATCGGGGCTGGAGAAGTCGTTATCAGCCGTCAGGCCCGAGATGTTGATGTTGGTGGTGTCCAAGCCCACCTCGGCGCCAAACAGGTAGACGTCCCAGTTGAAGGTGGTGGCGGCCGGGTTGCTGCCGGTTTCCTTCATGCGGATGATGTGGCCGTTGGGGTTGCCCTTGTTGCCTTCGCCGTCGTCGTAGTAGCGCGGGTTGGCGGCGTCCAGGCCGCGGGCCTTGCCGCTGGTGAAGTTGCCGGTTTTGCCGCGGTCGCTGTTGTTGGTCAGCGTGACGTAGATGTCGCCGGTGTCGGGGTGCACGTCGGCCCACTCCGGGCGGTCCATCGGCGTGCCGCCCACGGCGTCGGCGGCGATGCGGCAGTTGACCAGCACGTCCGACTGGTCGGCAAAGTTGTAGAGGAAACCGGAGGTGGTGTAACCGGCCGCGATGGTTGCGTTGGCCACGTTCAGTTCGGTCCAGGTGCCGCTACCGTTGGCGTTGAAGGTGGCGACATACAGTTTGCCGTCGTCCAGGTACTTGTTGCCGGCAGCCAGACCGCCGTTGGCGTCGGCCGGATCCCAGTTCTGGTTGGAGACGTACTTGTAGATGTACTCGCCGCGCGAGTCGTCACCCATGTAGTAGACGATGGGCTTGCCGGCGACGGCCTTGGCCGGCATGGCGCCTTCATGGCCGAAACGGCCCAGCGCGGTGCGCTTGCGGGGTGTGGAGGCTGGGGCGAAGGGGTCGATCTCGACCACCCAGCCGAAGGTGTTGGCGGCGTTGCGGAAGTCGTCGGTGGCAGCGGCCCCTGTGGCGTTGATGTCCCAGCGGTTGTACAGATCGGTGCCGCTGGTGTCGCCGCCGGTGGGGTTGGCCCAGCCGTAGCTACCGTTGCTGGACGAGGTGCCCATGTAGCGGTTTTGCGCCGCCTGCACCTTGGAGGTGGCTGTGGACGCGCTGGCCGGGCGTTTGAAGTAGCCGGCCCAGTTTTCTTCACAGGTCAGGTAGGTGCCCCAGGGGGTGACACCGTTGGCGCAGTTGTTCAGGGTGCCGCGGGTTTTCTCGCCCGTGGTCGAAAATTTAGTTTGCACCAGCGCGTTGCTGCGCACCGGGCCGTAGAGGTCCATCTCGGTGGCCGCGGTGATGCGGCGGTTGTAGCTGGAGGCCTTGTTGACGGCAAAGCTGCCGCCGCTCTTTTGTACTTCGATCACCGAGACGCCGTGCGCATTGACTTCCTTGTCGATCTGCGCGAGGACGCGGCCGGTGGTGGCGAAGCCGGCGCCCACCTCGGCGGCCGTGTGCAGGAAGATCTGGGTGATGTTCTCGTGGTTCATGACCAGCAGACCACGGCTGGCGTTGCTGAGGTCCTTTGCGGTGCCGCCAGTGTTCAGGCCGAAATACGCCATGCCGTCGTGGTGATCGCCGGCGCGGGACGCGAAGCTGGCAGCGGTGTCGGTGCCGTCGTTGGCGTAGGCGGCAGTGGCGTTGTTGATCGGGTCGCCCAAGCGGTAGAGCGTCGAGTAGCTGTAGCCACTCGGAATCGTGACCACGTCGTTGATGTTCTTGGCCACGGCGGTGAAGCCGAGCCTGAAGGCGGAGTCCGCCTTCTTCTTCTCGTCCACACAGCCCATCAGGCCGGCGCCCATGAAGCTGCCGGCAGCCAGACCGAAACCGCCTTTGAGCACGCTGCGGCGCGCCAGGCGGGCGTCGAGCACTTCGTCGAAGCTGCGATTGCCCGAGTGGTTCTTGGAAACGTCATCTTCCCCGTTGACGGACTCGGGGTGGTGTTTGGTGATGTTGTGGCTCATGCGATCTCCCTTGGGTTTGGCACACGTTGAAAAAAGAAACGAAACCGCGATTCTTCAGGAGACGTATGACCGGTCTTTGACGCTTGCTTGACGTTTGCGTGACGCTGTGCGCCAGGCGCCACCGCCTGCTTCGGTGGCGGCGCAGCCGTTGTGCGGCTTCTTCGTGGTAAGGTTGACCGCTGTACTGCCCGCCGTTCCATGAACAGCATGTTCAAGACTTGGAAGAAACCGTTCGCCCGCCCCGCTGCCGCCGAGCCTGTCGACGCGGTGCCGGTGCTGGCGCGCACGCTGGGCTACCGGCGTTTCCTGCGCACGGTGTTCAAGGCGCCGGCACGGCTCAACCTGGCAGGGCGCATGCGCGAGGTGCAGCTGCTGGATGTGTCCTTCAAGGGCGCGCTGGTGGACCTGGGTGAGGCGCTGCGCTGCCCCATCGGCACCCATGGCCGGTTGCGCCTGCTGCTGTCGTCCACCACCTTCATTGCCATGGACATCCGGGTGGCGCGGGTGCAGGGCAACTGCCTGGGCCTGCAGTGCACCTACATCGACCTCGACAGCGTGACGCATCTGCGCCAGCTGATCGAGCACAACGCGCAGGACCCGGCCCTGCTGGGCCGCGAACTGGCGGTGCTGATCGGCAGCGCCTGAGGCTCGCCCCCAGGCGCGCGCGGTCTCAACTAACCTCAGTCGGCCTTGAAGCCGGTGGCCGCGACGGCCTTGCCCCAGGTGACGGTGTCGGCGGCGATGATGCGCGCGAACTCGTCGGCGGTGGTGCCGGTGACGCGGAAGCCCGCTTCTTCCATCTTGGCCTTGGCGTCCGGCGCCTTCATGGCCTTCTGGATGTCGGCACTCAGTTTGGCCAGGACGTCCGCAGGCGTTTTCGCCGGCGCGACGATGCCGAACCAGGAGCTGAACTCCAGCGTGGGGTAACCCTGTTCCTTGATGGTCGGCACATCCGGCAGGGCGGCGGCGCGTGTGGCGCCGGTGGTGCCCAGCGCCACCAGTTTGCCGGCCTTCACGTTGGGCGCTGCCAGCCCGACGCTGGCGAACACGCCCTGCACGTCACCGCTGAACAGGCCACCCAGCGCATCGGCCGTGCTCTTGTAGTGCACTGCCTCGGGCTTGAGCTTGACCGCCTCGCCGAACATGAAGGCGCCGAAGTGGCCCGGCGTGCCGGCGCCGAAGGTGGCCATGAACAGGCCCTTCTGCTGCTGCGTCCAGCTCACGAACTCCTTCACGTTCTTGGCCGGCACCTTCTGCGGGTTGACCAGCAGCGCAAAGTCGGCGCTCACCACCTGGCTCACCGGTGCGAAGTCCTTGGCCGGGTTGTAGGGCAGCTTGCTGTAGCTGCTGGGGGCAATGCTGAGCTGACCGGTCTCGCCCAGCATCACGGTGTAGCCGTCGGGCGTGGCGCGGGCCGCCTCGCTGGCGGCGATCAGGCCGCCGGCGCCGGGTTTGTTGTCAACGATCACGCCCTGGCCGCCCCAGGTCTCGGACAGCTTTTGCGCCAGCAGTCGTGCCACGATGTCGGGGCCGGTACCAGCCGGAAAGCCGACGATCATGCGTACCGGCCGGTTGGGGTAGTTGGTCTGCGCCTGGGCGCCGAAGCTGGCCAGGCCGGCGAGCACGGCCAGTGCGGAGGCCGTCAAGGTGCGGCGGCGCAGGATGCGGGGGGTGGAAGAGGGCATGTCAGTCTCCTGTGTTTTTGTGAGGGATGCAACGAGGGAAAGGAATTCAGGTCACGGTGTAGAACTGCATCTCGACCCGGTCCGGGCGGCGCACGCCGCTGCCGAGGAAGAGCCGTTCACTCAGCCACTGCCAGGCCGGCGCCGCGGCCTCGAAGCTGGGGCTGCAGCGGAAGTACACCAGCTGCGGGTCGACCGGTTCACCGCGCAGCAGCCGGGCGGTGACCTCAGGCGCGGCTGCGCGCAGCGCGCGGTTGTGCACATAGATCAGATCGCCGGCATCGGTCTCCATGGTGTAGCGGGCGTCGAGCTCGGCCAGCCGGTCACTGACGATGAGCTGGTAGTCCGCGCCGCCGGGCAGCACACGGGCCGTCCAGCCGCGGCCGCTGGCCTGGCCGCCCAGGATGGGGATGAGGCGGCGCAGGCCGTGCACGGTGCGGCCGACTTCCTGCGGTTGGCCGACCTCGACGCTGAGTTCCGCGAAGAGTTCCAGTTGGGGCGGGGCGATGGCAGTCATGCACCCAGCTTAAGCCGCGGTGGCACGTCGCGTTGTCATCCCTTAAGATGACACGCGAGCGAGACAAAACACCATGAGAAAGTGGACACCCACCGACAGCAGTGGCGGCGCGGCGCGTCATGCGCACGCGCTGGCGGCGCTGATCGACCAGCTGGGGCAGCCGCGCTTCAGCGCGACCCTGCTGCAGACCCTGCAGCCGCTGGTGCCCGCGGCCTCGTTCTCCATCTACCGCACCGGGCGCGCCTGTGTGCCGCAGCTCTTCATGTCCGGCAGCCTGGGTGTGCCCGACACCACGCGCGACTGCTGGCATGCCTACCTCTCGGGTCCCTACCGCAGCGACCGCACGCTGATGCACGACTGGCTGCAGCCGGAGCAGCCGCTGCTGTGCCACATCACCGCGCAGGAAGTGCCGGGTGAGCATCGCGCGCGCGTCTACGAGGCGCATGGCGTGGCCGAGCGTGTCTCGGTGGTGCAGGCCGATGCGCAGGCGGTGTTCGCCGTCAACTTCTACCGCCACCAGCACCAGGCGCCGTTCAACGACGGCCAGGTGGCGGAGTTCGAGGCGCTGGCGCCGGCCCTGCTGGCCCTGGCGCGCAAGCACATTGCGCTCGCCCCCGAGGGGCCGGCCACGCCGTCTGACAGCCGTAGCCGCCTGCTGGCGCTGGAGCCGGCGCTGACGCCGCGCGAGCTCGATGTCTGTGTGCGCCTGCTGGCCGGCATGACCTATGACGGCATCGCCAGCGACCTGGGCCTGAGCGTGCCCAGCGTCAAGACCTACCGCAACCGGGCCTTTGCCCGCTTGGGCATCCACTTCCGCAACGAGTTGTTTGCCCTGCTGCTCGGCGGGGCGCCGCGTCGGTTTCAGGCGTAGGTGATCCAGTCGGCCAGCGCCGGCTGGTCCAGGTGCGGCAGCGTGTTGTAGCTCAGCAGCGTGTGGCGCTTCGGGTTGAACTGGAATTCGGTCACAGCACTGTTGCGGATACGAAGGTTGAGTTCGATGGTGGTCTCGGGTGTGGTGCCCAGCACCTGGCCGACCGCGGTGGCAATCGGCCCGCCGCTGGAGACGATCAGCACATGGCCGCTGTAGTTCTGTCGCACATGGTCGAGTGCGCTTTTCACGCCGGCCAGGAACTCGTCGTAGCTCGGCATGCCTTGGGGGCTGACCACGCCGTTCATCCACTGTGTCAGGCCGTCGCGCAGCAGGCGGAAGTGGTGGCGGTACAGCTCGGGCGTGTCGGGCTTTTGCAGCGGCTGCGGGTGGATGGCGGCGATCACCGCGGCGCTGTCGTACTCGTTGAGACCTTCCCAGGGCAGTACCTCGTTGGCGTAGCCGGCGCCTTCCGCAATGCCGGCCCAGGTCTGGGCGTGGCGGCGCAGTGTGCCGGTGAGCACGGCGTCGAAGGTCACGCCGCGCTCGCGCCAGTACTGGCCCAGGCGCACGCTCTGGCGGCGGCCGAGCTCGCTCAGGTTGTCGTAATCATCGGCACCGAACGAGGCCTGGCCGTGGCGCACGAGGTAGAGGGTTCCCATGCGCTGGATTGTGGCAAAAAGTGCTTCTGGCCCTTGTCGCTCGGGCGACGTCAGCTATTAAATCAGGAGCATTGTGCGCCGTCAGGACGCCAGTTGCAGCGGCCCGCGTGGTGTCTGCAGCTGCGCGCGCAACTGCGCCGGCCCGGGCAACACGGTCACCGCCTCCAGGCCAATGGCGCGGTAGGCGTCCGCCAGCGTCTCAGCCTGTGGGTGCTGCACCGTCAACTGCTCCAGCGTGATGCCGCTGGCCGGCATGCTGTGTGCCGGGTGCACCGCACCCCATTGGATCAGCGTGGGCAGGGTGCCGTCGTACAGGCGTTGGCCGTCGTCGCGCACCGTGATCTGCCATTGCAACAGGCCCAGGGGCGTGGCGCGCTCGGCCTGCAGCACCGCGCCGCGCTCGATGCCCTGCGCGCGCAGCGCTGCCACGGCGGCCACCGCGTCCGGCACACGGGCGACGAAGTGCGCCAACTGCGGCCCCTGGCGTTGCACGCGCTCGCGCAGCGCCGCGTCATCCATGTCGAACCAGCGCCGGCGTGCCGGTGGCGTGGCGCCGGGGTCGATGGCGATGATCTCGAAGTAGGCGCCCGGAAACGATGCGCTGGCGATGCTGAACAGCCGGTTGTGTGTGCCCATGAGCGCATGCTGCCCGCCCGGGCCGGGCGTGATGCCCAGCGTGGCTTCGCACCAGGCCACGCCCTCGGCCAGCGTGGTCGCCAGCACCACCAGGTGGTCAACCTCGGCGCGCGGCGCGGTGGACATCAGACCTGCACCTGCCCGCTGATGCAGCTGACCACCTGGCCGCCGACCCAGACCTGGCCCTGCGCATCACGCTCCAGCAGCACGCGGCCGGCGCGGCCGAGACACGTGCCCTGCGCAGCCAGGTAGCGTTCGGGCAGGTGACCCTCGGCCATGAGCCACTGGGCCAGGCTGGCGTTGAGGCTGCCGGTGACCGGGTCCTCGGTGATGCCGACCGGTGCGGCGAAGGCGCGCACCTCCAGGTCGGGCGTGGGCTGCCGCGGCGCATCGCCGGCGTGTTCGGCAAAGGCGCGCGCTTCACGGCTTGATTTTGCTATCAAGTTAATAGCTGGTGGCGCCGTGTCGACGGCGCAAACGCCCACTTTTTGCTTCAACTCCTTGAGCATGGCGTGGTTCGGCTCCAGCGCCAGCACGGTGTCCATGCTGTCGAGCAGCAGGCCCAGCCACTGCGGGCCGTTGTCCAGCAGCTGCGCGGCGCGGATCTGCGCCCTGCTGATGCCCAGCGCCTGTGCCACCTGGGCCAGCAACTCGGGCGCCGGTGTGCTGCGCTTGAGCGGCGGCGCAGCAAAGGCCAGGTGGTGGCCGGCGCGGCGGATGCTCACCAGGCCCACGGCGCATTCCTGCACGATCACGTCGGCCTGCTTCGGTTGCCCGCCATGCTCCAGCCAGGCGTGGCAGCTGCCCAGCGTCGGGTGGCCGGCAAAGGGCAGCTCGGCGCCGGGGGTGAAGATGCGCACGCGGTAGTCGGCGCCCGGCTGCGTCGGCGGCAGCACGAAGGTGGTCTCCGACAGATTGGTCCAGCGCGCGAAGTGCTGCATCTCTTCATCACTGAGGCCGTTGCCGTCGAGCACCACGGCCAGCGGGTTGCCGTAGTAGGGCGTGGCGGTGAAGACGTCGACCTGCTTGAAGGGGCGGGTACGCAGATGGTTCACAGGGGCACCTCCGTGTTGCACACTGCGGTGCGAGCTTGCTTGGGGCGGCCCGGCGCGGCGCTCACGGCATGTTCTCCCGGATGACAGCGGCCAGGGCCGCGATGCCGCGCTGGATCTCGTCGGTGCTGGCGGTGACGAAGGACAGGCGCAGCGTGCGCGGGTCTGCCGCCTCGGCGTAGAAGGCCGCGCCCGGCACAAAGGCCACGTTGCGTTCCACTGCCTTGGGCAGCAGTGCGACGCTGTCCAGGCCCTGCGGCAGACGGGCCCACAGGAACATGCCTCCGTCCGGGCGGTTCCAGCTCACGCCCGCGGGCATGTGCTGCCGCAGCGCCGCCAGCATGGCGTCGCGCTGCGCCTTGTACAGGGCGCGGATGCGCGGTACGTGGCGGTCGAGGAAACCGTCTTTCATCACCTCGGCCACCACGCGCTGGTTGAAGCCGGGGCTGTGCAGGTCGGCCGCCTGCTTGGCCTGCAGCAGCTTGGGGTACAGGGCCTTGGGCGCCACGATGTAGCCCAGGCGCAGGCTGGGCGCCAGCACCTTGGAAAACGAGCCGAGGTAGAGGCAGCCTTCGGGGTTGCGCGCGGTCAGCGGCGCCGGCGGCGGCGCGTCGAACCAGAGTTCACCGTAGGGGTTGTCCTCCAAAAGCGGCAGGCCGATGTCAGCGGCGCAGGCCGACAGCGCGGCGCGGCGCGCCTCGCTCAAGGTGCGACCGGTCGGGTTCTGGAAGTTGGGCAGCACGTAGAGGAAGCGCGCCGGGCTGCCGGCGGCCTGCACGCGGCGCAGGTCGGCCACGTCCACGCCTTCGTCGTCGCTGGCCACGCTCTGGATCTGCGGCTCCATGGGCGTGAAGGCCTGCAGCGCGCCGAGGTAGGTGGGCGTTTCCACGAGGATGCGGCTGCCGTGGTCGATCAGCACCTTGGCGGCCAGGTCCAGCCCCTGCTGCGAGCCGGTGGTGATGAGCACCTGCGACGGTTCGACCGGCCAGGGCAGCGAGGCGGCCACCATCTCGCGCAGCGGGCCATAACCCTCGCTGGCGGCGTACTGCAGCGCGGCGGCGGCATCGTCGCGCAAGACCTTGGCGCAGGCGGCGGCGAACTCGGCCACCGGGAAGGTCTGCGGCGACGGCAGGCCGCCGGCGAAGCTGATGATGCCGGGACGTTCTGTCACCTTGAGCAGCTCGCGCAGCACCGAGGGGTTCATCTTCTCGGCGCGGGCAGACAGGACCCAGGGGGCATCGGGCCGGGCAGGCGTGGTCATGAGGCGTTTCCTTGTTCTGAAGAGGTTCTGGCGCTGGCGCGTACCGGCATTTTGCGACCGGCGAGCACGACGGCCATCACGGCCAGGCCGAAGCCGACCGTGACAGCGTCGAGCGACTCGCCGAGCAGCGGCACGGCAAACAGCATGGAGAGAAAGGGTTGCAGCAACTGCAGCTGGCTCACGCGCACGGTGCCGCCCAGCGCCAGGCCGCGGTACCAGGCAAAAAAGCCCAGCCACATGGAGAACACGGCCACATAGGTAAAACCGCCCCAGGCTGCGGTGCGCACGGGAGCGGTCGGCCAGCTCCACAGCGTCAGCGGCAGGGTGACGGGCAGCGCCAGCAGCAGGGCCCAGCAGATCACCTGCTCGGCTGGCAGGTGCTGCGCGAGCCGGGCGCCATAGCCATAACCCACGGCGGCACACAACATGCCGGCGAGCAGCAGCAGGTCTGCTGGGTGCAGCGCCAAGGTGGCGCTGCCTGAGCGCAGCAGGGCAAAGGCCACCACCAACGTCGTGCCCGCCAGCGCGCAGAGCCAGAAGCCGGCCGAGGGCCGCT
>Ga0114938_1000619_pt1 | contig 26025 bp, 19 predicted proteins | sample AshMeaBigSpring_FD_88675 | JGI IMG/M metagenome (GOLD analysis project Ga0114938, IMG submission 88675) | Groundwater microbial communities from Big Spring, Nevada to study Microbial Dark Matter (Phase II) - Ash Meadows Big Spring | ecosystem: Environmental > Aquatic > Deep subsurface >... | reverse complement strand
TAATATTGTAGTGAATGAGAAATTAAATCTTATCTTTTTAATCCTAACTATAGTGACAATTCCCGCTTTGGGATGGGATATGTTTACGACTCGTTATATGCAACGGACTCAAATAGATGAGATGCCACTAGTAGAAGTTATCGAACGGGTTAACCGTTTGCATCGCTGGATGATCAACGAACGTATGTTGGGTGTGGCATTTATTTTCATTTTAGCGATCGCCTGTTTCGTCTATTGGCAAATATGGCAATACGGAATGATGATCACTCTCATGTTTTGTCTGCTATGGGGATCGGGCATCGCATTTGTCTTATGGGTGTTCCAACAAAGCTATATGAGACGCATCAAAGAGATTCAAAAGAATCTAGACGAACTGAATGAGGTTATTAACGAGTAAGCAACAATCACCCAACCATCTCATCACTAAACAAATATGCTACAAAGGGTTTTAATTTTCCTGTTACTTATATTGGTCTTACCGGATGTTTTTATTTACCTTAAATATATCGTCCGTCTAACCAAGAACTATTACTTGAGATTTCTTTATTGGCTCCCTTCGTTCACTCTCCTGTGTGGGGTAGTCTTTCTTGCAACAATAGCGGACAGTGAGTTCTTTGCTAATCATGTACATGCTATCGGATGGTTCTCTGTGTTCTTTTTTCTTTTTGCATCTCCTAAGTTCCTTCTCTCGCTGTGTGTTTTAATAGGAATGCCTTTTCATAGCCTCTTCAAATGGCCGAGAAAACCTTTTCTATACACGGGACTAACTCTTGCTTTATCCAACATACTGATCATTCTCTATGGTTCGTTGATCGGTACAACCCAGTTTGAGATCAAACCGGTCGCTTTTCGCTCAATCCGATTGCCGGCTGCTTTCGACGGGTATAAAATCGTACAATTGTCCGATATTCATATCGGAAGTTGGCAAGGTGATCAAGCGGTCATGCAACGGATGGTCGATTTAGTCAATGCTCAAAAGCCCGACTTGATTGTCTTTACCGGCGATCTAATCAACAGTCGGACTATTGAACTCAAGGAGTTTCAACCGATATTGGCCCAACTCAAAGCGAAAGATGGAGTCTATTCTATTTTGGGTAATCACGACTACGGAACTTATTATAAGTGGAAAACTCCGGAAGAGATAAATGCCAACTTCTTAGATCTGAAGAAAAGACAGAAGAGCATGGGATGGAAGATGCTCAACAACGCACATACCTTTATCCACCACGGAAAGGATAGCATTGCTCTTATCGGTGTGGAAAATGAAGGAGAACCTCCTTTCTCACAACATGGAGATCTGACTAAGGCTATGAAAGGTACGGAGCATGCGTTCCAAATATTACTCAGTCATAATCCAACCCATTGGAGAAAAGAGGTACTACCCCAGTCAACGATTGATCTCATGCTGGCAGGACACACTCATGCTGCTCAGTTCCGCATAAGAGACATCTCACCTGCTTCGTATGTATATTCCGAATGGGCGGGTATGTACACCGAAGGTAACAGAAGTCTTTACGTGAACGTGGGGATAGGATATGTGGGACTTCCTTTCCGCTTTGGAGCATGGCCCGAAATTACCGTCATCACCCTACGACGGTAAGCGTACTCTTTCCATTTACTTTCTTACTGACTTGCACTTGCACCGTGATCCGCTCGCTCATCTCCTGAACATGGGAGATGACACCGATCTTTCGTCCTTGCATCTGCAACTGTTCCAAAGCTTCCATTGCCGTACGCAGACTGTCGGCATCCAACGACCCAAAGCCTTCATCGATAAAGAGCGATTCTACTTTCAGATTGTTGCTGGAAAGCGAGGAAAGGCCTAAAGCGAGGGCTAATGAAATCAAGAATGACTCCCCACCCGACAGAGAATAAACGGTACGTATTTCATCACACATATCACGATCGATCACCTGAAGTCCCAAACTATCGGGCACCTGCTGTAATCTGTAGCGACGCGACAAATAAGTCAGATGGCGATTGGCATGCATTAATAGGAGATTAAGGGTGTAACTTTGAGCGATCACCTTAAACTTTGCACCATCTGCACTGCCAATGAGTTTATTGAGTTTCGCCCAACGATCGGCAACCTGCTCTTTAGTAGCCAACTCTTTCGAAATATCAAGGAATAATTGTTTGTTCTTCTCTTGCTGCAACAAACGGGCATCTAGTCCGGAGATCGAGCGCTCTGTCTCTTCATTACGTTCTTGACACTCTTTGATCTGACGAGGCAGATCATCGGGCGACTCGATCAACACAAAGCGATTTCTCAGTTCATCCATGGTGACCGTCAGTTGGCGTAGTTCTCCCTGAAGACCGGAAATACAGGTTTTGATCGTTTCTACATCTTTACGCGCCTTCTCTTGCCAGTCGGTGAGTTGCTTTTCATGCTTAACCATCGCTGCTTCCGCTTCATCGGCCGATTTTCCTTTTAATAATCCGGCACGTTCCTGACGTAACTTCTCCAGTTCTTCAGCAACCGTCTGAAAACGTTTTGCTTCAGTCACCTCTGAGTTTTGCAAAAGATCCAGTTTCTCTTTCGATGCATGGAGCCGCTGAACCGCTAATTTGTATTCTGCCACCGCCTTACGAAGCTTTTCATTATTTGCACGGATCTTCTTCAACTCTTCATCCTCTTTTTGCCAGATTGCATACAGACGACGATACTCCTCGATGGCAGCAGCTATACTTTTCAGACGTTCCACAATCTGCTCTTCCTGCCAATCTTCCTGCATACGCTCACTCTGCAAGACAAGCAACCGTGCAGAGATCTGTTCCAGCGAACTGTTCAAATGCTCCAAGTCTTTTTGCAAGACAATATTACGGTTATTGAGCTCTTGGAAAGCCTTTGCCGATTCATTATACTCCTGTTCTATGTTCTTGTAAAGCAGATCGACTTTCGCTTGCTCTTGATAATAAGGATGGTGCTCACTGCCACACACGGGACAAGGATCACCCGGATTGAGATGTTCGCGTAAAGTCTTCACGTCTTTTCCTATGGCCATGCGGGCATTCTCATACAGACGCTTTAGAGTCTGCATCTCACTCTCTTTTCCAGTTTGCAACTGTTTGAGTTGTTCTAGATCTTTGATCGACTGAGCCGTTTTATTCTGCTGCTCTTCTTGAGTAGTTTTCAATTGATGAGTTTCCCGCTGACAAGCCAACTCTTTTTGCCACTTGCTCTGCTCTTCTACAAGCGATAAGTATCCCAAAGAGTTTATCCGCTGTGAAAGATCATCATTCTTTTGCTGCTGTACAAATAACTTATCCTCTTCCACTCCAAGCAAATACTCCACCCGATCCATATTCAAAGAAGCGGTTTTATCTTTGAAGAGACTTGCCAATGTATCGGATGCCCGTTGCAAAGCAGCACTGTCCGATTGATAGGTGTTCGCATGCACGGCACACTGTTTGCGTATATTTTTAACTGACTCTTCCGCCTGTTGGTAGACGGGTAGTTGTGTATGGATCTGAGTATCTAACTGCCGTGCTTTTCTCAGATCCGGTTGGATGGCTTCGCACTGTGCCCTGAACTGGGTCAACCCTTCACTACGCGAAAGAAGTTCTTTCGAGAGTTCCTCTTCTTTTCCTTTTTCAGTAGTCTCTTCTTCTTTCTTTGTTTTCCAAAGAGCCTCCTTTTCTTTTAAAGAACGAGTGACAGCCAACTGTTCATTCAGTTCGTTCAGTCGACGACCATTCACCGTCCGCTGTTCTTGTAAAACTTTCTTTTGCTCTTGAAGGGCCCGATACTCCTCTTCCGGCATCAGTTCGAGCATGCTTATTTTACTTCTGGTCAGACTCACCTCTTCTTGAGCCGATTTGTTACGGGCAAAGACTTCCTGCGAAATACGCGAGTAGATATCTGTACCGGTAAGTTTCTCCAAAAGTTCTGCTTTGGCCGAACCTTTCGACTTCAGAAACGTGGCAAAGTCATTTTGTGCCAACAACACCGTACGGGTAAACTGATCGTAAGTCAGTCCCACCAATTCAGTCAGTTGCTCCAAAAGTTCTCTTTTCGTCCCTTGCAGTTCCTCCATCGTATCCAAGTTCTGCACCTCCATAACTTGTGGTCGAAGCGAACCGTCCAACTTATTCTTCGTCCGTCTGACCGACCAGCGCGAACGATATCGGTAACCGGTCACCCCGAGGAAGTCGACTTCCGCAAACCCTTCAACCGTTCCACGGCGAAGTAAATTGCGAACATCCGACTGACTGATCATATTCTCGCCCACATCGGCTAAATTGATGCTTTCTACCGAGTTCGAGAAACGTGGCGCTTTATCGTAAAGTGCCAAGCAGAGCGCGTCTAGCAAAGTCGACTTCCCGGCACCCGTGGGACCGGATATAGCGAATATACCGGTTGAGCGCAACGGCTCACTCGTAAAGTCGATCTCCACCGTTCCTTCAATAGACGTTAAGTTTTTCAGTCTTATAGCAAGTATTTTCATTCTTCATCCTCCTTCTTCTCTTGATTAGTCACCGAGAAACACACGTCCTCCAAAAGATCGATTAAATCATCAGGCATGTCTGTCTGATAAGTCTTCACAAAAGTAGACTTAACGATCTGTAAAGGATTCATCTCCTGCAAACCAATCTCCACATTCTCCATGTTCTGATCATCGTATTCCGTTCTCTTTCTATAGGTAGAGACAATACGGGCCAACCGATAATTCTTATTTTCCAAAGCCTCTTCAACATCCCTTCGAAGCATAGGTTCGGGCTCGTCCAATAGAACCTTCACTTCAAGATAAGGCGCTTCCCCGTCCACATCGGGAAGCGATCGCAAGTCGTTCAGTATCTGCTCCGGAGGAAGCGGTGCACCGTTGGGAACACTCACCAAAGAGGTCAACAAAGGACACTCCAGCCTCTCTATCTCAGTAACATTTCCACCGTTGATGGTCACCAGTACAACCCCATGATGATAATGTTTCTCGGCAAAAGACATCGGCAAAGGACTGCCGGCATACCTGATATTCTCCCTTCCCGACACTCTTTGTGCCTTATGGATATGCCCAAGCGCAGCATAAGCAATATTTTGCGAGAAAGCATCGGGAGATACACATTCCAGACCGCCAATCACCGTACGCTCACTATAATCCTTTTCAGCTATCTCGGAGCCGGTAGCCTGCAAATGTCCCACAGCAATAATCGCCTGATTCAGCTCTCTTTTATTCGACGCAACTTGATACAACTGATTATACAGTTCCTTTACACCTTCCGCATAAGTATTTCCATCCGTCTCAACCGCCGGATAATCACCTTGCCGTAAGAAAGGAACAGTCATACAGATCACTTCCACCTCCCCTTCTTTATTTCTAAGATGGATCAGCAAATGATTATAATCGATAGAGCCATCCTCTTTCTTCCGCACTACCCCACGAACTTCCGTCCGCATCGCTTGAAGTAAAGGCAAAGGAGCCTCTAACCGAGCAGCTGAGTCATGATTCCCGGATACGATGACCACTTGAAGTAAGGGGTTCTGAGAGGTCACCTGATAGATGAACTGGAAAAACATCTTCTGAGCACTGGCAGAAGGATTCGAGACATCGAAAACATCACCCGCAATAATCAAAACATCAATCTCCTGTTTCTTGATCTCTTCCGACAACCAATGGAGAAAAAACTCGTGTTCCTTTGTACGATCGTACCCAAAGAAGGTCTGTCCCAAATGCCAATCAGCTGTATGTAATATTCGTATCATGTTATTCTTTCATATTATACAAGAACAAAAATAGACATTCCATCGGTATCTACCATCCCGATTTGCTTTTTTCTATCCACAAAAACAAGATAAAGAGCAATCGGATCAGAATATATTCGACAACACAAATACATTTTTTAAAAAGAAACATGTATCTTTGCGCAGATAAAAAGATACAAATCCCATGAAGATATTATATTATATTTATCAGATTTGCATTGCATTGCCAATTCTATTAATACTAACCATTCTCACGGCTTTAGTCACAATTATAGGATCACTAATAGGTGGTGCACATATCTGGGGATATTATCCCGGAAAGATATGGTCGCAATTGATCTGTTTATTTCTTCTGATCCCTGTAAAAGTAAACGGGCGGGAGAAAATACATAAAAGAACATCGTACATTTTTGTTCCTAATCATCAGGGAGCATTCGACATCTTCCTTATCTATGGTTTTATTGGAAGAAATTTTAAATGGATGATGAAAAAAAGTCTGCGTAAGCTCCCTTTTGTGGGGAAAGCATGCGAAAGTGCGGGACATATCTTTGTCGATCGCTCGGGTCCGAAGAAAGTTCTTCAGACAATCACACAAGCAAAAGGTTCATTAAAAGACGGAGTATCTTTAGTAGTATTCCCAGAAGGAGCCAGAACCTTTACCGGGCACATGGGCTATTTCAAGAAAGGTGCTTTCCAATTAGCAGATGACTTGCAACTAGCTGTAGTTCCCGTTACCATTGACGGCGCATTCGAGATCCTTCCCCGTACAGGAAAATGGATCCATCGTCATCGGATGATCTTAACGATTCACGATCCTATAGAGCCGAATGGAAAAGGAGGCGATAATATAAAAGAAACATTAGAAAAAGCTTACGTTGCTGTCGAAAGCGCCTTACCCGAGAAATATAAAGGAATGATAAGAAACGAAGACCAAGACCGATAACTTTTTAAAAACAAATTTATATGAGAAATCTAGTAAGATTATTACCTATTTTATTGATTACACTAATTGTTCATTCCTGCCAATCAGAAGAAGACCAATCCTTATTGATCGGCACCTGGAAATCATCAGCAGTCTATCAGGAATTTAAAGCAGATGGCAATGGTTCGACTTGGGATGTAGCCGAAGATGTCAGCAAAGACGAAGCACAAACCTTTAAGTGGACATTAGAAGGAAACGAGTTGATGATTATGCACAACCAAGAAATGACAAGAGCGATCCCCAAGAACTATACAATCACCAAACTGACAGCAACCGACCTGCAGTATCGGGATGACTTAGGCAAAGAGTATTCTTTCAAAAAAGTAAACTAACACATCATGCATAGAGGGCTCAAAACAGTACTTATCACTCTCTGTTCTTTAATAGCCATTCTTATGGTTGCCTTAACAGCAACGATAAGTATTGTTTTGCGTCCTCAAAATTCCACTGCATTATTAAAGAAACTTGTACAATCGTCCCTCAGTTGCACGTTCGATGCGGAACAAATAGAGATCAGTCTATTTTCTACTTTCCCGCAACTGAAAGTCGATATAAAGAACATCACTCTGCTACAGTCAGCACCGGGTTCTCCTTCCGATACCTTATTACATGCACAGTCGATAGAAGGCAATGTCGACCTGATGAAGTGGTGGAAAAGCAACAAGATAGTAAGCAATCATTGCCTCATTAAAAACGGAACGATCAATCTTTATACCCCTCAGTCAGGTAAAAGCAACTTCGACATACTGATATCCGATCCTTCCGATCAGCAATCGGACCCAAGTCAATCCGATAGTTTAGATCCAATTTACCTGAATGGGATACGCTTACAGCAAGTCAGCATTGTTTATAAAAACGATCAATCGCGCATTTATACGAAAGCTGCCCATCTGGACAGTCAGGCGCAACTAAGCATTTCCGGTAACACGATCAAGGGTAAAATAGGGATCCATACCCCTCTGTTTTATTTTGCATACAACAACGAAGAATACCTCCGGCAAGCAAAATTAAACAGTACGCTCACATTCTCGCTCATCGATCATGATCCTTCGTTTGTCTTCTCACCTCTGAAAATAGAGCAAGGGCGATTAAGAGTCGACGTCAACGGTTCGCTAGGCTATGCAACGACTCGAGAAGAATTAGCTACCGACTTACAGATCACAACCAACGACTGGGATATTGAACAGACCCTTCTTCTACTTCCACCTTCCATTCGTCCAAAGCTAAAAGAACTTAGCCGGCTTTCAGGCGAACTGGCTCTGAAAGGTGATGTAAAAGGGGTATTCAGCAAAAAACAAACTCCGTATGTATCGGGAAATCTAACGGTTAAGAACGGACAATTAGCCATACAACCGTTCAAGTTGCCGATTCATAACATACAGGGAAACATCTCTTTTCGTTCGGATTTAAAATCAGATGCTCAATCCTCTCTCCTCATACGTTCGCTACGGGCATCTACTCCCCAGTCGACCATTCACGTTACCGGAACAGTCGACCACCTTCTATCCGATATCCACTGTCAATTAAAGATCGGTGCGATGCTAGACCTACCCGAGATGCTCAGTCTGGCGCCACCTATGGAAAATATCAATGCAGAAGGTCGTGCCCAAGGAACGATTGAAACCCACTTCAAACTGTCGCAGTTAAAAGAGGAGAAAATGGAGACCATACCTATTAAAGGAACGTTTAAGTTATCCGACTTTTACACCTCTATCGACACCCTTTCGGTCCGTTCGAAAAGTGCAATCATCCGCTTTAACCTGACAGACAGTTTAAGTTCTACCCTCGAAACTCCCCATCTACAGATAGCCGGTGGAAAGAGCTATCAGGGCGAAGGAAACGATGCAAACATCTATTTCCGCACGATACATCCGTTAGCCAAAGAGCGTAATTTTCCGATGATGTTCAACTTTTCTTTCAAGGACCTCTTTGCAGAGATGAACTTTGGTAATATCCGTATCCACGATCCGAATGGACGAATTGGAATGAAGATCAACCCGACCGACTCTACGCAAACCAAGATCCGTCTGTTGTATAATAGTCCCCAGATGGCGATCAATCTAAAAAGCGGCGAACAGTTGACCACAGATTCAGTGCATGTCGACACGCGGATCACCAAAAGTACGAACGAACAGAACCAATTGTTACAGTGGCTCCCCAAGGGTGGACTTGCTCTGAGAAACGGAACAATCTCACTGCCCCAAACGAAAGACAAGATAGAGATCCCAACTATTCAACTTGATTTCACACCGGAGAAATACATTGTAAAAGACAGTCGTTTCCGTTTCAACCATTCAGACTTTCGTTTGTATGGCGAGTTGATGAACCTAAAAGATTATTTAAAGTACGATTCATTGCTAGTGGGAGATTTCCGCTTTGTGTCCGATACAACCGATATCAACTCCTTACTCAGCCTCTTTAATGGTATAGGAGATAAAGATACCTCACAAGCTAGTACTGGAAACTCATCACCTGCCTCCACTCCTTTTATGGTACCTAAAGGGGTTTCTTTAAAACTAGGAACAGAAATTCAAAATGCCTACTTTTCCAACGATACCATTCAGCACCTGCAAGGAAATGTGTTGATCAACGATGGAAATATGATTTTAGATAATATGAAGTTCACCACGTCGGCAGCAAACATGTATCTGACGGCACTTTATCGCACTCCGAGGAAAAACCATTTATTTGCAGGGATCGATTATCACATGACACATGTAGAGATCGATAAACTGCTCAAAATGATACCCGATATCGATTCAATCATGCCGATGCTTCGCTCCTTCAAAGGAACAGGAGAGTTCCACATGGCAGTAGAAACCTATATGGATTCACTTTATAATCTGAAAAAATCAACCTTACGTGGATCGGCTGCTCTGACAGGCGAGGATCTGGTGGTGATGGACGGAGAGACATTTGGGGCAATCGCCAAAAGACTTTATTTCAGTAAAAGGACAGAAAACAAGATTGATAGTCTGGCTGCTGAATTCACCATCTTCAAGAATGAAATCGATGTCTATCCTTTCTTGATTGTGATGGATAAATACAAAGCGATTGTAGGAGGTCGGCACAATCTGGATATGAACTTCGATTATAACATCTCTGTTATCGACTCCCCGCTCCCGATCAGGTTCGGGCTCAACATCAGTGGTACACCGGAAAACATGAAATTCGGCTTAGGCAAATGCAAATACTCCAGTCTGTACCGCCCGGTATCCCGCAAAGAACTTAAGACATCGCAATTACAACTGAAAGAACTCATTCGTAAAACGCTGACATCTAAAATGAAAAGCTATAAAGAGGGGGATTGAAGATGAATGACTCATCATCAATGATTGACAACCGCTCTGTTCTGCTGTAAACGTTGGTGTTCCTGAATAAGTTGCATGTTTTCTTTAGCTTTATTCACGAACTCCACTACCATCTTGTTATTTTTGAAAGAGCTGGGAGCATCTTTCAATATATCATCAATCTGCGGCGTCATAACAGGATAAGGCAAACAGCTACAAAGCATCATAAAGACATTGGGACCTAGCACTGTTTCATAATTATCGGAGATAAATTTCTTAACATAAAGATTCATTTCATTAACCAACGAATCACTTTCCCGGGTCAATTGTGCATGAACAGCAGTAAAGTCAGCACCATCCATCACCATACGTGCTTCCTTATGACCAAGCTTTTGTATATCCTCATCCAGTTTATTCCTTTTATCAATAAACTCATACAGGGCATCATTCAATGGAGTTCCTTTGGCGGTAAGCTCCATATCAGTAATATTAACAGTGATATCACCATTTTCAAGAACTAAAGGCATGATGCTATTATCATCCATATACAATGTAACCATCTGTACAGAATCGACTTTTCCCTTCATTGCAAATTTACCATGAACAACTTCCGATGAATCCAGGTTTACCCATTGTCCATCACGTAATGTTTTTAGATAAAGCATCCTACCATCAAGATTCGTAACAGAAGAGACTCCTTCAACTTTATACTGGCGAGTACAAGAAGTCAGAAAAGGCAGTAGCAGCAAAAATGGCAAAAATTTGTTTACGTTCATTTTGATTAATTGCTAAAAGTTGGTCCCGCAAAGTTACAACGGAAAATAATGAAAAGAAACATTTTATCAATATTTAAAACTTATGAGTTTAATTTCTCTAATATTCCCTATAAATTAAGAAAGAAACACCCTTATTTTTCATTTACTTTGTATAAATTTGCACGCATGAAGACTACAACGTATGCCCCTTTCGCCAAACCGCTTTATGTAATGGTAAAGCCCGTTGGTGCCGTATGCAATCTTGCATGCGATTATTGTTACTATTTGGAAAAAGCCAATTTGTATAAAGAAAATCACAAGCATGTGATGAGTGACGAACTTCTTGAGAAGTTTATCGAGCAATATATTAATTCTCAAACGATGCCTCAGGTACTTTTTACCTGGCATGGAGGAGAGACTTTGATGCGCCCTTTGTCTTTTTACAAGAAAGCGATGGAACTTCAGAAGAAATATGCTAATGGAAGAACGATAGACAATTGCATACAAACCAATGGTACCATGCTAACCGACGAATGGTGTGAATTTTTCAAAGAAAACAACTGGTTGGTCGGTGTTTCCATTGATGGCCCACAAGAGTTTCATGATGAATATCGCAAAAACAAACAAGGTAAACCTTCGTTTGTTAAAGTAATGCAGGGTATCAATCTTCTAAAAAAACACAATGTTGAGTGGAATGCCATGGCAGTAGTGAACGATTTCAACGCAGACTACCCACTCGACTTCTACCATTTCTTCAAAGATTTAGGATGCCACTATATTCAGTTTACCCCGATCGTAGAACGTATCTTTTCTCATAAAGACGGACGCCATCTTGCTTCGCCTACTGAAAACAATGAGGAACGATTGGCCGACTTCTCGGTAACTCCGGAGCAATGGGGCAACTTTTTGTGTACCATCTTCGACGAATGGGTAAAGGAAGATGTAGGCAACTATTACATTCAGATCTTCGATTCAACTCTAGCCAACTGGTTAGGCGAGCAACCGGGTGTATGTTCCATGGCTAAGACTTGCGGTCACGCAGGAGTGATGGAGTTCAACGGAGATGTTTATTCGTGCGACCACTACGTATTTCCGGAATATAAACTCGGAAATATCTATAATCAGACATTGGTGGAAATGATGTACAGCGAACGTCAGCAGACTTTTGGAAACATGAAACAAAGTTCGCTACCCACCCAATGTAAAGAATGCAACTATCTATTTGCTTGCAATGGCGAATGCCCCAAAAACCGCTTTAGCAAAACAGCCACCGGAGAACCCGGACTGAATTATTTGTGCAAAGGATATTATAAGTTCTTCCATCACGTAGCCCCTTATATGGATTATATGAAGAATGAACTAATGAATCAAAGAGCACCGGCTAATATTATGGATGCATTGAAAAACGGAGAGTTGAAAATTGAAGATTAAATATAGACTATAATTTAAAACAACAATGAACAAACTAAAACTTTTTTTATTGGCGCTGTCAGGACTGGTAATCAGTTCTGTAAAAGCTGACGAAGGGATGTGGCTATTGCAGTTGATGCAACAACAACATTCAATCGACATGATGAAGAAACAAGGATTAAAATTAGAAGCTACTGATTTGTATAATCCGGGTAAAGTATCATTAAAAGATGCCGTTGGTATATTCGGTGGCGGTTGTACCGGAGAGATCATCTCGCCGGAGGGACTTATCCTCACCAATCACCACTGTGGTTACGGTTCCATACAACAACATAGTAGCGTAGAACACGACTACCTGACAAATGGTTTCTGGGCAACTTCCAAAGATAAGGAACTACCTACTCCGGGACTCAAATTTACTTATATCGAACGCATTGAAGATATCACCGACATGGTGAATGCAAAAGTTGCAGCAAAAGAGATCACTGAAGCCGAATCTTTCGGTTACGAGTTTCTACAGAAATTAGCTCAGGAACTTTACAATAAAAGTGATTTGAAAGGCAAAAAAGGAATTGTTGCTGAAGCTCTTCCTTTCTACGCAGGCAACAAATTCTATCTTTTCTACAAAAAGATCTATTCAGATATACGTATGGTTGCAGCTCCTCCTTCGTCAGTAGGAAAATTTGGAGGTGAGACCGACAACTGGATGTGGCCACGCCATACAGGTGACTTTTCAATGTTCCGCATTTATGCCGACGCTAACGGTGAACCGGCTGAATACAGTGCAAGCAATGTACCTCTTAAGACTCCTAAACATCTGAAGATCTCATTGAAAGGGGTACAAGAAGGAGATTATGCAATGATCATGGGCTTCCCCGGAAGCACAAGCCGTTACCTGACTGTATCGGAAGTAAAAGAACGTATGGATTCGGAAAACACTCCGCGCATCAAAATAAGAGGTGCCCGTTTGGCTGTTCTTAAAGAACTGATGGCTGCCAGCGATAAGATCCGTATTCAATATGCCAGCAAGTTTGCCGGTTCAAGTAACTATTGGAAGAACTCAATTGGTATGAACAAAGCGATTATCGATAATGGAGTTCTTGAAACAAAAGCTGCTCAAGAAGCTAAATTCGCAGAGTTTGCTAAAGCACAAAACAACTCGGAATATGCTACTGTAGTCGATAAAATCAATGCATTGGTTGCAAAGACCTCTCCTATCAAATACCAATCGACTTGCTTCTTCGAAGTGTTCTTCGGTGGTATTGAATTTGGCTCACCTTACCAAGTTATGGATAAGTTGAAAGAAGCATTAAAAAGCAAGAACGAGAAAGAGATCAATGCTAACATCGAGACTCTAAAAGAAATTTTCAGCAGCATACACAACAAAGATTACGATCATGAAGTTGACCGCAAAGTTGCCAAAGCGCTGATTCCTCTGTATGCCGAACTAGTACCTGCTGAACAGAAACTATCTATTTATCAGACCATCGAAACAGAGTTCAAAGGTGATTACAACAAATATATCGATGCTCTTTACGACAACTCAATCATGGCTAATCAAAGCAATTTTGATAAGTTCGTGAAGAAACCTACTATTAAAGCAATCGACAAAGACTTGGCAACTCAGTTCTCTCGTTCGAAACATGATAAATACAATTATTTCCGCCAAGCATGGGGCAACAGCGGTGAAGAATTCAACCTCTTGCACAAAACTTATATTCGTGGCTTAGGTGAGATGAAACTGCCTGTACCTTCTTATCCGGATGCAAACTTTACGTTACGTCTGACTTATGGAAACGTAAAACCTTATAGCCCTAAAGACGGAGTAAACTATAAGTTCTTCACTACAGCTAACGGAATTCTTGAAAAAGAAAATCCAAATGACAGAGAATTTGTAGTTCCTGCCAAACTGAAAGAGTTGATCTTGAAGAAAGATTTCGGTCGTTATGCATTGCCAAACGGTGATCTTCCGGTTTGCTTCCTTTCGACAAACGATATTACAGGAGGTAACTCAGGTAGTCCGGTGATGAACGGAAACGGAGAACTGATCGGATGTGCTTTCGATGGCAACTGGGAATCTTTAAGCGGCGATATTAGTTTCGACAACAAACTGCAACGTTGTATCAATCTGGATATACGTTACGTACTTTTCATTCTGGAGAAACTTGGAGGCTGCGGCCATTTAATCAACGAAATGACCATTGTAGAATAAAAAATATTCATGAGAAAACAATTATTCTTAGCAATCTTTGCACTTGCCGGAATAACGGCGCATGCCGATGAAGGTATGTGGATGCTCACGGATCTGAAAACACAAAATGCTGTAGCAATGCGTGAATTAGGACTCGAGATTCCTGTGGAAGAGGTATACAATGCCAACGGCTTATCCTTAAAGGATGCCGTTGTGCACTTTGGCGGCGGATGTACCGGCGAAGTGATCTCCTCCGAAGGTCTTGTTCTAACCAATCACCACTGCGGTTACGGTGCTATTCAAGAGCATAGTAGTGTTGAACACGACTATCTTACCGATGGCTTCTGGGCGATGACCCGTGATGCGGAGCTTCCTTGTAAAGGACTGACTGTTACTTTTATCGACCGGATATTGGATGTGACCACTTACGTTAACGCCCAACTCAAGATAGATGAGGATCCGAACAAGACCAACTATCTATCACCGACTTATCTGGCTAAAGTGGCCGACCGTTTTGCTGCGGCAGAAAAGATTGAAATCACTCCGGCTACAAAGTTAGAGCTTAAAGCTTTCTACGGAGGAAACAAGTACTATTTATTCGTTAAAACGGTTTATAGTGATATCCGAATGGTAGGGGCTCCTCCCTCTTCTATCGGCAAGTTTGGTGCAGATACCGACAACTGGATGTGGCCCCGCCAAACCGGTGACTTTTCTATATTCCGTATTTATGCCGATAAGAACGGAAAACCTGCACCTTACTCCAAAGAGAACAGACCTCTTCATGTAAAAAAACATTTGAAAATCAGTATTGCTGGTGTTCAAGAAGGGGATTTCACTTTTGTGATGGGCTTTCCGGGACGTAACTGGCGTTACATGATCTCTGACGAGGTAGAAGAACGCATGGAAACAACCAACTTTATGCGCCATCATGTTCGTGATGTACGCCAAAAAGCGTTGATGGAACAGATGTTGAAAGATCCTGCCGTACGTATCCACTATGCCAGCAAATATGCTCAATCGGCTAATTACTGGAAGAATGCGATCGGCATGAACGAAGGATTAGTGAAACTTAAAGTTCTCGACACCAAACGCGCTCAACAAGAGGCTCTGCTTGCAAAAGGGAGAGAAGAAGGCAACGATGCTTATCAAAAAGCATTCGATGAGATCCGTTCTATCGTAGCTCACCGCCGGGACGCTCTCTATCACCAACAAGCAATCAGTGAGGCTCTGGTAACAGGGCTCGACTTTATGCGTTTTCCTTCGACTAACGATTTGTTGAATGCGCTAAACTCCAAGGATAAGAGTAAAATCAAACTTGCAGCCGATGCTCTTAAAAAAGAGGGAGAGCAGTATTTTGCAACCGTACCATTCCCGGGAGTGGAACGAATCGTTGCAAAAGAGATGCTCAGAACATATGCTAAATATATCCCCAAAGAACAACGTATCAATATCTTCCAGATCATTGACTCACGTTTCAAAGGAAATACAGATGCATTTGTGGATGCTTGCTTCGACAATTCCATATTCGGCAATCGCGAGAATTTTAATAAGTTCATTGAGAAACCCAAGCTCTATGCGTTGAAGTTCGACTGGATGATCTTACTCAAATACTCCGTAACAGACGGCCTTCTAAAAACCGCTCTTGCCATGAAAGATGCCAATCAAAACTATGATGCGGCACATAAAGTCTGGGTAAAAGGTATGATGGATTATAAGATAGCGAAGGGAATTCCTATTTATCCGGATGCAAACTCTACCCTCCGACTGACTTATGGTAAGGTTCGTTCGTATGAGCCAGCCGACGGAGTAGTGTATAACTATTATACGACGCTGAAAGGAGTTATGGAAAAGGAAGATCCGAACAACTGGGAATTTGTAGTTCCTGCTAAGTTGAAAAGCTTATACCAAGCGAAAGATTACGGACGTTACGGAATGAAGGATGAAATGCCCGTTTGTTTCATTGTAGATACCGATAACACCGGTGGTAACTCCGGAAGTCCCGTATTCAATGCTAAAGGAGAGTTGATCGGAACCGGCTTCGACCGTAACTACGAAGGATTGACCGGTGATATTGCTTTCCGTCCGGCATCTCAAAGAGCAGCTGTCGTAGATATCCGCTACACACTGTTTATCATTGACAAATTTGCAGGAGCCTCTCATCTAATTAATGAATTGACTATCTGCGAATAAATAAAAGATCAAAGGCTGTCTTTCTATCTTTACAGATGAAGACAGCCTTTTTTATCTATTTACCCATTGTTAATCCACTCTAATCAATTCCCATAACTCTTTCTTATACATTTATCATTTGTGGGCCAACACTTTTATTCTTCATCACTTGCATACAATTCTTAAATATCACTTCATATTCCATTCATTATCACTCCATGATCTCCCCTATAGATTTTCTTAAAAATTTTCAGTTTACTAACGAAAGCCTATAGCGCCGAAGCTATTTCCTAGAAAAATATAAAGAGCTGCAAAAAATCATGAGAGAAGTTCTGCATTTGTTTTTTACATGAACAAAAACCACATAAACACCGTTTTGTATAAAAGAAATTTTAATTAAAAATATTAATTTATGGAAAAGTTAGAAGGAATCATACAATCGGATGTCCCGGTTTTAGTCGATTTTTATGCAGAGTGGTGCGGTCCATGCAAAGCTATGAAACCCATATTAGAAGAAGTTAAAACAGCTATAGGTGACAAAGCAAGAATCGTAAAAATAGATATTGATCAACATCAGGATTTTGCAGTAAAATACAAGATACAAGCAGTACCCACATTGATCTTATTTAAGAACGGTCAACCTGTATGGCGACAATCGGGAGTTATGCAAGGTAAGCAATTAAAAGAAATCATTGAACAACATTCTAAATAAAAACAAATGAAAAAACTAGTAAGCATCTTCGTTTTTGTGGCAATCAGCGTTATGGCATTTGCCTCGAACAAGCAGACACAAGATCAGACAAAGGCTAAACAGCCGACTGAGAAAGGCACAGTTATTTCCATGAACAAAGCTATGTTCTTAGAGAAAATATGCAATTTCGAAAAAGAAAAGTCTTGGAAATATATTGGTAAAACTCCGGTGATCATTGATCTATATGCCGATTGGTGTGCACCTTGTCGAATGATTTCACCGATCCTGAAAGGTCTGGCCAAAGAGTATGAAGGCAAAGTTACCATTTATAAAGTCAATGTAGACAACGAAAAAGAGATTGCAACTTTATTCAATGCCCGCAGCATTCCATTGGTGGTTTTCATTCCAGTAAAAGGAGAACCAAAGTTTATCACCGGTGCTGCAAGTAAAGAGACGTATAAAAAAGCAATAGACGATTATCTACTTAAATAAGCGTACTAAAAGAAAAGGACTGTCGAATAAACGAACAGTCCTTTTTTATTTTGATCAGTAAACAATCGAGCGATTATTTATTTTCACCGAAGTAACGGTTGTATAGACCTTCGAAGCCTTTTCCGTGACGAGCTTCGTCTTTACACATTTCGTGTACAGTATCGTGAATAGCATCCAAGTTCAGCGCTTTAGCACGAGTTGCGATCCGTTTTTTGTCTTCGCAAGCACCTTGTTCAGCATCTTTACGTTTTTGCAAGTTAGTTTTGGTATCCCAAACACAGTCACCCAACAGTTCTGCAAACTTAGAAGCATGTTCAGCCTCTTCCCATGCATAACGTTTGAAAGCCTCAGCAATTTCAGGATAGCCTTCACGGTCGGCCTGACGGCTCATAGCTAGATACATACCCACTTCTGTACATTCACCCATAAAATGATTATTCAAATCTTTAATCATTTCATCATCACATCCTTTAGCCACACCCACAACGTGTTCGTCAGCAAAAGTAAGTGATCCGCCTTGAGATTCTACAACCTCAACGAACTTACTAGCAGGAGCTTTACACAATGGGCATTTCTCAGGAGCTGCGTCACCTTCGTAAACGTAACCACAAACAGTACATCTAAATTTCTTCATTTTCTTTTTAATTTTAAAATTAATTAGTCAAAATATGTATATTTTATTATGCTTTTTTCAAGCAGCTTTTACAAATTCCTTTGTAGTAAAGATGAGTTTCCGATATATGATGCCCTTCGGCCCCACCTTGAGACTCTATCTCGGTAGCAGTCGGCAAGTTTATGTCGTAGATCCTTCCACACTGCTTACAGAAGAAGTGACCATGAGTCGATGTATCCGCATCAAAATTAGCATTTCGATCATCAATAGTCAGCATCAATGCTGCACCTTGCTCAGCAAACAACTTCAAAGTATTGTAAACAGTTGTCTTCGAGAGTGTAGGCATAGCAGGAGATAAAGCTGTAAAAATTTCATCAGCAGAAGGATGAGTACGATGTTCCATCAAATATTTCATGATCGCCATCCGCTGCATAGAAGGTTTAATATTATACTTTAATAAGTTTTCGTATGATTCCATTATTTATTATTTCAACATTGTATTCATTACAAATATAAATCGACTGCAAAGATAAGCACATATTTCAAAACGACAAATAAATTAAGATAAATTTTAGTATGACTTTTAGAGCACACAAAGTTGTAAGCCGTAGATGAAATTCAAAACAATTTCCTAATTTTGCAAATATTATTATAAACATAAGGTATAAGATGAATTACGGATTCGTTAAAGTAGCAGCTGCTATACCCCACATTAAAGTGGCCGACTGTAAGTTTAATGCAGAAAAGATAGAGAGTCTGATCTTTTCGGCAGAAGAAAAAAGGGTGCAAATAATAACCTTCCCGGAGATGAGTATTACCGGATACACTTGTGGGGATCTTTTTAGCCAGCAATTATTGCTGGAAGAAGCAGAGATGAGTCTGATACAAATCCTGAACAATACCCGTCAACTAGATATCATCTCTATTATAGGACTTCCGCTGGTGGTGAACTCCACACTGATTAATGCCGCTGTTGTGATACAGAAAGGTAAAGTACTGGGAGTGATCCCTAAAACATACTTACCTAATTATAAAGAGTTCTACGAACAGCGTTGGTTTACCTCCGCACTTCAGATCTCCGAAACTTCGATACGTATCTGTGGACAAGTAGTACCTATGGGCACCAACCTGCTTTTCGAAAATTCGGAAGTCACTTTTGGTATCGAGATATGCGAAGATCTCTGGTCGACTATTCCTCCAAGTTCCTCGCTTGCACTACAGGGAGCAGAGATCATATTCAACTTGTCGGCTGATAATGAAAGCATCGGCAAGCACAATTACCTTTGCTCGCTCATCAGTCAGCAATCGGCCAGATGCATCGCCGGATACGTCTTTTCATCCTGCGGATTTGGAGAGTCTACCACCGATGTGGTATTTGCAGGTAACGGCTTGATTTATGAGAATGGAAGTTCAATAGCACGCAGCAAACGTTTTAGCTTGGACGAACAACTCATCATCAGTGAAATCGATGTAGAACGTTTGCGTTCCGAACGGCTGATGAACACAACCTTTGCAGCCAATAAAGGCAGTTTGGGACATTCCACCCCAGTTCGCATCTCCACAGAGATCGCAACCCGGAAAGAGTTGGATTTAACACGAACATTCAACCCTCACCCTTTTGTGCCCCAAGGTAACGAACTCAAGCAACGCTGCGAGGAGATCTTCTCTATCCAGGTTGCCGGTCTGGCTCAACGATTGGCACACACGAAATCGAAAACAGCAGTGATCGGTATCTCGGGAGGATTAGATTCTACTTTGGCTCTACTCGTCTGCATTAAGACATTCGATAAATTAGGACTTTCACGAAAAGGTATTCTCGGTATCACAATGCCAGGCTTCGGAACAACCGACCGCACCTATAACAACGCCATCAGTCTGATGAGAACACTGGGCGTAAGTACCCGAGAGATCAGTATCAAAGAGGCATGTATCCAGCATTTTAAAGACATTGAGCACGATATCAATATCCACGACGTGACTTACGAGAACTCACAAGCCAGAGAACGTACCCAAATTCTGATGGATATAGCCAATCAGGCCTGTGGAATGGTGATTGGAACCGGTGATTTGTCGGAGTTGGCACTCGGATGGGCTACCTACAACGGCGATCACATGTCGATGTACGGTGTAAACTCGAGCATTCCCAAGACACTCGTTAAGTACCTCGTTGAATGGGTTGCAGAAAATGAGATGGATGAAGAATCGAAAGCCACCCTTCTCGATATTGTCGACACACCGATCAGTCCCGAATTGATTCCTGCCGACGAGAACGGAGACATCACTCAGAAGACAGAAGATCTTGTCGGTCCTTACGAACTGCATGATTTCTTCTTATATTATTTCTTGCGCTTTGGCTTCCGCCCTTCCAAGATCTATTATTTGGCAACGCTTGCCTTCAAAGAGCAGTACGATGGAGCAACCATCAAAAAATGGTTATCCACCTTCTTCCGTCGTTTCTTCAATCAGCAGTTCAAACGTTCCTGTTTGCCGGATGGTCCGAAAGTAGGAAGCATCTCCATCAGTCCGCGTGGTGACTGGCGAATGCCTAGTGATGCCAGTTCCAGGGCTTGGTTGGATGAGATAGAAGAACTGTAATAATGATTGGACCGACATTCAAAGCAAGTTTGAAAAAAGGATAAAGATAGTTTAAAGAGAACAACGACAAGTCGTATCAGACAAAGACTATTTAAAAGACAATTAAAAAACAGACAATGATTTGTCAGCAGTGATTTGCCAACAATCATTGCTGACAGATATCGATTAGGCTGGGATCTTTAATAGATCTCAGCCTAATCGATTAATAGACACTATAATCCGACAAGCTAAAATAATATTTGTCAATGAATGACAAAGTATTAGCCTACAGCACCCCTTTACTCGAAGGAAGATCAAAATGATAGATATCCCGGCGAATAGCCATCTTGATAGCTCTAGCCAAAGCCTTAAAGATTCCTTCGATCTTATGATGTTCGTTCTGCCCTTCCGCCCATATATTCAGATTCATCTTAGCAGCATCACTCAGAGACTTGAAAAAATGGAAAAACATCTCCGTAGGCATGTCTCCAATACGTTCACGGCGGAACTCCGCCTCCCAAACGATCCACGGGCGACCGCCAAAGTCGAGACACACCCGGCACAAACAATCGTCCATAGGCAAAGCGAAGCCATAGCGTTCGATGCCTCTCTTACTACCCAAGGCTTGATAGATACATTCGCCTAAAGCGATCCCCGTATCCTCAATGGTATGATGTTCATCCACCTCCAGATCCCCTTTCACCTCAATAGTAAGATCCATCCCCGAATGTTTGCCGATCTGTTCGAGCATATGATCGAAGAACTTCAGTCCGGTACTCACTGAGCATTGCCCGTTCCCATCCAAGTTCAATGCCACCCGCACATCCGTCTCGTGTGTCGTGCGGCGGATCTCCGCCTTTCGTTCCCCCGCAAACAGAAACTCAGCGATCCGATCCCAATCCGTTGTTGCCAACGCACAGTACGCCCCTAGTCCGTCCGCCTCTAGCAATTCGGTAGAGTCTTGTAACAAGATAGCCCGGCATCCCAAGTTCTTAGCCAGTTCCACATCCGTAGCCCGGTCGCCAATCACAAAGCTTCCCGCCCGATCGTACCGTTCGTCATCGAGATAGCGAGTAAGCATACCCGTGCGAGGTTTCCTTGTAGGCGCCATCTCTTCAGGGAAGCTCCGATCGATACACACCTCATCGAAACAGATCCCCTCCCCCTCCAGCGTCTTCATCATCAGTCGGTGTGCAGGCCAGAACGTCTCCTCAGGGAACGAAGAAGTCCCCAGTCCGTCCTGATTAGTCACCATCACAAACTCGAAATCCAACTGAGCCCGAATGAAGCCCAAGTTACGCATCACTTTAGGGTAAAACTCCAACTTCTCCAGCGAATCGATCTGATAATCGACAGGCGGTTCCACCACCAGCGTACCATCACGGTCAATAAACAATACCTTCTTTCTCATAAGTCACGAGTTATAATTCTTCAAAACATCCACTAATTTCTTATTCTCGATATGCGTACCCACCGTGATACGCAGACAGTTGCCGCATAGCGAAACCGTATGTCGATTTCGTACGATGATCCCCTCCTTCACCAGATAGTTGTATATATCCGTTGCATCGGTCACCTTCACCAAGAAGAAGTTTGCTTGAGAAGGATACAGGCGAACGGTGATAGGAAGTTTAGCAAACTCATTCTCCAGAGCCAGTCGGTGTTCCTTCAGCGTTTTCACCCACCGTTCAATCTCGTAATACCGATGAAGCATGGAGATAGCCTGTTGTTGCGTAAGCAGATTGATATTATAAGGATACTTAATCTTCGAAAGAATCTCGATGATATATCTCGAAGCAAAAGCCATACCCAGACGGATCGCCGCACAACCCCAAGCCTTCGAGAAAGTCTGTAGCACCACCAAGTTCGGATATCGTTCCAGTTCGGTAAGGAACGACGGTTCGTCGGAGAAGTCGATATACGCCTCATCCACAATAACCAATCCCTGAAAAGCATCGAGCACTTTCACGATCTCCGAGCGCGAAAGTTCGTTACCTGTCGGATTGTTCGGCGAGCAGATAAAGATCAGTTTCGAATGTTCGTCCGTAGCCGCCAGCAGTTTATCCGCCGAAAGAGCAAACCGGTCATCGAGCAACACCTTTCGGTATTCCACATCGTTCACACCCGCGCATACCTGATACATCCCATACGTAGGATCGATAGCCACCACATTATCGACCCCGGGAACACAGAATGCCCGAAAGACCAGATCGATTGCCTCATCACTTCCGTTGCCAAGGAAGATCTGTTCAGGAGCCACCCTCTTCACCTTGGCAAGTTCCCTTTTCAGATCCCACTGCATCGGGTCCGGGTAACGATTATGAGGAGTATTATAAGGATTCTCGTTTGCATCCAGAAAGACAGAAGCATCTATCCCCTTATATTCATCGCGAGCCGAAGAATAAGGTTTAAGATTCCATATGTTCGGACGAGTCAGTTCTTCTAAAGTTTTCATAAGCCCATTTCCCTTTCTATTTTTTGTAACCGTACCGACACCGCATTCTTATGCGCATCGAGCTGTTCGTTAGTCGCCATGATCTCAATAGCCGGACCCAATCTTCTCAGACCCTCATTGGAGATCTCCTGAAACGTAATTTTGCGGATAAAACTATCCAAGCTCACCCCGCTGTAAGCCTTCGCATAACCGTTAGTAGGCAAAGTATGATTCGTTCCCGAAGCATAATCGCCGGCACTCTCAGGCGTCAGAAACCCCAAGAACACCGAACCCGCATTCACTATTTCGTCTGCCACGCGTAGATAATCGTTCGTCTGAACAATCAGATGTTCGGGAGCATAGCAGTTCGTCATTTCGATAGCCTCCTCGATATTGTTCACCAAGATCAGTTTGCAGTTCTCCAGCGAACGGGTAGCGATCTCCTTTCGAGGTAAAGCCTCCAGTTGCCGAGCCACTTCGCGCTGCACCTCCGTCCGAAGTTTGGGGGACGTTGTCACGAGGATAGCCTGACTATCGATGCCATGTTCCGCTTGAGAGAGCAAGTCGGCAGCCACAAAAGTCGGATCCGCCGCTTCATCAGCAAGCACCTCCACCTCCGAAGGACCCGCAGGCATATCGATCGCCACCTCCCTCAGACTGACCCATTGTTTAGCAGCCGTCACATACTGATTGCCCGGTCCGAAGATCTTATAAACCTTCGGGACGCTCTCCGTGCCATACGCCATTGCGGCAATAGCCTGTGCTCCACCGATCTTAAAGATCTTGTCCACCCCAGCCAGTCGGGCAGCGAATAAGATAGCCGGATGGATCTCTCCGTTCACATTCGGAGGTGTACACAGCACGATCTCCTTACATCCGGCGATCTTGGCAGGCACAGCCAGCATGAGAACCGTTGAGAACAGCGGAGCCGTACCACCCGGAACATAAAGTCCCACCTTTTCAATCCCCACCGCTTTCTGCCAGCAGTTCACCCCTTGAGTAGTCTCCACCTTCACAGACGTGAGTTGTTGCGAACGGTGGAACTTCTCGATATTCGTTTTCGCCAAAGCGATAGCAGCTTTCAGTGGTTCGCTAACCAGTTGTTCAGCCCTATCAATCTCCACTTGAGCGACTGCCAGATCAGTCAGTTCAACCCTGTCGAACGTCTTCTCATATTCTAGTACCGCTTTATCCCCTTCAGCCTGTACCTTATTAATAATCGTTTCCACGGTAGAGAACAGACTTTCAGTATTCAATATCGGGCGTTTCAGCAGTTCGTTCCACGTTTCTTTGATAGGATAATTTATCAGTTTCATCGATCAATCATTTTACAGATTATTACTAGCAAACAGTTACAAGATCATTTTCTCGATAGGCAGTACCAGGATCCCCTCCGCCCCCAGAGCTTTCAGTCGTCCGATGATCTCCCAAAAACTTTTCTCATCGAGCACCGTATGCACTGAGCACCACTCCTCCTGAGCAAGAGGCATCACGGTAGGACTTCTCATTCCCGGCAGCACAGCGATGATCTCCGCCAGTTTATCCTTAGGAGCGTTCATCAGGACATATTTCTTATCCTCAGCCGTCTTCACCGCATCCAGTCGGAACAACAGTTCGTTCATGATCTCCTTCTTCTCCTCGCTCAGTTTCTTATTACCGATAAGCAGAGCTTCCGATCTCATCACGACCTCCACCTCTTTCAGTCGGTTACTCACCAATGTAGAACCCGAGCTGACAATATCGAAGATGGCATCCGCCAGACCGATACCCGGAGAGACCTCCACCGAACCGGTGATAACATGTATCTCCGCTTTCACTTTGTTTTTCTTCAAGAACTTACGTAAGATAGCCGGGTACGATGTAGCGATTGTTTTATTCTCGAACCAGGAAATACCAGAATATTCCACATCCTTAGGGATTGCCAGGGACAGGCGACATTTACTAAAGCCCAGTCTTTTCACGATTTTGGCATCCTCATCCTTCTCAGCATATTCATTCTCCCCCACGATTCCCAGATCAGCCACGCCAGTTGCCACCGTCTGTGGGATATCGTCATCCCTTAAAAACAAAACCTCGATAGGAAAGTTAGGCGATTGCACCAACAACGTACGTTTGTTAGAGCTTAGTTTGATGTCCGATTCTTCAAAAAGAGCCATTGTTTCTTCAAAAAGACGACCTTTAGCTTGTACTGCGATTCTTAACATAGCGATCTTATATTTAATTAGTTTTTAATGATGCAAAGTGGAATAAAAAAATGAATGAAAAAGGGTACAAAAAAAGGCTTGCCACACCGGCAAGCCTTCGTCATATCGTAATAAAGTATACACAATATCATCTACGCCCACCGAGTTGTTCGTCAGGAATATGATGATGATGATGGATAGCTGTATATTTCATTTTTCGTTGATTATGCGACAAAAGTAAACGATTCGTTTTATATCACCAAATATTTATCACAAAAACTTTTATTTTAGTGATAAATTCATTTTAGGTCACGTTTCATATAGATGTAAGATATGCCCGATATACGTTTAGATCAAAGGCAGCATGTCGTCAGGTTCCACTTCACATTCTACGAAGTGCATCTCTTTTTTGGCCACTTCCTGAGAGAAGGTGAAATAGGTGCAGATTGCTTCGGTACAAAGTTCGCCCTCTTTATTATAAAGGCGTGCTTCGATGGTGACAATATTACGTTTGGTCTCTTTGATCGAAGCCCGTAGCAC
>Ga0114938_1000618_pt1 | contig 26037 bp, 21 predicted proteins | sample AshMeaBigSpring_FD_88675 | JGI IMG/M metagenome (GOLD analysis project Ga0114938, IMG submission 88675) | Groundwater microbial communities from Big Spring, Nevada to study Microbial Dark Matter (Phase II) - Ash Meadows Big Spring | ecosystem: Environmental > Aquatic > Deep subsurface >... | reverse complement strand
TTTCCACAAGTTCTGTGTTAATTCACAAAAGAAAAAAGTAGCAAAAAAGAAAATCGTAATAATATTAATAACTAATCTATCAAAGAACTTAAAACAAACCTAAAGGTCGCACTCTTGTACGTTCAATTTTCTATTCAGCAACAACACAAGAATTTAGTTGTAGTATGGACTAATCATTACATACACAACAGGACCTGTAACAGCTACATACAACCACAAAGGCCAAATAATTTTAGATAGTTTTTTATGAGCTTCAAACTCTGCTGTTAAGCCTCTGTAAGCAGTAAATAATATAAATGGCAAAATAATTGTTGCTAAAAAAATATGGGTAGCCAAAATAATGTAATACACCATTCTAATACTTCCTGCAGCAAGTTTTTCTGCATCTGACAATAATCCATCATGATTGCTATCGCCAAATTTAGCTTCTCCTGCAAGCATGTGGTGAGCAATGTATGAGACTAAAAATAAAACAGATAAACCTAAAGCAGCAATCATTAAACGTTTATGCAGTAAATAATTTTTATTTTTTACCGCAACTAAAGCAGCTATTAAAAACACAGCAATAGTTGCATTTACAAAAGCATTTATGGTAGCAAATATGTGAATATCAAAGCCCAAATTAGCTTCTACTTTTACCTTGCCTAAAACTACTACAACAGCAAAAACAACAAATGAAAAAATTCCAATTAATAATTTTGCCTGAGAATCATTCTTTTTCAATGCAGCTTGTAACATAATCTATAGGGTTTAAAATACTTTTAATTAAAATTTATCCATTAATTTTTCTTCGTCCTTGCATATATACTACAAAGAAAATAACGGCAACAACTATTATTAACCACAACCAACTTAAATCTACAATTTGGGTAAATACAGTACTCTTTTTTTTGCGATTTTTTTCAAGCATCAAAGCACCAATATCTCTTGCTAACTTAGAAATAGACGTTGTATCTAATCCATTATAAAAACCACGAACAACATAATCTTTATCTAAAACCACGAAACGATTGGTGTGTACAAAATCAGAATCTACAGGTTGACTATCATATTGATCTACTCTTAATTCTTGAAAAGCAAAATCAGCAATTTTCTTTTTATCACCTGTAAGCATCCACCAATTATCATGATTAACTCCAAACCTGTCTGCATAATCTTTTAAAACAGAAACACTATCTCTATCAGCGTCTATGCTAAATGATAAAAACTGCACAACAGATGTATCTACTTTTTTTCTCAGATTTCCACCTTTTATAAAAGACTGTTGTAGTTTCGACATGTTTCTTGTTAAACGAGGACAAATACTTCTACAATGGGTGAAAAAGAAATCTGCAACAATTATTTTACCTTGTATATCATATAAACTAACTGTGTCGCCTAACTGATTTACCAATGTAATATTTGCCGTTCTATGCCAAATACTATCCGTTTGTTGCTTACCATTTACAACTCCTGTAATTACAGTATCTAAGAAATATTTTCTAGGCATCGTAACAGCAGTATCACCTACTGATTTTAACCATAAATAAGCCGACAAGGGTAACAATATTGCTACACACAAAGCCAACAGTGCATTTTTATTCATAATAACGTGATAACTTTTAAAATTGATTTTGAACGAGATATAGTTTTTGCAACTGTTGTTTTTAAACGACAAATAGATAACAAAAAACCACCGCAAAAGTGCGATGGTTTATAAAATATTTATGGTTGTCAATATTCTTATTGCGTTTAAACATCCACCCAATTACAATTATTCAACTGCTTTTTTAGGTTCAGCAGGTGCATGTTCTTCATGTTTACCATGTGCACCCTCATGTTCCTTTTCAACCTTTATTTCTGTTTGGGCTTTCTTATAAGGGTCGTAAGTGTTGCGTAAATTTTTGTAAGAATCGCCTTCATACAAAAACGCTCCAATAAACCATACAAACAATAATAAAGGCATTACAATTGTCATGATTAAGCTTTTAAATTCATGCTTTAAGTGCATGAAATAAGCTACTATGTAAAATGCTTTCCAAATCATTAAAATTACAATTACTCCTTTAATAGCGAAAACAGTACTCTTTGAATCGATTTTCATCATCCAAAAACCTAATGCTAATTCTATAATTGTTAGTACGGTTAAAAAAAGCGTAACCTTCCAAATTTCTTTTACCGCTGCACCATTATCTTGGTGTTGTTCTGCTGTATGTGCCATTTCTATTTATTAAAGAATTTAAAATTTATAGTGTTAAATCAAGTAAAAACAAGTGAATACAAAAACCCAAACTAAATCTACAAAGTGCCAGTATAAACCTGCCTTTTCAATCATTAAATAATGTCCTCTTTCTTCAAATTTATCCATCAAAGTCATTACTAACATTACAATATTAATAACCACACCACTCAATACGTGAAATCCATGAAATCCAGTAATTGTAAAAAAGTAGTTTGTAAAGTTTGTTGAAGATTGAGTTCCATCAGCATTTAAAAACGGATTCATTCCCCACCATGCACCTTCATGATGTAAATGCGACCACTCCCATGCTTGACAACCTAAAAATGCAGCACCACCAATAATGGTTAATACTAGATTTTTAACTACACCCTTTTTATCCATATTATGTCCTGCATGAACGGCTAACACCATTGTAACTGAACTAATAATCAGTATAAATGTCATTAAACTAACAAACATCAACGGTAAACCACTACCTAAACCTGGAAAAGATTGAAACACCTCGTTTGGATCAGGCCATCCATTCGATGAAAAACGAATAGTTCCATAAGAAATCAAGAAAGCTCCGAATGTAAAAGCATCACTCATTAAAAAATACCACATCATTAATTTACCATACTCTACATTAAATGGGCTTTTACCACCATTCCACAATTTAGTGGGCACTGCTGCTGTTGTTACTGTACTCATGTTTCGTTAATAAGAATTATAGCTACAAAAATATTAGCTACTGTTGAATAAAAGTGAATAAAATTTATTTTTTTCTTTGGTTTTATAACCAATTGAAGAAAATAAATAGATAAACCCATAAAATATCTACAAAATGCCAATAGGTACTTACAATTTCAACAGGTACACTACTGTAGTTTTTTACTTTGCTAATATATGCCCTTACAACAATTACAAGAATTGCTATTACCCCTCCTAAAACATGCAGCATATGTAATCCTGTAATAATTCCTAAAAATGATGTAGCAGCGTTACTTTTAACGCCAAATAAAGGAATATTTCTAGATTCTAAGTCTGCAAAACCAACAAGCTGTAATGCCATAAATAGTAAACCCAATAAAGCAGTGATAGTGATGAGCGTTCTATATCTACTCATTTCTCTTGCTTTAAATGCTTTGAAACTTAAATGTATCGTTACACTGCTTGCAAGAATTACAACTGTGCTGTAGAAAAAAACTACTGGTAACCCAAATTCTAACCAGTTACTTTGATTTTTCTTTACAATGTATGCACTTGTTAATCCAGCAAACATCATGATAATGCTACCCATTGCCACCCATAATGTAAATTTATGTGGGTGAATTCTTTTTACTTCGTTTTTGCTCGCTATTTCCATCACACTTTGTTTTAGTTTTAAAATATTTTAATAAACAACAAATTAATAAGCCTCAATTTTTAATGAATTTTATCTGCCAACAATGCAAGTAAAACAATAGGCAAATAAATATAACTGCTAAACATTACCCTTCTTGCTGCTTTAATATCCATTTCTGCATACAAACGTATACTTTGTATTACCATAAATAAATTTGCTAATAAAACTATCCACAAGCTAATATTTCCAGTTAAACCAAAATAGTTAGGTAGAATACCCACAGGTATCATTAATACACTATACATGATTGCCTGAATAGCAGTAAATTTAGTTGGTCCTTTATCTGCTGGTAATAACTTAAAGCCTGCTTTACTATAATCTTGATGTGCTACCCATGCAATAGCCCAAAAATGGGGAAATTGCCACAGGAATTGTATACCAAATAAAATCCAACCACCTGCACTAAAATCATCATTACCAGCTACCCATCCAATTAAACAAGGTAAAGCACCAGGAAAAGCTCCAACTAAAACAGCTATTGAGTTAATTTTTTTAAGCGGTGTATATATATAAGAATACAGGAACAAGCTAAATGCTGAAAGTAAAGCTGATGATAAATTGAAATAATACCACATTAAAATAACACCTAAAAAACCAGCAATTGCTGCAAATAGAAATGCTTCAGTTTGTGACATTCTTCCACTAGCAACTGGTCTTAAAGCGGTACGCTTCATTACGGCATCAGTATTTTTTTCTACTGCTTGATTGATGGCATTTGCACTTCCTGTCACAAGCATTCCTGCAATAAACAATATGATAATGATGAACCAATTATAATCGACAACTTTTGGAGCTAACAAATAACAAATTACACAAGAAAAAACAACCGTGAAACTCAGTGTGAATTTTATTAACAGAAAATAGTCCTTAATTTTTGATGCAAATGCAAAACTGGCAGAGTTTGCCGTATGTGAAGTGGTGTTGTCCATTCTGTAATATAATCTATTGGAATGCAAAGCTAAATACATTACTGACAGGTCAGTCAAAATGTATACAACCGATTTAAAAACAATGCCCTGAGAATGATCAGGGCATTGAAAGAGAAATATACTTAATTAATGATGGCTTTCGTCTTCACCCACTGGTGTGGTTTGTGATAAAAACTCTTTACCATCTTTTCCATAATCATAAGCCCAACGGTGTACCTCAGGAATTTCACCAGGCCAATTGCCATGACCAGGACGAATAGGTGTTGTCCATTCCAAAGTATTTGAACCCCAAGGATTTAAAGTTGTAACTTTTCTTCCTTTGAATATAGAATAGAAGAAATTAAATAAGAATAATAATTGTGCAGCGAAAACAATCATTGCTACTGTACTTATGAATCTGTTCAAATCAGCGAATTGTTTGAAGCTTTCCCAAGTACTGTAATCGTAATAACGACGAGGCATACCAGCTAATCCTTCATAGTGCATTGGCCAGAAGATCAAATACGCACCAGCAATTGTAATCCAGAAGTGTACATAACCTAACGTGTTATTTAAGTATGTGCCATACATTTTAGGATACCAATGATAAATACCTGCAAACATTCCAAACATACTAGCAACACCCATTACTATATGAAAGTGTGCAATTACGAAGTAAGTATCATGTAAATGAATATCTAATGCCGAATTTCCTAACCAAATACCAGTTAAACCACCAGATATAAATAAGCTAACAAAGCCAATTGAGAACATCATAGCTGGAGTAAAACGGATATTTCCTCTCCACAATGTGGTAAGCCAGTTAAACACTTTGATAGCAGAAGGTACCGCAATTAGTAAAGTAAGCAAAACAAATATTGAACCTAAGAATGGATTTAACCCAGTAACAAACATGTGGTGTGCCCATACTAGGAAAGCTAAGATTGCAATTGCAAACATAGATCCTACCATTGCCATGTAACCAAATATTGGTTTACGAGCATTAGTACTAAGAATTTCAGAAACCATACCCATTGCTGGTAATAGAATAATATAAACTTCTGGATGACCTAAAAACCAAAATAGGTGTTGATATAAAATAGCACTACCACCTTCATTAGGTAATGCACCAACTCCATTTACAAATATGTCAGATAAATAAAAACTTGTTCCAAAATTTCTGTCGAAAATAAGAAGAATAAAACCAGAGAATAATACAGGGAAAGATAAAACACCTAAAACAGCTGTAAAGAATAAAGCCCAAATGGTCAGTGGCATTCTAGTCATGCTCATACCTTTTGTACGCATATTCAGAACAGTGGCTATATAGTTTAATCCACCTAGTAAAGAAGAAACAACAAATAATGCCATACTCACCAACCATAAGTCCATACCAGTTTTAGAACCTGGAGAAGCATCACCTAAAGCACTTAAAGGAGGATAGGCTGTCCAACCACCACTAAATGGGCCCGTTTCTAAAAATACAGATGATAACATCACAATGCTAGCTGCAAAGAAAAACCAGTAGCTTAACATGTTCATAAATGGAGAAGCCATATCTCTTGCACCAATTTGAAGTGGAATCAAAAAGTTAGCAAAAGTTCCACTCAAACCAGCTGTTAATACAAAGAATACCAATACTGTTCCATGTGTAGTAACTAATGCATAATATGCTTCAGGTGTAATTCTACCACCTTTAGCCCATTTTCCTAAAATATCTTCTAACCAAGGAAAAGTAGAATCTGGATAACCTAATTGTAAACGAAAAAGTACGCTCATTAAACCACCCAATACAGCCCAAACCATACCAGTGATTAAAAACTGTTTAGCAATCATTTTGTGATCCATACTAAACACATACTTCGAAATAAACGTTTCATGATGATGATGTTCATGATGATCTGCGTGAGCATCATGATGTCCTAAGGCAACATCTGAATGGGTGTGTAAAACTGCTTCCGTACTCATAGACTAATCTTTAATTCTGTTTGTATAATTAACAATCAACTTGTTTAGAAGTTGAAATTATAACACTAAATTTTAACAATAGATTTTTGTGCAACTGGTGTTAATGATTTTGCCGTAGTTGGCTTCACAGTGCTATCAGCGGCTGGTTTTGAAACTGCTGGATCTTTCTCTGGAAAAGCAGCATAGTAATAAGGCTTTTGTTTCGCTAGCCAAGCATCATATTCAGCTTGTGTTACAACTTCAATAATTCCCTTCATAGCATAATGGCTGTTACCACACATTTGGTCACAACTAATTTCGTACGCAAAGTTCGGATTATTGGTTTTCTCCTTCATTTCTTTGGTTGTGTATTTTGGAGTAAACCACATTGTAGTTGGAATACCAGGTACAGCATCCATCTTCATTCTAAAATGAACCAAACCAACGTCATGAATAACATCACGACTACCAATGATTAACTTAACAGGCTTATCTTTTACTACATACATTGTTTGTTCAGTAACGATATCGTCTTGAGCCATTTTATCATCCCAGATTAAACCAACACTATTATTTGAATTATCAATATTCTTATAATATTTTTTTCCAAATTCTTTATCTTGACCAGGGTATCTAAATATCCAACCAAATTGTTTTCCAGTTACTTCAATCACCTGTGCATTAGCAGGAGCTTCACCTGTGAAAGAGAACCAATTACGTAAACCGATTACTACTAAAACGGTTAAAACAATAGCAGGTACAACTGTCCATAACAATTCTAAATTAGTATTGTGAGGGAAATAGAATACCTTACGATTATCATCTTCTTGATATTTATAAGAAAACCAGAATAATAAGATTTGTGTTGCTACGAATACTAGACCCGTTACCCATAAAGTAAGCATTAACATTGAGTCAACCATCTCCCCTTGAACACTAGCAGCACCTTGTGGAATTAGTGTTTTTGAATAATACAATTCATTACAATACCAAACACCAACTAAACCAAGAACTAAGAAAACAATCATCAAAAAACCGTTGATTTTATTGTTTTGCTTACGACTTTTTTCTTCACCTTTTAAAACAGAAACATACTCACTTGCTTTCGCAATCTGGAATATGACTACAAAAATCAAAACAATTACTGCAATGGTTAAATACATGGTCATAATACTTCTAATATTTTTCTATATAGTAATAATAAACAACTATTTCACAAATTGGTTCTTGAAAGAAAATGTTAAGTATGGTGAATAATACTTTCTTTTAAGAATGGATGATATTTAGGAACTAAAGGCTTGCTAGCTAATGCTTTTGCAACAAAGAAAATCATTAATCCAACAAATAAACTTAAAATTCCGAAATCTAACCAGCCTAAGGTAACGTGTTCCTTGCTCAATGATCCCATTACCATTTGATAAAAATCAATCCAGTGACCAAAGATAATTAACACCGCCATGAAAGTTAATAATGTATAATTTCTCTTCGCAGAACGTTTCATTAAAATCAACAAAGGACACAAGAAATTAATAATTAAGTTTAGGAAGAATATTCCCTTGTATGGTCCTTGAACTCTATGTTTGAAATAAACAGTTTCTTCAGGAATATTAGCATACCAAATAAGCATATATTGAGAAAACCATAAGTACGTCCAGAAAATTGAAAACGCAAACATGAATTTTCCGATATCATGCAAATGTTCTTGGTTCACATACTCTAAGTAACCTTTATTTTTTAAGAAAATTACCCATAATGCTATTAAACTCATACCGCTAACAAAAGAGCTTGCAAAAGTGTACCAGCTATACATAGTACTGTACCAATGAGCGTCAATACTCATCATCCACAACCAAGGAATGGTAGAACCTACTGTTAACCCAAACCAACCTAAAAACATTGAACCTGTTACAGTGTTCTTCCAAATAAATGCTGCTCCAGATTCATTATTAAATGGTTGAGCATCGGCCTCACTACTTAGCTTACGCATTCTTTGACCTAACAAACTCCACAAACCAATAGCAAGTATAGTCCAAATAACAAAGAATTTAATATTCAAAAAGCCAGATTTACCTTTTAATATCGGATCAGCTTCAACAGCTTCATGATCCAACCAATGATAAATATGATGTTGGTGAGAAAAAACTACATATAATAAAACAACTAAAGTTATTCCACCGAAAATTGGAACCATTGTAGAAATTGCTTCAGGAATACGACGAAAAGTTTGTTGCCAACCTCCCATTGCTAATGTTGTAACACATATAAAAAACATACTTGCATTACAAACTAAAGTCCAAAATATAGTATTATACATTAAAGTACCGATAAAAGCGGTTTGCTCGTGTTCATCTTTACTCATGCCTTTTGTAACAAAGCCAATAATTAACGCCACTAAACCAATGCCAATCAATGCCATTGACCAGGTTTTTAGCTTAGAAGGGATTTCAAATTGATCTTTAATAGATGCCATTGTTGTATATTTAAGTCAGTGGAATTTTACACCGATATTGTTAAAAAGATTGAATTTTATTTAGCAGCTACTGCTGTTGTTGGAGCTGGAGTGGCTGGTTTATTCTTTTGTTGCTTCAATTTAATGTATTTAATCACCATCCAACGTTGCTTACGGCTAAGTTGTGATGCATAGCTACCCATCAAATTTTTACCATAAGCTACAGAATAAAACATTTGACCATCAGGCATAGCCTCATATTTAGCATCTCCAACTAAAGTAGCAGGTTTTGCTGCATAAGGACCGTCACCACCTTTGTACAAAGGTCCGTTACCATCAAGATTTTTTCCATGACAAATACCGCAATTAATTAAATACAAGCGTTCTGCTTCTGTAAAATCTTTGGTAGTTAAACTATCATAAGGATTTTTAACTTGCTTAGAAAGAATGTAATTTGTTGTGTCACCTGGAGCATCTTGAGCAATATGAAATGGCATATCTTGTCCACGAGCTATTGTTCCTGTTACAGGCTTGCTTGTATAATGAATGCCTTGTGCCTCTAGGTTGCTATGATCTGCATAAGATTCATATGCTCTACTGTATGCCATATCTGGCATGTAAATATCACCTGGTTTACGCTTAACGTCGCTACAGCTTACTATAATTGCACCTGCACAAACAAAAGCTATGATTGATAATTTCTTCATTGTATATAGATTATTAAGCAACTACTACTTCTTTGTTTTCAAAAGGCATTTCATTTTTGTCGTAACGACCAATCCACCAACCTTCTTCAGCAACTTGAACATTTGTTTCAAGGGCACCAGCATTCAACAAAAAAGATTGTAAATCGTCGGTATTTGTTTTTTCTGTACACTCAATTACCATGACAAACATATCATCAGTTGCTCTTGCATGAAAATGATGTTTTTTAACAAACGGTGCTAATTGACATAAGTAGCAGAAAGTAAGTACCATTCCTACAGCTGCAAATAATACCGTTAATTCAAACATGATTGGAATCCATGCTGGCAGTGCAAAATGCGGCTTACCACCAATATTAAGCGGCCAATCTCTTGTAAAAATCCACGAAATACAACTAATGGCTGTTGTTGTTCCAGTAATACCATAGATAAAACCTGCTGTATGCAAACTTGTTTCACGTAGACCCATTGCATGATCTAAACCATGCACTGCAAAAGGGGTGTAAACATCATGAATTTTGTATCCAGCTGTACGAACTTTTTTAACGGCAGGAAACAAAACATCCTCATCGTTAAAACAACCTACTACGAATTTCTTTTTTGCCATATCTAAATACCCTAAGGGCAGTTATTTTTAATAATTATTGTTTTCAAAGCTGAATTAGTGTGCGTATTCGTGAACAAATTCCTCTAAAGGTTTTTGCTCTACAACACCCATTTTTTCTTTATAATTATCACCCGTTGTTTTCAATACATATTTAATTTCTGCAACAGCAATTACAGGGAAATATTTTGCAAATAAGAAGAAACATGTAAAGAATAAACCGAAAGTACCCAAATAGAAACCAATTTCATAAACACTTGGACTGTAATAAACACTCCAGGATGATGGTAAATAATCTCTGTATAATGAGGTAACAATAATTACAAAACGTTCAAACCACATACCTATATTTACAATAACACTCATGAAGAATGTAACGAACAGGTTTCTTCTCATTTTTCTAAACCAGAAAATTTGTGGACTCAAAACGTTACATGCCATCATTCCCCAATAGCTCCAACCATATGGACTAAACAAATAGGCACGGCTATACCAGAATGTATATCCTTCATATTTATTTTGGCTATACCAACCCATAAACAATTCTGTCAAATATGCAATACCTACAATTGAACCTGTTAAAACAATTACTTTATTCATCGCTTCAATGTGACCTAAAGTAATGTAGTCTTCCAAACCAAATACTTTTCTAACAATTAACATTAACGACTGTACCATTGCAAAACCAGAGAAAATGGCTCCAGCTACGAAATATGGAGGGAAAATGGTTGTGTGCCAGCCTGGAATTACAGACGTAGCAAAGTCAAAAGATACAATTGTGTGTACAGAAAGTACCAATGGAGTAGATAAACCTGCTAATACCAATGAAAGACTTTCATGTCTTTGCCAATGTTTTGTACTTCCAGTCCAGCCAAATGCTGCAATTCCATATAGGTGTTTACGCAATTTTGTTTTAGCTCTATCACGTACAGTTGCAAAATCTGGAATTAATCCTGAATACCAGAATAAAAGAGATACAGTGAAATAAGTTGAAATTGCAAATACGTCCCACAATAAAGGAGAATTAAAATTCACCCACAAAGGACCACGACTATTTGGATAAGGTAACACAAAAAATGCCATCCAAACACGACCCATATGGAAAATTGGAAATTGACCAGCACACATTACAGCAAAAATAGTCATCGCTTCAGCAGCTCTGTTTACACCAGTTCTCCAACCTTGACGAAATAATAATAAGATGGCAGAAATTAGTGTACCAGCATGACCAATACCAACCCACCAAACGAAGTTAGTGATATCCCAACCCCAACCAATGGTTTTATTTAAATTCCATTGTCCAATACCATAAGTAACCTCACGATATACACTGTATACACCAAACATTAATAATGCTACTGCTATGTAAAAACCAACGTACCACAATTTGGTAGGTTTAGCTTCAATAGGGCGTAAAATATCCTCCGTAACTTGGTGGTAATCTTTATTACCCGTTACTAACGGTTCTCTCAGCTGTGATTCGTACTTTAAATGCATCTGTATCTAATTATTGAGTAATAATACGCTACGTAGTATTACAGTTTTAAGTTGATTACTATTTATCGAAAAATGGATAACTTTTAAAAATATTCCTAACGATTACCCATGATGTTCTGCTGCTTTTGCATCTTTCTTTTCTGCACCATGATGAGCAACTTCTTCTTCAATATTTCTTACTTTGGCTAAATAAGTAACATTCGGAAGAACGTGAATTTGCTCTAATGATAAGAATAAGCGATTTGGATTTTCTGCTCTATGTGTAGAAACTGCACTCTTAGAATCGTTCGCATTTCCAAAAATAATTGCATTTGCAGCACAAGCTTGTTGACAAGCAACTTTCAAATCGCTATCAACCATTGGACGACTATCTTTTTTAGCTGCTAATTTAGCTGATTGTAAACGCTGAACGCAGAAAGAACATTTTTCAATTACACCTCTTGAACGAACGGTAACATCTGGATTTAACACCATTCTAGTTAAATCATCGTTCATATTCAATACAACATCGTTTAAGACACCTTCTTGATTATCAGGGAAACTATCAGCACCTGCATAATCAGCCCAGTTGAAACGACGTACTTTATAAGGACAGTTGTTTGCACAATATCTTGTACCAATACAACGGTTATAAGTCATTTGATTTAATCCTTCACTGCTGTGATTTGTTGCAGCTACTGGACAAACGTTTTCACAAGGTGCATTATCACAATGTTGACACATCAATGGTTGGAAAACAACTTTAGGATTATCTAAATCTTCTCCACTATAATATCTATCAATACGCAACCAATGCATTTCATGACCTCGTAAAACCTCAGGTTTACCAACAACAGAAACGTTATTTTCAGCATTACAAGCAACTACACAAGCTCCACAGCCAAAACAGCTGTTTAAATCAATACTCATTCCCCACTTAATGCCTGGTCTATCAAAAACAGGATATATTGTTCCTTGTTTTTCAAAATTCTCTAAACCACCGTAAGGTTTTAATTCTTTTTCTCTTTCTTCACGAATTTCAGTTGGATGATGTTTGAATGCAGCCAAACTTAATTCTTTCATTACCTCAGTACGATTACCTTGACTTGTATTATATAAATTATGTGTTTGAGTAAGTGCTACTGGATATTTTGAACCTGTATCTGTTAATGTTACATCTGCTACAGAGAAAGAAACAGTACCATTAACTAAAGTTGCAAATGGAAAAGCATTGACACCAAGTGGAGTTCCCTCATCACTTGTTGCAGATTTACCTAATTCCTTTACTCTTCCATACCCTAGTGCAATACCAACAGTATTTGGATGCGTTCCTGGAATAATTAAAGTTGGTAATTTAACAGTAACACCATTTGCAGATTTGATTTCAACCACATGTTTTGGAGGTTGAACTTCATAAGCATCAGCTTGCCCACCATTGGTTAAGTCTATTTTCAATAAACTTTTAGCCATAGCAGGTGAAACAACTAAGTAGTTGTCCCATGTTGCTTTAGAAACTGGATCTGGTAATTCTTGTAACCAAGGATTTGCAGTTCCTTGACCAGCACCTATACCAACTTTCTGATATAAAACTAATTCTGTACCAGTAACTTTTTTAGAAGCCTCAATAGTAGCAAGAGCAGAAGCTAATGCACTAGCATTGAAGGAAGCAGCAGAAGCAGTTGTAGCAATTGTAGAGAAAATACCATCTTGCAATACCTTATCCCAACCAACTTCACCACCAACTTTTACACTCCAATAAGATTTTAAGAATCCTAAATAATCTACAGTAGAACCAGACCATTTTAACAAGCTATCTTGCCATTGACGCGTTTTGAACAATGGATAAATAGTTGGTTGTATGAAAGAGTAGTATCCTGATTTTAATTCAGCATCTCCCCAGCTTTCTAAATAATGATGATCAGGTAAAACAAACTTACAAAGCTGAGTGGTTTCGTCTGCTTTCGGATTGAAAGAAACAGTCAATTTTACTTTCTTGAGCCCTTCAACAAATTGCTTACTATTCACCCAACTGTATGCAGGATTAGCTCCGTAAACAAATAGACCACCAATTTTACCAGCATTCATATCTGCTACTAACTGCGTAAAATCAGCATCGATACCTTGTTTTGTATAATCTAAAACAGACCAATCAATTGTATTTCCACCAGCAGCTAAAGCTTCATTAATTGCATTTACTACTACTTGTATATTTACATCGTTGCTTCCACAAACAACTAATGATGCACCTTTAGTTTCAACCAATGCTTTTGCGGCAGCATTAATTCCTTTTTTTAATTTTTCGTCTGTAATATTTTTTATTGGCTGGCCATTGATTGCAGCTAATAAACCAGCTACCACAAAACCTGTTTCTGATGGACGATGAAGAAAACGCTCATCAGCATTACTACCAGTAAGACTTGCTACAGTTTCGAACTGTATGTGCTTACTCATAGTAGGATTTTTCTCATTTATTTTTTTCCCACTTGCATATTGAGTGCTGTATTCAACAGGATTTAACCAAGTTCCTAAGAAATCTGCACCAATACTTACAATTGTTTTTGCTTTATCGAATTTATATGATGGAATCGCTTTTTTACCGTAAGAAATTTCATTTGCTAATATTAATCCACTATATGAAACTGCATCATAAGTAACATGCTTGCTACCAGGATATTTTGCTAAAAATTGTGCAACCACATCTTTTGTTGATGGAGAAATTACAGTGCTTGTAACAATAACAACAGGTGCACCACCTAAACTTGCTAATGAAGATGCGATGGCTTTATCCGCTGCTTCAAAAGTTACTTCTTTACCATCGATAGTAGGGTAACGTAAACGAGCTGTATCATATAAATCTAATACAGACGCTTGCACTCTAGCAGATGTACCACCTTTTGTAAATATATTTAAATCGTTACCTTCAATTTTAATGGGTCTACCGTCTCTTACTTTGGCTAAAACGCTTACTGCATCACCATCTTGAACATAAGTAGTAGCATAATAATTGGCTATACCTGGTACAATTTCTTCTGGCTTATTTGCAAATGGAATTGCTTTTTTTACAGGCATTTCACAACTAGCAGCTACTGCAGCAGCGGCTGTACTAAAACCCAAGTATTTCAAGAAATCTCTACGTGGAGTTCTTGCATCTAACAAACCTTTATCATCAGATACAACAGGTAAATCTTCTTGAAACTCATCGTTAACTGAATGCTTATAAGCATCAGAATTATTCAATTCCCCAAAACTTTGCCAATGCTTTTTACTCATAATCTTTAGTGTGATAATTTGCTAATTAGCTCAATTGCCTTATAAGAACCTATACAAATTTGTAAATGAATTAAAACTTAGTAGTGACATTTTTGACACTCAGTACCACCAATTTTCTCAACAGTAACACCTTTTGTGCTATCCATTTTTCCAGATTTTAAATCTGCATGGTATTTTTCATAGATACTATAGAAACCATTTCCTTTAAAATCTACTTTAGTTTCTCTGTGACAGTTAATACACCAACCCATACTTAAATCTGAATGCTGTTTCACCTCACCCATATTGGTAATATCGCCATGACAAGTTTGACATTGTTGTTTACCTGCAACTACGTGTTGAGCATGATTGAAATAAACGTGGTCAGGTAAATTGTGTATACGAACCCATTCAATTGGTTTTGCTTTTGAAGGATCCCAAGGTTTACCCTCTTCGAAACCAGCGTATTTATATAATTTCTTAATTTCTGCTGTACCATTTACTTCCTCTCCATCTTCATTAATGATTTTTTCGCCCTTATACTCATTAATCGCCATGTGACAGTTCATACAAACATTTACAGATGGCAAGGTTGCTTGTTTACCTTGATAAACACCAATATGACAATATTGACAATTGATTTGATTGATACCAGCATGTACTTTGTGTGAATAATAAATAGGTTGCTCAGGCTGATAGTCTTTACTTCTTCCGTAGTTAATCGCACCTTTTGTGGTGTAGTATCCTCCAATAATAAATAGTAATACAACACCCATAGCAATGTAAGATTTGTTCTTCCAAAAAGCTATAGGCTCAGGAGAAAGAATACCATCTTTATCGTCGGCTAATTTTTTAAGATTGCTATTAACTTGTAATAAAATTAAAGCAACAACTGCAAGAATTAATGTAAGAATTCCAAATAACAAAGAGTTATCGCTATCATCTGCCTTTCCTGTAGCATCTCCACCTGCAGCAGTTGGAACAGCAGTAGCAGCTTTTGCAGCTGTATTAATATATCCAATAATTGCAGCTATTTCTCCATCGGTTAAACCAGGAAATGCGTTCATAGCAACTTTATTGTATTTATTATACAAATTGTTTGCATAAGCGTCACCTGTTTTCAAAAATGCAGCACTATTCCTAATCCACGCATACAATTTTGTTTTGTCAGGCCAACGTTCTTCCACACCTGCAAGTGCTGGACCAGTTAATTTTTTATTTACAGCATGACAAGATGCACAGTTTTGAGAAAAAAGAGCTTTACCATCTTGTGCATGAACTGTATTTGAAAAAGAAATCGCCAATACTACCATTGACGCAACCCAAAACTTTCTAAATAATCTTAAATGAGATGCCATATTCACATTCTATTGTTTCAGTTGTGGAGAAATATCCTAACGAGGTTGCAAAAATATGACACGAGAGTGACAAAAGTACAATAGCTGAAAATTTTTTTTAGCCTTATGTAGCGTGGGTTTCAGGCGATTGTTGAATATTTACGTTGTGATATGAGAATTTAAATACACGAATCTGTTAAAGTGAAGTTTGTTTATTCAAGTTGAAAGTTCCTCAACTTTTTTATGCATTTTTGACTAATGTTTCAAAAACTAAAAGATAAATGGAAGGTTAGTTGGATACAATTTGCACTTGTAATCAGCACTTTTGCTATTGGAGGTAGTTTATGTGGATTTGTATCAAAAAAAATTCTGAATACACTATTTAACGACCGGGGTTTTATATATTACGTGGTTTACATTTTACTGATGACAGCAATTTGGCCGCTATGTGTATTAACTGTAAGTATTTTTTTAGGTCAATTTCGTTTTTTCAAAAATTATTTATTACGCATTTACAAGAAAATTACAAAGCAATCAAATGATTAACCACAAAACCAATGTTGCAATTTTTGCCTCAGGTGCTGGCAGCAATGCAGCAAAGTTGATTGCCTATTTTTCTAATCATCCTCATATTCACATTCAATTAATTGTTTGCAATAAACCTAATGCAGGTGTAATTAGCATAGCAAGCAACAACAATATTCCACACATTTTAATTGAAAAAGAGCAATTTTTTAGAGGCGATGCTTATACAGATATTTTAGAAGAATATCAGATTCACTTTATTGTTTTGGCAGGTTTTTTATGGAAAGTTCCTAATTTACTCATTCAACATTTTCCTAATAAAATTATTAATATCCATCCTTCATTATTACCAAAATATGGAGGAAAAGGCATGTACGGACATTTTGTACATGAGGCCGTTTTGCAACATAAAGAAACGGAAAGTGGCATTACAATTCATTATGTAAACGAAGAATTTGACAAAGGTGCAACCATTTTTCAAGCAAAATGCCCCGTTTTTGAAACAGACACGCCAGAAACTTTGGCTACACGTATACATGCACTAGAACATTTACATTTTGCACCTACAATCGAATCTGTTATTTGCAAATAAGTACCATATTTCTATTCTTTTTGAATCTCCTTTATTGGTTATCAAATACCAAAAACGATGTATTTGCTAAACAACTTGTGTTTCTAGTACGAAAAGCTATAAAATATATTTGGCTGTTAATTTTATTTAGATAAAATTTGCTACATTGATTAATGTGTAATTTTTACACATTAAAATTCAACAATCGCTTGTCTATGAAACATGTATTTACACTTTTGTGTTTTCTACTAGCAGCAACACTATCAAATGCACAGTTATTAAGCTGGTTTCCTTCATTTATTCAAGAGAGTTCATCAGGAGTAACCATTGTTTGTGATGGATCAAAAGGAAATAGAGGATTAAATAACTATAACCCTAATGATGTTTTTGTACATATTGGTGTAATTACCAATAAAAGTACATCGTCTAGCAACTGGAAGTATACACCTTTTACATGGGGAACAACCAATGTAAATGCAAAAGCACAATCATTAGGTGGTAATCAGTGGGCTTTTACAATTAATAGTTCGTTGCGTACTTTTTTTGGAATTACTGACCCAACAGAAACCATTACACATATTGCCATTTTATTTAGATCTGGCAACGGAAATTTAAAAGCTGCAAATATTGATGGTAGCGACATGTACACTCCTGTATACAATAATAGTTTACAGGTAAGACTAGATGAGCCTTTTAAACAACCCATGTTTATTCCCACAATTGAGCCTATTACAAAAAATGTAGGCGATGCAATTTCTATTTCAGCATATGCAAGCCAAAGTGCAACCATCAGAATATTTTACAATGGAAATATCATTAATACCACAACTGGTACTTCTGCAACCATAAATACAACTGTTACCGTTTCTGGAAATCAAGAAATAGTAGCTCAAGCAACGGTTGGTGCAAACGTAAAATCAGATACAATAAAATTTGTAGTAGCTTCTTCTAATACTGTTGCTGCTTTACCACAAGGCATTGTTGATGGAATTAATTACGACCCTAACGATGCTACATCGGCAACATTGGTTTTATATGCACCCAACAAAAACAACATATTTGTAGTAGGTGATTTTAATGATTGGAAACAATCTGCTGAATATCAAATGAATATTACACCTGATGGTTTAAGATATTGGAAAAAAATAACTGGATTAACACCTGGTGTTGAATACGGATATCAATTTTTAATTGACGGCACCTTAAAAGTACCAGACTATAATACTGAAAAGGTATTAGACCCTTGGAACGATCAATTTATTCCTTCAACCACCTATCCTAATTTAAAACCTTACCCTACAGGTAAAACAACGGGTATTGTAAGTATTTTACAAACCAACAAGCCTAACTATAACTGGCAAGTTCCAAATTTCACAAGACCGAATAAGCAAAATTTATTGGTGTATGAATTATTGATTAGAGATTTTGACCCTGCACAAACATATCAAAAAGTGATTGATAGTTTACCATATTTAAAACGTTTAGGTATCAATACGATTGAATTAATGCCTGTTTTCGAATTCGAAGGCAATAATAGTTGGGGCTACAATACCACATTTTATTTTGCTCCAGATAAAAACTATGGTACAGAAAACGATTTACGCAGATTTGTAGATGCTTGTCATGCACAAGGAATTGCTGTTGTTGTAGATATAGCATTAAACCATTCTTTTGGTCAATCGCCAATGGTACAAATGTATTGGGATGGCACAAGACCTGCTGCAAGCAGTCCATGGTTTTATCCAAATGCTAGACATCCATTTAATGTTGGATTTGATATTAATCACAACACACAAGCTAGTAGAGATTTTGTAGACAGAGTTGTTACACATTGGCTTACTAAATATAAAATTGATGGTTTTAGATGGGACTTATCAAAAGGATTTACTTCTGATGATATGAATACTACTGATATCAATACATGGTCATCTTACAGCCAAGGTAGAATTGATATTTGGAAAAGAATTTACGATAAAATGCAAGCCGTTTCTCCAAACTCATATTGTATTTTGGAGCATTTAGGAAGTAATGGTGAAGAAGCTCAACTTGGCAATTATGGAATGTTGCTTTGGGGTAAAATGACAGAACAATATAATCAAGCAACTATGGGCTTTACAACTGGTTCTGATTTTTCTTCTGGCATTGATAGACAATTTTGGTCGCAAAGAAATTTAATTACTTATCAAGAAAGCCATGATGAAGAAAGATTAGCTTATAAAAACAAAAACTTTGGAAATACGGCTACTGATATTAGAACCAATTTAGCTACAAGTATGCAACGTAATGCAGCAGCAACGGCTATTTTCTCTGTAATTCCTGGACCAAAAATGATTTGGCAATTTGGTGAAGTAGGTTATGATTATAGTATTAATCATTGTCAAAACAATACGGTTAGCGAAAATTGTCGTACAGATATGAAGCCAATTAGATGGGATTATTATCAAGATGCCAGTAGAAGGAGTTTATACGATGTATATTCAAAACTATTTACGTTAAGAAACATGAGCCAATATGTGCCAACATTTACGAATGGCTCCGTAACTAACAATGGAAATGCAACCTACGATTTAGGCGGTGCAGTTAAACAAATAAGAGTATTTGAAAGCAACTTGAGTGTAGTGGCTTTTGCAAACTTTGGTACTTCATCTCAATTTGTGAATATCAGTTTCCCTACTACAGGTAATTACTTTAAATATGTAAGTTCATTTTCTGGTAGTGAAACAATTAATGTTACCAACTCATTTGTTTGGGGTTTCAACTTAAACCCTGGTGACTATGCTGTGTTTACAAGCAAAGACATTAACGCTTCTGCATTACCAGTTAGTTGGTTAGGCTTTACTGCTAATAAAGGTGTGAACAATACTGTAAATTTAGTTTGGAAAGTGAGCAATCAAGTAAACAACAATCGTTTTGAAATTGAAAGAAGCAGCAATGGAACTTCGTTTAGTACTATTGGCACTATAGCTTCAAACAATACGGCTACAACAAATACCATACAATATGCTTATGCAGATTTATCTGCACCAGCAGCTACCATTTACTATCGTATAAAACAAATAGACAACGATGGCAAATTCAGCTATTCTTCTGTAGTAAAATTAGGTGCAAGTGTAGAAAGTAATTTATGGAAAGTAAATAATACACCTACAAGTATTATTGTAAATACAAGAACAGACTTTAGCAATGTATCTTTCACATTAACAGATGTTTCTGGAAAAATATTGTTTACAAAAGCTTCGAAAAATGCAGTTAGTGGCGAAATGTTTACCATTCCTACACAACAGTTGAGTAAAGGTGTTTATGTTTTAAATATTCAGTCGAACAAAGGCAATAAAGCCGAAAGAATAGTAATACAATAATTTCTTACAAAGCAAGCAAGGTTCATATACACAAAACCCGTTAACAATATGTTAGCGGGTTTTATTTTTTATTACAACATAATAAAAGCTACAGAGCACCAACCAAATTAAAACATTGTGTTGCAATTTCTAATTCTTCGTTTGTAGGCACTACTAATACCTTTACAGTTGCTGCTGTTTGTTGAATTTCTTTAATGCCAACTTGTTTGGTAGTGTTTCTATTTTCATCTATTGTAATTCCTAAGTACCCTAAATTTTCTAATACAAAACTTCTTGTTAACGCATCGTTTTCGCCAACACCTGCCGTAAACACCAATGCATCTATACCATTTAAAACAGCAACGTATGAACCAATATATTTTTTAATACGATAGGCATACATTTCATAAGCTAGTTTTGCTTGTGCATCGCCTTTTTCAATAGCTGTTTTTATGTCTCTCATATCGCTTAAGCCCGTTAATCCAAACATTCCACTTTGTTTATTTAGTAAGGTATTTACATCTTGAATAGAATATCCCAATTGATTTACTAAATAAAATATTACAGATTGATCAATATCACCAGATCTTGTACCCATTACCAATCCATTCATTGGTCCAAAACCCATAGATGTATCTACACATTTTCCATCTTTTATAGCCGCCATACTACAGCCATTTCCTAAATGAACAGTGATTATTTTAGCAGAAGGATTTTGTAAATAGGCTATCGTTTGCTCAGCTACATACTTGTGACTTGTACCATGAAATCCATACAAACGAATTCCATACTCATTATATAGTTGATTTGGAATGGCATATCTATAAGCTACAGCTGGAATTGTTTGATGAAAAGCAGTATCAAATACTGCAATTTGAGTTGCTTGTGTAAAGATCTTTTCTGCAACTTCAATTCCCAATAAATTAGCAGGATTATGTAATGGTGCTAGGGAAAATAAGTTTTTAATCTGTTCTTTTACAGCATCGGAAACAATAGTGGTTGCTGCAAAATGTTCACCACCATGTACCACTCTATGACCAACAACATGAATTTCATTAGGATTTTTAATTACACCTTTCTCTGCATTTGTAAGCAATAAATTTACTGCTTGTAAACCTTCAGCATGATTGGCAAGTGGTTGTATTTGTTGAATTACTTCTTCGTTTTGATTACGATATACTTTGTGCGTAATTACCGCATTTTCAAATCCAATTCTTTCTACCAAACCACTACAAATTAAATGAGCAGTAGGCATTTGAATCAATTGATATTTAATAGAACTACTTCCAGAATTAATTACAAAAATATTCATCATGTATTCTTTTTATTGTTGTGCTTGAATGGCAGTAATGATAACGGTATTGTAAATGTCATCTACTGTACATCCTCTACTTAAATCATTTACTGGTTTATTTAATCCTTGTAGCATTGGACCAATTGCTAAAGCTCCTGTTTCTCTTTGAACAGCTTTGTACGTATTATTTCCAGTATTTAAATCGGGGAAAATAAGAACACTTGCTTGTCCAGCAACTGATGAATTCGGCATTTTTTGTTTACCAACAGCAGGGTCTACAGCAGCATCGTATTGAATGGGGCCTTCTACTTTCAAATCTGGTCTACGTTCTTTTACCAAAGCCGTTGCAATACGAACTTTTTCTACATCTTGACCTTGACCAGAATTGCCGGAAGAATACGAAAGCATTGCAATTCTTGGTTCAATGCCAAACATTAAACTGCTTTCTGCCGAAGAAATAGCAATATCGGCCAATTCTTCAGAAGTAGGATTGGGATTTACGGCACAATCTCCAAAAACGCAAACTCTATCTGGTAAACACATGAAAAATACAGAAGAAACAGTAGCTACACCTGGCTTTGTTTTTACAAATTGAAGAGCTGGTCTTATTGTATGTTGTGTTGTATGAATTGCTCCAGAAACCATACCATCTGCATGACCTTTATACACCATCATTGTTCCGAAATAAGAAACGTCTGTCATTAAATCTCTGGCCATTTCCATGTTTACGTTCTTGTTTTTACGCAATTCAAACAAGGTTTCTACATAATCATTGTATAATTCTGAGTGAACAGGATCAATAATTTGCACCGCATCGAAATTGAATGAAAGATTCAACCTTTTTACCGTTGCTTTTATTTCATCTACTTTTCCTAAAATTGTGAGTTGAACAATATCTTTCTGCAACAACATGGCTGCTGCTGTAATAATTCTATCATCATTTCCTTCTGGTAAAACAATATGTTTTTTAGCTGTTTTTGCACGACTGGTTAATTGATACTGAAACATTCTTGGTGTAATACCTTCTGATTGAAAAGTGATGATTTTATTTTCAATGATTTTTGTATCAATGTATTTCTCAAAAGTTTGAATGGCTAAAGCAACTTTTCTAGTATTATCGGCATAAATTCTAGACTGAATATTTCCTACTTTGTTTACAGTTTCAAACGTTCCTCGTTCAACTTGAATTATGGGAACAACAGTTTGTAATCCATCAATTAATCGAATGATTGGTTCTTCTGGCTCTAATCCACCAGTTAGTAAAATGCCTGCAACCTTGGGATAATTTTTAGATAAATTAGCTTGTAAAACAGCTACTATTATATCGGCTCTGTCACCTGGTGTTACAATCAATGTATTTTCTTTTAATCTACTCAAGCAATTACGTAGTTGCATAGCACCGACAATAGAATGATCTACCTGATTAGATAATAAATGTTCGCCAAATAATATATCTCCACCTACTTCATCAAAAATTTCTTTCATGGTAGGGTTTCCTAAATCTTTATCAAAAGGAATAACAACACCTAGCACTTCTTTGGGTAAACGTTTATCCAAAATTTGTTTTAATTCATATGCATTAGAAGGTTGTACTTTATTGGCAGTAATGGCCAAAACTTGTACTTCTTTATCTACAAAACTTTGATAAGTAGAAAGCAATTTGGCAGCTATATCTGATGCTGAACCTTCGGTGCCATTGATCAGTAGAATTACCGGAATTCCTAGATTTTTGGCAATATCAATATTGGCATCAAATTCAAACGTAATGCCTTCACCCATGTAATCGGTTCCTTCAACTACCACAAAATCATGTGCCGCTTCTAGCTTTTTATATTTAGAAATAATGGTATCAATAATATGTGCATCTTGTCCATTACTTCTTAAACGTAAAATTTCATCATGCGTAAAAGCATACATATCACTATAACTTTCGTTTAGACCGAAATAAGAAACAATCGTTTCTATATGCACATCTTTTCCTTTTTCTAAGGGTTCATATACAATCGGTTTAAAATAGGCAATTTTTTTTGTTTTGCCCACCAACATATTTATCAATCCAAGAGTCATTACAGATTTTCCACTAAATGCAGTAGAAGAAGTAATGTATATAGCATTAGACATAACTAGGTAATATAGAATTGAATAAAAAATATCATTTTCAACAGCAAAAGTTGTTGATTTTATTAAACATTTTACTGATAAAAATCAGTATTACTTGTAAAAAAACATGAATTATATCAGTAAAGTGAAAGATTGCACTGAAATAAATGGCAAATGATTGAATATTTACTTTTCTAAGAAGGCATCTAAGGCTACTGTTGGTTTTCCTGAATTATCAAAAGCTCCTAATGTGTATTGTTTCCATTGTTTATATGCTTGAGGCTCCCAATATAACACACCTAATCCTTTATGATGTTGTAAGGTTTTAAGCTTTTGTATAATATCTTTCATAAATAATTTACATGCATTGGCTTCATCCCAACTCATTCCTACTTCAACTATCATAATTGGCTTATCAAACTCATTGATAACGTATTGCATATTTGCCAAGCAATCAGCATTTTTTTGTTGCCAATCGGTAGCAGATGGATATAAAGACATTCCTACAACATCAAACTTTGCTTGATGTGTTTTTAAACCAGAAAGCATCCATTTATACAATTGTTGATCGTAACCATTTGATAAATGAACCAATACTTTACAAGAAGGAAATACCTTTTTTGTTGCTTCGTAACCAGCATTAATAAGCTGTGCAAAATTGCTCATATTTTCAGAAGCTTTTCCTTGTGGCCAAAGCATACCATTATTGGTTTCGTTACCAATTTGCACCCAATGAGGAAAAATATTGTTTTGGTGTAATGTATGTAAAACCGAATAAGTATGCTCGTAAACAGCCTTGGTAAGACTGAGAAAAGATAGAGAATCCCATTGAATAGGTTTGGTTTGCTGACCAGGATCGGCCCAACTATCGCTGTAGTGAAAGTTGATTAATAAACGCATTCCTGCATTTTTTGCACGGATTGCTTTTTTTACAACATCATCAATATTATTCCAGCCAAATTTGGGGTTTACCCAGACTCTTAAACGAATTGTATTTACACCTATTGAAGAAAGTATTTGAAAACAGTCTGTTTGTTTTCCAAGTTTATTGTAAAACACAATTCCATTGGCTTCCATTTCGGTAAGCCAACTAACATCTGCTCCTTTAACAAAAAAAGTATCTGTTTGCACACTGTTTAAAACAGGTGCAACCGTTTCGGTTTGTTTACAACAAAATAGACCGAAACATAATAATAAAACAGATGTTTGATACATAGTTTTTATGCTAAATATACGTTAGCCTATGCATACAATTTAAATGAACATTTTGCCAAACTGTATTTTCATTGGCATCAGATAAAAACCTAAGTTTTGAATAAAGGAGAATCGTTAGATATAATTTCAGAGGGCAAGTAAAGTTTGAACAAATATTGAGAAACTTTAAAAAATCGTTAGAAAATTGGCAGAGTACAGTTTTTAAGCGGCTTTGTTTTTGGTGTTTTTACCTTCACCCCAAGGACCATTTTTTTCTTTCCAAATGGTATAAAAAACAATGAAACTTCCTAAAACTAATGTAGCTGCAATTTGCATAATGTAATAATTTAATTAAATAATATGGTTTTTCGATTGGATGATACAAATATAGATTAAAGAAAGCTTAAAAAAACAGTTTATGAAGAAAACATTGATTCTACTACAGGATTTGTAGTAGAGATTTGCATGTATGTTAAATTTATATTAACTAATTATTTAAAAATATAAAACAGAGCTTTTGCTCTGTTTTATATTTTACCATTTCTAAATGAAAATTAATTTTTTCAAATAATGGGTTTATGTATTTAAAACTCACAATTTTTAGGTGTACGTGCAAAAGGAATCACATCACGAATATTACCCATTCCTGTTACAAATTGTACCATTCTTTCAAAACCTAGTCCAAAACCTGCATGTGGTACAGTTCCAAATCTACGAGTGTCTAAGTACCAACTCA
>Ga0114938_1000617_pt1 | contig 26054 bp, 22 predicted proteins | sample AshMeaBigSpring_FD_88675 | JGI IMG/M metagenome (GOLD analysis project Ga0114938, IMG submission 88675) | Groundwater microbial communities from Big Spring, Nevada to study Microbial Dark Matter (Phase II) - Ash Meadows Big Spring | ecosystem: Environmental > Aquatic > Deep subsurface >... | reverse complement strand
TGGTAGTCGCAGCGGTTCATGAAAAAGGTGCCGGTGGCGACCTGCGAGCCGATGGCGAGCGCCGCCTCGGCATCCTGCGTCCACACCGCCGCGGTCAGGCCGAAGGCGCTGTCGTTCATGAGGCGCACCGCCTCGTCGTCGCCGGCGACCGGCATGATCCCGCAGACCGGGCCGAAAACCTCCTCGCGCATGATGGGCATCGAGTGGTCGACGCCCGTCAGGATCTGCGGCGCCAGGTAGGGCGTGCCCGGGCGGCTCGCCGGGAATTCGCGCTCGGTGAGCGCGGGCTTCGCACCCGCCGCGATGCTTGCGTCCACTTGCGCGCGGATGTGATCCGCCGCGGCCGGCCGCACCACGGGGCCGAGCGTGGTCGCGGGGTCGGTCGGATTGCCGAGCACGTACTTGCGGGTGAGCTCGATCGCATTCGCGACGAAGTCGTCGTAGCGCCTCCGGTGCACGTAGATGCGCTGGATGCCGCAGCAGGACTGGCCGCTGTTGAAGAAGGCGCCGTCCACGAGGTTCTCGACGGCATGCGCGAGGTTCGCGTCCTCGCGCACGTAGGCGGGGTCGCAGCCGCCGAGTTCGAGCCCGGTGGCGATGAACCGCGACGCGGCCGCCCGCTGCACGGCGTGGCCGCCGTCCACGGAGCCGGTGAAGGCCACGAAATCCACCCGCGGGTCGCCGATCAGGCGGGTCGTGTGATCGTGCGAGAGGTGCAGCGCGCGGAACAACCCGTCAGGCAGCCCCGCCTCGCGCAGGCAGGTCTCGAAGCGCTCCGCGCACAGCGGCGTCTGCGCCGAATGCTTGAGGATGACCGCATTGCCCGCCATCAACGCCGGCACCACGCTGTTGACGGCGATCAGGTAGGGGTAGTTCCAGGCGGCCACCGTGAACACGACCCCGAGCGGCTCGCGGCGCACGAAGCGGCGGAAGCCCGGCTTCGGGCCCGGATCCACGTCCGCGAGCGAATCCGCCGCGATCGCGATCATGTGCCGCGCGCGCTCGAGCGTGCCCCGCACCTCGTTCGGCGAGAAGCGGATCGGCCGGCCCATCTGCCAGGTGAGCTCGCGCCCGATGTCGGGGCCCGCCGCTTCGAAGCGGTCGCAGAACGCGGCCAGGATGCGCGCGCGATCCGCCACCGGCACGCGCCGCCACGACGCCTGCGCGCGTCGCGCGGCGTCGAGCGCGGCGCCCGTGGCCGCCTCCGTCGCGAGCTCGCGCTCGCAGTACACCGATCCGTCCACGGGGCTGATGGTCTTCTGCGTCATCAGATGATCTCGAAGTAGCGGGCGAGTTCCCAGTCGGTGATGTGGCGGCGGAACTCGCGTTCCTCCCACTCGCGGGTCGCGGCGAAGTGGTCGACGAACTCGTCCCCGAACCACTCGCGCGCCATCTTCGACGCCTTCAGGCGCTGCGCCGACTCCCACAGCGTGCGCGGCAGCGTCAGGTGCTCCGGCAGCTTCTGCGCGTAGGCGTTGCCCGTGATCATGGGCCCGGGCTCGACGCGGTGCTCGATGCCCCAGTAGCCCGAGGCGAGCGCGGCCGAGAGTATGACATAGGGATTGGCGTCCGCGGCCGCGATGCGGAACTCGACGCGCTGCGACTTCGGCGATCCCGGGATCACGCGCAGCGCCGTCGTGCGGTTGTCCACGCTCCACGCCGAGTCGGTCGGCGCCCAGAAACCCGGGATGAGGCGCGTGTAGGAATTCACGGTCGGCGCGATCATCGCGAGCAGCTCCGGCATCAGCTGCTGCTGCCCGCCGATGAACCACCGCTGCAGGTCGCTCATCGTGTGCGGCTTCGCGGGGTCGTGGAACACGGGGTTGCCCCTGGCGTCCTTGAGCGACAGGTGGATGTGCCCGCTCTGGCCCGGCCACTGGCCGGACCATTTCGCCATGAAGGTCGCCATGAGCCCGCGCCGCTGCGCGACCACCTTGGCGAAGGTCTTGAACAGCGCCGCCTTGTCGGCGGCGGCGAGCCCCCGGTCCACCGCGATCGCCGCCTCGATGACGCCGGGGCCGGTCTCCTCGTGCAGGCCCTCGATGGGGAGATCCATGCGCTCGCAGGTGTCGAGCAGCTCGCGGTAGAAGTCGCTCCACACGCTGTTGCGGATCACCGAGTAGCCGAAGTAGTCCGGTGCGATCGGCTTGAGATCACGGTAATTCTTGGCGCGCACGGAATCCGGCGTCTCGGCGAACACGAAGAATTCGTACTCGAAGCCCGCGTAGGGCGTGAACCCGAGCTTCTTCTCGCCGCGGTCCAGCACGCGGCGCAGCAGGCCGCGCGGGCAGATGGCCTCGCCCCTTCCCGTGAACTCGCCGAGGAAGAAGAGCACGGGCTCCTCCCAGGGCAGCGGCCGGCAGGATTCCGGCAGCAGGCGCACGTTGGCATCCGGGTAGCCGGTGTGCCAGCCGGTGAACCTGACGTTGTCGTAGAGCTGGTCCTTGCTGTCCCAGCCGAGCACGACGTCGCAGAAACCGAAGCCCGATTCAAGCGCCGACTCGAACTTGGCGCGCGACAGGTACTTGCCGCGCAGCACGCCGTCGATGTCGAAGGCGCCGACCTTGACGTGCGAGAGACCGCGCTCGGCCACGATCGCCTGCGCGTCGGCGACGCTCCTGACCTTCCTGGGTTCCATCAGGGACCTCCCCCATCCGGCTGCGCGCGGCCGCCCGGTCCCGCGCAGCGTGTGAGTATCGTCCGGCCGGCGCCGGGCGCGGCGTAGGTACTTGCCGCAGTCCGGCCGACCCCGGCGGGCGCGGCGATCACTTTAGCGAAAATCGGGCGCTCCGGCGCCCGCGGACGGCAGGCGCGGATTGATGCGACCGGCCCCACATGTGAGAATCCGGGGGCGGTGCGACCTGGGGGACCGCCGACCTGCAACGGCAGGCCCGAACTCGCATAAGGAGAACGAGATGCAGCGCAGAACATTCCTCAAGAAGGCGGCGCTCGGCGCTGCCGCGGCATCGGCGGCGGCACTGGCTGCCTGCGGCAAGAAAGAAGGTGAAGGCGGACCGGCCGTCTCGACCGCGAAAAAGACCGCGATCAAGTGGCGGCTGCAGACCTACGCGGGCCCGGCGCTCGCCGAGCACGTGATCAAGCCCTCGATCGAGGCCTTCAACAAGGCCGCGAACGGCGAGATGGTGATCGAGCTGTATTTCGCCGACCAGCTGGTCCCGACGGGCGAGCTGTTCCGCGCGATGCAGGCCGGCACGATCGACGCGGTGCAGAGCGACGACGATTCGATCGCCGCGCCGACCGACATCCGCGTGTTCGGCGGCTACTTCCCGTTCGCCACGCGCTACAGCCTGGACGTCCCGGCCCTGTTCCACAAGTACGGACTGAACGAGATCTGGCGCGAGGCCTACGGCGAGGTCGAGAACGTCACCTGGCTGAGCTCCGGCTCCTGGGACCCCTGCCACTTCAACACGGTCAAGCCCATCAACCGGCTCGCGGACCTCAAGGGCCTGCGGGTGTTCACCTTCCCGACGGCGGGGCAGTTCCTCACCCGCTTCGGCGTGGTGCCGGTCACGCTGCCCTGGGGCGACGTACAGGTGGCGATCCAGACCGGCGAGCTCGACGGCATCTGCTGGTCCGGCATCACCGAGGATTACACGGTGGGCTGGGCGGACGTGACGCCGTACTTCCTCACCAACAACATCTCGGGCGCGTGGATCGGCTCCTACTTCGCCAACACCAAGTCCTGGGAAAAGGTGCCGCCGCACCTGCAGGAGCTGTTCAAGCTCTGCATCGACAGCTCGCACTACTACCGCCAGCACTGGTACTGGGCGGGCGAGGCGGACCTGCGCGTCAAGGGCCCGAAGATGAAGCTGACGACGATCCCCGCCGCCGAGTGGGCGAAAGTCGAGGCCGAGGCGCACAAGTTCTGGGACGAGATCGCGAAGACGAGCCCGCGCTGCGCCAAGGTCGTGCAGATCTTCAAGGACTACAACGACGTCATGGAGAAGGCCGGTCCCCCGTATCGTTACGGTTGACCGGGATCCTGCGCGCGATGCACACGGCATGGCACTCCCCTGGCCGGCGTCCTGCCGGCCGGGGGAGTCCGCCCTGCCGGCAGCCACCGGCTGAGGCGTCGAGGCGGCCCGCATGAACGCGCGGCCGATGCCGGCGGCCATCCGCCTCTACGTCCGCTGCGTGGACCGGGTGAACGGCGTGCTCGGGTTCTTCGTCATGTACCTGGCCCTCGCCATGATGGGCCTGCTGCTGTTCGCCTCCGTCACGCGCTACGTGTTCAACGTGCCATTCGTCTGGATCATCGAGATGGCGCAGTTCATGATGGCGGCCTACTACATCCTCGGCGGCGGCTACTCGATGCAGCTCGATGCGCACGTGCGCATGGACGTGCTGTACGAGCGCTGGTCGCCGCGGACCCGGACCGTCATGGACACGGTCACGATCTTCTTCCTGCTCTTCTACCTGGCCTACATGCTGCGCGGCGGCATCGCGAGCAGCGCCTACTCGCTCAAGTACAACCAGGTCAATTACTCCGCCTGGGCGCCGCCCATGGCGCCGATCAAGATCATCATGAGCGTGGGCATCGCGCTCATGCTGCTGCAGGCGATCGCGATCCTGTTCCGTGACATCGCGAAACTCACCGGGCGGGAGCTCAAGTGAGCTACGAGGCGATCGCGCTCCTGATGTTCTCGACGTTCATGCTGCTGCTCCTCACCGGGCAGCGGGTGTTCGGCGCGATCGGCTTCATCGCCACGATCTTCGCCCTGATGCTCTGGGGCGAGGGCGCGGTCGAGATGCCCTTCTCCTCGACCATCACGCTGATCAACTGGTACCCGATGCTGACCCTGCCCATGTTCGTCTACATGGGCTACATGCTGTCGGAATCCGGCATCGCCGACGACCTCTACCGCATGTTCCACGTCTGGACCGGGCCGATGCGCGGCGGGCTCGCCGTCGGCACGATCCTGCTGATGGTCGCGATCTCGGCCATGAACGGCCTCTCGGTCGCGGGCCTCGCGATCGGCGCGACGATCGCGATGCCGGAACTCCTGAAGCGGGGCTACGACAAGATCATGGTGACCGGCGTGATCCAGGCCGGCAGCACGCTCGGCATCATGATCCCGCCCTCGGTCGTGCTCGTGCTCTACGCCATGATCGCGCGCCAGCCGGTCGGCCAGCTGTGGCTCGCGGGCGTCGGGCCGGGGCTCCTGTTCGCGGGCATCTTCATCCTCTACATCGTGATCCGCTGCTGGCTGCAGCCGAATCTCGGGCCCGCGCTGCCGCTGGAGGAGCGCCGGCAGATCAGCTGGCGCGGGAAGTTCCGGCTGCTCAAGGGCGGCGTGCTGCCGATCATCATCATCTTCTCGATGACCGGCCTGTTCGTGATGGGCGTCACGAGCATGGTGGAGTCCTCAGCCGTGGGCGCCTTCACGGCCACGCTCGTCGCCTGGTACAAGGGCCGCATCACGCGCAAGGTCATGGAGGACACGCTCCGCAAGAGCCTCGCCGTGAGCTGCATGTTCATGTGGATCATCCTGGCGGCGCTCGCCTTCGGCGCCGTGTTCGACGGCCTCGGCGCGGTGAACGCGATCGAGACGCTGTTCCTGGAGAAGTGGGGGCTCGAGCCCTGGCAGGTGCTCGTGCTGATGCAGCTCTCCTACATCGTGATGGGCACGTTCCTCGACGACACGGCGATGCTCATCATCGTGGCGCCGCTCTACGTGCCGCTCATCATCGAGCTGGGCTTCAACCCGATCTGGTACGGCGTGCTGTACACCATCACCTGCCAGATCGCCTACATGACGCCGCCCTTCGGCTACAACCTGTTCCTGATGCGCGCGATGTCGCCCAAGGAAGTCACGCTGGCCGACATCTACCGGTCGATCATCCCGTTCGTGCTGCTGATGATGCTCGGGCTCGTGCTCGTGATCGTGTACCCGGAGATCGCGCTGTGGCTGCCGGAGCAGGTCTACGGCAAGTGAGAGCCGGGATTACTTGACGAGCGTCACCGGGACGGTGGCGTGGTGCACGACCCGCTGCGCGACGGATCCCATGACCAGCACGCTCATCTGGCCCGCGCCGCGGGTTCCCATCGTGATGGACTCGCAGCCGAGCTCGGCGGCCCGGCGCGCGATGGTCTCGGCCGGCTCGCCTTCCTGCTGCTCGAGCGCGTGCCTGCAGCCAGCGCCCTTCAGGCGTACGGCCGCGGCATCGAGGATCGTCCGCGTCCGTTCGGCCGCGATCTCGCGCAGCTTCTCGGCCGTGACGTAGATCTCCCAGGCCGTGTAGGTGCTCGCAGGCGCCTGCACGGTCAGCACGTGCAGCTCCGCGGCCGGTGACAGGCGCGCCTGGCCGATTGCGAAATCGAGCGCGCGCAGCGCCGTCTCCGAACCGTCGATCGCGACCAGTATCCTGCGCATGGGGCGATTTTACCGGGGTCCACGCGCGCCGTCGCGGCCTTCGCGCCGCGGACGCAGGCGCTTCGCCGGCGGCAGCTTCGTGAACGCGAGTCGGCCGGGATCGGCGACGTTCGGCCCGGGCGCCTCGACCACCAGCACCCGCGCGGCGATCGGTCCGAAGTCCGCCCGGAAATGCACCGAGCTCTTCAGCATCAGCACCCTTGCCGCGGCCGGCTCGCAGCCGAGGTGGCGGAACATCGCCTGGTCGGCCGCCTGCTGCTTGCGACTCGCGATCGCGATCTCGACCGGGCCCGCGGCGACCCGCGCCATCGCGCCGAGCTCGAAGCGTCCCCCGCGGTAGAACGGCCCGGTACCCGTGAAGCGCCCGTCGCCGAGCGCGAGCACTTTCATGCGCCCGGTGAGCGGCGTTTCGCCCGGGAAGCCGCTGCGGGCCCCGATCGCGAGCTCGAGGCTCGCGCCCACGCCCGCCGCATGCGCCGCCGCGGCCGCCGCGGGATCCCAGAACACGCCGGCGACCGTGCCCGGGACCGCGGCCGCGACCAGCGCCTTGAGGAGCGAAGTCGTGTCGGCATTGCCGCCGGCCCCGGGATTGTCCTGCGTGTCGGCGAGCACGAGCGGCCCATGCGGCCGCACCGGCAGCGCGTGCGCCGCCGCGACGGCCTCACCGATCGTCACGAGTTCGAGCGCGAACTCGCCCTCGCGCGCCAGCGTCTCCCGGTAGAGTTCGTCCGCTGCGCGCGCGAGCGCGGCCTCGCCAGGGCCCGATCCGAACACCGCCGGCCCGCATTCCGCCACGTCAGCGAGCGGGAACCCGGGCGTCAGGCACAGGGATATCGCCGACCCGCGCTCGAGCATGGCGGCTTTCGGCATCAGCGTGGCGAGCGGCTCGACGAGCGTGCACTGCGAGGTGAGCGGCATCAGGTAGGGCAGCGCCCGGTGTACGCGCGAAGTCACGGGGTGGCGCAGCACCTCGTGCAGCGCCGCGGCGGCCCGCACGCCGGTTTCCGCCATGTCCACGTGCGGATAGCTGCGGTAGGCGACGAGCGCATCCGCCTGCTGCACCATGAGCGGCGAGACGTTGGCGTGGAAATCGAGGCTCGCGACGACCGGCACGGAGGGCCCGACCGCGGCGCGCACGCGCCGCAGCAGCTCGCCGTCCGCATCGTCCAGGTGCTCGGCGACCATGGCGCCGTGCAGGTCGAGATAGACGGCATCACAGCCGCGTGCGTTCGCGATCCGCTGCAGCAGTTCCACCGCGATCGACTCGTAGGCCGCCCGCGTGACCCTGCCCGCGGGCTGCGCGGAGCACCACAGCAGCGGCTCGAGGCGATGCCCGAGCGCCTTCGCCTCGGTGACGAAGCCCGCGGCCGGGAGGTTGATGCCGGCGATGGCCGCGAGCATCTCGCCGCCGCGCACGAGCCCCGGCCAGGCGTCAGCCTCGACGAACTGCGCGAGCCCCGTCTGGGAATGCGCGAAGGTGTTGGTTTCGTGCTGGAAACCGCCCACCGCGATGCGCGCCATGCGGTCTCCCGATGCGGATGATCTGGTGCCGGCGGAGGGAGTCGAACCCCCGACCTGAGGTTTACAAAACCACTGCTCTACCAGCTGAGCTACGCCGGCGCCGGCCGGCATTCTAGCCCGGCGGAGGCGCCTCCTGCCCCCGGCCGCCCGCCAGGTGCACCAGCAGGCCCAGGAGCGCCATGGCCCAGACGATGACGGCGCCCGAGGGCAGGTCGGTGACGACCGAGAGCACGAGGCCCGCGACGTAGCTCGCCCCGCCCAGCGCATAGCCGACCGCGAGCTGGCGATTCGCGGCAAGGCGATAGGTCGCGACCGCCGGCACGATCAGGCTCGTGAACACGAGGTACACGCCGACCAGCTGCACCGACGACATCACCATCACCGCGAACACGAGATAGAAGCCGATGCGGCCGATCCGCTCGCGGAAGCGGAACCAGACCAGTGCGAAGGCCGCGGTCAGGATCGCGGTGCGCAGCAGGTGCGCATCGGAGACCCACAGGATCTGGCCGGACAGCAGCTCCCTCAGGTTCTCGCCGCCGTGCGGGTCATTCGCGAGCAGCAGGATCTGCATCGCGGAGGCGAGCACGAACAGGATGCCGATCAGCGCCTCCTGCGCCTCCGGGCGCTTGCGCTCGGTCCAGGTCAGGAGCAGCGCGCCCGCGAGCGCCGCGAGCCCGGCGGCCGCCTGGGCACCCCAGCCCTCGATCGGAAACCCGAGGCTGCTGGCCGCGATCACGCCGAGCCCCGCGACCTGCGCGATCGCGAGGTCGATGAAGACGATGCCGCGCGCGAACACCTGCTGGCCGAGCGGCACGTGCGAGGCGACGACGAGGAGGCCCGCGAGCAGCGCCGGCCACAGGATGCTGAGTTCCACGGTGAATTCGTTCATCGCACGGCCTCCAGCAGGCGCTCGATCGTGTCGTCGAAGAGACCGAACAGGTCCTTTGCGCGATCGCTGCCGCCGACCGAGAATGGCAGCACGACCGCCTGCGCCTTCACGCGCTGCGACAGCCAGTTCGCGGCCTTGGGGTCGTTGTAGGCGTTCAGCAGGATCGCGCGCGCCGGCGTGGCCGCGAGGCGCGTGACGAGCTGGCCGAGGTAGCCGGCGCTCGGCGGCACGCCGGGTTTCGGCTCGATCGAGGCGACCTCCGTCAGCCCGAGCCAGCGACAGAGATACACCTGGTCGCGGTGCATGATCACGACCGGCGTGCCGCGCAGCGGCGCCGCCATTTCCTCCCAGTGCCTGATCGCCGCATCCCAGCGTGCGCCGAAGTCCCTCGCGCGGGCCGCATAGTAGGCCGCGCCTCCCGGGTCGAGCGCCGCCAGCCTCGCCGACAGCGCGCGGGCGACCAGCCCGACGTTGTGCGGATCGAGCTGGACGTGCGGGTTGCCCTGGGCGTGGATGTCGCCCTGCGCGCGGTCGAACTGCGCCGGCACCTCGACCAGGCGCAGCTGCGCCGCCGCCTCGAAGTAGCCGGGCGCGCCGCGCTGGATGCGCGGGTTGCCCGATTCCTGCACCAGCACCGGCAGCCAGCCGAGCTCGAGTTCCGCGCCGTTCGCGACCAGGAGGTCCGCGTTCCTGGCGCGCGCGATCAGGCTCGGCCGCGCCTCCACGCGATGCACGTCCTGCAGCGCGCTCGTCGCCGTGTAGACGGCGACGCGGTCGCCGCCGAGCTCGGTCGCGAGCGCGCCCCAGTCGGCGGTCGTCGCCAGGATGCGCAGCGCGGCGCTTGCAGGCAGGCTCGCGGCGAGCAGCGCGAACGCGAGCAGGCCGTGTCCGATGATGCGTTTCATGGCGGCCTCCTCAGTACTTGTGGGCGCCGTGGGCGCCGATGCCGAACAGGTATTGCAGGCGCAGCTGGCGGTCGGTGTCGCCGTCGTCGCGCGCCTCGTCCCAGGCGTATTGCAGCCGCCAGCGCGAGAACTCGCTGGGGTTCCAGTCGAGCATCACGGTGCTGCGCGTCGCGTCCCCGGGCAACAGCGCCGGGAATGCCTCCGGGGGCAGCGCGCCGCCCGACACGAGCCCGATTGACGGCGTGCCCGAGTCGAGCGAGTCGTAGCGCAGGCCCGCCCGCCAGCGCGGGCGGAACTGGTACACGCCCTGCAGGTACCAGCCCGACTGGCTGCTGCGATAGGCGTCCGCGAGCGCGGCGCCCTCGGTGTCGAAGACGAGCGTGCCGCGCTCGCGGCGGCCCAGGTACTCGCCCTGCAGCTTCAGCTGGCGGCCGGGCGCGCCCTTCTGCGGCGTCCACTTGAGCACCGCGTCCGCGATCCAGGTGCGCGACCCGCCGGTGAAGGCATTCAGCACCGCGTCGCCGAACTGGTCCAGGTCTTCATACGCGCGATTCTCCGCGTCTGCCTCGTGCCACGAGGCGCCGACCCGCCAGCTCAGGCTGTCGCCGATGTCGCCGCCGACGTGCGCGAAGAGCGCGGTGCCACCCGCACCGTTGCCCTCGCGCCGCGTGCCGGGGAAGGCACCGTCATTGCCGGCCTCCGCACCCAGCTCCAGGAAGAAATCCGTCGGCGCCAGCCACTTCAGCTGCGCACCGTCCTGCGCGTACTGGTTGGCGTAGAGCGCCTGGTACGCGAGCGGCTGATCCGCGAAGTCCCAGGCGTGCGCGTGCACCTCGTTCAGGTAGCCGATGCCGGAAAAGAAGCGCCCGCCTTTCAGCGTGAACCCGGCAGGCAGCGCCAGCGTGCGGAACCAGGCCTCCTCGACCTCGATCTCGCCCTCGCCGGTGACGGCCGCGATCAGCGTGCCGGAAAAATACGGATCCACGTTCGCCGAAAGCGTGATCTCGGATTCCCCGAGGCCGAAGCTGCGTTCGCCGGGGCCGATCTCGCCGCCATTCGGCATGAGGCCCGCGATGCGCCAGTCGGCCGGTTCGCGCGAGGTGTCCGCGTAGCTGCCAGCCAGGATCAGCGAGATGGCGGGATTGAATGCGGCGGCCGCCGCGCGCGTCGCGGCAACCGGCGCCGATGCCGGTTCAGACACAGCGGCGGGCGGCGATTCCAGTTCTGCGAGGCGCGACTCCAGCGCGGTGACGCGCGCATCGTAGTCCGCCTTCATGGCCTGCAACTCAGCGCGCAGCGCCGCGACGTCGTCCGCGGCCCGCGCGCCCGCGGGAAGCGCGACACAGGTGAAAGCCATGAGCGCTGCAAAGGGCTTGATGCCATGCATGACAGTGTCCTCGTCCAGTGAAACGAATGTCGCCCGCACGCGGCGGGCGCGGGTTCATCGCTCTAGACGAAGGGCGGCGGGGCGCGAGACTGGTAGAAGCCGGAGGGCGAGGAAGGAATTACGGTGAATGCGGGCGCAACGACGATGGTCGCCCAGGTCAGCGTCCGGACGGGCAGTTCGAGCGCAGGCGGCCCGGCGGCATGCTGCAGCTGCGACGAAGCGAGGCAGAAACTGCAGCTGCGCGCGATGCCCTGGCGCTCGCCGGGGTCGTCGGAGAAATGCGAATAGGCGTGAATCACGGCGCCGGACTGCGCGAACAGCAGCGCCAGCACGAGCACCCGGGCGAGCATCCAGTGACGTTGACCGCTCAGCGGCATCACTCCCAAGAGACCATGCCGGTATCCGCCGGTTCCCGCGCCCGGGCAACCGGCCCGGCGCTTCAGCGCGGCGCCTCGCCGCAGGGCCGCACCTCGAGGCGCAGGATGCGTCCGCCCTCGCCGTGCAGGCGCGCGGCATCGGGCAGTTCCTTCGGCGGCACGACGTCCACGTCGATCCAGTACACGGTGCCGCTGCGCTCCCGCTCGGAAACGCGCGGCTCGAGGCCGAGCGCCTTGACGTCGTCCATGCGCCGCAGCGCGCGCTGCCGCTCGCTAAAGAGGCCGAGCGAGATCGTGATGCGGCCGCCGTCGCCCGGCATGGCATAGGCGTCGCCAATGCCGAAGCGCCGCAGGCGCTCGATGACGCCGTCGGCCGCGGCGCGGTCCGGCAGGCCGTCGAGCGCGACCCAGTAACCCTTCCAGACGATGCCCTCGCTGGTGCGCTGGCGCGGCTCGAGCTCGTTCTCGCGCAGCTGCGTCGCCGCGCGCGCGGCGTCGGTGAGATCCGCGAACGGGCCCAGGCTCAGGCAGTTGTCGGCGGCGCGCGCGGCCGGCGGCGCGGCGGCCGGCGGCGCTTCGCGCGCAAGCACCAGTTGCGGACCCTGCGGCCGCGCGGCCGCCTGCGGGGCCGGGGCCGGGACCTGTACCCAGTGGGTCCAGGCGTACCAGGCGACGTTGGCGAACAGGAGCAGCGCGACCAGCAACTTCATGCGGGTGATTCTATGCGCTTCGGACCGAGACTTCGCCGGAGAGCACGCGCCGCTCCCCGCCCGGCGCCTCGACGAGCAGCGCGCCGTCGGCATCCACGCCGCGCGCCAGCCCCTCCAGCACCTCGCCGCCCTGCAGCACGCGCACGCGCCGGTTGGCGAGCGCATCCGCGGCGCGCCATTCGTCCGCGAAGGCGGCGACGCCGCGGCCGCCGAACTCCTCGAGCATGCGCGCGAGCTCCGCGATCAGCGCGGCGGCCAGCTCGCTGCGTGAGCGCCGCACGCCGAGTGCTGCGAGGTCGGTCGCGCCGGGGCCCTCGGCGGCGATCGCCGCCAGCGTGGCGGCCGGGAGGCGCACGTTGATGCCGACGCCGACCACGACGTAGGCGGGCCCCGCGGGCTCGCCGCGCAGGTCGACCAGCACGCCGCCGAGCTTGCGCCCCTCGTGCACGATGTCGTTCGGCCACTTGAGCGCGAGCCCTGCAGCTCCCAGGCGCCCGAGCGCGCGCAGCATGGCGACGCCCGCCGCGAGCGGCAGCGCGCCCAGGGCCGGGGGCCGCTCGCCGAAGATCCAGTTCACCGACAGGCACAGGCCGGAGGCGGGAGGCGCGAGCCAGCGCCGTCCGCGCCGCCCGCGGCCCGCGCTCTGGAACTCCGCGAGGCAGGCGTCGAAGCGGCCCGGCGGCAGGTCGGTCACCGCGAGCAGGCGGTTGCTGGTCGAGTCGAGTTCCTGGTGCACCTCGAGCAGCCGCAGCCGCCCGCGCGGCCACTCCGGCAGCGCGCAGCGGATCACCCCGGCGTCCAGCAGGTCGGTCCGCAGCGTCATGCGCGCGGCCTGAGCAGCCACAGCCGCCCGAGCCGCAGTTCATTGCCCGCCCGCATGCGCGCGATGTTGGCGCGGTGCGCCCAGACGATGAATGCCGCCATGGCGACAGTGAAAACGAGGAGCGGCCGTGTCCCCCCCAGCAGGAATGCCGCGGCGACCGGCGTCGAGGCCGCGGCGACCATCGTCGCGAGCCCCGCGAAACCGCTGAGCATCGCGACCGCCAGCCAGGCGGCGAGCGCGACGGGCACCGTCGCCGGCGCGAGCGCGAGCAGCGCGCCGACGAAGGTCGCACCGCCCTTGCCGCCGCGGAACTCGTGGTACAGTGGCCAGACGTGGCCCGCGACGGCGGCGGAGCCACAGGCGGCGGCGAGCCACTCGCGCCCGACCGCCGGGTCCGCGGCAACGCCCGGGAGCGCCGCGCCCGGCAGCCAGCCGGCTGCGAGCCAGCCCTTGCCGACGTCCACGACGACCGTCAAGAGCGCGAACCAGAAGCCCTGGGTGCGCAGCGCGTTGGTCCCGCCCAGGTTGCCGCTGCCCTGCTCGCGGATGTCCACGCCGCGCGCGGAGCCGGCGACGAGCCCGCCCATCACGGAACCGAGCAGGTAGGCAACCAGCGTCTTGAGACCGAGTTCGAGCAATGGGGCGGCCCTGCAGGCATCGCGCGGGGAGGCCCCGATTCTATCAGCCGCTCCCGCGCGGCAGGAAAACCTCGGCGATCATGCAGCGCACGCTGCCGCCGCCGTGGCGCTCGATGACGGGGATCGGCGCGGTGACGATGCGGCCATGCCGCTCGAGCGCGGAGTGGGCATCCGGCGGCAGCGACGCCGAGGCCGCATCCGACATCGCGATCACCTGCGAGCCGTCGCGGGCGCGCAGCGCGAGCAGGTTGCCGGCGAAGCCGTTCATGGCCGCGGCGCCGATCACGACCGGCTCGTGGCCGGAGTCGCGCAGTTCCCGCAGCACGGCAGCGCGTAAGGCGGCATCCGGAATCGCCTCCGCGCAGACCACCGAAAAGCCCTCGCCCACCGCCATCATCACGTTCGTGTGGTAGAGCGGCAGGCCAGCGGGGCCGCAGGCATCGAAGGCGACCACGCGGTAGCCGAGCCTCGCGGCAAAGTCGTCGAGCGCGGCCTGGGTCGTGCGCGGCGAGCGGCAGGCGTAAGCAACACGATGGCAGCGGTCGAGCACCAGGCTGCCGGTGCCTTCGAGGAACTCGCCGCGCGCCTCCCAACCCGAGAGGTCGAGCGTGCGCGCAATGCGGAATCCCGCCGCGCGCAGCCGCTCGATCGGCTCGCTCCGCCGCTCCGCGCGGCGCGAGGGCGCCATCATCGGATAGAGCACCACCGTGCCATCGGCGTGGAAGCTCACCCAGTTGTTGGGAAAGCAGGCATCGGGCTTCGGTGGTTCCGGCGAGTCCTCGGCGACCACGACCTTGACGCCGGCCGCGGCGAGCCGCGCGACCAGCCCGTCGAACTCGCGCCGGGCAGCCTCCGCCGCGCCGGCATCCGCCCCGCCCTGCTGGAAGCGGTTCGAGTCGGCCGTCTCTGGGTTCGCGCCGAAGCGCGCCGGGCGGATCATCAGCACCGCGTCGGCACATTGGGTCTCCGGCTGCTGCCTGGCATCCACCGTCGCAGTCTAAGCCGCTGCCGCGCGCCGGCCAAAGAAAGGGGGCGCGGCGGTCGCCCGCCGCGCCCCGGTCTCATGCGATCGCCTCAGAACTCGAAGCGGATGCCGAGCTGCACCTTCCACACCGACGTCAGCGCCGACAGTGAGTTGAAGGGCGCGGTCGGGCCGGTCTGCCCCGAGCGCGGGCGGAAGACGTAGCAGGACGACTGGCCCGCGGCGCAACCCGTGGTCGCGATGCGGTTCACATCCACCACCGGCGCGACGTACGGGAAGCTGACCTGGCGCAGCTGGCCCCAGTCGTTGTTGATGAGGTTGGCGAAGTTCTCGACGTCGAGCGTGATCGCGCCGCGCGCGCGGCCCCAGATGGGCAACTCCTGCTTGAGACGCAGGTCGAGCACCGAAAGCCACGGGCTCGTGAAGCCGTTGCGCGGCGTGATCTTGCCGCGGTACTTCTCGAGTCCCTGGTTGACAATGAACGCCTCCGTCGCGTCGCGGAACGATGCCGCCGCCGCGGTGCCGGCTGCGAAGCTGCTCGTCGTGGCGCAGCCCGCCACGACGCCGACTTCCGTCGCGGAACACTGTCCCTCGTAGATCACGTCGGTTGGGCTCGCCGGCACGTAGAACAGGTGCCGCTGGCGTGCAGCCTGCCGCGGGTCGCCCCAGACGGCCTGCGGCGTGCCGCCGCCGAAGGTGTAGCTGAACGGCCGGCCCGAGCGGCGCTCGCCGACCAGCGAGATGCTGGTCTCGTAGTCCCCGAAGAAGGCCTTGCGCCAGGTGAACGCGCCCTTGAACTGGTGCTCGATCTCGTAGTTCGAGGTCGACAGCTTCGGGCCGTTCGGGTCCTCGGTGGCCAGGTTGTCCCAGTTCGAGGAGGCCGTCGAGCTGGTGCCTGGGTTGACGTCCTTGATGTCCTGGTAGCCATAGGCCAGGTAGGCGTCGAAGCGGCCCGCGCGCGTGCGCCAGGTCTTCGCGAAGTCCACCGTCAACACGGTGCCCTCGCCCTCGCTCGTGTTCGTCAGCAGCAGGTCCTGCGTGCTCGAGCTGCGGGCGTCGGTTGCGCAGGTGCCGGGTGCGCAGGCAGCCGAGCGCTGCGCGTAGATCGGCCGGCCGTCGGGCGCCGTGCCGGTCTGGACCAGCCGGATGTCCTGCCACAGCACCTCGTCCTTGACGCGCGAATAGATGACGTCCGCCGTCATCTCGATGTCCCAGGGCAGCGTGTGCTGGATGCCCAGGTTCCAGCGGTACTGCGACGGGACTTCGAAGCCGGGGGCGATGGCGCTGACCGGGCCGTCGCCGACCTGGGCGGAGTGCGCGTCGAGCACGAACTGCGGCAGGTCAAAGCCGTCGATGTTGATCAGCACGCAGTTGAGCGGCGGGTTCGGGACCGCGCAGGTGGCCGGCGCCGGCGGTGCCTGGTTCGAGACGTTGGTCGCCACGATGACGACGCCGTCGTTCGAGAAACTGTTCGAGACCCAGACATTCGGCGTGCCGCCGCCGAACAGGCCCCAGCCGCCGTAGATCGTCGTATCCGGCCGCCACTGCCAGTTGAAGCCGATGCGCGGCATGATCAGGTCGCGGCCGTCCAGCGTCTCGAGATTGTTGAAGCCATAGCGGGTCGCGAAGTTGCTGTTCAGCGGCGGCGTATCGCTGCTCGAGAACTTGTCCAAGCGCACGCCGGCCTGGAACTTGAAGTCCGGCGTGACCTGCCACTCGTCCTGCACGTAGAAGCTGTCGACGTCGTAGCCAAATATCGCCGCGCCGTCGTTCACGTCATTGGTGAAGGCATTCGTGTAGTTGAATGCCCGCGCCGTGCGGTTCTGGAAGGCCGTGATGCCGTCGCACACGCCGGTGGTCGGGCAGAAGATGAACTGGCCCGAGCTGCGCGGCAGGAAGATATTGAAGATGTCGAGCATCTCGCGCTCATAGCCGACGGTCAGGGTGTGGTCGCCGAGGAACAAGCTGCCCTTCAGCTTGATCGTGTCGAGATCGTTGGTCAGCGCGTTAGCGTGACGGAACTCGTCCGGGCCGAGGTACATCGTGCCGCCGGACAGCGTGCGGATCTGCATCTCGGCGAAATCGGTGCCGAACAGCGAATCCTGACTGGTGTCCACTTCCTTGCGCGCCAGCTTCAGCTCGGTCGAGAACCACTCGTTCCAGTCCGAGAACAGCTGCAGCGACGTGGACTCCATCAGGATCGCGCGGTTGTACCAGTTGGACGGCGCCGAGACACGGTTCAGCGAGGTGCTGTTGTTCGAGGTGACGACCTCGTTGCCCTCCGTCCGCTGCCAGGCGAGCGAGGCGCGGTGGGCGTCGGAGATGTTCCAGTCGAGCTTGGCCAGGATCTTCTCGTCGTCCTCCGGGAGCACCGCCAGACGATTCGCGCCGGCGTCGTAGCCGTACACCGTTTGGGCGATACTGAGGATCTGGTCGTACTCGGCCTGCGTGACGCCGGTCTCGACCGGGAAGCCGGAGCCGCGCGGCCCGATTTCCTGTGGAGCGACCTTGTCGAGCTTCTCGTAGCTGCCGAAGAAGAACAGCTTGTCCTTGATGATCGGCCCGCCGAACGTGCCGCCGTAGGTCTCCTCCTCGAAAGTGAAGATGAGGTTGCGGTCCTTGCTGCGGTCGCCGGCCAGGCCGTCGTCGCCCTTGTAGTAGTAGGCCGAGCCGCTGAACTCGTTGGTGCCCGACTTCGTCACGACGTTGATGGTCGAGCCGCGGAAAGCCGAGTACTCGACCGAAAACGGCGCGGTCAGGACCGAGACCGCCTCGATCGCGTCCACCGACAGCGGGCTGCGCTGCGTCGGATAGCCGTTGTTGTTGAGGCCGAAGTCGTCGCTCTGGCGCACGCCGTCGACGGTGACGCTGTTGTAGCGATTGTTGACGCCCGCGACCTCTAGCGCGTCCTGGTTCGTCGGGTCGACCCAGGCCTTCGGGTCGAGGCGCACGACGTCCTTGATGTCGCGGCTGATGGACGGCAGCTGGCTGACGTCCTGGGCGCCGAAACGGCTGCCCGCGCCGATTGTCACGTCACGCTCGGAAGCGCCCGTGACCTCGACGCCGGCCAGCTGCGTGATCGGCTGCGCGACGAGCGTCACCGAGCTGCGCTGCGCGAGCTGCGTGTAGAGGTCTTCGACAATGGCGTCCTGCATGCCCTCGGCCCGGGCCGTGACGCGGTACGGGCCGCCGACCCGCAAGCCGGTCGCGGAGAACTGGCCGGAGGCGCCGGTCGTCGCGCTCGACGTCGTGCCGGAGGGCACGTGCACGATCGTCACCTGCGCGCCCTCGATCGGCTGGCCGTCGGCGCTCACCACGAATCCGGTGAGCTGTGCGGTCGTTTCCTGCGCCTGCGCCAGCGGCGCGGCCGCGAGCCCGATCGCCAGGGCACCCACGGCGACGGCCGGTGCGGAGAGGATCGATGAGACGGCGGCGGCAAGACGGACCGAGCGGTGGCGATCGGACATGGATGTGGCTCCCCTAATATTTCCCTGAACGCAACAGATACCGGCATTGCGCCGGCATCACGTTAGTGCCGGAATGTTACAGCCTGTCGGCGGCAATTTGCGACCCGCCGCAACAGTTGTTGCGCGCGATCCACAGCCGGTCCCGGAGCCCGGCCGACGAACCCTGTCACGACAAGGAGTTGGCGCGGATTCTTGAGCGCGACTCTACTTCCGCGCCGGCGCGCTTCGTCAGGCCGCGAGGCGCAGGGCGGCCTTCTCCGCGATCATGATGGTCGGCGCATTGGTGTTTCCGCCCGGCAGGGTCGGCATCACGGAGGCATCCGCGACCGAAATGCCTTCCACGCCGCGCAGGCGCAGCGATGCGTCCACGACCGCCATTTCTTCGTTGCCCATGCGGCAGGTGCCGACCGGATGGTAGATGGTGTCGGCGCGGCGGCGGATACGCGCGACGAGCGCCTGGTCGGACTGCCCCTCCTCCGCGAACATCTCCTCGCCGCGGAAGCGGTCGAGCGGCGCGCCGTGCAGGATCTCGCGCGCGGCCTTCACGCCCGCGAGCAGCGCGGCGAGATCCCGGTCGTCGCCCAGGAAGTTCGGGTCGATGCGGGGCGGATCGCGCGGATCGGCGGAGCGCAGCCGCAGGCTGCCGCGGCTCGCCGGCCTGAGCGCCGCCACGTGGCAGGAGATGCCGTATCCCCCGTGGAGCTTGCGTGCGTGGTCGTCCACCAAGCCGATCAGGAAATGCAGCTGCACGTCGGGTCGCTCGAGCGCCGGCTGCGTGCGCAGGAAAGCGCCCGCCTCCGCAAAGTTCGTGGTCAGCAGGCCCTTGCCCTGCCGCCGCCAGCGGAAGTAACCCGGAATGGCGCGCAGCGCGGTGCGCGGCGTGATGCCCATCAGCGAGGGATCCGAAGAACGGTACACGAGCGCGAGGTCCACGTGGTCCACCAGGTTCGCGCCGACACCCGGCAGCTCGTGCCGCAGCGCGATGCCGTGGCGCTCGAGTTCCTCGCGCGGCCCGATGCCTGAAAGCAGGAGCAGCTTCGGCGAGCCGAAGACACCGGCGGCGAGCACGACTTCGCACCGCGCCTCGATGCGGGCGCTGCCGCCGTCACGCTCGACATCGACGCCCGTGCAGCGCCGTCCCTCGATGACGAGGCGCGTCGCGTGCGCATCCGTGAGCACCGTCAGGTTCGGCCGTGTGAGCGCCGGGCGCAGGAAGGCGACCGCCGTGCTGCAGCGGCGACCGCGGCGCTGCGTCACCTGGTACAGCCCCGCTCCTTCCTGCCTGGCCCCGTTGAAGTCGTTGTTCGGCGGAAGCCCGCGGCGAATGGCCGCCTCGACGAACGCGAAGGACGCCGCGGCCGGGCTTGCCAGGTCGGAAACCGCGAGTTCACCGCCCACGCCGTGATAGTGGTCCGCACCGCGCTGCTGGTCCTCCGAGCGCCGGAAGAGCGGCAGCACCTCGTCATACGACCAGCCGGGGTTCCCGAGCGCGGCCCAGTCGTCGTAATCGGCGGGATGGCCGCGCATGTAGACCATGGCGTTGATCGAGCTCGAGCCGCCGAGCACGCGGCCGCGCGGCTGGTAGCCGCGCCGCCCGCCAAGACCCGGTTGCGGCTCCGTCTGGTAGGCCCAGTTGACCGCGCGGCCCGGCACCGTGCGCAGGATGCCGGCCGGGATGTGGATCAGCGGAGAGCGATCGCGCGGCCCGGCCTCGATCAGGCAGACGCTCCTCGCAGGATCCGCGCTCAGCCGATTCGCGAGCACGCAACCGGCGGAGCCGGCGCCGACGACCACGAAGTCGTACTTCACGACGGTCAGCTTGGAGGCCGGGCGGAAAAATGCAACCCCCGGCGCCGCCTGGCGTGCCGCGATGCCGGTTTGGGTTGACCTCCCCAAATCGCCGCGACGCGCGCCTCAGGCGAGGCCATGCCGCTGCAGCGCGCCCTCGACCTCCCCGAAGAATGCCTTCTTGCCGTCGCGCGAGCGGATGTCGATGCGGTCCACCGCGATCTGGTGGATCGGGATCGCGTACTTGGTCGCGCAGACCTGCGGCAGCGTCGTGTAATAGGCATTGAGCCCCGACAGGAAGGCCGCGTCGATGCCCCGCTCCTCCTTGCGCCCGCGCTTCTGGATGCGCTTCAGCAGCGTGTCCACTTTCTCGACCGTCAGCATCAGGATCAGGTCGGGCGGCCGCACGTTGCGGTGCAGCCGCTCGAAGTACTCGAAGTAGAGGTCGAGCTCGCGGTTGTCCATGTGCCCGAGCCCGTGCAGGTACTTGGCGAAGATCTCCGGGTCCTCGTACAGCGTGCGGTCCTGGATGCAGCTCTTGGGCACGGTCTGGATCAGCTCATGGTGCTCGACGCGGCGGATCAGGAACTCGAGCTGCAGCGTGAACGACCAGCGCTTCATGCCCGAGTAGTAGTCGCGCAGGAACCGGTTGTCGATCACCGGCTCGTCGAACAGCTCGAAGCCGTAATGCTGGCTGATCAGCTTGGCGGCCGTGGTCTTGCCGGCGCCGATGTTGCCGGCCATCGAAAGGAACAGCTTCCGGTCGGTTGTCGCCATGGGAATGCCCGCCGGCGCGGCCATGTCGCGTGCCGGTGGACGGATGCCGAGTGTGCCAGAAACAATGGGCGCATGGCCTGGCATCCCCTCCGCGCCCACCCGTCCGCAGCGCCGGCCCTCGCCCTGGGGCTCGAGGCGCAGCCGGGTGGCGCCGCAAGTGATCTCGCGCTGAATTTCAGGCTGAAGGGCGACATTTCGCGCCTGCGGTTCGGCAACGACCGCGGGCGGCAGGACGGCCTCTGGCGCCAGACCTGTTTCGAGGCCTTTCTCGCACCCGTGGGCGCCCCTGGTTACCTGGAGTTCAATTTCACGCCTTCCGGCGCCTGGGCCGCGTACGAGTTCGAGGCAAGGCGCCTGGGCATGCGGGCGCTCGACCTGCCGCGGCCGCCCGTGATCGCGGCGCAACGCGACGGCCGCCGCCTCGATCTCACCGTACAATTCTCCCTGCCGCGGCGGGCGGCGGCCTGGCGGCTGGGACTCGCCGCGGTGCTGGAGGACGAGTTGGGCGCAAAGAGCTACTGGGCCCTCGACCACGGGGGCAGCGAGCCGGACTTCCACGACCCGGCGGGCTTCCGGCTGGAAATCCCCGGCGCATGAAGTTCGGCATCGACCGCCTGCTGGCCGATCGCGCGGTGCGCAAGCCCCTCGACGGCAAGCGGGTCGCATTGCTCGCGCACCCGGCATCCGTCACCGCCGACCTCACGCATTCGCTCGATGCGCTGGCCGCGGTCGAGGACTTCAGGCTGACCGCGGCTTTCGGCCCGCAGCACGGCCTGCGCGGTGACAAGCAGGACAACATGGTCGAGTCGGACGATGACACCGACCCGGTGCACCGCATCCCGGTGTTCAGCCTGTACGGCAAGGTGCGCCGCCCGACCGCGGAGATGATGCAGCACTTCGACGTGCTGCTCGTGGACCTGCAGGACCTCGGCTGCCGCGTGTACACATTCACCACGACGCTGCGCTACGTGCTCGAGGCGGCGGCCGCGCACGGCAAGGCGGTGTGGGTGCTCGACCGCCCGAATCCCGCAGGCCTCCCTGTCGAGGGGCTCCTGCTGCAGCCCGGCTGGGAAAGCTTCGTCGGCGCGGGCCCGATGCCGATGCGCCACGGCCGCACGCTCGGCGAGCTCGGCGAGTGGTTCGTGAAGTCGCTCGCGCTCGACGTCGACTACGTGCAGGTTGCGATGGAAGGCTGGCGGCCGGCGCAGGCGCCGGGTTACGGCTGGCCGGCTTTCGAGCGGGCCTGGGTCAACCCGAGCCCGAATGCGCCCAACGTCTCGATGGCGCGCTGCTATCCCGGCACCGTGATGATCGAGGGCACGACGCTCTCGGAAGGACGCGGCACCACGCGGCCGCTCGAGCTCTTCGGCGCGCCGGACCTCGACGCGGTCGCGCTGCTCGCGAAGATGCATTCGCTCGCGCCCGACTGGCTGGCCGGCTGCCGGCTGCGCCCCTGCTGGTTCGAGCCGACGTTCCACAAGCACGCCGGCAAGCTCTGCTCGGGCGTCCAGGTCCACGTGGACGACCCCGGCTACAACCACTCGAAGTTCCGGCCGTGGCGACTCGTCGCGCTCGCCTTCAAGGCGCTGCGGGCGCTGCGCCCCGACTATCCGCTGTGGCGCGATTTCCCGTACGAATACGAAACGAGCCGGCGCGCCATCGACGTGATCAACGGCGGGCCGAGGCTGCGCGAATGGGTGGACGATGCCGCCGCGGCGCCCGGCGACCTCGACGAGATGGCGCGGCGCGACGAAAGCGCCTGGCAGGCAAAGGAGTGAATACGATGACGATCCGGATGTGCGCGGGCGTGCTGCTCGCGATGCTGCCGCCCGCGGCAGGGGCCGAGGTGAAGCTCGCGACCGCGGATGCGATGCTGATCCGGCACGAGTTCCGCATCGAGGCGCCGGCGGCGAAGGCCTGGGACACGCTGGTGCACCCCGAGCGCTACTGGCCGCCGGACCACACCTGGTCCGGTGCGCGTGAGTCGCTCTCGCTCGAGCCGGTCGCCGGCGGCTGTTACTGCGAGCGCTGGGACGGCGGCAGCGCGGAACACGGGCGCGTGGTCATGGCGGTGCCGGGCAAGGCGCTCAAGCTCGACGCGGCGCTCGGGCCGTTCCTAGAGATGGCGATCAGCGGGATCCTCGCGGTTTCGCTCGAGGAGACGGAAGGGACGACGACCGCGGTCGTGACCTATCGCGTGAGCGGGGATCCCGCGCACAGGCTCGATGCGCTCGCACCCATCGTGGACCAGGTGCTCGGCATGCAGTTCGGGGCCTTCGCGTCGGCCGCGGGCGAGGCATCCGACTGACCCGCCCGGGCGGGCGTGCACAGCCCGCAATTCCGGGCCATGCGCTTGCCCGGGACCGGGAATTGCCCTAAAAAGACGCCTATGCCCGGAATCGTCCACGCCAGGGGCGCGCTGTCGCGCCGGAGCTTCCTGCGGACCCTCGCCGGTGGCGCGCTCGTCTCCGCCGCCTCGCCCGTGCTCGCGAGCATCGGCGACACGCGAACGCTTGCTTTCGTCCACACCCACACGGGCGAGACGCTCTCCGTCGATTACTTCCGCGGCGGCAGCTACGACCCGCTGGCGCTCGCGAAGATCAACCACACGCTGCGCGACTTCCGCACGGGCGATGCGCACGTCATCGACCCGGCGCTCCTCGATGCGCTCTTCGAGCTCCAGCTGCGCACCGGCCACGACCAGCCGTACCAGATCATCTCCGCCTACCGCGCGCCGGCGACCAATGCGACGCTCGCCGCGAACTCGAACGGCGTCGCCACCCACAGCATGCACATGCTGGGCCGGGCGATCGACGTCCGCGTCTCCTCGGTGCCGACAAGGAAGCTGCGCGACCTCGCGCTCGCGATGCGCGTGGGCGGCGTGGGCTATTATCGCGACTCCGATTTCGTCCACCTGGACACCGGCCGCGTCCGCAGCTGGTAGCTCAGCGCGCCGCCTGGCGCAGCAGGGCCTCGAGTTTCGCATCGTGCCCGTAGACATCCTCGAAGAATCGCACCGTCCCGTCCGGTGACACGGTCGCCGTGCCGTAGACGACCAGCACCGGCTTCGGCCTGGTGAGGAATACGTGCCGGTTGTCTCCCGCGGGAGACTCATCGTGCATGGCGGCCTCGATCGTCTCCCGCGTCCAGCCACCGGGCTCGCCGCGCAGGACGTATTCGACGAGGCCGGCCGCGTCGCGCACGCGGATGCAGCCGTGACTGAACGTGCGCCGCGACTCCTCGAACAGGCGCCTCTCGGGTGTCGAATGCAGGTACACGTTGTAGGGGTTCGGCATCATGAGCTTCACGAGGCCGAGCGAGTTGTTCTCGCCGGGGCGCTGGCGCAGGCGCAGCAGACCGGCGGCAAGGCCCTGGATCGCGTCGTCCGTAGGCTCGACCGGCGCGGCGCCGGCATCGGTCGCGCTCACGATCTCGAGGTCGTTCGCGGCCAGGTAGCGCGGGTTCGCGCGGATCTTCGGCAGCAACTCGTTCTCCAGGATGCTGCGCGGCACGTCCCAGTACGGGCGGAACACGACGTAGCTGAGCCCCGTGGCGAATGCCGGCGTGCGGAGCGTGGGATGGGACCGGCCCACGATCACCTCTGTCTGCAGCACGCCTTCCTCGCCGCCGGCGGCCACCAGGCGGAATTGCGGGATATTGACGACAATCGGCGGCGCGTCGAGTTCCGGCAACCAGCGCCAGCGCTCGAGGGTGAGCGCGAGCTGTTCCGCGCGGGCGGACAACGGTGTCGTCAGGGCCGCGTAGGTCCTGCGCCCGAGCACGCCGTCGGCGGCGAGACCGTGGCGCTCCTGGAATCGCCCGAGCGCGGTGGCGGTTGCCTCATCGAGCACGCTGCCGCCGGTTGCGGCATCCGGACCCAGGTCGCCCAGCGCGACCAGCAACCGGCGCAGCGCCGCCATGCCCTCATAGGGCTCGCCCGGCCTGACGGAGCGCGACTTCAGCGGCGGCAATCCGGTCAGCTCCCGCTCGACGGCCAGCAGCCGGTAATCCTTCAGCGCCTGCCTGGCCAGCCGGTACTGCTCGAATGCGGGCTCGGCGCCGGCCAGCGCGCCGTCGAAGTCGCCGACCGTGGCCAGGCGCTCCAGGACGGCCGCGGCATCGAACGGGGCACGCGGCAGGCGCGAATCGAATCCCGCGGCGCGCGGGTCCACGCGGCCGAAGTGCAGGTGCCGGAGCATGCGCGCCGCGGCGACGGAGAGCGCGAGGTCGAGTCCGGCTTCCTCCGCGGCCGTCGCCTCGCCGCCCCTGGCCAGGTCAATGACACGGTAGGTGAGCGTCGTGCCGTCGTAATCGTCGGGCCGCAGGCCGTGGTCGCCGGCACTGCGCAGCGCCTGCAGGAGCAGCGCGCCCTGCCGCGTCGCCTCCCGGCCCTCGAGCCAGGCGGGCCGGTACCGGCGCTCTTCGTAGAACCGGCGGAGCGCGTCGCGGTCGCGCGTGAAGTCGGCGTCGCGCAGTACCGCGCTGTGGCCGCGCGCGACTTGCGCCTCGAGTGCGGGGGCGAAGTCGGCGTCGGGCCCGGCGTGCGTGACGGCGGCGGCGAATGCGACGAGGAGGCCCGCCGGGAGGCACAGCCGGGCGGGAACGCGCGTCGCGGGATGCATGCGGGACATCAAAGCAATTCGTTGGACAAGAAAAAAGCCCCCGACGTTTCCGTCGGGGGCTCTTGATTGGATCCTGGCGGTGACCTACTCTCACCTGGCCTACGGCCAAACTACCATCGGCGCAGAGCGTTTTCACTTCCGAGTTCGGAATGGGATCGGGTGGTACCCGCCCGCTATGGCCGCCAGGAAAACTGTCGCCCGCGCCGCAGATCGCCGCCGCGCAGGCATGTCGGTAATGTGGAACACGCTGATGTGTCGCACTCACGGAGCCTCAGGCTCCTTGGGTGTTATATGGTCAAGCCTCACGGGCAATTAGTACTGGTTAGCTGAAGCCGTTACCGGCCTTACACACCCAGCCTATCAACGTCGTCGTCTACGACGGCCCTTCAGGGGGATCGAGTCCCCGGGGAGATCTCATCTTGGGGGGGGCTTCCCGCTTAGATGCTTTCAGCGGTTATCCCGTCCGCGCATAGCTACCCGGCAGTGCCATTGGCATGACAACCGGAACACCAGTGGCGCGTCCACTCCGGTCCTCTCGTACTAGGAGCAGCTCACCCTCAAATCTCCAACGCCCACGGAAGATAGGGACCGAACTGTCTCACGACGTTCTGAACCCAGCTCGCGTACCACTTTAATCGGCGAACAGCCGAACCCTTGGGACCTGCTACAGCCCCAGGATGTGATGAGCCGACATCGAGGTGCCAAACTCCTCCGTCGATGTGGACTCTTGGGAGGAATAAGCCTGTTATCCCCGGAGTACCTTTTATCCGTTA
>Ga0114938_1000616_pt1 | contig 26077 bp, 24 predicted proteins | sample AshMeaBigSpring_FD_88675 | JGI IMG/M metagenome (GOLD analysis project Ga0114938, IMG submission 88675) | Groundwater microbial communities from Big Spring, Nevada to study Microbial Dark Matter (Phase II) - Ash Meadows Big Spring | ecosystem: Environmental > Aquatic > Deep subsurface >... | reverse complement strand
TCTAAAAAATCTTGAATAATTTTTGTGATAGGAATATTGTAAATATCTAATTCATCTCTTTCAATAAAAAACAATAACAAGTCAAAAGGACCTTCAAAATGTTCAAGCTTTATTTGATAGTTGGTTGTATTCACGCTGCACAAAATTTAACTGCAAATAAACCAATTGATTTTGAATATAGGGTCGATTGTTTTGCACAGTTATACACCATGCAATTATTGCTATGAAATAAAAAAGCCTGCTTACATTTTCAGATGTAAACAGGCTTTATATAAAAATTGTGTACTTATTTTTTTAAGCTATCTCTAATTTCCATCAACAATTTATCGGTGCTAGATGGTTCAGGAGCAGCAACAGGTGCAGTTTCTGCTTCTTTTTTCTTATTAGCTGCATTCATACCTTTTATAATTAAAAAAAGTACAAAAGCAATAATTATAAAGTTGATAGTGGCAGATAAAAAGTTACCATATTTAACCGTTCCAAAAATGGTTAATTCTTCTAATTTACTTAAATGAGCTGCATCTAAAGCAGGCTTTAGCAACAATGGCGTAATAACATCGTCTATTAATGAGTTTACAATTTTGCCAAATGCACCACCAATAATTACACCAATTGCAAGGTCTATTACATTGCCCTTCATGGCAAATTCTTTAAATTCTTTTATCATTCCCATAATTCTCTTATTTAGTTTTTGGTTTAAAAGTTCAAAATACAATTGTTTTATAGCTTGAGAAAATTATTTTTTCAAGCCTGGATATTGCATTTGTAAAGATGTAAGTAATTGGTGCAATGCAGAAGCAATGATATATTCTTTATACCAATTTTGGTCGGAAGGAACAATTGTCCATGGAATTTCATTACAATACTTAAAACAATCTTCATACATTTTTTGGTAAATATTCCAGAGTTTCGCTTCTTTAAAATCGTTTTCGTTGTATTTCCACATTTTTTTAGGATCTAACATTCGCTCTTTCAATCGAATTTGTTGTTCTTCTGGAGAAATATGAAGAAAAAACTTTAAAATATGTGTGCTATTGTGTTGGGTAATTAATTGTTAGAAATTATTAATAGCTTCCATTCTTTTTTTTGCTGTTATATCATCGCACCATTTATGTACTCGGGTAACTAAAATGTCTTCATAATGACTCCTATTAAACACCTGAATCATTCCTTTTGAAGGTACTTTTTGGTGAATACGCCATAAAAAATCATAGTTTAACTCTTCTACAGTTGGTGCTTTAAAAGAAGCTACAGCAACACCTTGAGGATTTAAGTGACCAAATACATTTTTAGTAACTCCATCTTTTCCACTTGCATCCATTCCTTGAATTATTACTAATACTGAATGTTTACTTTCTGCATATAATAAGTTTTGTAATTCATCTAATTCTTCTAATAGTTTAGCAGTTTTAGCTTTTGTAGCTTCTTTGGTAAAAGATTTTGGTGCTCTAGTGTTAAGAGCAGATAATTTTATAGATGACATAGCAATTCATTTTTATTAAAGGTATCTTTCTTACTGCAAAAAAATACACCTTCGTTTCTAAATTGAAGAGAATTGAGTAACAGATACTTGCAATGGGTTTTGTTTATTGTGCTTTGCCTTATTTGGGGAAGTTCTTTTTTACTGATGAAAATTGGATTGCAAACTTTATCGGCTTATGAAGTTGCAGCAATTAGAATATTAAGTGCTGGAATTGTTTTATTACCTTTTGCAGTAAAGGCTTTTAGTAAAATTCCCAAAGAAAAATGGGGTATCATTATTATTTCAGGATTATTGGGTAGTTTTTTTCCTGCATTTTTATTTTGTATTGCAGAAACAAAAATTAGCAGTGCACTTACAGGTATGTTAAATGCCCTTACACCTTTGTTTACGGTTATAATTGGAACTGTATTTTTTAAAGCAAAAACCAATATTCAAAAATTAATTGGTATTGGTATAGGATTAATTGGTTTGTATTTTTTAATAACACCAACAGGAAATTTAAACATTGAAAACCTTGCTTTTACATCTTTAGTAATGTTGGCTACTATTTTTTATGCATTAAATGTAAATATTGTAAGCAAACAAATAACGGGTTTAAAACCTTTAGACATAGCAGCAATTGCATTTATCTTTTTAATTATACCTAGCATTTCTATATTAGCATTTCAAGGATTTTTCGGTAGAAACTTGGGGCAAACTTCTACTCTACAATCTGTACTTGCAGCTTGTGTTTTAGGAATAATAGGTACAGCATTTGCATCGGTTTTATTTTACCAACTTGTAAAAATTGCTGGTGCTTTATTTGCATCTACTGTTACTTATGGCATACCGTTTATAGCAGTTGTATGGGGAATAATGTATGGTGAAAAAGTAACGTTATTACAAATGATTTGCCTGTCTATTATTTTAATAGGCGTTTATATAGTGAATAGAAGCAACAAAAAAAGTAATTAAACTAATTTCTTTCCATAGCCCTATACCATCTTTCAGGAATATCGTTGTTGCTGGCAATGATATAGTCTATTTTGCTGCAAGCCACAAACTTTTCGTCAGGCAATTGCATCCACCATCTACCAGTACGTTTGCTTTGTAAAAATGTAGTTTCTACTTCTGCAAAAGCCATTGTAAATTCAAAAAACTCTGATCGTTCTGAAAGATCGGCTTCTCTCTTTGATTTAAATATTCCATCCATTAAATACCATAATAAATGGCTGATTTGTTTTGCAGTTAGTTGATGTGAGTCTAAAGCAGCATCGTAGCCATAAATTCCTACAGAACTTATATTAGTGCTCATACCTGCATATTGCATCAACATACAAGCTTCTTCTCCTGTAAAACCATTAGGTGATAAATGATTAGCAGGTGCATGTGCATGTTGAATGGCTGCAATATCAAAAGTTAGTAGATGACTATTTCTAATAGAAGGCTCCATTTCTTCTACATTTTCTTTCACTTTTCCAACTCTAAAACAATCGAACCGAAGTTTATCAATGGTTTCTAACATTAATGGATGCACAAAATAGCTTTGAAAACCAATGTGATTGTAGTGTTTTATAAAATTAGGAACACCAGTAAGCATTTCCATTAAGAAATTGTCATTTGGCAAAACACTATCCATATTTAAATCTATCCTTGCATCTATACAAGTTGCTTCGATAATTTTATTCAGTTGAGCATAAGCACCATATTGAGCCAAAGTAACATCATGGCTTCCTCCAATAATCACCACTTTTTTTCCCATTTCAATCAGTTCACTTGCAACAGCTTTTAAAGCTGCATAAGTGTCTTGAATGCTTGCACCCACTTTAATATTACCAACATCTGCTATAGATACTTCTTTATGCCAATGAAACAATCCATAAAATGCAGAACGAACAGCATTAGGTGCATCGGTATTGTTATTTCCACCCATACCTCTCATTTCACCACATCCAATAATTACCAAATCGGCTGTTGATAAATCAGGAAACTCATCTTCATAAGCTGATATATGTTTGCCTAATTGTGTGTCTTTATATCCTTCATCATTGCTTAATTCGTACCTATTAATGGGTTCTAAGAAATCTATAATGGTATGTATACTAATATTCATGCAGCCTTGGTTTGTAACAAACATAATTGAATAGCTAATTAAACGAAAAAACTGTGCGTAAATTGTAGTTTCCTGCTAGTTTAAACACAAGGTTTTAAAAAAAATGAGTGCATCATTATTGTATAAGCATGTTTTAACCCTCTATTAACCATTAGCTGTATACATTTGTACATACTGTTTATGCGACTATTTTTTTATTTTATATTATTATTCCATTGTGGCATTTTACATGCTCAAAAATCTACCGTTCAATTACCCAATGGTATTACTGTTAAAGACGATACAAGCATAGATAACTATAAAAATACTGTTTTACAAAAAGGAGAAAATATTGGTGAACGAATAAAAAAAGACCACTTTATACAAGTAACGCTCAATAAAAAAAATGTAGTTGTAGGAGAACCCATTTTGGTAACTTACAAACTTTGTACTCGATTAAAATCGAATTCAAAACTGCTAACTCCACCAGAATTTACAGGTTGTAGTGTAATAGAAATGACTACCGAAAATTTGTATGCTACCGTTGAAAATATTTTAGGAAAACAATACAAAACCTACCTAATTAGACGTGTTCAACTAATGCCTTTAGAAGCAGGAGTTATAAAACTTGGCACAGCAACAGTATCTAGCAATATTGAATTTACTGAAAATGAAAAAAATGGTGTAACTCAAAATGGAAACCAAGAGGTAATTGTTAGTAATTCTACTATTACTATAAATGTGCAGGATTTACCTCAAAAAAATAAACCGTTAAACTTCGATGGTGCAGTTGGTAATTTTAGCATACATGCTACTGTATTAAAACAAAACGACTCTGTAAATAGTACCAATACTTTAAAAATTACCATTGAAGGTGAAGGTAATTTTAGCACTGTTACTTGTCCTACCATTATTTGGCCAAAAAAAATGGATGCTTTTGACACTGAAACAACCGAACAATTAGATAGACTAAATTTTCCTGTAGCGGGTAAAAAAGTATTTTCAATTCCATTTACCTGCTTGCAAAAAGGCAAAGCCGTTATTCCTTCGGTAAAATTTAGCTTTTATAATATTCAACAACAACGCTACTCTACTATTGAAACAGACAGTTTGATACTTGATGTACAAGACGAGCTAGAAGCTATTGATGCAAGTAAACTTTCTAAAGATGTTACCAATAAAAAATACATCTGGATTATTGGTGCCATTGCTTTGATTGTGACACTTGGTTTATTGTATTTTTTTAAAATGAATGACCAACAAATAGCTACAGAAAAGGCTAATCAACTGAAAGAAGATGTAGTTTTAGCAGAAATAGAACCAATAGTTGAACAAAAGGAAACTACCTATTTTATTAATGAAATAGCAAAGCTAGAATTATTAGATAACAACAATTTATTTTTAAAAGCTGTGAAACAAATAGCCACAGAATTACAAACCGATAAAACAGACCAAACAACTATTTTACAAACTTTAATCAATGAGTGTAATGCTGCATTGTATGCACCAAATATGCAAATAGATAAAGTATCGATTATTGAACGATTGAGAAATTGTGTAAATCAATCGGTGTATTTGTAACCAACACCACGTATAGAATGAAAATGTTTCGGATTTCTACTATCTATTTCAAAATATTTTCTGAAGCTTAAAATAAAGTTATCAATGGTTCTTGTGGTAGGATAAACATTGTAGCCCCAAACTACTTGTAAAATTTTTTCTCTAGTGGTTACCTCACCTTTATTTTCGATCAGTAGTTTTAAAAGCATAGCTTCTTTCTTACTTAGCTCAACGGTTTGATTGGTAAAAGTAGTAGCAGTTTGTGCTTTAAAATCGATTCTGTTTCCACCAAAATCGTAGGTTTCACCAATGCTTTCTTTAACGTGTAATTTTTGATTTTTTATAATCAGTTTATCTACACGTAGCAACAACTCTTCTAGGTTAAACGGTTTGGTAAGATAATCGTCGGCTCCTTTTTTTAACCCTAAAACTCTATCAGCACCTGTATTTTTAGCACTCAACATTAAAATAGGCGTATCTAAATTATTTACTCGAATGGTTTCTGCAACACTAATTCCGTCTAGTTCTGGCAGCATTACATCTAAAATAATTAAATCGAAATATTCGTTGGAAACTGCTTTTAAAGCAACACTTCCATCAAAAGCACTTGTTACTTCATAGCCCTCAATTTCTAAATTTAGTTTAAGGGTTTCGTGTAAATTTTCTTCATCTTCTACCAATAAAATATTTCCTTTATTTTCTTTCATAACTACTTTAAAATGTTGCTGTAAAAATACTTCCCTTAGGTGTATTATTGGTAACTACAATAGTGCCTTTATGGCTTTTCATAATTCTATTACAAAGGTACAATCCCAAACCTGTGCCCTTTGTTTTACGTGTATTTTCGTTGCCACTTCTATAAAATTTATCAAATATTAATTTCTTTTCTTCATCTGCAATTCCTACGCCTTCATCAGCAACCATCAATTGAGCATGATTGTTTTTTTCGATAAGCTGAATGTTTACAGTAGTTTCTTTGGGTGAATATTTAACTGCATTTTCTATTAAATTATTTACCAGCATTTGCAGCATTAATTCTTCTCCTAAAACATAAATATCGTTGGTTATATTGGCTATAAAATTGCGTTGCGGAAAACCCACTTTAAACTCGTTTACACAATTAAAAACAACATCGCTAAAATTAATTTCTTGCTTGTTGGCAATAATGCCAGCATCTAACTGAGAGGCCATTAAAATATTATTGCAAAGAATATTTAAGCGATTGTTTTCGTGTAAACTATTGCCAATAAGTTTTAGTTGCTGCTGCTCTTCTAGTCGCCTTTTTTGTAGTGTTTCTAGGTTTAATTTGGTAATGGCAATTGGCGTTTTTAGCTCATGTGTAATGGCCATCATAAAATTTTGCTGTTGCTGCGATAGCTTAATTTGTTTTCTCGTTACTCTAAAAACAAATACGGCACCTACAATAATTAGTGCTAAAAAAGTGCAACCTTCACCAACGTATTGAGCTGTTTTTCTTCGTTTTGCATCTTCAATAATGGCGACTTTCTGTAAATACTTTGGATCATCTTTATTCAATTCTACCAAACGCATATTGGCCATGAGTTTGTTTTGGTTTTGCAATGCAATAAACCACCAAACCAATGCAGCCACCATGTAAAGTAGCAACACCCAATATACAACTGTTACAAGTGTAAGCCTATGTTTCGTATTTGGCATTAAGGATTTACTTTTTCTACCCGAATTCCTGCATTTAAAACAGACAGCAATGGATCTTCCCTCATTATGTGTGCAACTTGAAATTGGTATTCTCCCATTTTTAATTGTACAGGATAACGTGTAATTCGAATTCGTTGAGCAAAAATATCATCTATTCCTGTTCCTAGCCATCCTTTTGAGTTATCTGCAAGTTTTAATTCGATTTGTTGATAAATAAAGGTATCGTTTGGAGCTTTTGTAGCCACATTTAACCACATATTGCTGTATCTGTACGCATCTGAATGTCTTACAACTACAAAAATATTGTACAATGACGCTGTATCTTGAATTTTAAAGCTACAACGTACAGTATCATTTGCCATCCATTCATGCTTTTGAAAACTGCTCGTTTTTTCGTACACATCTAATGTGCTACATGAAACAGCAAAACATACTACAAAAAAAAGAAACGTAATTTTTACCCTACACATTGATCTGTTTTTTCAAAATTATTGAATTGATACAATAAGTTTTAAGCTTTTACAACACATTTAAAATTTGCTCCTTGGCTTTTTCTAACTCATCTTTCATTTGTACTACACATTTTTGTATTTCTGCATCGTAAGCTTTACTGCCAGTAGTGTTTATTTCTCTTCCAAATTCTTGTAAGATGAATGATAATTTTTTCCCCTTACTTTTATCGGTATCGTTTAAAATACTTTTAAAATACTGAATGTGATTTTTAAGTCGAACTTGCTCTTCGCTGATATCAATTTTTTCGATGTAATAAATCAATTCTTGTTCTAAACGGTTGGCATCATAGTTTTCTTTACCAACTTTGTCTTCCAAAAGTTTTACTAAGTTATCTCTCGTTTTTTGTTTTCTATTGGGTTCTAAAATGGCAACCGTTTCGCTATGCTTTTCTATATTTTCTAATCGTAATAACAAATCGTTTTCAATGGAAATTCCTTCATTTTTTCGATGTTCGTTTAAGTTGGCGATAGCTTCTTTTAAAACTATTTGAAACGCCTTCCAATCTTCATCATTCAAAACCTCTGTTGCATTTACTACGACTTCTGGCAAACGCAAAATTGCAGCTAATAATTGTTGTGTATCGGCTTTTAACTCATCAGCTATTTCCGTTACAGATTGATAATAAGCTTTTAATAAATCTGTATTAATACTAACTGGTTTTACAGCACCATTTTGCTTAATGGTAATAAAGCATTCTACACTACCTCTTTCTAACCCTTCATTCAATATATTTCTGACTTCAAACTCAAAAGGTTTTAATAAAGCTGGCACCTGTATTCTTAAATCGAATTGTTTACCATTTAAAGATCGTACTTCTATTAAAATTGTTTTATCACCAATGGTTTGTTCTGCACGCCCGTAACCTGTCATTGAATACAGCATAGATTAAATTTAATTATTTGGTAAAAGTAACTGAAATAAAAATGTATTAAAACAAAAAGCCAGTCTCTTGTTAGAAACTGGCTTTTTTGTTTTGTATAATTACTTTATTAATTAACAGTGTATGTTCTTGTGTACTCGTTTAAAGTAATAGTTCTTGTAGTTGAAACGCCCGAAGTGCCAGGAGCAGTAAAGTTATTGCTACCATCTTCTATTACTGTTCCATTACCTGCATCTTCGTAATCGAAGAAATACTTATCATTAGCTCCACCATTTGGCCATGCACTAGCAGAAACAAACTTAAAGTTTTTACCACCAATTAAACTTACGGTAATTGTCCATTGACCATTGCCTAAATAAGTCATTTGAGGGCTTGTTGCAGGATCCCAAACTGGACCAGCAGTTAATGCATCACCAACAATACGCATTGTGCTAGCATAAGACATGCTGTATGTTAAGTTTTTAGGATCAGTTCCATCCCAAATAATACGCCATCTACCTGCTGCTGGTTTAGGATTATCATTTTGAAAAACATTGTCACCAGGCTTGGTTAATTTACTTCCTGAACCTGTATAAGCCTGACCACTTAATTGACCGAAGTAATTCGATTCTCCGTATGCATTTCCCCAACCTGCTACACCATCATGAAATTTAAACTCTTCATTTCCAGCTGTAAAATCTCTTAGAATAATGAATTTGTTTACGGATTGATATGTCATGTAAATTGGTGAATTTTCATTCCAGCCATTTACAAAACCAACCATACCAATTCCTTTATTTACAACATTGTATCTATTGGTATTTAGGTTTACTTGAATTCTATAAACACCAGCACCACCAGGTACGGCAATGTTACCTGCGTTTCCGTTTCCATTTATTTTTGTAGATAAAATACCAGTATTGTCTGATGGATTATTTCCAGAAATTCCATCTACACTATTGCCATACTCTACCTGACCAGCAGCACTCCAATCGGCTTTTAATCCTAAAAATTTAAAGCCATTATTTCCTGTTGTAAGGGTTACATAAGCATAATAAACACCTGGCAACGAATTATCTTGTAACATTTGAATGGCATTAGTTGGTGTCCAACCAATAGGTGTAGCACCACCAACTATAAATAAATTTACTTCTCTTACTAAAGCAATTGTATTTTGATAATCAGACAATTGATTCCAAGTACCAGAAGTAGCAACAACAGTCCATTTTAAGGAAACTGGTAAAGCAGCATTTGTGAAGCCTTTATTGGTTAAAGAATCACTCATAGCCTTATAACTTACGGTAGCTAAAGTATCGGCACCTGAATTGTTTGAAGTAATAGTAAACAAGGGTGAATTCCAATTTACTGCAATTTCATTTCCATTTACATCTACTTTTCTTTCAGCAAACAATACCCTATATCTTACAGCAGGGCTACCAGTTGCAGGAACAGACCTTGTCCAATTAAAAGAAAGATTAGTTGTAGTTGAAGTAGGGTTGATGGTAATAGTAGATGTGCTTGAAGCAGGACCTAGTAATAAAAATGGACTAGCACCATTAGCAAACCTAGTAATTGAAATATTAAACACATCTTGTGATAACAATTTGGTTGTTCCATTATCTGCTTGAATACTCCAAATTAAATCAGCTTTTGCACCAGCAGCAATGCTTTTCGATGCTAAAGCATCATCTATTTGTTTAAACGTAAGCGTTAGTGTAGTTGCGGCCCCACTATTATCTGAAGGGATAGATAAAATTGGATTGTCAAGATTACCAGTTGTTTTTAAAGCAGCTACCCAATTGTATTTAATGGGCGTGTTAATACCTGGTTTAGCAGCCGTCCAAGTAATAGCAACAGTTGTATTTGGCACTGCAGAATTCAGTACCAAATTTGTACTAGTAACAGGACTCGTTAATCTAAAATCGCCAATTGCTTCACCTGTAACGGTGTTGTCAAAAGTAGTTTTTTGACATGCAACAAATGCAGATGCAATGGCTATGATTGAAAAGAATATTTTTTTCATAAATTATTTTTAATCGTTGTGATTATTTCATTTCGGTTAAATCAAGTACTGTTTCACCAGAAGAAACTTGAGTAGTTGCACCAGTTGTTCCTAAAACAGTTCCATTAAAGCGATAACGAACAGATGTTATTTTTCCACCCATAGGCACTGTAAATGAACGAGTTGGGATAAAAGTAGCTGCCCAAGTTTTAGAACCAGTATTTCTAACATTTAATGTTACAGCAGTTGTTCCGATTTGAGTGCTGCCATTAAATGCAGTAATAGAAATTGTGGTAGGAGTCATTCTTTGCTCGTTTAATTCAGTAGCTAAATTTTGATCGAAGTTGACGGTGATTACATCATCTTGTCCAACTTTTGCAGGGAAAGCTCTAAAAACTGTTGGTGTAAATACCAATGGATCAAACTTAAATGGCTTGTAATCTGGTGTTTGTCTTGAGCCATCTTTCGATTTTGCCAAGAAACCAAAATCTTTTAGTTCGCCAGGTGTTTGGCTAAACATGGTTGTGCCTGTGAAAGTAAACGACCACTTATTTGTTCCTGCTGCAGTCATTTTTGCATTGGCAGGAGAATTAGTCCAAGATGTATTGGTAAACCCATCTTTACCGCCACCAGAAACGTTTGAAAATATCCAAATGTACGCTTCAGATTGGCCAGCCATTGGTGTACCCGTCACATCAACTGTTAGTGTTACTTGGTCTTGTGCTGTAAATGTGGCTGGAGAAAAAGTTACTTGTGCATGAATACCTGTTACAGCTGCAATAAGTAATGTAAATAAGAACAATATTTTTTTCATGATTCAATAATTTTATTGTTTAACAAACTCGTAGCTATAACCAATTAATAATTTATCGTCTGCTGCTGAACGACGCTCTAGACTTACTTTCAAGCGTCTACTAACAGCATTCGGATAGGCACCTAATGTAATTTTCTGACTTGTAGAACCACTAGTTAAAGTAATTACTTTTGGCGTTTTAATATCATCAACAGACCAAGTTCCTGAAGCCAAAGTGATGATTCTTGGAGAATTACCTGGTGTAGTTGTAAAAGTAGTAGGTGCTCCATTCGCAGAATTTAATGTTAGTCTGAATTCAGTGTATGGAAACAAACTGGTTAAATCTGCTTCTTTAAAAGGAAAACCTTTATTTTCTGCATCTTTATCAACTTGAACAACTTTAGCCAACTGCCAACTACCTGTAATGGCAGTAATATTATTGGCTGGTTCACCAACTTCTTTATATGCTTCCGGCTTACAAGCAAAAAACATAGTGCTTGCTAAAAAAGCGATAACAATGAAACGAATTTTATTCATGATTTAAGTTTTAAGTATTTACTAATTACAACCACCTTCTGGATTCATAACAAATGCTGTATTTGCTGCTTGCTCATCATTTGGGAATTGAAGTATTAGACCGTTACAGTTCCAAGGTGCTCCTCTTCGATCAATATTGGTTCCATTTCTTACACCAATTCTTTTGATTTCTTGAACACGATTTCCCTCACCAACTAACTCTAATTCACGTTGAGTTCTTACAGTGCTAATTACAATTCCTGCAGGCGTTGTTGGACCTAAGTTTTGAGAATTACCAGCATAGGCTCTTGTTAAAATAGAATTAATATCAATAATTGCCTGTGATACGTTTGCCGCTATACCCGTTTCAGCACCTGCCTCTGCACGTATTAATAAGATTTCAGTGTAATGAACAATGGGCATATCAAAGAAATCTTTGTTATACTTGTTAAATCTGTTTAAACCGGTTGGATCTTTTGTATACCAAATTGCACGTGCATCACCATTTTGTGTTGCCAGATTATAAAATAAGTCAGTAACATGAAATTTACCAGATGGACTAAAGTTAACATCAGAACGATAACGATTTCTGAATTCACCACCTGGAGATAAATTATTATTAACATTCTTTATTACCCAAATACCTTCTTTAGAAGCTAATAACGGCGTTAATGGTAAGGAAAATCTTCTTGTATAATCAGGATCTAAAGCAAATTTTCCACTTTTAATTACTTGATCTGCATAATTGAAAGCTTGGGTAAAATTATTTTGTTGAAAATACACTTTAGCTAAAAATGCCTTAGCTGCCCATTTACTTGGAAAACCTACGCTCGGTGCATCTGGCAATTTAATTTCGGCAGTTTGAAGATCTGCAATGATAGAGTCATAAACCTGTTTAACTGTCGAACGATTTTTAGACACCTTTGAACTTTCTAAACGAAGTGATATTCCTAAATGAGAATTGTCAGCAGTTGCTCCCCATGGTTGGGCAAATAGCCTTACAAGTTCAAAGTGAGCAATAGCCCTTACCAATCTGGCTCCACCTTCTATTGCATCTTTATTTGTGTTTGCTAAATCTAGTCTCTCAATTATTTTATTTGTTGAGTTAATGGCATAATAAACACCAGAATATGCTTCGTTTTTGTAACCACCAAAAATAGAAGTCCTTCTACCAAAAAATTCGCCATCATCGCCAGAGAAAAATGTTCCATTTGCTTGGTCACCCAACAAATCACTTATGTATTGCAGTCTTCCACCGTATATACTCCTAACTTCTCCTCTTACAGGTACATTGTAATCGCTAGTTAAATTAAAGTAAACTCCATTTAACAATTTTTGTAAATCAGCTTCTGTTTGTAAAGCTTCCGATTCAGGAATTGTACCTGCTTGTGGCCTTTCAAGAAAATCTTTACTACATGCAAAAACTCCAAAGGAAATTGCAATAAATATTATTATTTTAAATTTCATGATTTTAAATTTTAAAGGATTTAGAAATTTACATTAACACCAAATATGAAACTCTTCGGCTGTGGCGGCGTTAAATAAGTAATGTTAGGACTTAAGTTTCTATCAGTTGGGTTTTCAAAATCACGAGCAATTTCTGGATCACCGCCAGGATATTTACTAAATGTCAACAAGTTCATTCCCGTTGCAAAAATTCTAGCGTTGCGAATACCTAGCTTCTTGGCAAGTGAGCCTGTAATTCTATATGCTACAGTTAATTCTCTTAGTCTAACGAATGATGCATCATATAAGAATAAGGTGGAGTTGTATTGCCATTCGCTACTTAAACCATCATATGTACTTGGAACTCTAGTTAATCTAGGATATTTCGCAACGTCACCTGGCTTTTGCCATCTATCTAAAATGTCTCTACGCATATTCCAATCGGTAACAATACCTGCTTGACGTTTACCAGAAGCATCATAAATATTACCACCAATAGTGTAAGTCCATAAACTGGAGAATTCGAAATTTTTATACACCAAATTATGGTTAACACCACCTATTGCATCCGGATTTACTGAACCTACTGGAACACGATTGTTTAAACTAAATGTTTTGGTAGTTTTTCCATTTTTATCTAACCAAATAGGTAATCCATCATTAGGATCGACTCCATGAAAACGAACTAGGTAATTTGTACCTATAGGATACCCTACAGCCACTCTTGTATCGTTAGTACCGCCACCAGCAGCATCAGCACTTAGTTCTCCAAGAGATACCAAACGATTACTAATACTCATTGCATTACCACCAATTGAAAGTTTTAAATCTTCTTTATCAATTAGTTTAACATTCACATTAAACTCTATTCCTCTATTGGTAACCTTACTGTTATCAATATTTCTCATTTGTCGAGTAAAGCCTGTTGAGGGTGACAAACCTGCGTCTAATAAAATGTCTCTTGATACTTTATCAAAATAGGCAACTTCACCTGTTACTCTACTTTTGAATAATGAAAACTCCAAAGCCAAATCTCCATTTGTTGTATTCTCCCACCTTAAAGAAGGATCTCCGACGTTTCTTTGAAATTGAGAAGCGACTCCACTATAAAGTGCACCTGGTACATAGGTTGGGGCATATAAACTTGATGTAATATTTGAGTTACCAGTTATCCCGTAGCTTACTCTAAACTTTAAAAAGTTAATCCATTTTAAATCTTTGATAAAATTTTCTTCAGATAATGTCCATCCAAATGATGCAGTTGGGAAAAAACCGTATTTATTGTTAGATCCGAATCTAGAAGAACCATCTACTCTTGCAGAAATTTGAAAAGCGTACGCATTGTTAAAAACATAATTTACTCTACCAAAAACACTTCTAAAGGTTTCAGCACCACGTTCTACCACAAATAAATTACCTGCCGCCTCAGTAGCTGCTTTTGTAGAGTCATACAATTTATTATATAAATCTGTTTCTTTCCAAAATGGGTTAGCTACATTATCCCTAGCAATATATCCAAAATCTTTATCTACTCTTTCTTGTGCTTCAATACCTGCTAAGAAATTAAACCTATGTTTTGAATTTATATTCAAATTATAATTCACAGTAAAATTTGCAACCCAGTTTTCTCCACCATATTTACTTCTCATTGCTTTTCCGTTTGGAAAAGAGTATCCTACCCATTGTGCACTCTCCCATTGATCGTCTACTCCTCTATACGACTCATAGTTACCAGACATTCTAATATTCAAATTTTTAATTATTTCATAATCAAAATTTAAACCAGCGATATATCTATAGTCCGTATTTCTCCATTTAGTTTCATTTAAACGTCTTACGGGGTTTGCTCCACCAGTAAAGAATGATCCATCTATATTGTAAACAGGAATCATTGGAGTGGCATTACTCATAGCATCGCCTAAACCACCTGCCCAAGCAGCAGGTACACGTCTATTATCGCCGATATAAAAAGAATTTTTTAAATTAATTTTTAGTTTCTTAATTGCTGTAATCTCAGCGCTGTGTGTAAGACCATATCTTACAAAAGCATTATTTTTTAGATAAGATTCGTTGTTACTATATGTAGCACCTACATAGTTTTTTATCCACTTGTTACCAAATGTTAAACTTAAATTATGTTCATTTATAATTCCAGTTCTTGTAAGTAAACCCCACCAATCTGTATTATTAGCTTCTGCTTGAGCATAAGTTAAACTATTTGGAAGTGGTGCTTTTCCGGTATTTCCATCGTTCTCCCAAGCTTCTTGATTAAGCTGTAACCATTCCATATTATTTAGAAAATCAGGCTTGTTTGCATAATTTTGAAAACCAACTTTATTACTGTAGTTAACTTGTATTTTTCCGTTTTTCCCTTTTTTTGTTGTAATTAAAATTACACCATTAGAACCACGGCTACCGTAAATTCCCGTTGCAGCTGCATCTTTTAACACCTCAACACTTTCTATATCATTTGGATTTAATGCTGCCAAAGGGTTTTGGTTCATCGCTCCATTATTGTTTCTAGTAAAGTTATCTACCGTTATTGGGAATCCATCTATTACATATAAAGGATCTCCACCAGCAGAAATAGAAGCTACTCCTCTAATTCTAACTACAGAGCCACTACCTGCTAACCCGCTTCCTTGAATTACTTGAACACCCGGAGCTTTACCCTGTAAAGCAGCTTCAAAACTTGGTGCTGCAATAGAATTAATTTTTTCAGAAGATACTTTAGAAATAGCACCTGTAACATCTTTTTTACGTTGTGTACCATAACCTACTACTACAACCTCGTTTAAAGCTGCATCGGTTTGTACCAACTTAATATTTACATCACCTGCACCTACAGCAACTTCTTGCTTGGCGTATCCAATGCTAGTAAATACTAATACTGAATTAGCACTAGCTTTAATTTTGAATGTTCCGTCTTGTTCTGTTTGAGCAATAGACTTACTCCCTTTTACAAGAATAGTAACACTAGCAAGTTCAAGTCCGGTTTTTGCATCGGTTACTTTTCCGGCAACCAATCTGTCTTGTGCTAGTGCAGGCATGCAAAACGCTATCAGCAGAAGCACCAATGCAACAAGCAATCGTTTTAAATTCATAATCTAAGATTTACTGGTTTTTGTAAAAATGTTTAATCGTTTCATTTGGCACCATTAACTGACAAACGTTAGTTAGTTTTAGATGCACTCATTAAAAATTTATTTTTTGTATGACTGAATAAATAGATTGAACTGGAATTGTTTATACAAATACGTAAAACAGCACATGGTTGTAAGTGGGCAAGTTGTACCTGTTTCATATAACTTTTCTAAAATTGCAATCGAGGTTATAATGTGTAATTTTAACACATTAGATTACAAAGATGTGTACTTTTAACACAAAAAGAAAATTTTTTTTTAACTATTTTTTTTGTTAATTAAAATATTAACTTCTAAAGGAATGAATTCTACAAGAAAAACGCATCATGAATGCAATAAAATGGCTATTTACCACTTAAAAACAAGTGGATACAATTGCAGCAAATGCATTATATAATAATGAAACAAGGCAGAAAAATATTTTTCTGCAATCAATAAGGTTAAATAATGGCTTAAAAATCAATACCTATCCACTTTCGCTTACTCTTTTCATATTTTTCAAAATTGAAGCGATAAAGTTTTCCTGGACGATGAGGAACATCGGTTTCTATTTCATTCACATCAATTAATAAATCCATAGAAGCGAATTTTTTTCTAAAATTTCTTCTATCTAAACTGATTCCTAAAATAGCTTCATACAAATTCTGTAGTTCTCTCAAAGAGAATTTATCTGGCAACAAATTAAATCCTAGTGGATGTTCTTGTATTCGTTTTTGCAGCCATTTGTGGCAGGTTTCTAGTATTTCTTTATGATCGAAAGCCAATTCTGTTAAGGAAGAAACACTGTGCCAATGCAACTCGTTATCATGTATACGCAACTGATGGTGTTGAATATTTAACAATGAACAATAAGCAACTGTTAATACTCTTCCTCCAGGATGCCTGTCAATTCTACTAAAAGAGCGTACTTGATCTAAATATACATCATCCATACCTGTACGTTCACGTAAAATTCTGTAGGCAGCATCATCTAATTCTTCATTATCTTTTAAATTATCACCCAACAAGCTCCACAACCCCTTATATACTTCTAAATCACTTCTAATAAGCAATACTTTTAGCTCATTTTCTTCAAAACCAAAAATTACACAGTCTACCGTTAAAGGCACACGAGGGTAAGTATGTACCAACTGAACTGCATTTTCAACCAATTGTGTAGCGTTTACAGAACTACTTTGAAGACTAGTGTTACGAACATCATCCATGATAAAATGAACTATTAATTTGCTTGATGGAGGCATCTAAAATAAGAACCTTTTTTCAAATGATTGAAAATACATTACTGTAATCATCATCAATTCAGCTTTGCTACTATCTTTACTTTTTTAAAATATACCATGTTTACAATAGAAAATTCACAAGTTTTACAAAGCAACACAAGGAATTTATTACAACAAATTCAATTGAACATTCCTAACATTTCTACAGACGAATTAAAAGCAGTTATTCGCTTTCATGAGTATCGATATTATGTATTAAACGAACCCTTAATTGGAGATACTGATTATGATATTTTATTTAAAAAATTACAACAAATTGAAACAGAAAACCCGAATTTAATTACCAAAGATTCGCCTACACAAAGGGTTGGAACAAGTTTAAACAAAACGTTTGAAACAGTACAACACCTTGTACCCATGTTGAGTTTAGATAATAGTTATAATGCTGATGACTTAATTGATTTTGATAGAAAAGTTAAAGAACTTTCTGGCGAAAATGATATTGAATATTGTATTGAACCCAAATTTGACGGTGCAAGTATTTCGCTTATTTATGAAAACGATTTGCTTACAAGAGCAACTACAAGAGGTGATGGAACAGCAGGCGACGATATTACAACCAATATAAAACAAATAAAATCGATTCCATTATCTGCTAGCTTTTCAGAAGAAGGTATTCAACAAATTGAAATTAGAGGTGAAGTGGTAATGACAAAAAAAGCTTTTGAAGATTATAATCAAACGCTTGTATCACAAGGCTTGCAGCAACTAGCAAACCCTAGAAACGCAGCTAGTGGAAGTTTAAGAATGAAAGATCCACAAGAAGTTGCTAAAAGAAATTTAGAAGCTTTTTTGTATCATGTGAGTTATTATTCTTCAACAAATAACATTACACCAGCAAGCTTAACAACACATGCTAACTCACTTAATTTATTGTGGAACAAAGGTTTTAAAGCTCCACAAAAAGAAAAAAAAGTGGTGAAGGGAATACAAGATGTTATTGAATACGTTCAACAGTTTGAAGCAGGTAGAGACGATTTGCCTTATGAAATTGATGGAATGGTAATTAAGGTAAACGATTTTGCTCTGCAAGAAAAATTAGGTATGACAACGCATCACCCTCGTTGGGCAATTGCTTTTAAATTTAAAGCCAGACAAGCGACTACCATTTTAAAAAGTGTAGAATTTCAAGTGGGAAGAACAGGAGCTGTAACACCTGTAGCAAAATTAGAACCAGTGCAAGTAGGTGGCGTTTCTGTAAGTAGTATTTCTATTCATAACGAAGAGTATATAAAAGAAAAAGATTTACTTATTGGTGATACGGTTTTGATAGAAAGAGCTGGTGATGTAATTCCACAAATTGTAAAAAGTATTGCCGAATTAAGAACTGGCAACGAACAAAAAATACATTTCCCAACCAATTGTCCTGTATGTAAAAGTGCTTTATTTAAAGAAGATGGAGAAGCCGTTTGGCGTTGCATAAATATTGAATGTGCGGCACAAGTAGTGGAGAAAATAATTCACTTTGTAAGTAAAGATGCATTAGACATTAAAAGTTTAGGAGAAGCCAATATTCGTAAGTTTTATGATTTAGGTTTACTAAAAGATATTCCCAATATTTATACACTTGATTTTACAAAAATTGCAGGTTTAGAGGGCTTTGGACAAAAAAGCATCGACAATTTAAAAACAGCTATTGAAGCAAGTAAACAACAGCCATTGCATAGATTAATTTATGGCTTAGGAATACGATTTGTAGGTGAAAGCACTGCTAAAACTTTGGCAAATGCTGTTGAACACTTGTTAGAATTTAAACAAAAAACCGAAGAAGAATTACAACAATTAGAAGATGTAGGTGTAAAAGTTGCCAAAAGTATTGCTCACTTTTTTTCGAATGCTCAAAACATAGAAATGTTGGAAACGCTTGAAAAACTGGGTTTGCAATTTGTGAATACTAAAAAAGAAATGGTTGTAGAAGGTGGTTTAGCTGGACAAACTTTTTTATTTACAGGTACTTTAAACAAACTAAAACGTAGCGAAGCCGAAGCTTTAGCCGAACAAAATGGCGGAAAAATTGTAAGCGGTGTTAGCAGTAAATTAAATTACCTAGTTGTTGGTGAAGATGCTGGCAGCAAATTGGAAAAAGCGAAAAAAATTAATACCATAAAAATCATTTCGGAAGACGAATTTTTACAACTAGTTCAATCATAACTTTTTAAAGAAACAGAATCATGCTAAACGCTAGCACCTTATATTTTTTAGAACAACTAAAAATAAACAATCATAAAGAGTGGTTTGAAAATAATCGAAACTTGTACAACAACGCTAAAGCCAACTATTTACAATTGGTTACAGATATTTTAAAAGAACTCAGTAAAACGGATGCTTCATTATCGTTTTTACAGGCAAAAGATTGTACGTATAGAATTAACAGAGATGTTCGTTTTAGTAAAAACAAAGCACCTTACAAAACCAATATGGGTGCAGGAATTAGTAAAGGTGGAAAAAAATTAATGCTAGCAGGTTATTACTTGCATTGTGAACCTTCACAAAGTTTTATTGCTGCAGGTGTTTGGATGCCGTTAGCTCCTGAACTTAAAAAAATTAGACAAGAAATTGATTATTCTTTCGAAGAGTTTAAAACCATAGTAGAAGATAAGAGCTTACAAAAGCTAAATATTAGTTTAGAAAAAGGTAAAGATGTAATGCTTACCAGACCACCAAAAGGCTACGACGAATTAAACCCAGCAATAGATTTTTTAAAAATGAAAAGCTTTATTCTATCAACATCTATTAGCGATAAAACATTAACTAGCAAGCATTTGGTAGATACAGTTGTTACAGCTTGTAACACCATGAAACCTTTTATTGATTTTTTAAACAGAGGATTAGAAGGATAATTGCACAATCATTTATTTAAGAGAAGAACATGTTTATTCAATCTAAATTACCACAAGTAGGTACAACTATTTTTACAGTCATGAGCCAATTGGCCAATCAACACAATGCTGTAAACTTAGGACAAGGTTTTCCAGATTTTATGATGAGTGAAGAATTGATTTTTTTGGTAAATGAAGCCATGCAAAAAGGCAATAATCAATATGCACACATGAATGGATTGCCTATTTTAAGAGAAAAATTGGCGGAGAAAGTTGCTAGTTTATATAACAATAATATTCATCCTGAAACAGAAATAACCATTACTCCTGGTGGAACGTATGCTATTTATACAGCCTTAACTACTATTTTACAACCAAACGATGAAGTAATTGTTTTTGAACCAGCTTATGATAGCTATATACCAAACATTGAAGTTAATGGTGCTAAAGCTGTAAGAATTGCTCTTGAAAACGAAACTTTCAACATCCCATGGAATGAAGTAAAACAAAAAATTACCCCTCAAACAAAGGCAATTTTAATAAACAGTCCACACAATCCTACAGGCAAAGTTTTATCAGAAAATGATATTGAACAATTGAGAACAATTGTTGCAAACACCAATATTTTTATTATTAGCGATGAAGTATATGAACATTTAATTTATGATGGATTATCGCATTTAAGCTTGTTAAAATATCCAGATTTATTTGCTAGAAGTTTTATTTGTTTTTCTTTTGGAAAAACGTATCACTGTACAGGCTGGAAATTGGGTTATTGCATGGCTCCAAAAAGTTTAATGAAAGAGTTTCGAAAAGTTCACCAATTTAATAGTTTTAGTTGTGATACACCTAAACAAGTGGCTCTTGCAAACTATTTAAGCAATAAAGAAGCATATACACAATTAGGTAGTCTATTACAACAAAAAAGAGATTATTTTAGACAAATCATGCAACAAACCGTTTTTTCTTGTTTGCCAAGCAGTGGTAGCTATTTTGAATGCTATAGTTTTAGGAATATTACGGAAGAAACAGAAGCAGATTTGGCAATCAGGCTTACTAAAGATTACGGAGTAGCCACCATTCCTTTAAGTGCTTTTTATAAAGATAATACTGACAATAAAATTTTACGCTTTTGTTTTGCTAAAAAAACAGAGACGCTAGAAAAAGCTGTAGAAAAGCTGATACATTTTAAAGGCTAAAAATTTATATGTCAGATAAGTAAAGTGAGTGTTTTGTGCTTATCTTTAAATAAATAAACTTGTACCAATGGTTTCAAAAATTTCTGAAGGTGTAATGGTTACTGTTGAAACTTTTTATCAACCAGATTATAGCAATCCTATAAACAATGAGTACATGTTTGCTTATAGAATTACAATTGAAAATCATAATCCATTTACCATTCAACTTTTAAAAAGACATTGGTTTATTTTTGATAGCAATGGCGAACAAAGAGAAGTTGAAGGTGATGGTGTTGTGGGTATTCAACCAATATTAAAAAGTGGCGAACAATTTCAATATGCAAGTGGCTGTAATTTAAAAACAGAAATGGGTAAAATGTTTGGTGTATACTTTATGGAAAATCAAAACAACAAACAACAATTTAAAGTGCATATTCCACCGTTTCAAATGATTGCCCCAAGCAAACTCAACTAAACTTTTTTAGTTTGTTTGTAATCATTTTTCAACAACCATTGTAGCACCTTTTCTCTCTGATCGCCTTGAATGATGATTTCTGCATCTTTAGCAGAACCACCTGTTCCACAAAAGTTTTTCAATTGTTTTCCCAATATTTCTAAATCGCTTTCTGTTCCAATAAACCCTGTAATTAGTGTTACCGCTTTTCCTGCTCTATGTTTGGTTTCCAAACGTATTCTTAACTTTTGTTGATTGGGTGGCAACGTTTCAATTATCGGTTCATCTTCTTGCAACTTAAAATTAGGATCTGTGCTAAAAACAAAACCATTTCCTGTTAATGGAATTTTCTTTTTACTCATTATTCACCTTTTAAACTATAATTATTATTCTGCTACTATTACTGCTTTTAGACTTAAATCTACACTTTTTGCTTGATGAATTAATCCACCTACACTTACATAATCTACACCTGTAGCAGCAAAAGCTTCTACTGTGTCTAAATTAATGCCACCACTAGCTTCGGTTTCAAATTTTCCGTCAATAATGGTTAAAGCTTTTACTATTTCAGATGGTGTAAAGTTATCAAGCATTATTCTAAATACTTTTCCTTCACCTATTGCACACACTTTTTTTACATCTTCTATTGTTCTTGTTTCTACTTCTATTTTCAACCCATTTTGCGTTGTTTGCACATAATTATATGCAGCTTCTACAGCTTTTTCTATTCCACCTGCATAATCTATATGATTGTCTTTCAACATAATCATATCATACAAACCAAATCTATGATTTACACCTCCACCAATTTTTACAGCTGCTTTTTCCAACAATCTAAAATTAGGCGTTGTTTTTCTTGTGTCTAAAATTTTGGTGGAATATGTTTTTAGCTTCTCTACATATTGCCTTGTTAAAGTAGCAATGCCACTCATACGTTGCATACAGTTTAAAACCAAACGTTCACATGTAAGAATTGTATGTATAGAAGCAAATACTTCAAAAGCAATTTCACCTTCTTGCATATTATCGCCATCTTTTTTATAGGCCGTAAAAACTGCTGCAGGCTCTATTTGTTTAAAAATTTTTTCTGCAATATCTACACCTGCTAATACTCCATTTTGTTTTATTTTAAGTATGGCTTTGCCTATTTTTTCTTTTGGTATACAACTAAGTGTACTATGATCTCCATTTCCTACATCTTCTTGCAAAGCCGAAATTACCAATTGTTGTAATGCTTGTTCAAAGGTATTCATAAGTGCAAGTTAATAGGTTTCATAAAAAAAGCCACCGTTTATAGATGGCTAAATAAATTTTAGTGTTGTATAATTTAATTTATTCGTACGGTAATTATTTGATGGTCGCCATCTTTTGCTTTTAACAACATGGTTATGTTAAATCCTTTGCCCCCATTTGTTAGTTTTCCAGCAACATATTTCGATCCGCCCATTTCTCTTTGGCTTGTTAATTCAAATCCTTTAATATTATTTTCTTTGAAAAAACTTTGCAACGCAATTCCTGCTTGATTTTTTCCAATATTTTTAATTTCTTCTTTTTCTGGTAATTTTAAATCGATGAAATTATCAAAATAACGACTAGTTTCTTCTGCATTTCCAGATTTTAAAGCATTAATGATGGCATTTGTATTATCTAATTTTGTAAAAGAAGAAAGAAAAATTCCAAAGCCTATAAAAAGTAATAATTTTTTCATGATACCCATTTTGCAAATATGCTGCTAAAAATATGCCAACTGTTGCTAAAATTAAAATACTGGTTCAAAATAAATTTGTAATGCTGTAGTTTTAGCACTTGAAACAAGCCTTTTCTTGTATAAAAATAAATAACTACATACAACAAACCTTACAAACAAAGCAATCATGAGTAAAAAAACAATATTAATTATCATGGATGGATGGGGACTTGGAAAATCAAGTACAAGCGATGCCATTCAAAATGCCAAAGTTCCATTTGTTTCATCATTATATACAAAATATCCCAATTCAACTTTAGTTACTTGTGGTGAAGCCGTTGGATTACCAGACGGACAAATGGGAAACAGTGAGGTTGGTCATCTTAATTTAGGTGCTGGCAGAATTGTTTATCAAGAATTGCAACGTATTAATGTTGCAATTAAAACAAAAGAATTACAACAAAACCCTACTTTATTAGCATCTATTCAATATGCAAAAGAAAACAACAAAGCATTGCACCTCATTGGTTTAGTAAGTGATGGTGGTGTACATAGCCACACATCGCATGTAAAAGCAATCATTGATGTTTGTGAGCAAAACGGATTATCAAAAGTATTTATCCATGCATTTACAGATGGTAGAGATTGTGACCCTAAAAGTGGCGTAGGATTTATTGGTGATCTAGAACAATATACCAAAAACCATGTCGGTACTATTGCAACCATTACAGGTAGATATTACGGAATGGATAGAGACAAACGATGGGAACGTGTGCAATTGGCTTACAATGCTTTGGTAAAAGGTGAAGGAGAAAGCACCAACAACCTAGTTGCATCTATAGAAGCTGCATATGCTAATGGGATTACGGATGAATTTATTAAACCATTGGTAAACGCTTCTGTAAATGGAAGTATTCAAGAAAATGACGCTGTAATTTGTTTTAATTTTAGAACAGACCGTTGTAGAGAAATTACAGAAGTGCTTACTCAGAAAGATTTTGATGAGTATGGAATGAAAAAACTATCGCTTCACTACACAACTATGACAGATTACGATAAAACATTTAAAAATGTAAACGTAATTTTTGCAAACGATAACTTAAACAATACTTTAGGTGAGGTTTTAGCAGCCCATGGTAAAAAACAAATTCGTATTGCTGAAACCGAAAAATATCCACACGTTACCTTCTTTTTTAGTGGAGGAAGAGAAAAAGAATTTGAAGGAGAAAGCAGAATTATGGCTGCTAGCCCTAAGGTTGCAACATACGATTTGCAGCCAGAAATGAGTGCTTATGAACTTGCTGAAAAACTAGTTCCAGAAATTGAAAAAGAATCGGCAGATTTTATTTGTTTAAATTTTGCCAATGCAGATATGGTAGGCCATACAGGCGTTTTTAGTGCTGTTGTAAAAGCGGTAGAAGCAGTTGATGCTTGTGTAGAAAAAGTAGTAACAGCGGCTTTAGCACATGACTATACCGTATTTTTAACAGCCGATCATGGCAATGCAGATTTTATGATTAATGAAGATGGTAGCCCAAACACCCAACATTCTTTAAATCTTGTTCCGTTATTTGTGATTGATAAAACTTGGAGCGGAACGGTGAAACCGGGTAAATTGGGTGATATTGCACCTACCATTTTATCTGTAATGAATTTACCAATACCTACAGAAATGACAGGAGATATTTTAATTAACTAATATTTTAAAACACCCTAAACATGAAAAGCATTTTAAAAAAAATAGGAATTGCTTTGTTAGTAGTTCTTGTGGTTATTCAATTTTTTAAACCTACAAAAAATATAGCTGCTAGTCCATCTGCAAATCATATTAGTAAGGCATATACTGTTCCTGTAGAAGTAGAAAGTATTTTATCAAAAGCTTGTTACGATTGTCATAGCAACAATACTGTTTATCCTTGGTATAGCAATATTCAGCCCGTTGCTTGGTGGCTAAACGACCATGTAAAAGATGGTAAAAAACACTTGAATTTTGATGAATTTACAACTTACAGAATTGCAAAGCAAAATCACAAACTTGAAGAAGTAACGGGTGAAGTAAAAGAAGGTGAAATGCCTTTATCTAGCTACACAATTGTACATGGAAATGCTAAACTTTCTGATAGCGAAAAAGAAATTTTGTACAAATGGGTAGAAACAGTAAGAGATTCTATCAAAGCAAAATACCCTGCTGATAGTTTAATTCTACCAAAAAAGAAAAAATAAAAACGCAATCACATAGTAGTTAGCCATAGGTTTCAGCACCTATGGCTTTTTTTATCAATCATTGTTTATGAGAAAAATAATTTTTGCAACGAACAATCAACATAAGGTAGATGAAATTAGAGCCGTTGTTGGCAATAAATTCAATATCGTTACGCTTAAAGAAGCAGGTATAAATATTGAAATTGAAGAACCTCATGCTACTTTACATGAAAATGCAACAGAAAAATCTACTACCATTTTTAAATTAATTGGTGAAAACGTATTTAGTGAAGATACAGGACTAGAAGTATTTGCTTTGAACAACGAGCCCGGTGTTAAAAGTGCAAGATATGCTGGTGATGAGCGAAATTTTAAAGCCAACATAGACCTTTTA